>Ga0208324_1000106_pt1 | contig 50811 bp, 43 predicted proteins | sample Sb_taG_2_FD_187707 | JGI IMG/M metagenome (GOLD analysis project Ga0208324, IMG submission 187707) | Peat soil microbial communities from Weissenstadt, Germany - Sb_50d_5_LS metaG (SPAdes) (version 2) | ecosystem: Environmental > Terrestrial > Soil > Wetlands > Peat | place: Germany... | reverse complement strand
GGGAGCGGGAATGCCCACCTGGTCCTCACCTCCCCGGGGTGCTCGCAGGACGGCCCGTTAGGTCATATTGATCTTTCGATCCTGTGTTTGAGCCTAACAGACCATACTGACATTTTCGGGAAACAACACGCCTTCACACGCCTGGTCTTTCGTATTTATGTGGCTAACAGCACCTATTGTGGCAGACTTGTTTCGAACACTGGTGACGTGCGTCGTGCTGGCCCGGGAGTGACGGGCGGTGCGAGCGCGGAAGCAGCGGAGGCGTGCATATCCGCCTCGTGAAGAGAAGATCCGCCGAGCTCGCCTGGTTGGCCGGCGGTGAGATCTGGGCTAGCGGCGGGCGGGCGGGAGGCCGGAATCGGCGACGACCACCTCGACCCGCTGGAACTCCTTCAGGTCGGAGTAGCCGGCCGTGGCCATCGTGCGGCGCAGCGCGCCCATCAGGTTCATCGAGCCGTCCGGGACGGTGGACGGGCCGTGCAGGATCTGCTCGAGCGTGCCGATCGTGCCGAACCGGACCCGGGTACCCCGGGGCAGTTCGGGGTGGTTAGCCTCGTTGCCCCAATGGTAGCCGTGGCCGGGCGCTTCGGCCGCCCGGGCCAGCGGGGAGCCCACCATCACGGCGTCGGCCCCGATGGCCAGCGCCTTGGCGATGTCGCCACTGCTGGTCATCGAGCCGTCGGCGATCACGTGAACGTAGCGGCCGCCGGATTCGTCCAGGTAGTCACGGCGTGCCGCGGCCACGTCGGCGATCGCGGTGGCCATCGGGACGGCCACGCCGAGCACGGTCACGGTGGTGTGGCCGGACCCGCCGCCGAAGCCCACCAGCACCCCGGCGGCGCCGGTGCGCATCAGGTGCAGCGCGGCGGCGTAGGTGGCGCAGCCGCCGACCACGACCGGGACGTCGAGCTCGTAGATGAACTGCTTGAGGTTGAGCGGCTCGGCCCGGCCGGAGACGTGCTCGGCCGACACCGTGGTGCCGCGGATCACGAAAATGTCCACTCCCGCGTCCACCACCGCCTTGGCGTACCGCGCGGTGCGCTGCGGCGACAGGCTGGCCGCGGTGGTCACCCCGGCGCGGGCGATCTCCTCGATCCGGCGCCCGATGAGCTCCTCGGAGATCGGCTCGGCGTAGATGGCCTGCAGCCGCCGGGTGGCGGCCTGCTCGTCCAGCTCGGTGACCTCGGCCAGCAGCGGCTCGGGGTCCTCGTACCGGGTCCACAGCCCTTCCAGGTCGAGCACGGCCAGGCCGCCCAGGCGGCCGATCGCGACGGCCGTGGTGGGCGACACCACGCTGTCCATGGGAGATGCCATCAGCGGCAGGTCGAACCGGTAGGCGTCGATCTGCCAGGCGATCGAGACCTCTTCCGGGTCCCGGGTCCGCCGGGCCGGCACGATCCCGATCTCGCTGAGCGAGTACGCCCGCCGTCCGGACTTGCCGCGCCCGATCTCCACGTCGGTCACCGGCGCTCCGTCCGGTCGGGGCGGCCGCCGTAGTTGGGGGCCTCGACCGTCATCTGGACGTCGTGCGGGTGGCTCTCGCTCAGGCCGGCCGCGGTGATCTGGATGAACCGGGCCTCCTGCAGGCCGGCGATGGTCCGCGCGCCGCAGTAGCCCATCGCCGCGCGCAGCCCGCCGACCAGCTGGCCGGCCACGGCGGCCAGCGGGCCGCGGTAGGGCACCTGGCCCTCGACGCCCTCGGGGACCAGCTTGTCCTCGCGCAGCACGTCGTCCTGGAAGTAGCGGTCCTTGGAGTAGGAGCGGCCGCGCTCCCGGTTCCGCATGGCGCCGAGCGAGCCCATCCCCCGGTACAGCTTGTACTGCTTGCCGTTGATGAACACCATCTCGCCGGGGCTCTCCTCGCACCCGGCCAGCAGGCTGCCGAGCATGACCGTGTCGGCACCCGCGGCGATGGCCTTGGCGATGTCGCCGGAATACTGCAGCCCGCCGTCACCGATCACCGGCACCCCGGCCGGGCGCGCCGCCAGCGCCGCCTCGTAGATCGCGGTCACCTGCGGGACGCCGACGCCCGCGACCACCCGGGTGGTGCAGATCGATCCCGGCCCGACGCCGACCTTGACGCCGTCCACCCCGGCGTCCACCAGCGCCTGCGCTCCGGCCCGGGTGGCCACGTTGCCCCCGATCACCTCGGTGTCCGAATTCGCCTTGATCTGCGCGATCATGTCCAGGACGGCCTGGGCGTGCCCGTGCGCGGTGTCCACCACGAGGAAGTCCACACCCGCCTCGGTCAGCGCCTCCGCGCGCCGCTTGGCGTCCTCGCCGACCCCGATCGCGGCCCCGACCACCAGCCGGCCAGCGGCGTCCTTGGTCGCGGCGGGGAACTTCTCGCTCTTGGTGAAGTCCTTCACCGTGATCAGCCCGCGCAGCCGTCCGGCCGGGTCGACCAGCGGCAGCTTCTCCACCTTGTGCTGGCGCAGCAGCCGCAGCGCCTCCTCCTGAGCCACCCCGACCGGCGCGGTGACCAGCGGCATCGGGGTCATGACCTCGGTCACCCGGCGGCCGTGGTCGGACTCGAAGCGGGTGTCCCGGTTGGTGACGATGCCGAGCAGGACGCCGTCGGGAGCGGTCACCGGGACGCCGGATATCCGGTAGCGGCCGCACAGCTGGTCCACGTCGGCGATCGTGGCGTCCGGCCCGCAGGTCACCGGGTCGGTGATCATCCCGGCCTCGGACCGCTTGACCATGTCCACCTGCTGCGCCTGCTCCTCGATGGACAGGTTGCGGTGCAGCACGCCGACGCCGCCCTGGCGGGCCATGGCGATCGCCATCCTGGCCTCGGTGACGGTGTCCATGGACGCCGACACCAGCGGGATGCGAAGCCGGTGACGGCGCGTGATCTGGGCCGAGGTGTCCGCCTCGCTGGGCAGCACCGCGGAATGGGCGGGGAGCAGGAGCACGTCATCAAAGGTCAGCCCGATGGGCGCGAACTTGTCCGCCTGGTCAGCGTATCCGTGATCAGTCATGGCACCTTCACCGGGAATGGCAGTGGGATGCCCCCATCCTAGGGTGGGGTGGGGCCGGGCCAGCCGGTTACCGGCCCGCGAGGGCGGCCAGCTCGGGGACGAACTGCGCCGCGTTCACCGTGCCGACGCCGGAGGCCAGGTCATAGCCGGGACCGGCGGTGAAGCCGCGCACCTGGTGCAGCCGGCCGTTCTGCGTGAACGAGACGGTGTTGTCGCCGCTGGTGACGTCGGCCAGGCCCGGCAGGTGCCGCGCCGCCATCAGGTACAGGGCGGGGTTGATCAGCCCGAGCCCGTGATGGGCCACCTGGTCGGCGAGCGCCACCACGCCGGCGAACAGCGGGGCGGCCTCGCTCGTCCCGCAGGTCGGATACCAGCCGGGCGGCTCGCCGCCGAAGCTCTGGTACACGTCGACCGCGCCGTTGCAGGCCGCGCTCATCGAGATGTCCGGCACGCCGCGGCTGCGGCCCACGGCCTTCTGCACCAGGTTCTGGTACGCCGGCCGGGGGAAGAAGATCGACCTCCCGCCGCCGGTGGCGAGCGGGCTCGGGCCGCCGTTGCCGACGATGAACTGCTGGGCCCACGTGTTGTACGTGTCGTTCCACACGGTGTCGGGCGAGATCCGGTTGCCGTTCACGTCCAGGTGCAGCTGGGTCCCGCCCACGCCGGTGACCAGCGGGTCGCTGGCCGGCCAGTTCGTCACGGGAAACGTGTAGAAGGTCTGGCCGTCCAGCCCGACGTCGGCGGCCCCGTCGTCGCCCGAGGCGGCCAGCACGGTGATGTCATGCCGGTCGGCGTCGGTGTACGCGCCGCGCAGCGCTTCGACGGACGCCTTGGAACTGAACGTCTGCTCGGTCGCGCTGAAGCTCTGGCTGATCACGTCGCCGAGATGGTGGTTGATCACGTATTCCTCGGCCTTGACGATCTGCGGGAACCCGTTCACGCCCTCGGTCTCCGCGACCGGCGTCTCGACCAGGAGGATGCTGGCCCCCGGCGCGATCGCGTGGGCGTACTCGACGTCCAGTGACGTCTCCCCGGCCCAGCTGACCATCTGCGAATTGGACGAGTCGTAGCGCGGGACCTGGCCGACGGGCCGGATGATCCCGAACGACGGCGGTGCGGGGAGGCTGAACTGCTGGTCGAACGTGGCCAGGTCGTCCGCGATGGTCGGGGAGCCGAAGGAGTCGACGATGACGATCGTGGCGCCCCGGCCGTCCACGCCCTGGGCGTAGAGCACGGGGAGGTTGTAGGCCTGCCGGATCTGAGCCGGCTCGTAGCATGCGACCTGGAACGACGCTTCGCAGTCCGCGGTGGTGGGCGGCTGCCTGGAGCTGTGCCCCACGTGCTGCACGCCGGGCCGGATGATCACGGCCGCGGCCGGCGCGGATGGGGCCGACACGGGGGCGGCCGGTCCGGCTGGGGCCGCTCCGGCTGCGGCCGGCCCGCCCAGGCCGGCCAGAGCGGCCGCCAGCGCCCCCGCGCCCGCGGCGAATGCGGCTTTGCCCCGCAGACGCATGACGCCCCCGTTCCTCTACGCCAAGACCGATCAAATATGGCAGGAATCGCCCATCGGGCACAAGCGCCAGGAAACCGGACAGCATGAGACCCGGGTTCCAGCGCTGGGACCCGGGTCTCATCACATGCGGGAGAGCCGCACCTCAGTACGAGTGGCTGTGCCCGTGGCCGTCGCCGGCGGGCGCCTCCTTCTCCTCCGGCTTCTCGACCACCAGGGTCTCGGTCGTCAGCAGCATGCCGGCGATCGACGCGGCGTTCTGCACGGCGGACCGGGTCACCTTGACCGGGTCGATGATGCCCTGCGCGATCAGGTCGCCGTACTCGCCGGTGGCCGCGTTGTAGCCGTGCCCAGCGGGCAGGGTGGCGATCTTGGCGACCACGACCGAACCCTCCTGGCCGGCGTTCAGCGCGATCCAGCGGGCCGGCTCGGACAGCGCGCGCTCGACCACGCGCACGCCCGTGCGCTCGTCGCCGGTGCGCCCGAGGTCGCCGAGTTCGGTGGCCACGTGCACCAGGGCGCTGCCGCCCCCGGCGATGATGCCCTCCTCGATCGCCGCGCGGGTGGCGGAGATGGCGTCCTCCAGGCGGTGCTTCTTCTCCTTGAGCTCCACCTCGGTCGCCGCGCCGGCCCGCAGCACGCAGACCCCGCCGGACAGCTTGGCCAGCCGCTCCTGCAGCTTCTCCCGGTCCCAGTCGGAATCGGTGTTCTCGATCTCGGTCCGGATCTGCCTGATCCGGTCCTCGATCGCGGTCTTGTCGCCGGCGCCGTCCACGATCGTGGTGTCGTCCTTGGTGACGACGATCCGGCGGGCACGGCCCAGGGTCTCCAGGCCGACCGACTCCAGCTTGATGCCGAGTTCCTCGCTGACCACGGTGCCGCCGGTCAGGATGGCCATGTCGGCCAGCATGGCCTTGCGGCGGTCCCCGAAGCCGGGCGCCTTGACGGCCGCCACGTTCAGCAGGCCGCGGATCTTGTTGACCACCAGGGTGGCCAGGGCCTCGCCCTCGACGTCCTCGGCGACCACCAGCAGCGGCCTCTTCACCTGCGCGATCTTCTCCAGCAGCGGCAGGAAGTCCTGCATGGAGGAGATCTTGGCCTGGTGGATCAGGACGTACGCGTCCTCGAGGACCGCTTCCAGGCGCTCGGGGTCGGTGATGAAGTACGGCGAGATGTAGCCCTTGTCGAACTGGAGGCCCTCGGTGAACTCCAGCTCGAGTCCCATCGTCGGCGACTCCTCGACGGTGATGACACCGTCCTTGCCTACCTTGGCGAACGCCTCAGCGATCAGGTCGCCGATCTTGCTGTCCTGCGCGGAGATGGTCGCCACGTTCGCGATCTCGGTCTGCTCCTCCACGTCACGCGCGGACTTGAGCAGCCGGTCGGAGACCTCGGCGGCCGCGGCGTCGACACCGCGCTTGAGGTCCATCGGGTTAGCGCCGGCGGCGACCGAGCGCAGCCCGTGGTGCACCATCGCCTGGGCCAGGACCGTCGCCGTCGTGGTGCCGTCCCCGGCGATGTCATTGGTCTTGGTGGCGACCTCCTTGGCCAGCTGGGCCCCGAGGTTCTCGTACGGGTTCTCCAGCTCCACCTCCTTGGCGACGGTCACGCCGTCGTTGGTGATGGTGGGGGCGCCCCATTTCTTGTCGATGACGACGTTGCGGCCGCGGGGGCCCAGCGTCACCTTCACGGTGTCGGCGAGCTTGTTGACGCCGCGTTCAAGCGAGCGGCGGGCGTCCTCGTCGAACTCCAGGATCTTGGGCATTCAAATTCCTCAACCTACGGTTGGATCGAGTCATCGGCAGCCGGCGGGGCAGGACGGGTACGCCTGCCCCGCCGGACCGCGGGCTCTACTTATCGATGACGGCGAGCACGTCGCGGGCGGAGAGCACGAGGTACTCCTCGCCGCCGTACTTGACTTCGGTGCCGCCGTACTTGCTGTACAGCACCACGTCGCCGACCTTCACGTCGATCGGCACACGCTTGGTTCCCGCATCGTCGAAGCGACCCGGGCCAACCGCCAGGACCTCGCCCTCCTGGGGCTTCTCCTTGGCGGTGTCCGGGATCACCAGTCCGGACGCTGTGGTCTGCTCCGCCTCGAGCGGGCGGACCACAATCCGGTCTTCGAGCGGCTTGATTACTACCTTGGTGGCGGTCGTCACGATCTGACCTCCCCCTCCGGAAAGGCTAATGGTGAGTTGCTAGAGAGAGCGAACAGGGCGGCCTGCCGTCGCGGGTGTCAGACTGCCTCGTCGCATTAGCACTCTACACTAGTGAGTGCTAAACCCGAACAGTAGTAGCGCCACACGGACTCGTCAAACGGGGGCCGGCCGAAGCCCTCGGGAGCCGGCGAGCTATTTTCTCTCTCTGAACACAACTGATTACATGTAGCTACTAGAGTTGTCGGGTCCTGATGCTGTCCGGGCTGGCCGACGCCGACATCGGGGCAGGCAACCCCTTCTGAAGGAGCATCATGGATCAGCCGGGCAACCACATCCTGCTTCGCGGAAACCAGAGCGGCGCCGCCGACCGCATGCGCGAGCTGCTCGCGCGGACCGTCCAGGACCACGTCGCGGACCAGCGGTCGAACGCGAGCGCGCTGGAGGACATCCGCCAGCGGATGGAGGGGCTCGAGTGGCTGGTCAAGGAGGTTCGTGAGCGGGAGGTCCCGAGCCTGGCCGCCCGGCTCGACGGGCTGCCCCGTCAGCTCGACCAGGCCCTGCAGCGCCCGCCGGGCTGGGCCGAGTCGCTGGCCGAGCACATCGAGTTGCTCCGCGCGCAGGTGACGCCGCTGGCCGAGTTGCCTTCGCTGTGGCCGGAACTAAGCACAGTCGTGAGCACCGTGGCGGAGAACGTGGAGCAGGCCCTGCCGCGGCTGCAGGCGGTGTGCGACACCGCCGGCCAGGCCCTCGAGGCCCTGCGGGCGCAGGACGAGCGGATGGCCCGGCTGCAGGACAGCGTGGGCAAGCTGCAGCAGAGCATGGAGACGGCGGCGGGCCGGTTCAGCCGCCTGGACAAGGCCGTCGCCGAGCTCACCGAGCGCACCGCGGAGCTGGACCAGGAGATGTCGGCGGTCCGGGACCGCGCCGAGGCGGGGTTCGGCGCGCTCACGGCCCAGCTCGACCAGGGCACCGAGGCGGTCCAGGGGCGGGTCGAGCGGCTGGACGAACGGCTGGCCGAACGGCAGGCCGACACCGGCGACAAGCTCGGCTCGCTCGACGCCAAGGTGGGGTCCACGGACGCCCGGGTCGCCGCCCTGGACACCAAGCTGGAGCGTCTCGACGAGCGGCTGGACGATCAGTACGACCGGGTCAGCGTCATCGACAAGGGCCTCTCGTCGATGGACGGCAAGCTGGGAGCGCTGCAGGGCAAGCTCAGCCCGGTCGACGGCAGGCTCAGCGCGGTGGACAGCAGGCTCGGCGTGGTCGACGGCAAGGTCGGCGCCCTCGGCGGCCGGCTGGCCGGGCAGGAGGAGCGCCTGGCCGCCTGGTTCGAGCCGCTGGCCGAGGAGGTGCGCTCGCGCCCGGGGCACGCCGAGGTCGCCGACGCCGTGGCCAAGATCGTCGACGCCGCGCAGGGCGAGGTGACCGCCCGGATCGGCTCGCTCGAGGAGACCGTCCTGACCCTGGCCGAGGCGCTGCTGCGCCCGCAGAGCCACCCGGCCCCGGCCCGCGAGGGCACACGGATCTAGGTGAGCTGCGCCGCGTTATCGTGTGCGGTATGTCGTTGGACCGGGCCTACGCCGAGAAACTGGACGCGACGGACCCGCTGGCCGGATTCCGCGAGCGGTTCCTGCTCGAGGACCCAGCGCTGATCTACCTGAACGGCAACTCGCTCGGCGCGCTGCCGCGGGCCACCCTGCGGCGGATGGAGGCGGTGTTCCGGGAGGAGTGGGGCACCGCCCTGGCCCGGTCGTGGGATCACTGGGTGGACCTGCCCGCGCAGGCCGGCGACGTGGTGGGCGGGCTCGTCGGCGCCGCACCCGGGCAGGTGATCGTCACCGACAACACCACGGTGAACCTGTACAAGCTGGCCAGCGCGGCACTCGGCGCGAGGCCCGGACGGCACGTGATCGTCACCGACCACGACAACTTCCCCAGCGACCGCTACGTCATGGCGGGCCTCGCGGCCCAGCGCGGAGCGGAACTGCGGATGCTGTCCACCGACATCGACGAAGGCGTGCGCCCGGACCTGGTGCGGGACGCGGTGGACGAGGACACGGCGCTGGTGAGCCTGTCCCACGTGGCCTACCGCAGCGGCGCCCTGGCCGACATGGCGGGCATCACCGGGATCGCGCAGGCGGCCGGGGCGCTCATGCTCTGGGACCTGTGCCACTCGGCTGGGTCGGTGCCGGTCGACCTGGACGGCTGCGACGTGGATCTCGCGGTCGGCTGCACCTACAAGTACCTCAACGCGGGGCCGGGCGCCCCGGCGTTCGCGTACGTCTCGGCCCGGCTGCGGGAGGTGCTGCAACAGCCGATCTGGGGCTGGTTCTCCCAGCGTGACATGTTCGCCATGGGACCCCGGTACGACCCGGCGCCGGGCATGGCCAAGTTCATGACCGGCACGCCCTCGATCCCCGGCACGGCGGCCGTGGAGGAGGGCGCCCGGCTGCTGCTGGAGGCGGGCATCGAGCCGATGCGGGCCAAGAGCGTGCGGCTGACCACCTACCTGATCGAGCTCGCCGACGCCTGGCTGGTCCCGCTCGGCTGCGCGATCGCCACGCCGCGGGAGGCCAGCCGGCGCGGCGGCCACGTCAGCTTCCGCCATGCGGAAGCCGAGCGGATCGTGGCGCGGCTGGCCGAGGCCGGCGTCATCACCGACTACCGCACCCCGGACCGGTTCCGGCTCGGCCTGTCCCCCCTCACCACGCGCTTCACCGACGTGTGGGAGGCCGCCGGGGCCGCCCGGGACCTCATTGGGCCCGGCCATGCCTGAGCCCGTCACCTACGCCGGCTACCTGCGGCTGGACCAGCTGCTCTCGGCTCAGCAGCCACGGTCGGCCGAGCACGACGAGATGCTGTTCATCGTCATCCACCAGATCTACGAGCTGTGGTTCAAGCAGCTGCTGCACGAGCTGGGCCAGCTCCAGTCCCAGCTCGAGTCCGGCGAGACGACGCACGCCATGCGCACGCTGCGGCGGACGCTGGCCATCTTGAAGATCGTGGTGGCGCAGCTGGACGTCCTGGAGACCATGACGCCGACCAAGTTCACCCGGTTCCGGGACGCGCTCGGCACCTCGAGCGGCTTCGAGTCCGCGCAGTTCCGCGAGCTGGAAGCGGTGCTGGGGCGGCGGGACCGGATGATGCTGGCGCAGTACCCGGAGGGCAGCCCGGAGCGGGCCCGCATCACGGCCGCGATGGCCCGGCCGCCGGTGTTCGACTCGTTTCTGTCCTACCTGGCCAGGCAGGGTTACGACGTGCCCGCGGACATGCAGGACCGCGACGTCACCCAGCCGCTGGCGGCCTCGGACGGAGTGCAGCAGGTGCTGAAGAAGGTCTACGACGACGACACCGACGCCACCGCGGTGTGCGAGCTGCTCGTCGACCTCGACGAGGGCATTCAGGAGTGGCGGTATCACCACATCAAGATGGTCGAGCGGACCATCGGGCCGCGGCGCGGCACGGGCGGCTCGGCCGGGGCCGGCTACCTGCGGACCACGCTCGGGCAGCCGACGTTCCCCGACCTGTGGGCCGTGCGGAGCCTGGGGTAGTAACGCCCGGGCGTCCCTGGGCACCGGCACCGGCCCGGAACCGTTGGCCGACGGTCCGGGATGACCGGCCGGGATATCGGCCGGGAGGTCGGCCGGGCCATCGGCGGAGGCCGGCTCGGCCAGCTCGACGCGGTTCCGGCCCTGCCGCTTGGCCACGTACAGGGCCGCGTCGGCGAGGCGCTCGAGCCGGTCCAGGGTGTTCGCGTGGTCCGGGTAGCCGGCCACGCCGATGGAGGCCGTGACCGATACGTCGCTGCCCGGGAGGGAGATCTCCGCGATCGCCGCGCGGATCCGCTCGGCGATCTCGAGCGCCGCGGCCACGTCGGTGTCGGGCAGCATGACCGCGAACTCCTCCCCGCCGTTGCGGCCCGCGAAGTCCCTGCTCCGCAGCGCGCCGCGGAGCACCGCGCCGACGTTCGCCAGGACCTGATCGCCCACCGCGTGCCCGCGCTGGTCGTTGACCTGCTTGAAGTGGTCCAGGTCGGCCAGGAGCAGCGCGAGCGGCGCCTTGGTGGTGGTGGCCTGGGCGAACGTCCGCTTCAAGCGCGTCGGTGACGGCGCGCTTGTTGGGCAGCCCGGTCAGGCCGTCGGTCGCGGCGCGGATCTCCGCGACGGCCAGGTTGCGGAGGTTGGCCAGCACGGGCGCGGCCTGGCCGACCGACTCGCGGATCCGCTGCTCCTCCGCCTCGGAGTACCGGGCCGGGCGGCAGAGCAGCACCGAGCCGATCACCTCGCCGCCCACGGTGAGCGGGACGCACGAGGAGGCGCCGGGAACGGGGCCGCACACCGGGCAGGACAGCAGGACGGGCCGCCCCCCGTCCTCGCGGTGCGCCCGGCCCGACCGGACCGCCAGGCACGAGCGCGGCTCGGCGCCACGCAGGGTCCGGGGCAGCGGCGAGCCGTCCGGCAGCGGCGTGACGGCCTCCAGCCGGTCCGCGCTGTTGTTCCGGTTGAGGACCACGGCGGTGGTCGCGTTGAGCGTGCGCTCGAGATGGCGCTGGAGCAGCTGGTGCGCCTCGTCCTCGTCGTTGGCGATCTGCAGGATGTCGGCGAACTCCGCCTGGGCCTGGCTGGGCTCGAGGTTCCGGCGGATGCGCCGGAACCCGTACCGCAGGAGCAGCAGGCCGAGCACCAGACCGACCACCGCGACGCCGACCAGCAGGCCGGTGGCGTCCTGGGCGCTGGCCGAGGCCTGCGCGTGGTCGGCGTTCGCATCGCTGCGTTCCTTCAGGATCAGCTGGTCCAGGTGCGCGCTGACCGGCTGGTAGGCGGCGGTCAGCTGGGCGGCGAGCGCGCTGGCGGGCTGAGCGTTGAGGTCGTACAGGCTGAGCAGGTTACGGACGGCGGTCCACTGCCGGATGAACAGCTGGAGGTCGGCGAGCTCGGCCGGCGGGTCGCCGACGTGCAGCTGTTCCAGCGAGAACAGCTCCGCGTCGACCGCGGGCAGCAGGCTGGTGTAGAGCGAGCGGAGCAGCCGGGCCTGCTGCGCGGGCTGGGTGGCCTCCAGGACTTCCTGGCCGGCCGTATACGCGGCATCGATATTCCGGGCCAATTGGTTGGTCACGATCGCGGTGGTCAGCTCGTCGCCCGCGATCGTATTGCCCTGGCTCGCGGCCGACCGGGTGGCCACGACGCCGATGGCGGCCACCCCGGCCACCACGACCGAGAGCGCGACGCAGAGTGCGACGAGAGAGCCGGTCGCGGCCCTAGCGAGCGTCCGCATACATATGCACCTAATCCGGCAGCCTAGCCGTGAAAGAATTTGCCACGGCCAGCATATCCGAATAGCGCCGGGCATGAATAGCATGCCCGGCGCTATTCAGCGGGCAGAGCTAATTGTTTTCAATATCCGGCTAATGCGGTATTTATGCAGTCAAGAAATGGCTGGCTTTACTCCCACTCGATGGTGGCCGGGGGCTTGCTGGTCACGTCGAGGACGACGCGGTTGACCTCCGGAACCTCGTTGGTGACCCGGGTGGAGATCCGGGCCAGGACGTCGGCGGGCAGCCGGGCCCAGTCCGCGGTCATGGCGTCCTCGCTGGTCACCGGCCGGAGCACGAGCGGATGGCCGTAGCTGCGGCCGTCGCCTTGCACCCCGACCGAACGCACGTCGGCCAGCAGCACGACCGGGCACTGCCAGACCAGCGTGTCGAGCCCGGCGGCCGACATCTCCTCGCGCGCGATGGCGTCGGCCTCGCGCAGGACCGCGAGCCGGCCCGCGGTCACCTCGCCGACGATCCTGATGGCCAGCCCGGGGCCGGGGAACGGCTGGCGCCGGACGATGGCCTGCGGCAGCCCGAGTTCCTCCCCCACCCGGCGCACCTCGTCCTTGAACAGAGCGCGCAGCGGCTCCACCAGGCGGAAATTCAGGTCGTCGGGCAGCCCGCCCACGTTGTGGTGGGACTTGATGTTCGCGGTGCCGGTGCCGCCGCCCGATTCGACCACGTCCGGGTACAGCGTGCCCTGGACCAGGAACTCGACCGCTTCCCCATGCTCGCCGGCCTCGGCGGTCACCTCCCGGGCCGCGCGTTCGAACGCGCGGATGAACTCGCGGCCGATGATCTTCCGCTTCTGCTCCGGGTCGGTCACCCCGGCCAGCGCGGACAGGAACGCCTCGGCCTCGGTCGCGACCTTCAGCCGGACGCCGGTGGCGGCCACGAAGTCCTGCTCGACCTGTTCGGCCTCACCCTTGCGCAATAGGCCGTGATCGACGAACACGCAGGTCAGACGGTCTCCGATGGCCCGCTGCACGAGCGCGGCGGCGACCGCGGAGTCGACGCCGCCGGACAGCCCGCAGATCGCGCGCCCGCCGCCGACCTGCTCGCGGATCGCAGCCACCTGGTCCTCGACGATGTTCAGCATCGTCCAGGACGGGCGGCACCCCGCCAGCTCCAGGAAGCGCGCCAGGACGCGGGTGCCGTGCTCGGTATGCACCACCTCCGGGTGGAACTGGACGCCGAACAGCCGGCGCTCGGCGTTCTCGACCGCCGCCACCGGCGTCGCGGCGGTCCGCGCGGTCACCCGGAAGCCGGGCGGTGCCGCCGTGCACGTGTCGCCGTGCGACATCCACACCTGCTGGCTGGCCGGCAGGCCGGCCAGGAGAGTCCCCCCTGAAAGGGGGGCCCCGGGGGGTATGGGGGGGCCGAGGGGGTTTGGGGGGAAAGGTTTCCCCCCAAGATCAGGGGGGGTCTGGGGGGGATCGTCCCCCCGGACTAGCAGAGTTCTGCCGTATTCGGCCAGGCCGGTGCGCTCGACCGTGCCGCCCAGTTCGGACACCAGGAGCTGGAAGCCGTAGCAGATGCCGAGGACCGGGACGCCGGCTTCCAGCAGCCCGGGGGGCGCGGGCGGGGCGCCCTCGGCGTAGACCGAGGACGGGCCGCCGGACAGGATGACGGCCTTGGGGTGCCGGGCGAGCATCTCCTCGGCCGGCATGGTCGAGGGGACGATCTCGGAGTAGACGTGGCACTCGCGCACCCGCCGGGCGATCAGCTGCGCGTACTGCGCGCCGAAGTCCACCACGAGCACGGTATCGAAGCCGCCGGGCACGCTAGCCGCCTTCCACCTGGGATTTCTCGGAGGAGTCTAGCCGAGCCACGGGAACCGCGGCGGCCGGCGCGGCGTTCGAGGTGCCGGGCGCCACGCGCAGGCGGGCGATGCGGCGGCCGTCCAGTTCGGTCACGGTGATCGTGTGCGCGTCCACCTGCACGCTGTCCCCGGGCTTGGGCAGGTCGCCGAGCACGGCCAGGACGTAGCCCGCGGCCGTCTCGTAGGGACCCTCGGGCAGCGTGATCCCGGTCTGCTCGGCGAACTCGTCCAGGTTGAGCAGGCCATCCACCTCGACCTCGCCGCCGCGCAGCGTGGTCGCCTGGCCCTGCTCGGTGTCGTATTCGTCCCTGATGTCGCCGATCAGCTCCTCGACCAGGTCCTCCAGGGTGACGATGCCGGCCGTGCCGCCGTAGTCGTCGACCACGACGGCCAGGTGCGCCCGCTCGCGCCGCATCTCCGACAGCGAGGACAGCACGGTCTTGCTGATCGGCAGGAACTTCACCGGCCGGACGATCCGGCCGAGCGGCACCGAGCGGTTCGTGACCCCCGGCCCGAGCAGGTCCCGGACGTGCACGAAGCCGATCACGTTGTCGTAGCTGTCGGTGAACACCGGCAGCCGCGAATACGGGACGCTCGCCGCGGCCGCGGCGGCGTCGGACACCGGCATTTCCGCGTCCAGGAAGACCACTTCGGTGCGCGGCACCAGCACCTCGCGGATCTGCCGTTTCCCGGCGTCGAACACCTCACCCACGATGTGCCGCTCGTCCGGGCTGAGCGCCTGCGCGCCGGTCACCAGGTCTTGCAGCTCCTGCTCGGTCATGGCCTGGCGGCCGACCTTGGGGTCGCCGCCCAGGATGGCGACCACCAGGTTGGTCGACCTGATCAGCAGCCAGACGAACGGCCGGGCCAGCGACGCGATCCGGTCCAGCAGCGGCGCGGCGAGCAGGGCCAGCCGCGGGGCGCGCTGCAGCCCGATCCGCTTGGGGGCGAGCTCGCCGAGCACCAGGCTGACGAACGTGATGCACACGGTCACGACGACGAACGAGAGCGTCGCCGCCCAGCCCGCCGACACGTGCTGGCGGATCAGCCACGATTTGAGGTATCCGGCCAGGGTGGCGGCGCCGTAGGCGCCGGAGACCAGGGTAGCCAGCGTCACGCCGATCTGCACGGCGGAGAAAAAACGGTTCGGGTCCGACGCTAGCCGCGCGGTCCGCTGGCCCCGCCTGCCCCGCTTGGCCAGCGCCCTGATCTGGCCTTCGCGCAGCGAGACGAGAGCCATCTCCGAGGCCGAGAAGAAACCCCCGATGCACACTATGACCAGGACGACGATGACGTCCAGGACGACCTTGCTCACGTCATGCCACCAGCTCGCTCACGGGGCGCCGGGCTCCCCGCTGGCCCGGCACACGATGTGTCCGGCCAGTCTAGACGGGATAGCGTAAGACTCTCGTGAGCAAGGAGCCGATCTGGAAGGCGAGCACCCAGCTCGCCGACGGACTCGGCGCGGCCTTGAGCGGGGGGGTCTGGGGGGACGGCCCCCCCGAGGAGAAAGAGAGGGCATTGTGAAGGTGCTCGTCACCGGCGGCGCCGGGTACATCGGCAGCGTCGTCGCCGCGCAGCTCGTCGCGGCCGGGCATGAGGTCATCGTGCTCGACGACCTGTCCACCGGGCACCCCGACGCGGTGCCGGCCGACGCCGCGTTCATCAAGGGCACGCTGCGCGACTGCGCCGCCGAGGTGCTGGCCGACGGCATCGAGGCGGTCCTGCACTTCGCCGCGAAGTCGCTGGTCGGCGAGTCGGTGGCCGAACCGGCCAAGTACTGGTCGGCGAACCTGGGCGGCACGATCGCGCTGCTCGAGGCGATGCGCGAGATCGGCGTGCGCACCATCGTGTTCTCCTCCACCGCCGCGGTCTACGGCGAGCCGGAGCGCACGCCCGTCACCGAGACCGACCCCGCCCGCCCGACCAGCCCCTACGGCGCGTCCAAGCTCGCGGTGGACACCACGCTGACGGAGTTCGCCCGGCTCTACGGGTTCGGCGCGGTCAGCCTCCGCTACTTCAACGTGGCCGGCGCGCACCGCTCCGGCGACGGCTGCTGGCTCGGCGAGCGGCACAGCCCCGAGACCCACCTGATCCCGAACATCCTGGCCAGGGTGGCCGCGGGCGACCGGGTGCGGGTCTTCGGTGAGGACTACCCCACCCCGGACGGAACCTGCATCCGCGACTACGTCCACGTCACCGACCTGGCCGACGCCCACCTGCGGGCGCTGCCGTCCTGCCGGCCGGGCCAGCACCGCGTGTACAACCTCGGCCACGGGGCCGGCTTCTCGGTCCGCCAGGTGATCGACGTGTGCGCCGAGGTCACCGGCACCGAGATCGGCGTCGACGTGACCGCGCGCCGTCCCGGAGACCCGGCCGTACTGGTCGCCTCGTCGGAACGGATCCAGGCCGAGCTCGGCTGGCGGGCCGAGCGGGACCTGCGGGCCATGGCCGCCGACGCCTGGGAGTTCACCCGCTCACGCGCGCCCCGGTGACGGGCCCGGACGCGGTCCTCGAGCTGTTCCGCTCGCGCTTCGGCGGGACGGCCGACGGTGTGTGGTTCGCGCCGGGCCGGGCCAACCTGATGGGCGAGCACACCGACTACAACGAGGGGTTCGTGCTCCCGTTCGCGCTCGGCCAGGGCATCGTGGCCGCCGCGGCCCGGCGGAGCGACCGGCGGCTGGTGCTGTGCTCGGCTCAGGAGCCGGGCTCCCTGGTCGAGGTGGCGCTGGATGGCCTGGAGCCCGGCCAGGTCACCGGCTGGGCCGCCTACCCGGCCGGAGTGGCCTGGGCGCTGGCCTGCGCCGGCTACGAGGTGCCAGGGGCCTGCGTCGCGATCGACTCCGACGTGCCCGCCGGCGCGGGCCTGTCCTCGTCGGCCGCGCTGGAATGCGCGACCGCGCTCGTGCTTTCCGGGCCGGCCGCCGGCCGCCGCGAGCTGGCGGCGATCACCCGCCGGGCCGAGAACGATTTCGTCGGGGTGCCGTCCGGCATCATGGACCAGTCCGCCTCGCTGCTGAGCCGGCGCGGGCACGCGCTGCTGCTCGACTGCCGCTCGCTGGAGGCCTCCCAGGTGCCGTTCGACCCCGCCGCGTACGGAGCGCACCTGCTGCTGATCAACACCCGGGCCAGTCACCAGCTGACCGCTGGGGAGTACGGGCGGCGGCGGGCCGAGTGTGAACAGGCCGCCCGCCTGCTCGGCGTACCTTCACTGAGATACCTAACGGACGTTGGTGACCTGCGCCGGCTCACCGATCCTGTTCTCCGGCGCCGCGCTCGTCACGTCGTGACCGACAACCAGCGGGTGCTGGAGGTCGCCGGCTTGCTGACCTCCGGGTCCGGGGACCCCTACCCGGCGATCGGGCGGCTGCTGACGCAGGCCCACCTGTCGCTGCGGGACGACTTCGAGATCTCCTGGCCGGAAGCGGACGCGACGGTGGACGCGGCCCTGGCGGCGGGCGCGCTCGGGACGCGGATGATCGGCGGGGGGTTCGGCGGCTCGGTGCTCGCGCTGGTCCGGGAGGAGGAGCCGGTGCGCGCCGCGGTGACCGGCGCGTTCGCCCGGCGCTCCTGGACCGCGCCGGAATTCCTCGAGGCCTCCCCGTCGGATAGCGCGCGACGCCTGGGATTAGAGTGATCTGTCGTCGGCGAGGAGGCAGCAGTGCGGGTGCGTGATGAGGCGGCAGGGATCTCCGGCGAGATCGCCGAGCTGCGGCACGCGATCCACCGGGAGCCCGAGATCGGCCTGGACCTGCCGAAGACCCAGGCCAAGGTGCTCGACGCGCTGGACGGGCTGCCGCTGGAGATCAGCACCGGCCAGGGGCTGAGCTCGGTGACCGCGGTCCTGCGCGGGGGGGGCAGGGGGGGTCGTCCCCCCGGGCAGGCAGGGCACGGCGGCAGGTCCGGGCCGGCCGTGCTGCTGCGCGGCGACATGGACGCGCTGCCGGTCACCGAGGAGACCGGCCTGCCCTACGCGTCGGCGACTCCCGGCGTGATGCACGCCTGCGGTCACGACCTGCACACCGCCATGCTGGCCGGCGCGGCCCGGCTGCTGTCGGCCCGGCAGGCCGAGCTGCCCGGCACCGTGATCTTCATGTTCCAGCCGGGTGAGGAGGGTTACGCCGGCGCCCGGCGCATGATCGACGAGGGGGTGCTGGAGGCGGCGGGCGAGCGCCCGGTGGCCGCCTACGGCCTGCACGTGACGTCGCAGCGGCTGCCGTGCGGCACGTTCTCCACCCGGCCCGGCGCGATGCTGGCCGCCGCCGACCAGATCACGGTCACCGTGCGCGGCCGGGGCGGGCATGCCTCGACGCCGCACCGGGCCGCGGACCCGATCCCGGTCGCCTGCGAGATGGTGACCGCGCTGCAGACGCTGGTGACCAGGAAGTTCGACGTGTTCGATCCGGTGGTGATCACCGTCGGCAGCTTCCACGCCGGGACCACCGACAACGTGATCCCGGACGAGGCCCGTTTCCTGGCCACCGCCCGTTCGTTCAGCCAGGAATCCCGGGGCGCGCTGGCGGAGCTGGTGCCGCGGCTGATCGGGGAGATCGCCCGCGGGCACGGGCTCACCGCGGAGGCCATCTACGCCGCGGAGTACCCGGTGACCGTCAACGACGCGGCCGAGGCGGCGTTCGCGGCCGAGACGATCGCCGCCGTGTTCGGCGCGGAGCGCGGCGAGAGGGCCCAGTTCCCGATCACCGGGGCGGAGGACTTCTCCTTCGTCCTGGAGCAGGTGCCCGGGGCGTTCGTCATGCTGGGCGCCTGCCCGGCCGGGACCGACCCGCTCACCGCGCCGACCAACCACTCGGCGCGGGCGACGTTCGACGACGCGGCGCTGGCCGACGGCACCGCCCTGTACGCCGAACTCGCGCTGCGCCGGCTGGCGATGAGCCGGGCCGGTGATTAAGCGGCAGGCTCAGAGGCTGGCGACGTCGGCTTGCTTGGCGCGGACGGCCTCGGCGGCGGTGCGCAGGGCGGCCAGTTCGTCCGCGGTCAGGTCGCGCTCGACGATGCGGCGGACGCCGGTCGCGCCGATCTCGGCCTCGACGCCCAGGTAGACGCCGGAGATCCCGTACTCGCCGTCGACCCAGGCGCAGACCGGCAGGATCTGGCCCGAGTCCTCGGCCACCGCGCGGGCCATCCGGGCCGCGGCGGCGGACGGGGCGTAGTAGGCCGAGCCGGTCTTGAGCAGCGCGACGATCTCGCCGCCGCCGTTGCGGGTCCGGGTGACGAGTTCATCGATCTCGGCCGCGGGCAGCAGGTCGGCCAGCGGCCGGCCGTCGACCGTGCAGGCCGAGGGCACCGGGACCATCGTGTCGCCGTGCGAGCCGAGGGTCAGGGTGCGCACCGAGCCGACCGGGACGCCGAGGCGGTCGGCCACGAAGTAGCTGAACCGGGCGGTGTCGAGCATGCCGGCCTGGCCCATGACCCGGTGGTGGGGGAAGCCGGACACCTTGGCGGCCAGGGCGGTCATCTCGTCCAGCGGGTTGGACACCATGATCAGCACCGCGTCCGGCGCGTACTTGGCGACGTTCTCCACCACGTTCCTGACGATCTTGGCGTTGACCTCGATCAGGTCCATCCGGCTCATGCCGGGCTTGCGCGGCAGCCCGGCGGTGACCACCACGATGCCCGACCCGCCGATCGCCTCGTAGCCCTCGCCCGCCCTCCCGGTGGTCTGGCCGGTCACCTTGGTCTCGAAGCCCTCCACCGGCCGGGACTGGTTCATGTCCAGGGCCAGCCCCTCGGGCTTGCCCTCGATGACGTCGGTGAGCACCACCTCGTCGAAGATGTCGTACTCGGCGAGCCGCTGCGCGGTGGTCGAGCCGTAGAACCCGGCGCCGACGACGGTTACTTTGCCCCTCGGGGGGGTCTGGGGGGGTTGTCCCCCCGGGCTAACACTGTGTGCCATAGTCCGGAACTCCTTCGTCCGTGAAATGCGCGTCAGCGGGCCCGGGGTGGTGCACCACGGCCCCGTTCGGAAGAATGGTTTTAGGGATTCATCGCCATGCGCAGGTTATCCGCCAGCCTGGCGAGGAACTCCTCAGTGGTCAGGAACGGGGTGCCGCGGCCGACGAGCAGGGCGAGGTCCTTGGTCATGTCGCCTTGCTCGATGGTGTGCACGCAGACGTCCTCCAGCGTGCGGCCGAACAGGGCGACCGCGGGGGTGTCGTCCAGCTTGCCGCGGTGCTCCAGGCCCCGGGTCCAGGCGAAGATGGACGCGACCGGGTTGGTCGAGGTGGGCTGGCCCTGCTGGTGCTGGCGGTAGTGCCTGGTCACGGTGCCGTGCGCGGCCTCGGCCTCCACCGTGCGCCCATCCGGGGTCATCAGCACGCTGGTCATCAGGCCAAGGGAGCCGAAGCCCTGGGCCACCACGTCGGACTGCACGTCGCCGTCGTAGTTCTTGGTGGCCCAGACGATGCCGCCCTCCCACTTGAGCACCTGGGCCACCATGTCGTCGATGAGCCGGTGCTCGTAGGTGATCCCGGCCGCCTCGTACTCCGCCTTGAACTCGGACTCGAAGATCTCGGCGAAGATGTCCTTGAACCGGCCGTCGTAGGCCTTCAGGATCGTATTCTTGGTGGACAGGTAGAGCGGGTACCGGCGGTCCAGCGCGTAGCGCATGGTGGCCCGGGCGAAGTCGCGGATCGAGTCGTCGAAGTTGTACATGGCCATGGCGACCCCGCCGCCGGTGAAGCGCGCGACCTCCATCTCGATCGGCTGGCCCTGGCCTTCCGGCACGTAGGTGATCGTCACCGTGCCCGGGCCGGGCACCACGAAGTCGGTAGCCCGGTACTGGTCGGCGTGCGCGTGCCGGCCGATGATGATCGGCTTGGTCCAGGTCGGGACCAGCCGCGGGATGTTGGAGATGACGATCGGCTCGCGGAAGATGACACCGCCGAGAATGTTGCGGATGGTGCCGTTCGGCGATCGCCACATCTTCTTCAGGCCGAACTCGGCGACCCGGGCCTCGTCCGGGGTGATCGTGGCGCACTTGACGCCGACGCCATGTTTCTGGATGGCGTGCGCCGCGTCGATCGTGACCTGGTCGTCGGTGGCGTCGCGATGCTCCACGGAAAGGTCGTAGTACTCCAGCTCGATATCCAGGTAGGGCAGTATCAGCTGGTCCTTGATGTACTGCCAGATAATCCGCGTCATCTCGTCACCGTCGAGTTCGACGACGGGATTCGCCACCTTGATCTTCGCCATGTCTGCTTCGTTCCCTTTCCTGTTAGGCCGGCTGCTTACGGCAGCGACGCCGCGACCCCGAGTACCGCGGCGCCGAGCACCGCGAGGGCCGTCACGTCCAGCGCCTTCCCGCGCGTCACCAGCAGGCCGGCGTAGCGCGGCGGCAGCACCAGCCGGGCCGCCGCGGCCGCGAGCAGCGCGCCTCCCACCACCGCCGCGCCGTGGCCCGCCTGCTGCGATCCCCGCCAGGCGACGTACAGCCCCACGGCCACGCCCGCGAGCACGATCAGGTACGGCAGCCAGGCCAGGACAGCGCTGTGAGTACCGGCGCTCGCCGGCCTGTTCGCCATGTACGTGCCTCCCGGCTTATCCGCAGGGAAGTTTACCGGGGACCGGATCCACAAAAACCTGAAGCGGACCCGTGACATGCTTCGCATCGGGGTGACATCTCGCGGTAAGACCCGCGATACTGGGGGTGACCAGATGGTGAGATTTCCCTATCGGTACCGATAGGCGGGAGGGTCGCCGTGGATACACCGTTTCTCCGCGTCGAGGACAGTGGTGACGTGATCTCGCTGCGCGGGGAGGTGACGACCGTCGGCCGCGGACAGGGCGTCGACATCCGCCTCGAGGACCCGAGTGTCTCGCGGCTGCACGCCGAGCTGGTCCGCCGCGGTCCCTACGTCTACGTCGTCGACCTCGGTTTATCACGCAACGGCACCAGGGTTAACGGCCGGCCCGTCGCCCGCCGGGTCCTGGACGAGGGCGACGTGCTGAGCTTCGGCGCGGCCCGCTGCCGGATCGGGGGGATCCCGCGGGAGGACGTCACCGAGGAGGCCGAACTGCGCCGGGCCGCCGCTCCCGAGCTCACCCGACGCGAGCTCGACGTGCTCAATTCGCTGTGCCGGCCCGCGCTGTCCGACGAGGCGTTCGCCCTGCCGGCCACCGCCCACGAGATCGCCGCCGACCTGGTGGTGACCGAGGCGGCGGTCAAGCAGCACCTGCTGCGGCTCTACCAGAAGTTCCGGGTTCCCGAGGGGCCGAACCGGCGGACCCGGCTGGCCAACGAGGTGGTGGCGCTGGGGCTCGTCAAGCCGTTGCCGCTGGCCGACGCCGGCGAGGCGTCAGGCGCGAGCGTGCCGGAGCAGCCAGTCCGCCGCCGACGAGACCAAGCCTCCTAGCCGCGGCGCTCCGTGGAACCGCGGAAGGTGCGAGCCGATGAACGGCCAGCCGTGCAGCGAGGGCAGGTGCGGGCTCATCACCGGCCAGTAGTAGGGGACCTGCGACGCGGCGAAGATGACGGCGGCGGCGGCCAGCGCCCACACCGCGAGCGCGGTCAGCGCGGCGGTCAGCGGGGTCCGCGCCAGCGCGGCCGCCATCCGGTTCAGCTGCCGCCGTGGCCGGCCGGAGCCAGGGCCGACGCCGTACCAGGCGACGACGGCCGCGGCCGCGTACGCGCCCGCCGGGTCCAGGCGGCTGGTGAGCGCGAGCGTGGCGACATAGACCGCCGCGCCGACGATGAACGCCAGCGGCGCGATCAGCACCTCGGTGAGCAGCGCCCGGGCCACGGCCAGCGGGGCCGTGACGACCACGACCAGCAGGTCGCTGGCCCGCGGCCCGCGGACCGACCGGCGCGCGGCCAGCGAGGTCTGGGCCCGGTCGGCCGCCCGGAGCAAGGTGATCACGGCCAGCGACACGACCAGGCCGGCTACCGGGAGGATCAGGGTCAGCGCCACCGCGGCGATCATGATGGCCAGGCCGGCCATGGTGGTCCGGCCGTTGGGGCCGGCTTGCGGGCCGTTGGGGCCGGCTTGCGGGCCCGGGGGACGCTGGGCGGCGCTGGCCGGGGCGGGCGCGGCGGGCACGGCGGGCCGGGCGGCGCTGGCCGGGGCGGGAGGCGGGAAGGGGGCGTAGCCGACCGGGGGGAGCAGGTCGGCGACGTCCCGGGCGGCCTGCTTGGGCGCGGGATAGGCCTGGCCGGGGGGCCTGCGGCCCTCGGCGGCCTTCCGGTCTTTCCGGGAGCTCTGGTGGTCCGCGCCGTTCGGGCTCTGGCGGGCGCTCACCGCGGTCGCGGCCGGGCCGACCGCGGACAGGTCCAGGGCGCTGGCCTGGGCGCTCAGCCAGCCGGCCGACGGGCGGTGAGCCGGGTCCCGGGCCAGGGCCGCGGACAGCAGCGGCACGAGCGGCGCGGGGGCGCCGGACAGGTCGGCGCGGCCGGAGACGATGCGGTAGAAGATCGTCTGGAAGGAGTCGCCACCGCCGCCGTAGGGCTGGCGGCCGGTGGCCGCGTACGCCATCGTCGCGCCCCACGAGTGAATGTCCGACGCCGGGCTGCTCGGCTCGCCCTCGATGACCTCGGGGGCCAGGTAGCCAGGCGTCCCCATGACCAGCCCGGTCTGGGTCAGCCGGGTGGCGTCCGGGGACTGGGCGATGCCGAAGTCGATCACCACCGGGCGGTCATCGGTGAGCATCACGTTGCCCGGCTTGAGGTCGCGGTGCACCACGCCCGCGGCGTGGATCGCGGTCAGCGCCTCGGCCGTGCCGTAGGCGAGCCTGCGCAGTCCCGAGCCGGACAGCGGCCCGCGGCTGCGCACCATCGCCTCCAGCGTCGGCCCGGGCACGTACCGGGTGACGATGTAGGGGAAGTCACCGGTCACGTCGGCGTCCAGCACCTCCGCGACGAACGCGCTGCGGACCCGGCGCATCGTCTCGACCTCGCGGGCCAGGCGGAGGCGGGCGTTGGCGCTCTCGGTCGCCGCGGGATGCAGCACCTTGACGGCCACCAGGCCCTCCGGGCCCTGGGCGAGGTGCACTACCCCCATACCGCCTTCCCCGAGGCGGTCCTGAAGGCGATACGGGCCGAGAGTCCCCGGCAATCGATCCGTTGCAGGCATCGCGGAATCCAGAGTACGAAACAGATGCCACATTAGGGAGGGAACGAGAAGTTGCCTATCTGTAACGGATTTGCCCGCCGACTAGAATTGGGCATCGCTACCTGTGGAGCCGCTACCAATGACTGAGCATGACGACACGCTCTCGCTGGACATGGTGACCGCCGCGCTGCGCGCCGACAGCACGGATGTGGCCATCTACGCCCGCGTCCTGACCCAGTCGCTGGGCGAGGCGCTGCCCAGCGAGTTCGTGACGGTGGACCGGGACCGGAGCGTGTCGGACCGGATGCGCGGACGCCCCGGGGAGATCTCCAGGATCGCCGTGCAGCTCGGCGACCAGCAGATGACGCTGTCGGTCCGGGGCGGCAAGACGGTGGCGGAGGTCTGCCGCGCGGTGCGCGGCGTGGTCCTGTCCCGCCAGACGGTCCCCATCCACGAGTGGGCCGCGGCACTGGCCACCGCGCTGGTCGCCTACGCCGAGCAGAACGCCGAGGCCGCCCAGGCCCTGCGCCGCCTGGTCGCCGGCGGCGGTGCCGCTGAGATCGCGTGATCGTGGGCTGAGTCAGTGGCCGGTGAAGGTGGCTTTGCCGGGGCCGTGATCGAGGAAGCTGCGCATGCCGACGCGCTGGTCCTGGGTGCCGAACAGCGCGGCGAACTGGACCCGCTCGATCTCCAGGCCGGTGGCCAGGTCCACGCCCAGGCCGTAGTCGATGGCCTGCTTGGCCGCCCGCAGCGCGAGCGCGGGACCGGTCGCATACCGCCGCACCAGGTCCAGCGCCGCCTGGTAGACCGACTCGTCCGGCGCGACCACGTCGACCAGGCCGATGGCGTGCGCCTCGGCCGCCTTGACCATCCGGCCGGTGAAGATGAGATCCTTGGCCTTGGCCGGGCCGACCAGGCGCGGCAGCCGCTGCGTCCCGCCGGCGCCGGGGATGATGCCGAGCTGGATCTCGGGCTGGCCGAGCCGGGCGTTCTCGCCCGCGACCCGGAAGTCGGCGGTCAGCGCGAGTTCCAGCCCGCCGCCGAGGGCGTACCCGGTGATCGCGGCCACCACCGGCTTGCCGATGCCGGCCACGCGCGACAGCGCGGCCTGCAGCCGTCCCGACCAGGCCGCCACCGAGGCGGAGTCCGCCTCGGCCATCTCGGCGATGTCGGCGCCGCCGGCAAACACTTTCTCCCCGCCGTAGAGAATCACCGCGCGGACCTCTTCGGTGTTTTCCGCCTCCGACGCGGCGGTCGCGAGCTCGGCGGTCAGCTGGTCGTTCAGCGCGTTCACCTTCGGCCGGTCCAGCCGGATCGTGCCGATGCCGTCCGCGACCTCCAGCCGGACAAAGTCAGCCATGCCGGTAGCCTCCCTTAACGCAGGTCTCCATTGGTCATGCCGGCGGGCGCCTGCGGGTAGGTGACCAGGCCGAGCTCGGCGCGGCTGTCCAGCAGCCGGTGGTTCGGCAGCACGCGGACCGTGTAACCGAACGGCCCCGGCCGGTCCAGCGGCACCTCACCGGAGTACCGGACCGTGGCGTCCGCGGCCTCGGCGGTCCCGGAGGCTTCGGCGGCCAGCGTGGCGTAGGCGGGCTGCACGATCTCATCCTCCTCGTCCGGCCGCCCGTACACCACCTCGACGGTCACGTCGTCCCGGGTCAGCTCGCCCAGGGCCACCGAGACGTGCACGGCCAGCGCCGAACCGAGGCGCTGGCCCATCGACCCGGTGGCCTCGGTCTCCACGTGCTCGATCCGCACCGCCGGCCAGGCCTCGATCACCCGCTTCTTCCAGGCGGCCAGCTCCCGGGCGGGCCCGAACCCGTCGGAATCGGTCAGCGCCCGGGAGGAGGCCGCGGCGGGCACGTACAGCGCGGTCACGTACTCGCGGACCATCCGCTCGGCCTGGACCTTCGGGCCGAGTGAGCGCAGCGCGTGCCGGATCCGCTCCACCCAGCCCGGCGGGATGCCGTCCGCGTCGCGTTCGTAGAACAGCGGCGCCACCGACTTGCCGAGCATCTCGTACAGGGCCTGGGCCTCGAGCTCGTCCCGCCGCGCGACGTCGGCCACGCCGTCGGCCGACGGTATCTCCCACCCGTTCCCGCCGTCATACCACTCGTCCCACCAGCCGTCGCGCACCGACAGGTTCAGCGCGCCGTTCAGCGCCGCCTTCATGCCCGAGGTGCCGCAGGCCTCCAGCGGGCGCAGCGGGTTGTTCAGCCACACGTCGCAGCCCTGGACCAGGGTGCGCGCCATGGCTATGTCGTAGTCGGGCAGGAACACGATCCGGCGCCGCACGTCCGGGGCGTCGGAGAACTGGACCATCTGCTGGATCAGGGCCTTGCCGCCGTCGTCGGCGGGATGCGCCTTGCCCGCCACGACGATCTGCACCGGCTGCGAGGGGTCGTTCAGCAGCTGGCTGAGCTGGACCGGGTCGTTCAGCATGAGCGTGAGCCGCTTGTAGGACGGCACCCGCCGGGCGAACCCGATGGTGAGCACGTGCTCGTCGAGCACGTCGTCGATCCAGGTCAGCTCCGCCTCGGACGCGCCGCGCTGCCGCCAGGAGGCACGCAGCCGCCGCCGGGTCTCGCCCACCAGCCGGGACCGCAGCACGTGCCGGGCGGCCCAGATCTCGGCGGCCGGAGCAGCCGCGGCCCGGTCCCAGTCCCAGTCGCCGGGCGCGCCGGCCAGCGATCCGACCTCGGGCGCGACCCAGGTGGGCATGTGCACGCCGTTGGTGATCGAGCCGATCGGCACCTCGCGGGTGTCGAATCCCGGCCACAGGCCCGCGAACATCTTCCTGCTCACCTGGCCGTGCAGGCGCGAGACGCCGTTGACCCGCCGGGCCAGCCGCATGCCCATGACGGCCATGTTGAACACGCCGGGGTCGCCGCCCGGGTAGGTCTCCGCGCCGAGCGCGAGCACCTGGTCCACGGGCAGCAGCGGGTCGTCGTCGAATTGCTGCCGGACCTGCTGGCGGGGGAACCGGTCGATGCCGGCCGGGACCGGCGTGTGCGTGGTGAACACCGTGCCCGCCCGGCAGACCTCGATGGCCTCGCCGAAGCTCAGCCCGCGCTCGGCGTACTCGCGGATCCGCTCCAGGCCGAGGAAGCCGGCGTGCCCCTCGTTGGTGTGGAACACCTCGGGCGAGGGGTGCCCGGTCAGCGCGCAGAAGGCCCGCACCGCGCGCATCCCGCCGATGCCGAGCAGCAGTTCCTGCCGGAGCCGGTGCTCGCTGCCGCCGCCGTACAGCCGGTCGGTGACCTCGTGCAGGTCCGGCTCGTTCTCCTCCACGTAGGAGTCGAGCAGCAGCAGCGGGATCCGGCCGACCTGCGCCACCCAGACCTGGGCGGCCAGCTGGCGGCCGGCGGTCAGGCTGACCGCGACGTGGACGGGCAGGCCCTCGGCGTCGCGCAGGAGCTCGAGCGACTGGCCGTTCGGGTCGTCGCCCGGGTAGCGCTCGGCCTGCCAGCCGTCGGCGGACAGCGACTGGGTGAAGTACCCGTGCCGGTACAGCAGGCCGACCCCGATCAGCGGCACGCCGAGGTCGCTGGCCGACTTCAGGTGATCCCCGGCCAGGATGCCCAGGCCGCCGGAGTACTGCGGCAGCGCCGCGGTGATGCCGTACTCCGGGGAGAAGTAGGCCACCGCCGCCGGGCCGGTACCCGCCAGCCCGGCCTCGGCGTACCAGTGCGGACCCGACATGTAGTCGCGCAGGTCCTGCTCGGCCTCGTGCAGCCGGCCGAGGAAGTCCCGATCGGCGGCCAGGGCCGCGATCCGGTCCGGCGGCAGCGCGCTGAACGTCGCGACCGGATCGCCGTTCGAGGCCGCCCAGGCGGCCGGGTCGATCGACGCGAACAGGCCGGCGGCCGGGGCATGCCATGACCAGCGGAGGTTCAGTATCAGCCCCCGCAGCGGGGCCAGCGGCTCGGGCAGGACGATGCGGACGGTGAACCGGCGAATCGCTTTCACGGGCAGACCATATTAGGTTCACGCCCGATCCGCCGAACCGTTGCCCGATAGCGGGCCGCTGAAGGACGGCCCGTTAGGTAAAAATTAATTCAAAATATGCCGAACGAGCAGTGGTGACAGGGCCGGTGAGACAGGACAGAAAACCGCGGTCACGCCCGGATTTGTTTACCGCTACCCGGCCTGGCATGAAGCGCCCCGCGGTCGGTAGCGTAACCAAGGTGATTGGACGAATCCCGATCCTTGGTGTCGAGCCGGCGGTGGACTGCGGCAGCCGCCCGGCGAAGGCGGTGACCGGGGAGACCTTTGAGGTCAGCGCGACGGTCTTCCGCGAGGGGCACGGCCTCATCGGCGTCGGCGCGGTGCTGCGTGACCCGTCCCGGACTCCTGGCCCACTGGTGCCGATGCGCGAGCTCGCGCCCGGCACGGACCGGTACGGCGCGGACGTGACCGTGACCGGGGAGGGGCTGTGGCGCTTCCACGTGGAGGCGTGGGCCGATCCGATCGCGAGCTGGCACCACGACGCGGCCATCAAGATCCCGGCCGAGCAGGACGTGGAGCTGATGCTCACCGAGGGCGCGCTGCTGTTCGAGCGGGCCGCGCGGCGGATCCCCCAGCCGCCCGGCGCCCGGTCGCCGGCGGCGGCCCGGACCAGGCTGCGCGCGCTGGTCGCGCGGATGCGCGACCGCTCGCTGACGCCCTACGAGCGGTTCGCGGGGTCCTCCGATCCCGACGTCGCCGCCATCCTGGCCCGGTGGCCGCTGCGCGAGCTCGTGACCCGGTCCAGGTCACTGACCGTGCAGGTGGACCGGGAGCGGGCGCTGTACGGAGCGTGGTATGAGTTCTTCCCGCGGTCCGAGGGGGCGCAGGTCGACCAGGTGCCGCCGGTCTCGGGCACGCTGCGCACGGCCGCCAAGCGGCTGGACGCGATCGCGGCCATGGAATTCGACGTGGTGTACCTGCCGCCGGTGCACCCGATCGGCACCTCGTTCCGCAAGGGACGGAACAACACGCTCATCCCGGCCGAGGGCGACCCCGGCTCGCCGTGGGCGATCGGGTCGGCCGAGGGCGGGCACGACTCGATCCACCCCGACCTGGGCACGTTCGCGGACTTCGACGCGTTCGTGGCCCGCACCCGCGAGCTCGGCATGGAGGTGGCGCTGGACCTGGCCCTGAACGCCTCGCCGGATCACCCGTGGGTGAAGGAGCACCCGGAGTGGTTCACCACCCGGGCGGACGGCTCGATCGCCTACGCCGAGAACCCGCCGAAGAAGTACCAGGACATCTACCCGCTGAACTTCGACAACGACCCGGAGGGCATCTACGCCGAGGTGCTGCGGGTGGTGCGGTTGTGGATGGACCACGGGGTCAGGATCTTCCGCGTCGACAACCCGCACACCAAGCCGGTGCGGTTCTGGGAGCGGCTGCTCACCGAGATCCGGGCCAGCGACCCCGACGTGCTGTTCCTGGCCGAGGCCTTCACCCGCCCGGCCATGATGCGCACCCTGGCCAAGATCGGCTTCCACCAGTCCTACACGTACTTCACCTGGCGCAACGGCGTGGAGGAGCTGACCGAGTACCTGCGCGAGCTGTCCGGCGAGACGGCCCCGTACATGCGGCCCAACTTCTTCCCCAACACCCCGGACATCCTGCACGCGTACCTGCAGTACGGCGGGCTGCCCGCGTTCCGGATCCGGGCCGTGCTGGCCTCGATGCTGTCCCCGGCCTGGGGCATCTACTCCGGCTACGAGCTGGGCGAGAACGTGCCGCTGCGGCCGGGCAGCGAGGAGTACCTGGATTCGGAGAAGTACCAGTACCGGCCGCGCGACTGGGAGGGCGCCGCCCGTCACGGCTACGGCATCGCGGACTTCGTCACCGAACTCAACCGGATCAGGCGCGCCCACCCGGCCCTGCACCAACTGCGCAATCTGCGCTTTCATGGAGTCGACCAGCCACAACTGATGTGTTTCTCCAAGCGGACGAGTAGGATCCCGCCAAGCCCGGTGACGGGTGGGTCTTCGCAGGCCCAGGGGGACGACACGGTACTCGTGGTCGTCAACGTGGACCCATACCGGACCAGGGAGGCGACGGTCTGGCTTGACCTGCCCGCACTCGGCGTGGACCACGAGTTCATCGTGACGGACGAGCTGACCGGCGAGTCCTATCTGTGGGGGCAGGCCAACTACGTCCGCCTCGACCCGGAGACCCGGCCCGCCCACATCTTTACCGTGACCCCCCGCGTGTAAGACCTTTGTAGGTAACGGCTCGCAGCCAGCAAGACCAGGAGATCCGGCAGTGACAGAACACCACGAGGCGATAGCTGACTCATTCGCCACGGACCAGCCGCGGGACCGGGAGTGGTACAAGCGCGCGGTGTTCTACGAGGTGCTCGTCCGGGGTTTCCAGGATTCCGACGGCGACGGCACCGGCGACCTGCCCGGCCTGATCTCCAAGCTGGACTACCTGGAGTGGCTCGGCATCGACTGCCTCTGGCTGCTGCCGATCTACCAGTCCCCGCTGCGTGACGGCGGCTACGACATCGCCGACTTCCTGGTCGTGCTGCCCGAGTACGGGAACATCGGGGACTTCGTGACGCTGGTCGACGAGGCGCACAAGCGGGGCATCCGGGTCATCGCCGACCTGGTCATGAACCACACCAGCGACCAGCACCCCTGGTTCCGGGCCTCGCGCAGCGATCCGGACGGACCGTACGGGGACTTCTACGTCTGGTCCGACACCGACGACAAGTACTCCGGGGCCCGGGTCATCTTCGTCGACACCGAGCAGTCCAACTGGACCTTCGACCCGGTCCGCGGCCAGTACTACTGGCACCGGTTCTTCTCCCACCAGCCGGACCTGAACTTCGAGAACCCCAGGGTCCAGGACGCGATGATCGAGGTGCTGCGGTTCTGGCTGGACCTGGGCATCGACGGCTTCCGGCTGGACGCGGTGCCCTACCTGTACGAGCGCGAGGGCACCAACTGCGAGAACCTCAAGGAGACGCACGAGTACCTGAAGCGGATCCGGGCCGAGATCGACAAGCTCTACCCGGACCGGGTGCTGCTGGCCGAGGCCAACCAGTGGCCCGCCGACGTGATCGAGTACTTCGGCGACCCGGAGGTCGGCGGGGACGAGTGCCACATGGCGTTCCACTTCCCGCTCATGCCGCGCATCTTCATGGCCGTGCGCCGCGAGCAGCGCTACCCGATCACCGAGATCCTGGCCCAGACCCCGGCCGTGCCGGCCGGCTGCCAGTGGGGCATCTTCCTGCGCAACCACGACGAGCTGACGCTGGAGATGGTGACCGACGACGAGCGCGACTACATGTACGCCGAGTACGCCAAGGATCCCCGGATGAAGGCGAACATCGGGATCCGGCGGCGGCTGGCCCCGCTGCTGGACGCCGACCGGAACCAGCTCGAGCTGTTCACCGCGCTGCTGCTGTCGCTGCCCGGCTCGCCGGTGCTGTACTACGGCGACGAGATCGGCATGGGCGACAACATCTGGCTGGGCGACCGGGACGGCGTGCGGACCCCCATGCAGTGGACGCCGGACCGCAACGGCGGCTTCTCCCAGACCGACCCGCAGCGGCTGTACCTGCCGCCGATCATGGACGCGATCTACGGCTACCAGGCGCTGAACGTGGAGGCCCAGCAGCGCAACCCGGCCTCGTTCCTGCAGTGGACCAGGCGCATGATCGAGATCCGCAAGCGGCACACGGTGTTCGGCACCGGCGTCTACGAGGAGCTGACCTCCTCCAACCCGAGCGTGCTGGCCTTCGTCCGGCTGCCTTCCTCAGAGGTAAGGGACTCCGACGGCTCGGACCGCATCCTGTGCGTCAACAACCTGTCCCGGTTCCCGCAGCCGGTCGAGCTCGACCTGCGCCGGTTCATCGGGGTCACACCGGTGGAGTGCATGGGCGGCGTGGTCTTCCCGCGGATCGGCGAGCTCAGCTACCTGCTGACGCTGCCCGGGCACGGGTTTTACTGGTTCCAGCTGCCCCCGGCCCGCGAGGAACGTGCTCAGCGCCAGGAGCCCGCTGGCCCGCAGCTATATCACGGTTGACGCTAGGTCCACCGGGTAAGGGCAGGTTCATGACCTTCGAGGACGTACTGGCCGCGTGGCTGGTCAAGCAGCGGTGGTTCGCCGGCAAGGGGCGGACCGTCCATGACCTAGCGGTCGTGGCCGACACCGAGATCATCCCCGGTGATCCCGGCCTGCGGCACCTGCTGGTCACCGTCTCGCACGGCGCGACCTCCGACTGCTACCAGCTGTTCATCGGCCTGCGCGCCCGGCTGCCCGCCCGGCTCCGGCACGCCCGGATCGGGACGCACGAGGGCATGACGGTCTACGACGGGCTGCACGACAGCGACCTGACCCAGGCACTCCTGGAGGCGATCGTGGCCGACCGGACCGTCGGCGCGCTGCGGTTCTGCCGGATCCCCGGGGCCGACCTGTCCTGGGCCGGCGACGGGCTGGACAGCCTGGTGCTCACCGGCGAGCAGAGCAACACCAGCCTGGTGTTCGGCGAGTCGGCCATCTTCAAGGTGTTCCGCCGGGTCGCCCCGGGCCCCAACCCCGACCTGGAGGTCGCCGCGGCGCTGGCCGACCTCGGCTCGACGCACGTCGCGGAGCCCTACGGCTGGGTGGAGAGCCGGATCGACGGCGCGACCACCGTGCTGGCCATCTTGTCCCGCTACCTGCGCGCGGCCTCGGACGGCTGGTCGCTGGCCGCGACGAGCGTCCGTGACCTGTACGCGCTGGCCCTGGGCACCGCGGGGCCCGTGGGGTCCGGCACCGCGGCGGAGGCGGGTGGCGACTTCGCGGGCGAGGCCGAACGGCTCGGCGTCGCGACCGCCCAGGTCCATATGGACCTGGCCGAGGCGTTCGGCCCCTCCGAGCTCGAGCCCGAAGCGATCCGCGAGCTGGCCGAGCAGATGTTCCGGCGGCTCGACATGGCCATCGCGGCCGTCCCCGAACTGGGCCGGTACGCGGACATGATCGGCGACGCCTTCTCCAGCCTGGCCAAGCTGACCAACCCGGTGCCGGCCCAGCGGGTGCACGGCGACTACCACCTGGGCCAGGTGATGCGGACCCGGACCGGGTGGGTGGTGCTCGACTTCGAGGGCGAGCCCGCCAGCCCGCTGGCCCAGCGCCGGGCCCGCTCCTCGCCGCTGCGGGACGTGGCCGGGATGCTCCGCTCGTTCGACTACGCGGCCCGGCATCAGCTGCTCACCCATCCGGAGCGGGACATCCTGGCCCCGGTGGCCGGCGACTGGGTCCAGCGCAACGGGCAGGCGTTCTGCGCGGGCTACGCCGCGGCCGGCGGCCTGGACCCGGCCCGCAACGCCGTGCTGCTGCGCGCCCTGCTCTTGGACAAGGCGGTCTACGAGGTAATCTACGAGGCCAGGAACCGCCCGAACTGGCTGGTCATCCCCCTAGAGTCGATCGCCGAGATGTGAGCGCCATGACCGAAACGTACGCGAGCCTGGGTGAGATCGAGCGGGTCGTCTCCGGGCAGCACCACGATCCGCACTCGGTCCTCGGCGCCCACCCCGGACCGGACGGAATCGTGGTCCGGGCGCTCCGGCCACTGGCCCGTTCGGTGACATTGATCACCGGCGACGGCCGCCGGCTGCCGATGACCCACCTGCACCAGGGCGTGTTCACCGTCACCCTGCCGGACGAGAAGGTGCCGGACTACCGGATCGCCACCTCCTACTCCCCGGCGGGGGAGGAGACGATCGCCGACGACCCGTACCGCTACCTGCCGCTGATCGGCGAGTACGACCTGTACCTGATCGGGGAGGGGCGGCACGAGGAGCTGTGGCGGGTGCTCGGCTCGCACGTCCGTGAGGTCGGCCCGGCCGACGACCTCGTCACCGGGACGTCCTTCGCCGTCTGGGCCCCGAACGCCCGCGGGATCCGCGTCACCGGCGACTTCAACTACTGGGACGGCCGCGCGTTCCCGATGCGCTCGCTGGGTGTCTCGGGCGTGTGGGAGCTGTTCATCCCCGGCGTGAGCGACGGCGCCCGGTACAAGTACTCCGTCTGCGGGGCGGACGGGGCGTGGCGGGACAAGGCCGACCCGCTGGCCGAGTATGCCGAGCGGCCGCCGTCGACCGCGTCGCTGGTGTTCACCTCCGGGTACTCCTGGGACGACGCGGAGTGGATGGCGGCCCGCACCGGGCGCCAGCCGGTGCGCGAGCCGATGAGCATCTATGAGGTGCACCTCGGCTCGTGGCGGCCCGGGCTGTCGTACCGCGAGCTCGCGACTCAGCTGGTCGAGTACGTCAAGGACCTGGGGTTCACGCACGTGGAGTTCCTGCCGGTGGCCGAGCACCCGTTCGGCGGCTCGTGGGGCTACCAGGTCACGTCGTACTACGCGCCCACGTCGCGGTTCGGCGACCCGGACGATTTCCGCCACCTGGTCGACGCGCTGCACCAGGCGGGCATCGGCGTGCTCGTGGACTGGGTACCGGCGCACTTCCCGCGGGACGACTGGGCGCTGGCCCGGTTCGACGGCACCGCGCTGTATGAGGACCCCGACCCGCGGCGCGGCTCGCACCCGGACTGGGGCACGCTGATCTTCAACTTCGGCCGGACCGAGGTGCGTAACTTCCTGGTCGCCAACGCGGTCTACTGGCTGGAGGAGTTCCACGTCGACGGACTGCGCGTCGACGCGGTGGCGTCCATGCTGTACCTGGACTACTCGCGCAAGCCCGGCGAATGGGTGCCGAACAAGTACGGCGGCCGGGAGAACCTCGACGCGATCTCGTTCCTGCAGGAGGCCAACGCCACCTGCTACAAGCGCGTGCCCGGCATCTCGATAATCGCCGAGGAGTCGACGGCGTGGCCCGGGGTGTCCCGGCCGGTGTACCTGGGCGGGCTGGGGTTCGGCTTCAAGTGGAACCTGGGCTGGATGCACGACACGCTGTCGTACATGTCGCTGGACCCCATCTACCGGCAGTACCACCACAACGAGATGACGTTCTCGATGGTCTACGCGTTCTCGGAGAACTTCATCCTGCCGCTGTCCCACGACGAGGTGGTGCACGGCAAGGGCTCGCTGCTGGGCAAGATGCCCGGCGACGAGTGGCGCCGGTTCGCCGGGCTGCGCTCGCTGCTGGCCTACATGTGGGCCCACCCGGGCAAGCAGCTGCTGTTCATGGGGTCCGAGTTCGGCCAGGGAAGCGAGTGGTCCGACATCAACGGCCTGGACTGGTGGGTGCTCGACTTCGACGTGCACCAGGGCGTGCAGCGGCTGTCCCGGGACCTGAATCTTGCTTACCGGCAGGCTCCCGCGCTGTGGCAGCTCGACGCGTCGCCGGACGGGTTCCGCTGGATCGACGCCAACGACGCCCAGGGCAACGTGCTGTCCTTCCTCCGCCTCCCCGCTTCGGATTCTGGCGGTTGGTCCGGGGTGATCGCGTGCATCGCCAACTTCTCGGCGGTACCGCACCTGAACTACCGGGTCGGCCTGCCCGCGGCGGGCCGCTGGCGTGAGGTCATCAACACCGACGCGATCGTGTACGGCGGCAGCGGCGTCGGCAACCTGGGCGTCATCGAGGCCGCGCCGGAGCCCTGGCACGGCCTGCCCGCGTCGGCCCTGATCACCGTCCCCCCGATGGGCGTCCTCTGGCTCACGCCGGAGGAGTAGGCGCCCGGCGTGGGTGCCCCGTCTGCCCGGCCGGGCCGCGGGCGTCCCTCTTCGCCTCTTGGCCCGGCGTGCCTCTTGGCCCGGCGTGCCTCTTGGCCCGGCCGGCCACTGCCATCCCTCCCCCCCAGGCACACGCGTCCCATTAACGCGGAGCTTCCGGCTTTCGCGGAGGATATGGGCAACTGGGGGTGCCTTGGGATCTTCCGCAAAAGCCAGATCTTCCGTGCAAATTCGAATTGGTGAGCTGGATGGGAAGGGAGTTGCGAGCGGGCAGTAGCCGACCGCTGGCCGGCGGTCCGTTCCGGCCATCCTCCGCTACTCGGAGCGGATGTCGTAGTCGTCTTCCTCGACGACGTGCATGGCCGCCTCCTCCGCGGTCGCGGCGCCGCCGTCGATCCCGACGTCGCTGGCGACCAGGTCCTCCTCCTCGTCAGGGTGGGCGCCCTCGTCCTCGGCCACCAGCCGTCCGGCCCGCGGGTCCGGGCCGTCGTCGAGCAGGAGGCCGTCCACGTCCTCATCCCCGGCGTCGAGGTCCTCGTCCTCCTCGAGGTCCTCGGCGTCCTCGTCGTCCTCCTCGAGCTCGTCTTCGGTGAGCTCCAGAGCATCGTCCGGCTCCTCCTCGGCCAGCAGCTGGTCCAGGGACTCGCCTTCGGCCTGTTCCCCGGCCGTGACGCCGTACCTGATCCCGGCCGACCACCGCTCCGGGGGCACGACGCCCCGGTCCAGGGGATCGTCGCCCGGTGCTCCGCTCAGCGTGTCGGTCGAGTCCTGGACCTGGTAGTCCTCGAGGTCCTCGGACTCGTGACGGGTCTCGTCGGGCATCTGTCAGCTCCTCTCAGACGGTGGCCAGCTGGCCGCCGTCGACCACTAGGACTTGGCCGGTCATGTACGACGAGGCGTCGCTGGCCAGGAACACGGCCGGGCCGGCCATCTCCTCGGGCCGGCCCCAGCGGCCCATCGGGACGTTCGCGACGGTGGCCCGGCCGGCATCGGGCCCGTCCCACAGGTTCCGGTTCAGGTCGGTGGCGGTCCAGCCCGGGCACAGCGCGTTCACCCGGATCCCGGACGGCGCCCATTCGACCGCGAGGGTCCTGGTGACCGAGATGACCGCGGCCTTGGCGGCCCCGTACGGGGTGAGGCCGGGAGCCCCGGACATGCCCGCGACCGAGGCGACGTTGATCACGGTGCCGCGACCGCGCTCGCGCATGTGCGGGCCGGCCGCCTGGCAGACGTAGATCGTCGAGTCCAGGTTCTGCCGCAGGACCTTGTCCCACCCGGAGATGCGCATGTCCAGGAAGGGCACCATGAAGTTCATGCCGCCCGCGTTGTTGACCACAATGTCCAGCTGACCGAGCAGCCTGATCGCCTCGTGCACGGCGGCGGTGACCTCCTCCTGGCGCGTCACGTCGAGCGGGAAGGTGAAGGCCTTGCGCCCGAGGCCGGTCACCTCCCGGGCGGTCTCGGCCAGCCCGTCCTGGCTGCGGGCCGCGATGGCCACGTCGGCACCGGCGGCGGCCAGCGCGACCGCGATGACCCGGCCGATCCCGCGGGACGCGCCGGTCACGAACGCCTTCTTCCCGGTCAGGTCAAACGCGGTCACGGTTTCTCCCAGTATGTCGGTAGCGTCATCGTAGGCGGCACCAGCGCGGCCGGATTCACCCGGCGCACGATCTCGTTCAGCGCGATGCGGACGTAAGGTTCCCCGACCCACAGGTGCTTGGCGCCCGGGACAGCGACGACCTCGGCCGCGGGCACCCGGGCGAACCGCCGGCGGGCCTCGTCGGGGCGCAGGTAGTCGTCGAACTCGGGGATCAGCGCGACGAGCGGCCGGCCCGACGCGGCCCAGCGGTCCAGGTCGGCGTCGCCGGCCCGGCGCAGCGGCGGCGACAGCAGGATCGCACCCTCGACGCCCGCTTCGTGGTCCAGGCCCCACTTCAGGGCCAGTTCGGTGCCGAACGACCAGCCGAGCAGCCACCGGGCGGGCAGGCCCGCATCGGCCGCCCACGAGAGGCCGGCCGCCACGTCGTACCGTTCGGATTCTCCGCTGCCGAACTCACCCTCGCTCGTCCCCTGCTCCGATGAGGTACCGCGGGTGTTGAACCGCAGCACCGCCAGCTGGGCCAGGGCGGGCAGCCGGAACGCCGCCTTCCTGAACAGGTGGCTGTCCATCATGCCGCCGTGGGTCGGCAGCGGGTGCAGGCAGATCAGCGTGGCCACCGGGTCGGCCTCCGCGGGCAGGGCGAGCTCCCCGGTCAGCCGCAGCCCGTCAGCGGTGGGCAGGGTGACCGGGGTGCGTTTGGCCGGCAGTACGGTGGCAGGCCTGATGTCGCTCACGCGTCCGTCCTCCTGATCGCGGTGCTAGCCACGGGGGGGCGACCCCCCTCCTGGCACCCCCCGAGGCGGGCCCCGGCGCAGCCGGTGCTGCCAGCACGACCGGTGCCAGTGCCTGCGCTCATCCACGCCGACGTTGATCCCGTCGGCGGGCCAGGCGACCACGTGCGGCGTGCCCGGCGCGATCTCCTGGTCACAGCCCGGGCAGCGGTAAGTCTTCGTCGTGCCCGCGCCGGGTTGCCGCCGGACCACCCAGTCCCCATCGGGCCAGGATTCGACGCGCTCGGGCCCGGGCACAGGCGCCGGCGGGCCGGAGCGCTCGCGTCGGGTCCTGCGCGGGCTCACACCTGTTGACCCTATGCGCGCGGCGGGCAGGCGTTATCCGCGGCTACGCTCGTCTGGTGGGCTGGGACCCGGCGATGACGGGCGTGCTGCGGCTGCCCTCGGGCCGCCTGGTCCGCGGCCGCGCGCTGCTGCGGCCCGTTCCGGCCGGGCCGTCGCCGGATTTGGGGCTGTACCTGCTCGGTCATGAGCCGCCCGCCGTCGGATGGGAGGCTCGCTGGCTCCACTGGCCGGACTTCGGGCTGCCGTCCGACCCGGAGGCGGCCCAGGACGCGCTGCGCGAGGCATGGGCGCGGGCCGGGGCCGAGCGGGTCGAGATCGCCTGCGCGGGCGGGCACGGACGGACCGGCACGGCCCTGGCCTGCCTCGCCGTTCTGGACGGCGTGCCCAGCCGCGAGGCGGTCCGCTACGTCCGGGCGCACTACGCGGCCTGCGCGGTCGAGACGCCCGGCCAGCGCCGGTTCGTCGCTCGTTTCCCGGCCGCCCAGTAGAGTTACCCGACGTGCGGCTCGTCATCGCGCGGTGCAGCGTCGACTACGTCGGCCGGCTCACCGCCCACCTGCCTTCCGCCCTGCGCCTGCTCATCGTCAAGGCCGACGGGTCCGTGCTCGTGCACAGCGACGGCGGCTCATACAAGCCGCTGAACTGGATGTCGCCGCCGTGCCGGCTGACCGAGGAGCCGGGGCGGTGGTCGGTCACCAGCAAGGCCGGCGAGACGCTCGTGATCACCATCACCGAGGTGATCAGCGACAGCTCGGTGGATCTCGGCGTGGACCCGGGGCTGGTCAAGGACGGCGTGGAGGCTCACCTGCAGGAACTGCTGGCCGCGCAGCCGGACGTGCTCGGGGACGGCTGGCGCCTGGTCCGCCGCGAGTACCCGACCCCGATCGGCCCGGTGGACTTGATGTGCCGGGACGGCGCGGGGCACAGCGTGGCCGTGGAGATCAAGCGCCGCGGCGAGATCGACGGGTCCCATTCTACCGAAGGTGTCACTTCGGCGGGAGGGACTCATGTGGCGGTGGAGGTCAAACGTGTCGCCGGCATTGACGCCGTAGAACAACTGACCCGGTACCTAGAGCTATTGAACCGCGATCCATTGCTGCGGCCTGTCAAGGGCGTGCTGGCCGCACAGTCGATCAGGCCACAAGCCCGGACGCTGGCTGAGGATAGGGGCATCCGCTGCGTGGTCCTGGATTATGACGCCATGCGCGGGATCGAACGCGAGGACACGCTGTTTTAATCCCGCTGAAAGGCTCTGCGAATTCTGCTCCCAGGGTCACACATCCAGTGCCAGAGATCACGACTGTCACTGCAGTACTGGATAGATATCAGGATGCACGCGGCCACAGAGCACATACCGGCCGGGGCTGTATCAAGACCGTCACTGTCCCTTCCGTACAACTGAGAGCCCATTCTTCAGCCGCTCTCGGCAGAACTCGGGTGCCGTTCCGTTGCGGCATCCAAGGTCCGCCCCGGAAGCCGCATCAAGCTGTCGCAGCGAAGCACCCGTATGCGGGCCGTCCCAAGACAACCTAGGGGATGATTAAAAGTGACCAGCCCGAACCAGTATCACCTGCAGGGCGGAGGCATATCCGTAGCCTACTATCCAGACGGATTCGGTCCGATCCTGGAGGGTCGCGGCCCTCTTCATCTGGTCTATCAGGACGCTTTCCGATCCCTGGCCTTCTACGGCTACGAAGTACGGACCGTCCAGGTGCCCGACCTGGGCACCGTGGTCAGCGTAACGATCGCTGAGACGGTGGATACGGGCTACACCTCATTCAGCCTTCTCGTCCCGGACGTCGACCTGCCCACGGACCAGAGCTCGGTCTTCATAAACACCGAGGGCATCACCACGGTCCACCGGATATTCGTCGCGCTGATCGGCCACCCGCAGAGCGAGACGTACACAGTGACACCGCTGAACGGGACGGCGGCCGCGGGCCCGCTGCCACTGTAGATCTAAGCCAGCGATGCCGGGATCGAACCTGCCTCCGGTTCAGCCGCCTCCCGCCGGAGGCAGGTGGTCCTCGGCGCCAGCACCGATCGGGCCGAGCATGTCGATCTCGTTGGACCGAGCACGCGCTAGGGTAGATCGATGCACAAGGTGCAGGCGAAAACGCTTGATGAATATTTTAACGCCGATCCGGTGCGGAAAAGTGATCTAGAGGCGCTAGATGCACTCATCCGCGGCACCGCACCAGAGCTGAGGCGATGGTTTTACGCCGGCGCATCCGATGGCAAACCTGGTATGCGCATGAGCCTCATCGGCTATGGGGCCTTTCAATACGAAATGAAGTCAGGCGAGCGTGTGGAGTGGCCGATTGTCTCCGTGGCCCTGCAAAAGAATTACATGACCCTCTATACGTCCGTCTTTAAAGACGATGCGCCTATCGTAGATCAATACATAGGTAGGCTGGGTGAGCTGAAGGCGGGCATAAACAACTTTAGCTTCGTGAGGTTTGACCAGCTCGATCGCGATGCGGTCGCCGCACTCGTCAAGGACATCGGGGATACGATCCAGCTTGACCCGATCGGATCGTTGCGATACAGCAGCTACCGCATCGTATCGGCCTCGGCGAGGCCCTCCACGGCGTGACGCGGCATCCGCTGCGTCACGCTCGACTACGACCGGGTGCGCGGCATGGAGCCGGAGGACACGCTGTTCTGACCGCGTGCGGGCTCCGGCCGGTCGGGCGGGACGCACACCATTCCGGCGCTGAAGCCCGCCGAGCCGATCCCGAACGCAGCGTTGAAGCGGTCGAGGTTCACCAGCGTCAGCAGGGCGGTGATCTCCACCAGCTGGCGATCATCGAAGTACGACCGCACTCGCGCGAACAGCTCGTCCGTGACCTCGACCGGGGTGCGCATCACCGCGGCGGCGTAGTCGAGCGCCGCCTTCTCGCGATCGGTGAACAGGTCACTGGACTGGTAGCGCGGCAGGGCGAGGAGTTCGTCGTCGGAGAAGCCGGAGTTGCGGCATATCTGCGAGCCGAGGTCGGCGCAGAACTCACACCCGATCATCTGCGCGCCCTTCAGCTCGACCAGGTTCTTGATCCGCTCATCGACGGACTTGCCCTTGCGGACCGCCTGGTTGAACCGGCCCATCCCGATCAGCATCTTCGGCTGGTACGCCCAGATCTCCATCGGCTCGATCCCGCTGCCGGTCTGCGGATCGCGGCCGGTCAGCTTCTTCATCATCCTGGGGCCGAACCGGTAAACGAGCTTGACGACGGGACCGGCCTGGGACTTTGATACGCCCTTGATACGTGCCATCGGGCACTCTCCTGTCACATGGGCTGAATTACGGGTCTTATCTGCATGACGCCGGGCGGCCAGGAAATGTGACCGGGATGGGTCAGCAGGAGGCGCAGATCGACCCGGCAGGCGACGTCCGGGCTTTGCTCACCCACTTACCCAGTTCAGGGCAGACGACGACATGATTGGATGCCCAGTCTTCGCGGCGGATACGCGGTCAGCTGACGACGGCCGTCAGGCGTGCGGGCTCAGGACGTTGGCCGCCGCGGCGACCAGGACCGCGAGGGCGGCCGGGATGAACAGTGCGTCGCGCAGGCCCACGCCGGAGGCGGCCGCGCCTATCGCCACCGGGCCGCCGAGCAGGCCGCTATAGGCCACCGCCGCGATCCGGCCGATGTTGCGCCCGGCGCGGGAGGGATCCAGCCGCACCGCCGAGGAGACGATCTGCGGGAAGATCCCCGCCAGGCCCGCGCCGAGCAGCGCGAACCCGGCCACGGCCGCGGCCGGGGTGCCGATCAGCAGCCCGGCGGCCAGGCCCAGGCCGGCCACCAGGCCGCTGACGCGGACCAGCCGCACCTGGCCGAACCGGGCCGCCAGCCGGTCGCCGGCCATCCGCCCGGCCGCCATCGTGACCGAGAACGCGGCCAGCCCCGCGGCGGCCAGACCCGCCGACATGCCCAGGTCGACGTGCAGGTAGACGGCGCTCCAGTCGCCGGCCGAACCCTCGCCGACCTGACCGCACAGCGCCAGCAGGCCCAGGATCCAGATCACCACCGAGATCTGGCCCGGCGAGCGGCGCGGCGCGTCCTGCGGGCTCTCGGCGTGCGACGGGGCCGGCGGGATGACCACCCGCGGGCCCGCGAGCAGGCCGCCGGCGATCAGCACGACGGCAGTCGCGGTGAAGGTGGGCAGCGGGCCGAGCCCCAGCCAGGCGGACAGGCCGCCGATCCCGGCCCCGGCCAGCCCGGCGATACTGTAGCCCGCGTGCAGCGAGGACAGGATCGGCCGGCCGTAAGCCATCTCCAGCTTGGCGCCGCAGGCGTTCATCGACACGTCGAGGAGTCCGGACACCGCCCCGTAGCAGGCCAGGGCGGCCACCAGCACGGCGAGGCGGCCGGTGGCCGGGCCCAGGCCAATGGGGATCAGCGCGGCCGGGGTCGCCGCGCCCGCGATCCTGGTCACCCTGGCCGTGCCGAACCGGTCCGCGATCCGGCCGCTGAGCGGGAGCGTCAGCACGCTGCCCGCGGGCACCGCGAACAGCGCCAGCCCGAGACGGGCGTCGCTCAGGTGCAGGTCCGTCTTGATGGCCGGGAGCCGGGCGGCCCAGGTGGCCGTGGCCGCGCCGAGCACGAAGAAGTAGCCGAACACCGCGATCCTGGCCCGCCGCAGCTCCCGCGCGGTCACGCGATCATCTGCGGGGTCCGTCACCCATCGTTTCTAGCATCAGCTCCGGAGCGTTACAGCTCCCAGGTCACGGTGACCACCTGGTCGGCCAGGGTCACCGCCGGGGCCAGGGTGACCGCGGCGGTCAGGAGGGGCGTTGGGATCGGTACCCGCATGGCAGGTTAGACGGCAGGCTCGGCCCCGCTGGTTGCGGCGGATCGGCGGGCCAGCAGGTGGGCGTTGACGGCGCGCGCGCGGCCGGCCAGGTCGGGGAGCTCGATGACCTCCACGCCCGCGGCGCGGAGCTGGTCGGCGCCGTCGCCGGCGGTGAACACGGGGGGCTCGCGCCAGGCGAAGACGACCCTCGGTACCTGAGCGGCGACGATGTGCTGGACGCAGGTCACCGGGCGGGAGGCGCGGGCGCCACAGGGCACCAGCGAGCTGTAGACGGTGGCTCGCCGCAGCCGCGGGTCGCGGAACCCGAGCTTGCGCAGGGCGACCTCCTCGGCATGGTCGTGCTCCTCCTGCTCGCGGGAGAACCCGGTGCTCAGCACCTCGCCGTCCTCGCCGGTGACGACCGCGCCGACCGAGAAGGCCGACTCCGACGGCGGGCACAGCCGGGACAGCTCGACCGCCCAGGCCAGGAACCGCTGGTCCGGGCCGCCGGGGCCGAGCAGGTAGCGGTGCAGGACCACCCCCTCGAGCCGCCGCGCTTCCGCCAGGGTCATGGGGCGGCCGGGACCACTGGGGTACGAGGGGACATCGAGGCGGGAGGCATCGAGGCGGGAGGAATCGAGGCGGGAGGCATCGAGGCGGGGGACATCGAGGCGGGGGGCGGCGGGGTCGGCCACGAAGAACGGCGCGGTGGCCAGCTGGAGTTCATCGGCCAGGTCGCGGGCGAGGAACTCAGCCAGGACACGCGAACCGCCTTCGACCAGAAGACGAACCACGTTCCGTTCGGTCAGATCTGACAGGAGGGTGTCGAGAGACAGGGGATCACCTGCGTCGATGAGTACGGCGCGGTCCCCCAGCCGGGCCCGGGCGGGGGCCAGGGCCCGGGTGGCGCAGTAGACCAGGCGTTCGGCGCCGGGGGCAAAGAAGCGGGCCCCGGGGTCCAGGTCGCCGGTGGCGGTGAGGGTGACCCGGGCGGGGTGCTCGGGCAGGCCGCGGGCGGCGCGGCGGGCCCGGCGGCGCGGGTCCCGGATCAGCAGCCGCGGGTCGTCGGCGCGGACCGTGCCCGCGCCGACCAGGATCGCGTCGCACCCGGCCCGCACGTCATCGACGCGGTCCAGGTCGGCCGGGCCGGACAGGATCAGGCGCCGCGGGCTGGCGTCGTCCAGGTAGCCGTCGGCCGAGGTGGCGCAGGACAGGATTACGTACGGGCGTGAAGGCAAGCGGGGTCCCCCTCTCACGCTAAGGCTAGCTTCGATGCTTTACTGGTCACCGATGCTAGAGACAGTCAATCCCGCGACCGGAGAGGTGCTGGCCACCTTCCCGGTGCACGGTCGCCGTGAGGTCGACACGGCGGTCGCGGCCGCCCGCGAGGCGGCCATCTGGTGGGCCGGGCTCGACTGGTCCGGGCGGCGCATCCGGCTGCTGGCCTGGAAGTCGTACCTGGTCAGATACATGGGGCGGCTCGCCCAGCTGATGCACGAGGAGACCGGCAAGCCGCTGGACGACGCCAAACTCGAGATCGTCCTGGCCGTGCTGCACATCGACTGGGCCGCCCGGCACGCCCGCCGGGTGCTGCGCCCGCGCCGGGTGCGCAGCGGCCTGGCGGCGATGAACCACGTCTCCACGCTGGAGTACCTGCCGCTGGGCGTGGTCGGGGTGATCGGGCCGTGGAACTACCCGGTGTTCACCCCGGTGGGCTCGATCGCGTACGCGCTGGCGGCGGGGAACGCGGTGGTGTTCAAGCCGTCGGAGCTGACCCCGGCGACCGGGGCGTGGCTGGTCCGGGCGTTCGGTGAGGCGCTGGAGGTGTTCGGCGAGCCGCGGCCGGTGCTCCAGCTGGTCACCGGGCCCGGGTCGACCGGCGAGGCGCTGGCCCGCAGCGGGGTGAGCAAGATCGCCTTCACCGGGTCGGCGGCCACCGCGCGGAAGGTGATGGCCGCCGCGGCGGACACCCTGACCCCGGTGCTGGCCGAATGCGGCGGCAAGGACGCCCTGCTGGTCGGCGCGGACGCCAACCTGGACGCGGCGGCCGACGCCGCGGCCTGGGGCGCGATGTCGAACGCGGGGCAGACCTGCGTGGGGGTCGAGCGGGTGTACGTGGCCGACGCGGTGTACCACAGCTTCCTCGAGCGGCTGACCCAGCGGGTGTCCGGGCTGCGGCCGGGTTCGGATCCGGAGGCTTCCTACGGGCCGATGACCCTGCCGGCGCAGACCGAGGTCGTGGCCAAGCACGTGGCGGACGCGCTGGCCCTGGGCGGCAAGGCGGTGGTGGGGGGCGCGGATTCCGTCGCGCCGCCGTACGTGCGGCCGGTGATCCTCACGGACGTGCCGGAGGGGTCCGCGGCGGTGCAGGAGGAGACGTTCGGGCCTACGCTCACGGTGAAGCCGGTGGTCAACATGGCCGAGGCGGTGTCGTACGCCAACGCGGGGCGCTACGGGCTCGGCTCGGCGGTGTTCGCCCGCGACCGCCGCGCGGCCATGGCCGCGGCGCGGTCCCTGCGCACCGGGATGACGTCGGTGAACTCGGTGATCGGGTTCGCGACCGTGCCCGCGCTGCCGTTCGGCGGGGTGGGGGAATCGGGGTTCGGGCGGATCCACGGCGCGGACGGGCTGCGCGAGTTCACCCGGCCCAAGGCGATCACGCGGCAGCGGATGCGGCCGCTGATCACCCTGATGTCGTTCGGGCGGACCGACAAGGACATGCACCGGATCATCACGCTGGTCACGCTGCTGCACGGGCGGCTGTACCGGCCCCGGGGAGGCCGCCGGGCGCGCTGAGGCCTTGCGCGGGCGGGGTTCGGGGGGCGCTTCAGGCGGGCGGGGCGAGGATGGCGACGGCCGTGGCGGCCGTGCCGGCCAGGGTGAAGCGGTCGGCCAGGCCAGCCTCGTGCAGGTGCCTGGCGAGGTGACCCGGGAGCCCGGCCAGGACCATCCGCGCGGGCGGGCTGGCGCCGATCCGATGCTGGGCGGTGATCAGGGCGGCCAGACCGGAGGAGTCCCACCCCGCCAGGCCGGACAGGTCCAGGATCAGGCGCAGGCCGGACGATTGCCCGAGCAGGCCGCCGATCGCGTCGGTGAGCTGGCCGGCCGAGCGCAGGTCGAGCGGGCCGGTGACGGCCAGGACGGTGCAGCCGTCCAGGTTCTGCTGGTCCAGGCGGAACGGCGGCCCGGGCGCGCCGAGGGCGAAGCTGATGGTGGCCAGGGTGCCATCCGGCCCGGAGCGCAGGCTGGCCTGGTCGGCGACCTGGCGGACCAGCGACAGCCCGTGGCCGGGCTCGGCACGCCACGGCGCGGCGTCCGTGGCGCCGGCCTGTGTGCCGCCCGAGGTGCCGGGCGGCTGCGGCAGGCCGTCGTCGCTGACCTCGCAGAGCAGGGCCTGGCCGGATTTCCAGACCCGGAGCCGGCCGCGGCCGGCGCCGTGGCGCACGGCGTTGGCGGCCAGTTCGTGCACGGCGATGACCAGGTCCTCGGCCCGGCCCTGGGCCAGCCCGGCCTGCGTGGCGTGTGCCGCCACCGCGGCCCGCAGCGCGTACAGCGAATCCGCGTCGAAGGCCTGGTCCAGGATCGGGGCGTCCGCGGGCTGGGGGCTGCGGCCGGACGCCGGGAGCCGGCCGCCGGTGTCACCGGTCATCGACGCTCACCAGGCTGAGTCCGGGGATGCCGGCCGCGCCCAGCAGGACGAACCGGGCCGCGAGGCCGGGACGGCAGCGCAGGATCATCCGCCGTGGCAGGTTCAGGCCGCGGGCCGCGTCCAGGATCATCCGGGCGCACGCGACGTCGACGAAGACCAGCGGGACCATGTTGACGGTCACGTCGCCGTCGAGCCGGATCGCCTCGGTCAGCGCGAGCGCGAGGGACTCGCTGGCCTGGTAGTCGAGCTCCCCGGCCAGGCGGATGCCGGGCGGTGCGTACTGGCGGCAGATCCGCAGCATCACGTCGGCGTAGTACGTCGCGGCCGCGACCGAGCGGGTGTGGAAGGCGGCGACCGAGGCCAGCGTGACCGGGTCGAACCGCTCCCGGTCGTACTGGCACAGCACCGACACGGTGGCGCCGCCCAGCGCCGCGGCCACCTTCTCCTCGAATTCGGGCAGCTGCTCGACCCCGGTCACCGGACGCAGCGCCCAGCCCATGTCGACCGCCAGCCGCAGGCCCGGGAAGCCCTGGTCGCGGCAGGCCATGGTCTCCTGAGCCAGCCAGCTCGCCGCGTCGCTGGCGCTGAACACCTGACCGGTCAGCAGCCGCCCCTCGTACCCGGCCGCGGCCAGCTGCCCCGAGGCCAGCGCCGATTCCACCGCGACGCCGCGCCGGGCCAGCTCGGCGGCGGCCCGGTCCGGGGCGGCGTCGCTGAGCCACACCACCTTCAGGCCGCCGTCCAGTCCGTCCCGGACGAACGCGGCGGTGAGGTCGAGCAGCTCCTCGGCCTCGCCGAACGTCAGGCAGGCGTGATCGTTCACCGTCAGCTCGGTGATCTGGGTGTCGGCTCTGATCGTCACCGTGGCGCCCCGCTAGTCGTCACCGTGGCACCGCGTCAGGCCCCGCTGCCCGCGGTCGCCATCGCGTCGACGGGGTCGGCCGGGTCGGCCGGGGCCAGCGGGGCCCGGCCGGCGATGAGATCGGCGGCGCGCTCGGCGATCGCGATCGTCGGCGCGTTGGTGTTGCCCCGGGGCACGGCGGGCATCACCGACGCGTCGACGACGCGCAGGCCGGTGACCCCGCGCACCCGCAGCTCGGGGTCGAGCACGCTGCCCCACCGGGCCCCGCCGCCCATCGCGCAGGTGCCGACCGGGTGGTACAGGGTCCCGACGCTGGACCGCACGTAGTCGAGGAGTTCGGCGTCGGAGCGGACGTGCGCGCCGGGCGCGACCTCGCTCCGGCAGATGGCCGCCATGGGCTTGGCCGTCACGAACTCCCGGGCCATCTTCAGCCCGGCGACGAGCGCCCGGGCATCCCCGCCGCCGCCGTCGGACAGGTAGCCGGGGTCGATGGCCGGCCGGTGCCGGGGGTCGGCGCTGCGGAGCCTGATCCGGCCCCGGCTCCGGACGTCGATCAGGGTGACCAGCACGGTCATGGCGCGCTGGGCCGGATCGGCCAGGCCCTGGTCGCGGAACGGCGCGGGCAGCACGTGCAGCTGGAGGTCGGGCGCGGGCAGGCCCGGCTCGGAGTGGGCGAAGCCGCCGGATTCGGCCACGTTGCTGGTCAGCGGGCCGCGATGGGTCAGCCGCCAGCGCAGCGCGCCCGCGTTGCCGCTCTTCTCCCACAGGCCGCGCAGCCGCGGGGTGGACCAGATGACCGGGAGTACGGGGTGGTCGGCGAGGTTCGCGCCGACCCCGGGGCTGTCGGCGACCGGCTCGATGCCGGTCTCGATCAGGTGGTCGGCCGGGCCGATGCCGGACAGCATGAGCAGCTGCGGGCTGTTGACCGCGCCCCCGCACACGATGACCTCGCCGTTGGCGTGGGCCGTCTCGGTCTGGCCGTTCCGCAGGTAGGTCACCCCGGTGGCCTGGCCGCCCTCGATGAGGATCTTGGTGACCAGGGCGTCGGTGTGCACGGTGAGGTTCGGCCGGGACATGGCCGGATGCAGGTAGGCGACGGCGGCCGAGCACCGGCGGCCCTTGCGCTGGGTCACCTGGTACCAGCCGACTCCGTCCTGGCGCGGCCCGTTGAAGTCCTCGTTAGCCGTGGCCCCCTGCTCGCGCGCCGCCGCGATGAACGCCTCGCAGGCGGGTGACTTGTACCGCAGGTCGGACACGGCCAGCGGGCCGCCCACGCCGTGGTACGCCGACGCCCCGCGGGAGTTGTCCTCGGCCCTCCTGAAGTACGGCATGAGGTCCTCGTAGCCCCAGCCGGCGCAGCCGTGCTCGTCCCGCCAGGCCTGGAAGTCGCGCCGGTTGCCGCGGATGTAGATCATCGCGTTCAAGCTGCTGGATCCGCCCAGAACCTTGCCCCGCGGCCAGTAGACGGACCGGCCGCCCGCGCGATGCTGCGGGACCGTGGTGTAGTTCCAGTCGTAGGCGCTCTGGAACAGCCGGCTGAGCGCGGCCGGCGCCCGGATCTCGTCGGCGTCATCGGCCGGGCCGGCCTCCAGCAGCAGCACGCTGACGCTGGAGTCGGCGGACAGCCGCGCCGCCAGGACGCAGCCTGCGCTGCCGGCGCCGACGATGATGTAGTCGTACACGGCGGTCTCCTTCTCGGGGACAAAGGGAACAATAACGCGCCGTGGTCGGTGCCGGGGGCCCCGGGGGGTTTCAGAGCGGGTCCGGAGTCCGGCGGGCCCCCAAAGAACCGCCGGACTCCGGACGCCGGTAATCACTTATCGTAGTCACATAATTACATTAACGGCGGGAACACCACCCGCCCGGTGGTCACGTTTCGGCCGCGCTCGGCGGCCGCTCCCTTAGGGTGGGTTCATGTCGCGTGACCGCAGTGCTGGCCCGGGGGGACGACCCCCCCAAGCCCCCCCGGAGAGCGAGAGCCCGGTCGTTCTGTCCCGCATCTACACGCGGACCGGCGACGACGGCACGACCGCGCTCGGCGACAGCAGCCGCACGGCCAAGACCGACTCTCGGCTGGCCGCGTACGCCGACGTGGACGAGGCCAACTGCGCGATCGGCGTGGCGATCACCTTCGGCGACCTGCCGGCCGACATCGCCGCGCTGCTCTTCCGGGTGCAGAACGAGCTGTTCGACGTGGGCGCCGACCTGGCCACCCCGGTCCGCCCGGAGCCGCCGCCTTACCCGCCGCTGCGCATCGACGAGGCCTACGTCACCCGGCTGGAGAGCGAGTGCGACTCCTACAATTCCGGCCTGCCCACCCTGCGCAGCTTCCTGCTGCCGGGCGGGAGCCCGGGGTCGACGCTGCTGCACGTGGCGCGGACGGCGACCCGGCGGGCCGAGCGCAGCGCGTGGGCCGCGGCCCGCCAGCACGGCGACTCGGTGAGCCCGCTGCCCGCCCGCTACCTGAACCGGCTGTCCGACCTGCTGTTCATCCTGTCCCGGGTGGCCAACGCCGGGCACGATGACGTGCTGTGGAAACCGGGCGGCGACCGCTAGAGGACCGCGTCCAGGTGGGAGCCGGGAGGCGCGGATTCGAGCCAGACGAGCAGGCCGGTGAGGGCCGACTCGGCCAGGGCCAGGTCGACCGGGCCGGGGTCACTCCCGCCGGCCTGGCACTCCGCCACGATGCGGCCGGGCCCGAGGATGGTGGCCTCTTCCCCGGTGGGCGGCCGGCGCGCCACCACGACCAGGTCACGACGGGGGAAGGTCCGCTCGGGGCGCATCGAGAAGCCGAAGGTGCGGTACCAGCGGAACTCGTCGAGCTGGTAGGAGGCCAGGCCGAGGCGCCACGGCCGGGCCCGCTGGCGCAGGCCGCACTCGACCGCGGCACCGCGGCGCTCGAGCAGGAACCGCCGGGCCGCGATGCCCGCGGCGGCCAGGACGAGCAGGATCAGGAAGGCGGCGAAGAGCCAGGCCGCGTCGAGCGCCAGCGCTTCGCCCAACCCGTCGCCTCGTCAGGCCTGGTCCGCGGCCCGTAGCAGCGCTCTGGCGTACTTCGCGTCGGCCGGTTCCTCGGTGCCCGAGCCGGCCTCGGCCAGCGCGGCGTCGAGTTCGCGTTTCGCCTGTTCGGTGTCGACCTCGGCGCTGAGCTGAGCCTGGGCGGCCAGGACGGACACGCGGTCATCGGTCACCGACAGGAACCCGCCGCTGACCGCCGCGCGCACCGGGACCTCGCCGCCGAGGATCTCCACCAGGCTGCCCTCGGCCAGGACGCCGAACACCGGGGAGTGCCCGGCCAGGATGCCGATGTCGCCCTCGGTGGTCTTGGCGATCACCATGTCGGCCTCG
>Ga0208324_1000105_pt1 | contig 50994 bp, 39 predicted proteins | sample Sb_taG_2_FD_187707 | JGI IMG/M metagenome (GOLD analysis project Ga0208324, IMG submission 187707) | Peat soil microbial communities from Weissenstadt, Germany - Sb_50d_5_LS metaG (SPAdes) (version 2) | ecosystem: Environmental > Terrestrial > Soil > Wetlands > Peat | place: Germany... | reverse complement strand
GCTGGCGGCCCTTCCCCGGCACGGCTAGACCTTGGCCCCGTCACGTGCGGCGGCCAGCCGCGGCAGGTCGCGGACCACCTCGACCATGAACCAGGAGGGCAGCCGGGCGTCGCTGCCGTCCTCGGTTACCCCGTCCTGGGCCCCGGCCACCACCATCTGGGCGGCCTCGACGCTGATCTCGGCCAGCTCGGTGAGCAGCGCCTTCGCGCGATGAGCGAGCTGCACCGCGCCGCCGCCGAGCTGGGCCCGCGACGCCGGAAGCTCCTTGGCCAGCCGGGCGCGCAGGCCCTGCGCCAGGAAGTAGCAGACATCGCGCTCGGCGGGATCGGCAGGCCAGGGCATCGTCCCCTTCAGCAGCGCGTCGAGCGACCAGGCGTGCCGGAGCTGCCGGACATAACCGCGGAACTGTCCCGCGTGAGACGGCGACACCGTGCCCAGCGCGAGGATCCGCAGCAGTTCGTCGGGCATCTCCGGCCCGTCCGCCAGCCCGGCGCCGTAAGAGTGCAGCAGGTCGGAGAGGATGTGCCACGCCCGAGGGGTGGAGAACGGCTCCTCATGCCGGGGCGGCGCGGTCGTCAGGTGGTCCGGTCGCTGGCTGATGTAGTCGATAACCCAGGGGTGAATCCCGCTGCGCCGCGCCCAGGCCAGCCAGTCGCGCGGGCTGCTCACCAGATGGACGTGCACCATCCGGTTGATCAGCGCTGAAGACATCGGCCGCACGATGGCCGAATCCTGGCTCCGGTTCCCCGCCCCGATCACCACGGACTCCGGGTGCAACGTGTAATTGCCAAGCCGCCGGTCCAGGATCAGGCTGTAGAACGCCTTCTGCACTTCGTGGCTCGACCCGTTCAGCTCGTCAAGAAAGAGCACGTAGGGCTCGTCCCGCGCGATCGCCTCCGGCGGGCAGAACCGGCTGCGCGCATGGTCTCCCTCCCCGGTGATCCGCGGCACGCCGATAAGATCCTCGGCCGCGAGCTGAGTGCCCAGCAATGTCTGGCACTCCAGCCCGACCTGCGCGGCGAACTCCTCGACCAGGCTGGACTTGCCGATGCCGGGCTGGCCCCAGATGAAAACCGGCCGTACCACCGCGGCGTGCAGGAGCAGTTCGGGCAGCTGCGCAGGGGTAACGGTGACAGAAGCGTGCATACATATTCAGAGTAGGTTTCGGCTGGTTTGATCGTCACCTGAATATCCGTGCGGCACATGGGCCGGCGGGCGTACGCCCGCCGGGCTACACCGCCCGAGGCTAAGGCGGCCTGCAGCCCGATGCGCGCGGGCGCCATCCCTGGCACGGTTGGCTCATGGGGGCGCTGGTACGGGCCCGCGAGACGAGCAGGCGCCATCGGGGCGGCGGCCTGCGCGTGCCCGGACGGCTGCCGGGCGCCGTCGTGCTGACCCTAATCCTGATCGGCGCGATCGAGCGCTGGTGGGTCGCCGCGCATCCCATCGGCACGCTCACCTCCGACGGCGCGGTGATCGGGCTGATGGCGCTGCGGCTGCTCCACCACGGGCAGCTCACCGCGTACATGTGGGGCCAGTCCTACGGCGGCAGCCTCGAGGCGGTGCTGACCGCCGCCGTGTTCGCCGTGGCCGGGGCCGGCACCAGCCAGCTGCTCGCGACCACCGCGTTGTCCAGCGGCCTGTGCGCGTTCGCCCTGTGGCGGGCCGGCCGGCGCATCGTCGGGGAACCCGCGGCGCAGCTCGGCGCGCTGGCCTTCTGGGTGTGGCCCGCGTCCTTCCTGTGGCGCTCGGTCAAACCCGGCGGGACCTACATGATCGGCCTGGCCATCACTTTGTGCGCGGTCGGAGCGCTGGCGCGGATCCGGCAGGGCGACGACGGCTGGCGGCGCTGCGGCCTGGCCGGGCTGTGGTGCGGCCTCGCACTGTGGTCCAGCCCGATGTCTCTCGAGCTGCTGATCCCGGCCGCGCTCTGGCTCATCCCGGCGGTCCGGCGACTCGGCCCGCGGCTGCTGGTCACCGCCGCGGCGGCGATCGCCGGGGCAGCGCCGGTTCTGGTGTCCGGCGCGACCCACTACTGGAGCAACCTGCACGTGCCGGGCCACGGGCACGACCTGCTGACCGGTTTCCCCGGCCGCCTCGGCCAGTTCTTCCCCATCGAGGCGCCGGTCTCGATGGGAGTGCGGGTGGAAGGCACGTTCGCGTGGGTCGGCGGGCCCTTCGGGCCGATCCTGGCCGGAGCCGGCGCCGCCGCGCTCCTGGCCGTCGCGTACGCCGTGATCACCGGCCGGGCGCGGCGGTGCGGGCTGCCGGTCCTGTCCCTCGCGCTGCTCCCCGTCCTGTACGCCATCAACCCGCTCGCCGACACGCCCGGCCAGGGCCGCTACGCGCTGTTCGCCGTGCCCATGGCCGCCCTGCTGGTTGGCATCGGCCTGGAACGTGCCGCGGCTTTTGTGCGGCACCGGGACTGGCTGGTGTGGACGGCCGGGCTCGCCCTGGTCTGCGCGCTCGGCGCGGCCGGCCTGCGCGACGAGCCAGGCCGGGTGCTCGTCGCCTTCCCCGCGCCCGACGTGACGATGCCCGCCGACGACTCGCCGCTCCTGGCGCTGCTGGCCGCTCACGACGTGAAGGACGCCTACGCTCCCTACTGGATCGCCTACCGGGTCATGTTCGAGACCGGCACGCAGGTGACCCCCTACGACTACGACCGTTATCCCCCGATCGCCGCGGCCGTGGGCGCCAGCCCGGATCCCGCATACCTCTTCATCACCGCGTCCAGGACCCTCGGCTCATTCGAGACCTGGTGCCGCGAGCACGGCATCGGTTACCGGGAATGGCATTCGCGCGGCTTCACCGTCGTGCAGCCGGCCACGAAGGTCAATCCCAGCGCACTGCCGTACGCCGTGTTGCACTGAGGCGTTCTGCGCCCGCCCTTCGAGACCTGACAGGCGCGAGCGAGTTACCTGGCCAAGCTCAGACCAGACCGCAGCGGCCCGACCGCGATTCATGGTACCGAGAGGGCTCGCACGACGTGTCCGATGGTCACGATTCGTCCGGACCGGTCATCTGGTTATGCTCGACTACCAGTTGCACGCCGCCGACGTCGATTAGGTCACCGGGCGCGAGGTTAGTCTGGCGGTCGATGGCCACGCCGTTGACCTTAGTCCCGTTGGTGGAGCGCAAGTCCTCGATGGTCACGTCCTCGCCGTGCACCCGAAGCAGGGCATGGTTGTGGGAAACACCGCCGTCTTGGAGCTGAATCGCTGAGCCTTCCTCACGCCCGATGGTCAGCTCACCTGGGTCCAGGACGAACGATCGACCCTCGTCGACACTGTTGGTCACGCGGACCCGAAGCGGCGGTGTTGTCGGGACGGCCGACCCGGTCTTGATCGGGACCGTCGACGAAGCGTGTTCCGGGGCAGCCGGCTTGGCGTCTTGCGGCGCGGCCGGCTCGGCGGCCACCGGCGGCGGGAATGCGATGGAACGGACCTGCGATGGAGGATCGCCTATGGGTTGTCCGCCTGGGGACAATGTGAAGCTTTGGTATGTCGCCGTGCCCAGCGCCGGCGCCAGCGCTGTGGTGCTGAGGTAGACCGGCTGGCCATTCGGGTTCGTGATCTCCACGTAGAGTGCGGGCGGCTGAGCGGCAGCGTCGGGCTGCGCCTCACCGGGTTGAGTTGCTGTCCCCGGATATATGAGCTGGTGGTATCCCGTGCTGTCCGTGTAGGCGAACCCGGTGGGAGAGTAGTACGCGTTCTGGGCGTCGACGAGGAAGACGCAGTAGCCAACGGCCGACTCCAGTTGGTCAGTGTACACGCGGCCATGGAGCGCCCAGCCGGAGGCGGCGACGGTGGGCGCCGCCGTGGTGACCTGCTGCTGGACGACAGCGAGGCGGGCGGCCGTCATCTTGGCGGTTGCCACCGCCGCCTCGGCTGCTGTCGCCTGCGCCGAGTCGGAACCCTGCTGTGCCGTGATGCTGGCCGCGCTGCGGATCAGGCGAGACTGCCGGGACTGGTAGACGAGTCCGAGAGTGGTGAGGCGCTGAGTTGCCTGGGTGTCGACCGTGCTGAGGGCCGAGGCCAGGCTGCCGTCGGCAACCCCGGGGGCCGGGTTCTCAGCCCCTGCCGTGGGTCCGGCTGTCATCTCGCTACCGCCTTTCTGAGGTGCCGCTGGAGTTCGTCAAGGTCAGAGGGCGACCAGGTTCGGGCTGTCGACCAGTGTGGTGGCCGGGGCGAGTGCATAGATCGTGTTGTCGGAGATGTTCTGGGCCGTGATATTCGCCAGGCCAATGCTGAGGCAGGAGCCGAAAACGGAGGTCTTGCTGTAGACCTGGCTCTCCTGGAAGTTCTCCTGGAAGCGGTTGCTCGTCACCTGAACGGTGCGGGCGAGGACGAGCGCGTCGACCTCGGTGTTGACCGTCAGCCCGTCCTCCCAACAGAGGTTGTCGGCGAACAGCACGTGATCGAGGCTGCCGACGAGCACGGAAGCGAAGCCAGGCTGGTATCCGGCGCGCGTCTCGAGCTGACAGATGTTATTCGTGAAGATGACGACTCCGCTGGATGGCACCGTCGACCTCGACCGGCCAGCCAGATTTGAGGTCGGCACGTTCTGGAGTCCGGAGAAGAGTGCCGTTTCGTTGACACCCAGCGCGGCGCCGAGATTCAGGATCATGACGGTCACGGCGGGCGAGGCTCCTGCCAGCAATACCGTGCCGCCCGAGCTCAGGCTGTTGTTGATCACCGAGAACGGACCGAGTCCCACGATCTCGAGCGCCTCGCCGAGGGCTACTTGCACGACGTTATGTTCGACTCGCACGGCGGGCACGCCCGGCTGGTACAGCGGAGCGGTGAGCACGCTGGTGTCTGACTCGGCCGCGGGAAGAGCAGGTGGCGTGACCGCCAGGAGCATGATGCCGGCCCGAAGACCGGCGCCCGCCTGTGTTTCCGTGCCCGACGTCCACGCGCCGGTCTGCAGTACCTGGTTGCGGCTGATCTCGGCCGTCTCGGCGTGCAGGACGAAGATCCCGCTGACCTCCGCCGACAACGTCGCCCCGAAGTCGGTGATGGTGTTGTCACGCACGACCAGGTTGTCGACGTCGGGGACGCAGATCGCTCCGTACCCGAAGGTGGTGTTGTCCGGCGGCGTGAGCGGGCTGAGCAGGGTGCTCGAGATTTCGTTGCCGGTGATGGCGAGGTTCTCGATGCTGATGACTTCCAGCGTCTGCTCGAGATCGAAGAACCCGACCGGGCCGATGCCGCACAGCCCCATGTTCCGGATGCGGTTGCGGTCGATCTGGATGTTGCTCAGCAGGCCGCCGGCTCCGAGGGATTGCCCGCTTGAACTAGTGGGCGATAGTTTCAGCGTGCCGGTATTGCTGCACTCGTCTTCCTCGACGGGGAGGGTACCGACCAGCGTACTGCTCTCGCTCCCGTCCGTATTGAGGAGAACGAGGCTGCCCAGGGTGATGCCGTTGCGCCGGCCTCCTTCTATCTCGTTCTCGATCACGAAGACGTCCTGGGACGGACCGGCGATCTGGATGCCGGCCGACGCGAGCGGCAGTTCGGTCACGTCGGTCGCCTCGACATCAGCAGCGGTCAGCTCGGGCTCAAGCCCGGGGGGGAGGTCACTGATGACGCTGGCCGGCAGCCAGGCGCGCGCAAGCGCGGCGTCCTGCAGACCCACCCAGTTGTGCTCGATGTGGATCTCGTTGCCGTTGACTGAGACGGCCGGCCAGAGGCTTCGCACGTCCTTCGTTGCGACACGGTTCCCGGTGATCCGCAACAAGGTGACCTCGAGGGCGAGGATGGCCGGCCGCGTGGACGCGGTGATGACGAGGTCGTCCAGGGTGATATCCGTGTCGGCGGGGTCGAGCAGCACGATCGCACTCTTGTTACCCGCTGTCTGAGCCTGAACCTCCTGGGCGCCGGCCCGATCCAGCAGAACTCCGACCTCGGCGTCGGCGGCTTCCACCGCCAGGGACCGCAGCTCGACGTGCGAGGAGCTCACGACGCTGATGACGGCGTTCATGCCGCTCGCTCCGGCGGGCGTAACCTCAACACCAGCGTCGCCGCCCAGCGACGCTGAGGCGATGCGCGTCTGCCGGCCACAGCCGTGGACGACGACGTCGGAGGCGTTCCTTATGACGATGTTCTCGAAGTACCGGCCAGCACCCACGCACACCTCGCCGCCGGTCGATGGCAGGGAGTTTATCGCCGCCTGGATCGAGGAGAATTTGCCCCCGTCACCCACGGTGCAGGTGCAGCAGCAGCCGCAGTCACCGCCGCCGGAGGGAAAGGGGGTACGGCAGTCGGGGTAGGTGGGCGGGGACGTGAAGGTAACGATCGACAACTTCGTGTAGTGGTGGTGGATGCCCTGCGGTGGCGCCGCCGCGAGCTCCTGCACCGAGCCGTCGGCGGTGCGGGCCGCGAACGTCCAGAAGTCCGCGGCATTGAAGGTGCCCGTCGGCGAGCTGAGGCTGAAGGTGACCGTGATACCGCTTTCGAGGATCAGCGTCGTGTCCGCTCCGGGCACCGGGATGGCGCCGCCGCTGCCGGTCGCGCCGAGATCCCACCAGAGGGTGGTGCCATCCTCCTCGTAGACCTTGCCGGATTGGTCCCAGCGCACGATCCGGGTGTGGCTGGCGGCCGACGGCTGACCGACGGGGAAGCTGGCGGACAGGGTCGCGGTGAGCGTGATGGTCCGGCTGGACACGTCGATGCTGTCGATCTGATGGAGCTCACCCGGCTGCCCGTTAAGCTGGTGCGCATCGTCCAGGATCTCGATCCAGTCGCCGGCTGAGAAGCCCAGGACCTGGTCCCGGCCGAGGCTGAGGACGGTAAGCTGGCTGGCCGGCTGGTGGAGCGTGTTCGTGGCGCTGGCGATCGAGGTTACGCCGGTGCTGACCGAACCGTTGTCGCGGGACCACTTGAAGGTGGCGCCGCTCAGGTTCGCCGTGTCGCTGCCGGAGCCGCCCTGGTGGATCTCCACGCGGTAGTTCTGGTTCTCCATTCCCGTATAGCCGGTGTCGTCGGTCAGGCAGCACGGGCCGGCCGACGGGTTGGGGATGACCGCTGTCGTGAGCCGGCCAGCCGAAGCGGGCGGGTACGGGATCTCGGAATCCGGCGTGGCGCACGACCAGGTGCTGCCGGCCGGCACCGGGAGGAGCCGGACCTGCCAGACCGTCTGCAGCCGCCCAGTGGTGTCGACCGCTACCGCCTGGTCCACGAGGTCGGCGTCCTCGAGCCAGGTGACCGCGCGCGTCCATACGTCGAGGTACGCCAGGTAGGGACCGGTGCCGGTCTGTACCGTGGCGCCGGGCCAGTACGGCTGAGCGGTGAAGTCGACGGGGGCCGTATCGGTGGCGGGTGGCGGCTGGGGGGACCAGGACAGTTCGGCCAGGGCCGGGTCCCAGGCTGTCGCACGGGGGTTGCCGTGGTTCTCCGCGAGCAGGCCGTCCACGTACATCCGGCCCCGCCCGATCGTCAGCGAGTTCGTCGTCCCGGTCACCGAGGCAGTGATCTGAAACGCGAACGGCGTGGTCGGCGGATAGGCAGCCCGGCCAACCAGGTCGAGTGTGCCGGCCCGGGTCCGGCGGGAGATCTCCGCGAGCCATTCGTTCCAGTCCGAGTCCAGCTGGACTCGTCCCTGCTCCATGACGACACCCGAGTAGTCGTTCCATGGGTCGAAGGTCGACCGGCTGGTATCGAACGTCACAGCGCTCTCCTGTCCAACGGATCAGTCCTGGTAGATCAGCCCGTACTCCAGGCCGACGGGGATGTATTCCTGAAGCCGGGTCTTCAGGTCTGTCTCGCGCTGCGGCGCGAGCGCGAAGTGGAAGGCACCCATCTCACCGGCGTCGTCGGCTCCGCGCCGGATGACGTCCTCGGTGGCGGCGAGCAGTTTCAGGTATCCGGGGTCGCCGTAGCGCAGCGAGCCGAACAGTGGCTGCGGCCCGGCCAGCGCCTGCTCGACGCACTCGAAGCGGCGCGGCGTGACCGAGCCGTAGGGAAGGAAGCTGAAGCGGACGCAGCCCTCCTGCTTCCGGTCCGCGACCAGGCCTGCGGTCCAGGTGTCCGCGGCCGCGAGCGCCGCCCACACGATGCTATCGGACACGAGCGAGAGCAGGGCCGCGTGGACCTTCCCGACGACGGTGCATCCGGACAGCGTCAGGGCCGCGCCGCCGCTGACTCCGTCCACCGCGGCGTAGGCGACGTCCGTGCGCCCGGTGGCGTCGACGATGCTGTCACTGACGGCGACCGTGGCGAGCGCGTCGGCCCGGATCGCACCGAGGATAGATCGGGTGATGCTCACGGCCACGCCCGCTGGCTCGGCGATGAGCACCGGATCGCTGCCGTACTCGGGCTGACCGTCCGGGCTGACTGACCAGCCGGGGACCAGGGTGCAGTCGGTGAGGCTGAGTCCGCTGAGCAGGTTGGCCGTCCCGTCCGGACGGTCGGCGGGAAGGTGCACGAGCGCCGCTGGCGTGGGGCTGCCTGGCGCCATGGAGGTCCCGGCCGCCACCACGAGGCCGTTGAGCACCATCTGGCTGGACGCGTCGCCGCTGACAGCGATCTCGCCACCGAGCAGGATCGTGGGGCGGGCACCGTCGGCCGCCCGGACCTCCAGGGTCTTGCCCGCTGGCAGGTCCACGGTGAGGCCGGCGATCAGGTACGTGTCGCTGTCGGCCAGTTCCACCGCGACCTCACCGGTGCCGGCGTTCGTGAGCTGGCCGAGCGCGTAGGTGACGGCGCCCGGCAGCGTGGTGTACGGCGGCGCGGCGGCCGGGTCGGGGAAGCGCAAGATCTGGGTGCGGTCGCCGACCACGAAGCTGGCCGTGCGCGCGTAGTCGCCGCCCCCCAGGTCGGCGTTGAACCCGTAGTAATACGTCGCGTTCAGCTGTGGTGCGGTCGCGCCGGCGCCCGGCGGCGGCAGGGCCAGCCGGCCGAGCTCCGGGTCGACGACGACGGCGTAGGTGCTGTCCGCGGGGAGGTTCACCCAGGCCCCGTCGGGCCCGGACAGGTTGGCGACCTTGATCTGATACGGGTTGACCACGGTGCCATCGAGGGTGAGCAGCAGGCTGCCGGCCGGCCCGTAGAACTGGGCGCCGACGCCGGCCAGCAGGTCCGCGCACAGCACCCGGCGACGGAGGCGGGCGGCGACGTTGACGGGCTCCGCCGCGGCGCTGATCTGCTCACCCTGCGATAGCGCGCGGTGGAACAGGGGCATGTCCATGCCCAGCGAGCTGAAGCGGCAGCACTGGGCGCCGCCCGCGGTATTGGTCGCGGCCGGCGTCACCGGAGCGTCGGTGATGCCGTACGCGCCGAGGGACCACAGGAAGACGCCTACGTTCTGGATGTTGTAGCGACCGCGCCCGCTGCTGATCCGCCGGACGTCGACCCGGTGCGACGTCCGGTCGAAGGCGCTGTCCAGGTACAAACCGGATTGCCACCGGCGCAGGTCCGGCGCGTAGTAGTTGCGTGGCCGCACGTGGTTCAGGTACTGGGTGTCCCCGAGCACCTGGAAGAACTCCACCGCGTGGGCGCCCCATCCGGTGGCGTCCCTGGCGAGTTGCTCCAGGACCAGCACGGTTCCCTTGCGCCGGCGCAACGAGATCGTCTGGGCGACCTCGGCGCGGGGGTTGTCGATCGCGGGAGCGATTCCCCGGACCGACTGGTAGCCGATCAGGTCCCCGATGTAGGGGATCACCCACGGGGCGCACGTTTCGATGAACTGGTCCTCGTAGAGCTGGGTGAGGTCGTCGGCGACGATGGCGACCTGTTCGTCGATGACCATGAGCAGGGACTCGAGCGGTCCCCGCTCCAGCTGCTGCGACTGGGCGATCTGGGCGTCGCGGAGCCGGTAGACGGCGGGCAGGAGCGCGAAGAGGCCGGAGCTCACGTCATCACCCCCAGCAGGACGTTCTTCGGGTCCGGGTCGAGGACCAGGATCTCGGCGGGCAGGGGCAGCACGTTGGGCGTCGCGACGGGGATGTAGGGGCAGATGGACGTGCGGGAGCCACTGCAGGGGCGCGGGAGCGGCTGCGTGAGGGAGCCCGCCATCCAGGCGTTGTAGGCGGAGACGGAATAGGCCGCCGAGCCGATGTCCCCGGCCTTACTGGTGGCCACCACGCTCAGCGCCGTCACGTTGACGGCTACCACCCCGGCGATGCCCTGGATGAGCGCGGCGATTTCGTCGCCTGATACGCCTTGCCCGAAGGACCGGGCAGTGAAGCTGAAGGTCTGCTTCAAGGTCTGCAGGATCGTGGCCTGGACGGCGGTCTGCACGTAGGCGGGATCGTAACGGACGTCGGCGGCGAGCCGGAAGGTGGTTTCCAGGAACGACTGCACCCGCACGGCGACGTTGGGGTTGCCGTAGTTCTGCAGGGCGGTGACGAGGTTGGCCAGGGTGGGGTTTCCGGCCGGGAGCGCCGCGCCGCCGGCGCCGGCGACGGTCAGCAGGACCCCGCGGTAGGCGCCGCTCGGGATCCACGTGGCGCAGGCCTTCGCGATGCCGGCGAAGCTGGCGGCGAGGTCCTGGTAGTCGGTGATCGAGACGGCCCGGCCGAGCGTGAGCACCGACTGCGGCGCGTTGGCGCGGATGTCGTCAGGGGACTGGGCGTCCTGACCGCCGGTGGCGGGCAGCGGGTTGGTCACGCCGCTCACCCCGACGGGGCGATCGACCAGGGTGGTGATCGTCCCGGCCGCGACGTTGCCGCCCGCTCCCGAGCCGACCCGGTAGCTGGCCTGGATGTTGTTCTGCCCGGTCGGCAGGGTCGCTCCTTCCACGCCGTCGCCGAACTCGACGAGGGTGCCGCCCCCGGGCAGGTCCAGGGTCGTGTACACCCGAGCCCCGCTGCCCTGCTGGTAAAGGCTGGCGACCGCCGTCCAGGCGACCCCGTTGGCGCGAACCTGAAGAGTGCTCTGCCGACCCGTCGGGGTGGGCGCCTGGACGTAGGTGAGGGGTGACTGTTTGAGGTTGAACTCCTGGTTGGCGGTTGATGCGGATCCGCTGCCCATGACTTCGGTGACCGCGCTGCCGGCCGTGGCGGGGCCGACGTTCGCGTTGATGGTGGTGACGGTCCGGTCGTAGCAATTGACCAGGGGTTTCTGCAGCTGGATACGGGTGTGCGGGAACGGCGAGGCCTGGACCGATATCCCGTTGATCAGCGCGAACTCCTGCACGACCGGAGCTCTGGCCGCGGGCGGGCCCAGGGTGAAGTCGGACAGCGCGGCCCATACGGTCCCGCTCCTGCCGTTGGTGTCGGCCACGGACAGGGTGAGCTTCTGCGTGGCGTGCTCCCAGGAGGCAGCCGAACCGTCCGGGTTCAGGTTGTCCGGTGGGCGCAGGACGGTCAGGGTGGCGCCTGCCGCCAGTGAGACGGGGACGGCGTTAGGGTCGTCGGGTGTGAACGGGATCGGCGCGGCATCCTTGTTGAGGGTGAGTGACTGGCTGTTCCCGGTGATGGCGATGGCGGTCACGCCCGCGAGATCGGTCCGGACGACGTCCAGGTCGACGACGCTGCCGTAGAGCGGATGGTCGAGCGGCTGGCTGCCCAGGGGTAGTTGTTCACTCTGGACGAGGACCGAGGTGTTCCGGGTGGCGGTATAGAAGCCGGGGAGACCGGCATCCGAGGTCAGGACGACACGGGTGATCTTCGCGCTGACGCCGTAGCCGGAGCGGCTGATGGTGGCGACCGACGCGATCGACCCGGCGGCCCCCAGCAATCCCGATCCGCTGGCGTCCGGGCTGATCAGCACGAGCCAGCCTCCCGCCGTCACCTTGGCGTACACGGCGTCCAGGTCGACGACCCCCGTGCCTGGCTCTTGGAAGTTCCATTCGGGCGTGCCGCCCGTGCTGATGAGATTGAGGCTCTCGAGCTCTTCCTGGGTCTTTTTCGCGAGCATGAGGGGGTTCACGGCGTTGTAGCCGAACAAGGACGCCCGCTGGCGCAGGGCGTAGACCGCTGGGCTCGATGCCCGCGTGAAGCTGAGCGGGAGCCCGCCGGTCCACGTGATCAGCGTCCGCTGATTAACGGTGTCGGCCGTCGCGGAGCTGACCAGCCGGACCTGGAGCTGGTCGGCCGCTGGGGTGTCGGAGGCTACGATCAGGATGGCATCGCCCGGCTGCAGCTGGGTCGCCGTGCCCGCGAGGTAGACGCTGGTGGCGCCGGGCCTGGCTGGCCAGGGCCGGCCGGCCAGCACGGGCAGCGCGCTCCAGTCCGGCTTGGCCAGGATGTCGGCGGAGGTCTGGAACGACTGGGGTGTCTGTCCCTGCGCCGGGACACTCTGCACCTGCGTGCCTGCCGGGATGGTGATGGCCGCGGTGGTCGGGTCCGGCGGCAGGCCGGTCGCTGTCCGCATGGTGAAGGCGAGGTAGGTGGACGCGGCGATAGCGGGTGTGGGCTGGTAGCCGATGAGCCGGCTGAGCTGGGTCAGCGAGTCGAGCTGGGTGGCGGTGCGCAGGTAGCTCTCGTTGGCCAGGCGCTCCTGGTAGAAGGTCAGGATGTCCAGCATGACGGCCGCCGCGTCGATCAGCGCGATGCTGAAGTCATCGTCGTCGCGGGTCTTGAGGTAGCTCAGCGCCGGGTAGTCCGCGCTGGACAACCGGGCCAGCATGGATTCCTTGAAGGTTGGCCAGGTGCCGGTCCGGTAGGCCACGGCCGGCAACCCGGGGAGGTTGCTTTCTCCCCCGGGGGTCTGCACGCTGGTGCCCGCGCAGCAGCCGCAGGTGCATCCCGTTGACTTGCTGGTCACGGCGTCACTTCCCGCCTTGCAGTACGAGGGTCAGCTGACCGTGATCGGGCAGGCTGGGGTCGTTATCCATCCGCGCGACCTGAGCGGGCCCGATGGGGATCGCGCCACGGTGCAGGTAGGCCTTGGTGTGGGTTCCTTGCGGCTGGAACTCTTCCGCGGTGACGGTGAGGACGCCGGCGACCGCCCTGGCCACCTGGTAGATCGGGCTGAGGTAGACGGTCTGTCCGAGCACGAAGCGGCCGGGTGCGAAGAAGGCCGGCTGCCCGTCCGGCAGGGTGCCACTGCCCAGGACGGTGAGCAGGGATTGCCTGACGTCGCTCTGGAAGTAGCTCGGGTCCACGCACACGCCAAGCTTGATCTCGAGTGAGACGTAGTCCGGCCCCTCGATTTTGAGGTCCTGTCCGGCCAGGCGGTAACGGTTGACGTACCGCCTGAGGCTGGTCCGCAGCGCCGTGGCGAGGTCACCGCCGCTGGCGGGTTCCGCGGTGATGAACGCCGTGTACCAGCTACCGGTCCAGCGCAGCGTCGCGGCTGCGTCTTCGACCTGCGGGCTGGCCTTGGTCACATTGTCATAGTCCGTCATGGTGATCGCGCGTTCCTGAGTGAGGAACGCCTGCGGGGCGCGCCGCCGGATCTGGTCGGCCGTCTCCGGGTCGACGCCGCCGCTGGCGGGCAGCGGATTGACGCAGGACACGACGTCCGGGTCCGCGGCGAACTGGGTGAGGGTGGCGGCGCCGACATTCCCGGCGGTGCCGTTACCGACCCGGTACGTGGCCGTGAATGCGGTGCCGCTGGCGGGGAACAAGCCGTTGGTCGAGTCGCCAAAACGCAGGTGCGCGGTGCCGTCAGTGTCGACTTCGACGACGAACGCGGTATCGAGAGGGCCGCTGGCGAGCAGGTCGGGCACCGCGGTCCAGGTGACCGGGGGATTGCCCTCGTAGGTGCTGGTCAGGCTGATCGCGGGAACCGCCTGGGCCGCGTCGTAGCTCATCAGCTCCGACGCGGACAGCGTCGGGTTGGGCTGGTCTTGGAAGCTCTGCACGGTGATTGGGCTGGCTGGGATGTTGATCTGCGTCGCCGCGGTGTCGAGCTGGACGCCGGTGAACTGCTCGGCGACGACAGGGGTCTGAACGCCGACCCCCCCGTCGGGTGGCTGGTACACCAGGACCAGGTTGAACTGGTCCGGCTTCGAGATGTCTCCTTGGGCCAAGACGCCGAACAGCGGGGGCCAGGCCGCCGGGTTGGTCGCCTGCAGCGTCAGGTACGGCGTATGGCTGGGGCTGGCATCTTCGAGTACGACCGGTCCGGTCGCGGACAGCATGGTCGGGGCGGCGGGGAAGGTGGCCGGCGTGTTCATCGGGGGCGTATAGCCGGCCGGGACGAAGACGAACTGGGATGTCCCGTTGATGCGAGCCGTCACGCTGTCCGCCGTGCCTGGCGTCAGGGACAGGTCGGTGAACTGCTCGAGCACGACGGCCACTGGCATCCCGGGGGGAGCGTTCCCGCCCGGGCAGAACAGCACGGCGAGATCGATGTTCCCGCTGGTCGTGCTACCGGTGACCCTGATCCCGAAATACTGCGGCCAGGTGGACGGGTCCTTGGCGGTGACCGTCAGCGCGGTGAAACCGGCCCCGTCGGAGAGGCTGATGGCTCCCTGGGTGACCAGCGCGACCGCGGACGGCGTGACGGGGGCCCCGGCCAGCGGTAGCGGCACGGCCTGCGTGACGGGTCCCTCGGCCAGCCGCGGCCAGAACCGGACGGGGAGCGCGGTGGGCGCCGCGGGCTCGCAGCCGTTACCCGCCACGGCCGGGATGAACAGCCTGGGTTCGGGTACGGTCGGCAGGTCGGCCGCCGGCATGGTCAGGCCCTGGTCGGCCAGCACGACGTTCCCGAAGACGGCGCTGACCGGGGGCGGCGGGTCCGGCAGCGTGCCGGTCGCATCGCGGAACGGCGAGGAGATGCAGACCGGGAAGGGCAGCGCGTCCTCGGCGGACCAACGGATCTCGGTGACCGGCGTGGCCTTCTGGGCGGCCGATGTGATCGGTTTCCCGGTGCCCTCCTCGAAAAGCGGGTCGACGAGGAGATTCCCCTGGCCGTCGGTGGTGGTGACCGCGGTGAGCCGCACCGCGCACCGGTGCCGCAGGTCCGCGTCGGCCGCGACCGCGGTCTGCGGGCCGACCATCTCCTGGAAGATCAGCACGTCCCCTGCCTGGAGGTTCGGGTACGTCTTGAGCAGCGTGGCCTCGGTGGCTCCCCGCGGCAGGCAGCAGTCCGTGTCGCCCCAGGTGTAGAACTGCATCTGGTTGTGCTCGAAGAACAGGGTCGCGTCGTCCATCGGCTCGAAGGCCACGACACCCGCCAGGAGGGCCGCCGCTTCGTTGCCTGCGTCCACCTTCAGGTTCGCGGGCATGCCAGGCGCGGCGGTGTAGAAGCGAGTGGCCGCGTGGTGGAGGGTGACCGGTGTGCCGACCGGTGCGCCGACCGTCACGCAGACCCAGGCCCGGGCGTTGCAGCCATCGTGTACCGGGTAGTCGACGAGCAGCGCGTGGCGGCGCAAAGATATCCGGCTGCGCGCGGTCATCAGGTAGGCCTCGGTCGCGACCGCGTCCTGCTGGTAGCTCAGCTGGTCGCCCACGTAGGCCAGGAGTTCGGCCAGCACCACCCCCAGGTCGGCCTCGCTGGTGCCCGTCCAGGTCGGCAGCAGCTGGTTCAGCCGGTCCAGCAGTACCGTCCGGAAGGATCCGTAGTCCTTGGCGAGATAGTTGATGGGCGGCGGGGCGGGCAGCGCCGGCGGGCAGTCGAGGACCGCCGGGGCGCAGTCGAAGTCGGGACCGCACTCGACCTTGAAGGAGAACTCGACCTCGGCCAGTAGCGGGTCGAACCCCGCGAGTGCCTCGGTGACCGTGAACGGGTCCTGCGCGGCCTCCTCGGCCTCGTTGACCAGCCGCAGGCAGTACGGCGAGAAGTCGCCTGCGACGCTGGTCCGGACGACGAGGGTATTCGCGGCGTCGGGCAGGGACGTGAAGTAGGCGGCCTCCGTGGGGAGAGCTTGCGGGGGCGGGTCGGATGCGGGAGCGACCCAGACGGCCGTGATGCCGGTGATGCTCTCGCCGCCGACGATATAGACGTTGGCCGGGCCCAGACCGGCCGGTACGGGTTTCAGGCAGTGCACGAGCAGGGTCTGCTGGCGTGGGCTGCCCACGGGAGCTTCGTGGTCGAGAACCTCGAGGTAGTCGATGCCGTTGAGCGCCGGGTAGCCGAGGACGGCCGCGCGGCGGTGCTCGTTGCAGCATGCGTAGATCATGAGCTGCCGCCATAGACGAACGTCTGCACCTGGGTGACGTCCGTGTTGAGCGGCGAATAGCTGACCGTGACGGTGAGCGTGGCCTCTTCGATCGTAACGAGGACCGACTGAACCGTCAGGTACCCGCTCAGCCATTTCTGCAGCGCGCCTTGCACGGAGAACTGCGTGGCGGCGGCCATCTCCGCGCTGTTCGGCGCGAAGGCGAGCTGCAGCAGGCCGCTGCCGAAGTCGGGCAGGTTCACCCGCTCGCCCGGCGAGGTGAACAGCACCTGCTCGACAAGCTGCTCGAGATAGCTGGCGCCCGGGTCCAGCGTGCGGCCACGGCCGTCGAACTGATACGGAAAGTTGACGTTCATCGCATCGTCCTCGCGGTCATGTCGCGATCACCAGGGTCTGGGCCGAGACGGGGACGAGGGGTGTTCCGGTCGGCGCGCAGACCGAGGTCCCGGTCATGATGGCCACGGGCTGGCCCTGCGAGAGGACCTGGATGGCGCCGACCACCCACTGGCCGGTCACGCAGGGGCCGTTGCCGGCGGGCGGCACGAAGGCGCAGCCTGCGACGGCGTACGGGGCGGCGATGGTCGCGATCGGCATCCCGGAGACGAGGACCACGGGACTCGGCGCGGTGGGCGTAGCCATGCCACCGTGGGCGCAGGTGACGACAGCACCGGCGTGCAGGACGGGTCCCGGCATGACAGATCTCCTTGTCCCGCTACGGCCCGGCGACGGTGAGCGCAGTGACGTTGATCGCGACGGTCGGGCCGATAAGGGTGATCGTGGCACCCTGGCCGTTGCTCAGGTAGATACCGGTTTCGTTGACGACGATCATCGCGCCGCTGGCGCCCTTGAGAATGATTCCGCCGGTCGCCGGCGACGGCACGGCATCGCTGAGGATGAGCGAGTTCTGCCCCGTGGTCTGGATGACGATGTTCTGCCCGAGCGGGATCGCTGGCGGTGCCGTGGCAAGTACCGGCACATCCGCGACCAGCCCCCAGAATCCGCCGGTCCAGATGGGGTAGTCGGGGTCTCCCTGCTCGAACTCGATCCAGACCTGTGAGCCGATGGGCGGGACGATGAAGGCACCGCTCTGAATGCCCGCGGCCGGCACGCAAGGCATCGCCCAGCTAGAGGGTAGTTCACCCAGAACGTCCGGCACCTGCGCCATGATCCGGCCGATCTGCATCGGGTCGACGTTGACCAGGACCGTGCCCCGGTATTTGCCGTAGTAGTGCGGACGGGACGAGTCCCCGTCCGGGGAGGCTTGCGCTGGCTCAGTCATGGGCTCACCGTCGCTACCGTCGAAACCAGCCCGTTACGGGTCAGGGTGAAATTCTGCTTGTACTCCCCGCGCTTGATCTTGTGGGTCACGCTCTGGACGTAGTAGAGCCCGTCGAAGGCGGGGCCGGCACCGCGGACGCCGACGAGCTCGCGAGCGCGTAGCACACCTCGGTAGCGCGTCACGTCGAGACTGCCCTGGCAGGTCACGGCCTCGCAGTATTTCGCGGCCGCGGCGAGCCCCATCATGATGGCCTGGGGGATGGGACGTTTGGACAGGTCATCCCGGAATGGTTTCAGGTCGGCCATGATGTTCGTCGGCAGCGGCGGGATCAGTCCCAGCGGCGGGTTCAGGGGGGTGACAGGCGGGATCGGGATGGGGACCGTGACGCCGGTTTCCTGGTTATAGATGTAGACCAGCGGGATGCGGTTCTGCTCCTGGTTGAACTTGAAGTGCATGCTCTCCACGTTGGTGTAGGCGTCCATGTCGATGCTGAGCGCCGGCTGGACCGCGCCCACCTTGATCTGCGGACCCCAGTACGCCCGGCTCATACCCGGTGCTGGCCCGGGATCGAGGTAGAACACGTAGCCCGCCTCCTCAGCGAGGAATTGGATGTACTTCAGGTCAGTGCCTTGCTGTCCGGGGATCTGCTCGATCGGCACCGAGACGTCGGTGAGCACGCTCGGGATGATGAACGGGAAGACGCCGAAGATGGCGTACTTGGCCAGGAGCAGAGCGACGCGTGCCTCGGCCGGGCAGGCCGGGAACGGAAACCCGCTCCAGTTGGATTGGTCCATCAGCACGGTCAGGTCCTTGCCGGTGATGGTCAGCGTCGAGTTGGAACCCTGATCGCCGGGTGAGATCTCGTTGTTCGTGATAACGCCGTCGATGAGCACGTTGGCGGTACCGTTGACCGTGACAACGACCACGACGCGCATGAACAGCAGTGGAGCCCCGCCAGTCAGGAGAAACAGGATCTGCAGCGGGGACTGCTTGTCGATGCTGAATGTCAGCTGAAATCCGCTGCCGCCGACGTCCCGGACCGTCACCTCGACCGATTCCAGGGCATCCAGGGCGGCCCGCGGCACCGTCAGCGGGATGAACGGGCCGATCAGGAGACTCAGCTGGACGCCTTTAAGCACTGAAACCTCCGGGGACGCCCTGTGGCATGGTGATCAGCAGAACCGAACCCGGTGTCTCGACGAGGCCGGCCGGCCGCATGGCGCCGTTGGCATCGCAGATCACCCAGAAGATGAGGGGGTCGCCGAGGTATTTGGCCGCGATGAGATCGAGACGGTCGCCCTGCATCACGACGTGCCGCGCGACCGTCGCGAAGTTCGGGGCGCCTGGCTGCGGCACGTAGCGGCGTGCGAGATAGGAGATCGTCTGGCCGGCCGGGTCCGTGTATTCGAGCGTCGAGGACCCGTAGTAGCGGCTGTCGGTGGGAAAGGTCACGGGGGGCAGCGCGCCGAGGGCGATCAGAGCCTGCAAGGGATAAGTGGTCATGACAGCCCCGAGATGCCGAGCACGCTGAGGGTGGTACGGGACGCCTGCGCCGCTAGCCCTTCCTTGTTGCCGAGGTAGGTCATGAACATCCGTGCTGCGGGGTGTGAGAAGCTCACGTCGTCGACGGTAAGGACGCGTAGCCCCAGGCTGACCTTCGCCCTGATCGGGTTGAGGGACGGGTCGAAGGCCTCCTCGGTCACGGAGAACTCAGTCAGGCGTACCGGCATCACCCGGCTCTTGCTCCAGACGAACAAGGTGAGGGGCTGCTCGAGCGGGATGATCTCCAGGGTGCCGTTGTTGGCCATCTGGTCGTCGGCTTGGAGCGTTGCCACCGTCGGGTTGATCAATGATTCGAGCTGCGCCAGCTGGGGCAGCAGCCCGTACTGAGCCGCGGCGGGATTCTGGTCAGGGAACTCGAGCGCGTCGGTGGCGTCGAACTCCGCTTCAAGCTTGATGGTCTCGATCGCGGGGCCGCGCAGGCGCAGCACATCGACGCGGGTCCCGTCCTGGCTGCCGGGCAGACTCTGGATCTGCATGGAGCGCGAGAGCGAGTCGGGGTTGTACTGCAGCGCGAGGACGTTCATGATCGCCGAGGTGTCGGGGTCCATGGTCACGATCCCGCCGCGCACCAGGCGCGGTGAATTGGGGAAGCCGGATGTCATCGCTTCAGGCTCCGTTCGATAGCGCGGCCGAGTTGCCGGCCGAAGCTGCGCCTGCCCGCCGGTCCGCGCTCCGCAGGGATGCCGCCCAGCCGCAGCGCGTTCGTGCGGTAGGGCCGGGCCCATTCGGTTCTGGACCGCGGGTCGGCGAGGGCCAGTGTGAGCTCGGCCCGCAGCCCGTCGATGACGGCTTGGCGCTCACTTGCTTCGAACCCGTTGAGGACGAGCTGATCGATGGTGACACGGATCCGGCTCATGCCCATCCTCTCGTTTCTGCGTCGGAGATCGGGTGCTCGAGCTTGTCCGCCTCGAGGCCCGCCGCCTCGAGCAGATGAGCCATGCCGATCGGCTCCCCGGTCTCGGCGGCGAGGAACGCCGCGTTCATCGCGATGTTCCTGATGTTGCCGCCCGTCACCTTGAGCTGGGCCAGTTTGGCCGGCTCGATTCCCTTGGTGGGGGCCGCGGCCGGGAAGACCTGGGTCCAGATCCGCTCGCGCTGTTCGACGTCGGGGAACGGGAAGTGGATCGTGAAACGCAGGCGGCGGGTGAAGGCGCGGTCCAGCGAGGACCTCAGGTTGGTAGTGAGGATGGCCAGCCCCTGGTAGGACTCCATGCGCTGGAGAAGGTACGCCACCTCCACGTTGGCGTAGCGGTCGTGACTGTCCTTCACTTCCCCCCGCCTGGCGAACAGCGCATCTGCCTCGTCGAAGAGCAGGATCGATCCGCCTTGCTCCGCGGCGTCGAAGACCTGCCTGAGATTCTTCTCCGTTTCGCCGATGTACTTGCTGACGACTGCGGACAGGTCGATGCGGTACAGGTCGAGCTCCAGCTCGTGGGCCAGCACCTCGGCGGCCATCGTCTTGCCGGTTCCGCTGTCTCCGGCGAACAGGGCGCTCACGCCGAGCCCGCGTCGGCCCAGGGCGGAGAAGCCCCAGGTCTCGTAGACCTGCAGCCGGTGACGCACCTGGGCGGCCAGGTGGCGCAGGGTCTGCATCTGCGCCTCGGGCAGGACGAGATCCTCCCACCGCGACTTCGGTGTCAGACGCTGGGCCAGGCCCTCCAGCCGGGGACGCGCGAGCAGCCGGCAGGTGTCCCATAGCTCAGCGGTATCGGCCGGCCCGGCCGAGGCGGCGAGCAGTGTGCCAGTGGCACGGATCTCCCGTGCGCTGAAGCGGTACTGCTCGGACACGACGTCGAGTTCGGCGTCGAGGGCCTGCACAGGGTCGCCGAGCGCGTCGCCCCACAGCCGCCGTTGCTCGGCGGGCGGGGGCTTGTCGACGTCAAAGCGCAGCGAGGCGGCACTTAGGTGCACGGTTTCCCGGCAGGCGACGATCGCCAATCCCGGCAGATGCCCGACGAGCTGTCGCGCGGCCGGGGTCAGACCGGTGGGCCCGGCTTGCACGAGCAACAGGGCCGGCAGCAGGAGAGCCTCGCGTCGCCAGAGGGCGGCAATCATGTCGAGATCGGGGCCGGGCGGCGGCAGTTCCTCCACCCGAACGGCGAACGGCTGGCAGCCGCACCCGAGCGCGATGAGCGCCGCCACGTCCTCCTGCCCGTCAGGGTCGTCGCCACACAGCTGGATCAGGCGTACCGCCGTCGGCCGGCCGACTAGCAGGGTCAGGGCTTTCTCGGCGACGCAGGCATGCTCGCTCGCTACGGCGCCGACCGCCGGGGCGGGGATGGGCTTGACCAGGCTGCGGATGCGCGGATCGGGCGGGTTGAGTCCGGCTAGGTAGTGCAGCACCCGCTCGTCGATCCGCACCGCGGCCGACGTCAGGCCCCGCTCGGCCTCGACCCGGATCAGCTCGAACTCCCGCAGCGGCCGGCCGGGGCTCAGCGCGCTCCAATGCGGTTCGGGGAGGACGGCGAGTGCCACGCCGAGGGTGAGCCGAGGGCAGAGCTCGGCAATCTGGGAGTCCATCTCCGTTCCCGCGGCCAGCAGGACGATGTCGCGCTCGAACTCACTCAGGCCGAATAGCTCCGCTAGTACATTGATCGCCGGCGGTGGGTCCAGACCGGCTGCGGGTGCGCCGGCGGCTGCGTCCCCGTTGCCGTTCCCTGTGGTCAGGAGTCGTTTCAGCCGGGTGAACTCGGCTACCAGATATGCCTGATTCGCCTCGCTCCATGAGGTCCCGGCGGCGCATGAGGTCATCACGCCACCGTCACGGCTGGTCCGGTGAAGCTGGCCGTCGCCGACGTCAGGTCGAGGATGGGGCTGTCGATGCCGTCGACCCGGAGGCGGACCGGCACCGCCGACCCGTCGGTGGATTGGAGCGTGGCGAAGGTGAACGAGGGCGATCTCGTCGGCGTCGTGAACGGGTCGGCCGGAGCCTGCTGGCCGCCGATGAGCAGCGACACCTCTTGTCCGGGCCGCAGGTAGGGCGCGCACGGCACGCTGACGGCCACCTTAGATCCGTGGGTCAGCGTTCCTGGTGCCCAGGTGGCGTCGATCGTGGCCGAGATCGACATCGGGAGGCTGTTGCTGACCGTGGTCTGGCCGGCCACGGAGAACGTGGCGGACAGGGAATACATCCCCGCCGGCAGGTCTGTCGGGTCTGGCTGCGGCGGGGGCAGGGCCGGGTTCGGCACCGTGAACTGGATCGACTCCTCGGAGGAGCCGGCCGTCGCCGGCAGCGTCTGGCTTATGCCCAGGCGTGCATTGGTGAGCAGTACGTTGGTGGCGCCAGCCAGCCCCGCGCCCGAAACCGTCACCGTGTCGCCGAGCTGCGCCGCCGGCTGCCCGTTGGGCGGTATCACGGCCGAAAGCGTCGGCAGGCCGGTCCCAAGCCCGGGCTGGGCGCTGATGTTACGTTGCAGGACGGGCAGGGCCGAGAGCGTCATGGCTGGCGACTTGATCAGCACCAGTGACACCAGGAAGAAGTAAGTCGGGCGGTAGTCGGACTTCAGGGCCGCCCATATCCAGGCCATCTCTTCGCGTCCCAGTGACTCCGGCGTGACCTTTATCATCTCGATCTGGTCGGCTAGGCCGGTGGTCGTGAGCGCGGTCGCCAGGGGCTGCGCGGGCGGCAGGTTCTGCAGGGCGGTGGCGATGTCAGCGCGCGCGAGGACCGGGTTGTCGTGCAGCATGAGAACGGCGTAGCCAAGCAGCGCCTCAGCCTCACAGTCCTCCGTTCCGTAGGCGGTCATCATGTAGTGCAGGTCCAGGGCGAGGGGCGGGCTCGACTGTTGCGTCGACCCGTCGGCGGCCAGCGAGGGCAATTCCATGTTGCGCCAGGCCGCGTTGTGGGTGACCTGATGCAGGAACACGTTCATGCGCATCTGGGGTCCGGCCGCCGCGATCTCGGTCTGCAGGATGTCCGGGGCCTTCGCGCTGACGATCACGCTGCTCAGCGCGGGGGAGCTGCCGAACACCTGCGTCAGCCAGTACTGCAGCACCGCACTGACGGCTGAGATGGCGAGGGCGTTGCTCATGCCTGACCCTCATCTCCCGTTGCGCAGGTATTCGCTGAGGTTGATCGACTTCCGCGCGGCCTTGGCCACTGGCGCGGCCGGGGGAGGCGAGACCGCCGTCACCTCGATGCGGCCGATGTGGATCTCCACATCATCGCGGTCGGCTCGCTCGGCGCGTCTGGACCTCGCAGGCCCCGCCAAGCGCTGGGGCTCCTGCCTGAATGGGGGGAGCGCGGCCGGGCCGGGCCGGGACGTCACCGGCTGGAAACCGGAGCGAGTGGGATCGGCCGGGGTGTTGCGCTCACGAGCCGGACCGCTCGAGTGGTCCGCGGGCGGGCCGGACCGCGATCGGCGCGCGACCGTGGGGCGGGCGACGCTGCCGGTTCTGGCGGCAGGGACCGGCGTGGCCGGGTCCGCGGCCGGCGTCTCACCGAAAAGCAGCGTCATGATCTCCGGCACCGGGGACGGCTCGGCGGCCGTCCGATCGCGGACGTGACCGGCGGCCGGCGGGGGCCGGTCGTTGCCGGGCGCCGGGCCGTCGGAAACCGGAGTCGCTGCCGGTGCCGGCGTGGCCTCGCCAGAAGCCGGGCCCTGGCCACGAGCCGGACCCTCGGCAGGAACCGGGCCCTCGCCGAGGTGAGGCTCTGCCTCATCGGCGAACTCCGTCCACGCCGGCTCTTCGGCACCGGGCCCGATCCTCGGTGGCCGCACGATGGGACGGACCCCGACCTTCCCCTGGACGGCCGTGGTCACCAGGCGTTGCAGATAGCCGGTCACGGATACGCCGCGTCCAGATAGAACCGCCGACGCCGCTCGCTCAGGGCGAGAATCTCCCCTTCGGTCCAGCCATAGGCACAGGCCAGCTGAGACACGTCCAGCAGTAGCCGCTTCGCCCGTGCCTCGACCTCGGCCCAGACGAACAGCGCTAGGTCCAGCGTGTCGTCCCACTCGCGGCCACAGCCCGGGCAGGTGAGCCGCACGCGCGCCTCGGCGAGCGGATCGGCCAGCGCGAGCTGCTCGCCGGCCTCTTCGATCTCCCGATCGGAGAAGGAAGGTGCCTCGCCGCTGCCGATCCAGCAGATCCGAAGCAGGCTGGCCGCTGCGAGCTCGGCGGTCGGCTCCCGTGCGGCCAGTGCGAGGTCGCGGCTTGAGGGCAGGCGGAAGCGGTGCGAGCCGACCGTCGCGGCTACCGCCGAATCCGCGGTCGCGGGCACCGCGTCTTGCGCGATGAGCATCCGGGTGTCCATCTCGAACTCGAGTTGCTCTCCGCAGGCATCACACGCTGCCCATGCCTCAAGCCCAGGCCCGAACCAGTTCCCGAACAACTCGGCCAGAGCCCGGTTCCGCGCGCCGAGCGGCCAGCCGGCGAGGGTGTGGTAAGACGTCGCGGGGAATGCGGCATGCAGGGCGATCAAGCTGCGGTCCATCAGGTGAAGATCAGATCCGCGGTCCCAGATGTCGAGGAGCTCGCGCTCCGCCAGCTCTCGCATCGTTATGTGCTCACGATAGTGAGGGTCGGCTCCAGCGGCTCGGTAACGCTCGTGTCCAGCTCAAAGCCCTCGTTCTCGATCTTGATGTGCTCGATGGCGACCGCGTTGGCGTTGGCGTCAAGGTCGGGCAGCGCCTGGTACTCCGACACCCAGCACCGGTAGATCTTGTAAGCAAGCACGAGTTGCCCGGCCTCGTTGTAGAACTCGAGATACATTTCCTTGCGGAAGTTGGCCAGCGAGACTTCTGCCCCCAGGCCGGCGCCGAAGTTCCACACGAGGCCGGCCCAGTTGTGGAATTCCGGGTCCTGGGTCCGCCCGCGTTCCAGCGTGAGCGCCTCGAATTTGTTCCGGCCAGGTGACTTGTGAGACGTCGACGGGTCGCCGCCCTCGCGGTGCTCGACAACTTCGGTGGTCCGTTTCAGGCCGGACAGCTTGCTGCAGCCGAGAACGTACTTTCCGTCCCACTTCAGCCTGAACTTGAAGTTCTTGTACGGATCGAGCCGCTGCGCGTTGACAGAGAACTGGGCCACGTGTTGCCTCCGGGGGTCTAGGCGAGGCCCGCCATCATCTGCTGGATCTGAATGATGACGAACTCGGCCGGGTACAGCGGCGCAAATCCGACCTCGATAGTCACAATGCCCTGGTTGATCGACGACTGCGGATTATTCTCGGCGTCGCACTTCACGAAATACGCCTGCTGAGGCGTGGTCCCCTGGAAGGCGCCCTTCAGGAACAGGCCCTGCATGAAGGCACCGACATTGAGCCGGATCTGCCCCCACAGGGTCTCGTCGTTCGGCTCGAAGACCACCCACTGCGTGCCGTCGTAGAGGCTCGACTCGAGGAAGAGGGCAAATCGGCGGATCGGCACGTACTTCCACTGCGACCCGACGGTATCGGCGCCCAGTAGCGTGCGCGCGCCCCAGACGACGTTGTTGTATGCCGGGAAGTAGCGGAGGCAGTTCACGCCGTGCGGGTTGATGCTTCCTTGCTGAAGGTCGGTCAGCGTGTACTGAAGGCCCGCGATGCCGCCGAGTCCCGCATCGAGGCCCGCCGGGGCCTTCCACACCCCCCGCGACGCGTCGGTCGCTGCATAGACCCCGGCGACCAGGCCGCACGGAGGCATGTCGGACAGCCGGCCACCCACGAGCGGGTCCGGCGCCGATACCCACGGGAAATACATCGCCGAGTTCGCAGCCTCGGGGGCGGTGTTCGGCAAGCCCTGGGTGGCGGTGGTGACCGTGGCGAGCGCCGACGAGTCGACGATGGAGAACGCTCGCGCATCGACACAGAACTGTTGGACCGCGTCGATGGCGGTGGCGCCGACCGCGGTTTGCGTGGTCAGCCCCGGCACGCAGACGATGTTGACGATGGGAGCACTGTCGAGCAGGGCATGGACGAGGGCCTTGGTGGCAAGCTGGTCGGCGAAATTCGCGTTGGTCGGGTCGTTGAGGACCGTGCCAGGTGAACCCGGATTAGTGAACGTCAGCGTGTGAGGCAGGGCGGGCGGGGTGGTGAACGCCGGCACCGTGATCGGCAGCTGCACTTGCGGCGGGGTGGTCGCGGGATCGAGGAAGGTGATGTACTGCGAATCGCTGTCGATGACCGTGGGCGCGAAGCGCGGAGCGGTCGGATCGATGGACACGTTCATGAACGACTCGAGCAGGTTGTTGTTGCCGTCGTAGACCTGCATCCCGAAACTGTCGTGGTCCGAGGGGTTGCCGGCCAGGAAGGTCACGTAGAATTTGTTCGCCCAGTCGCCCGCGCTGCTTGCCCACAGCTGGATGTTGCTCGCTGTGTCTTCGCCGCCCGCAATCGTCGCACCGTCGGCGAGCCGCACTATATAAGCCTGCTGGCCGCCGTTAGCGAAGAACTGGCTGACCGCGTAGCCGAGATACACCCCGCCGTACAGGCCGCCGAACTGCGATTGGAAGTCACCCCAGCTCTGCACCAGCGTCGGCTGCCCGACAGGTCCCTGCGGCGCCCAGCCGATGAAGGCCGCAATAGACGTCGCCACGCCGGTAATCGTGTGAACTCCGCTTGGGAGTTCCTGGATGTAGACGCCCGGATATGTCGGAGTCGTCATCACTGCCGTCCCGATAGGTATTCACGTGCCCGAATTAGAATAGAAATCTAGAAGGACTACAGGATTAAGGCTGTTCGAGCGCACGAAATTACCCTCGAAACGCGTGCACCTTGCTACACTCCTCCCGTCGCTGATTTCAATCTTCACTGCGGCAGGCAGAGCTGTCAAGGGGCGCCTTTGACCCGCTTGTCCGGTCGCCGAGGGCGATGAAGTCGTCGTCGATGGCGAGGCGCTCAGGATCGCGAATTAAAGGCCCATTCCGGGCGTAACTGACCAAGAGCATCATCCGTCGCTATAACTTGCGGAATCGGCCCTTGCTCCGGCCCGCGCGGTATACAACCGGCTGATCCGGCCGGTGCTGCATCGTGTGCGCCAAGGCAGGCGGTTCCGCCGGGCAAGTGCCGGGAATTGGGTCTCCGCACCTGAGCTGGGGATTCCTGCTCCGAGGCAGTCTCGAGGGAGCAGCATAGCAGGGGCTCGACCTGCGGGAACTACCCGCTGTGCGATTGACACCCGATGCGGCTTTGATCAGACTGCTCGCGCTCCGCGACCACGTCATCGCGCCGATCCTGGCCGGGGTCCGCAGCCCCCGCATGGGCCGCAAGCCCAAGATCTGGACCCCTTCGACCGCGGCTACGAGAACCTGCGCATCGGCATGCAGACCCTGTTCCGGTACGTCGGCATCGACACGCTCCCGGCAGCCGCATAGATAACGTCTTGTCGATCGGATGAATCCAAGCGCCTTGGTGCGCCGATCCTATGGGGCAGCCAGCGCATCGTCGGCGCGCTTGACCAGCGCAGCGACCTTCGCCTGCACGGCGGCCCGGTCGGGAATGGCGAGGCGAGTGTCGCCGAGTACTTGTTGCAGCCATGCGAGGTGCTGCTCCATCTGAGCACGCAGAGCACTTGCATCACTGCGATTCTTCATGGCTGTCAGCAGCCCACCCTTCATGGTGAGTTTCACCATAATCAGGTTCGCTAGGCGCTCGACCTCGGTCATGTGGGTGCCAACCAGCGACGCACTTGGCGTGAATTCTTTGATCTTGCCAGGCTTGTCAGGCACCTGTCGTAGGCCGAACTGCCCGGATGCGAAGTGGGTATACGTCGTCGACCCCTTCACCGGCACCCCAAGCGCATCGCTCATGCTTTGCGCAAACGGCAGTGAGCCGGGCTCCGACCCGGACTTGCCAGTCTGACAGCCGTACAGTACTACCTCAGGTTCGGCTGCCCAGTGGATATGGTAGTTGGCAAGATCTTCTGGGGTTAGCTGCCGCTGCTGCGGAATGTCGGGCAGTTTCCTCTCGCCACCGGGGTCCGGACCGCCGAGGTTTACACCCTCCTCCCATCCGTGAGAGAAAATGTACAGCTCCTTGACAGGCTGCGGATACGGCCGGTTAAGCACGGCCCTCAACTCGGCCTCGGTCGGAGTGTATTCGAATACGATCGTGCTCATTCGCGCGGCGGTCCCGAGCCGCGTTACGATCTCCTGCCGCTTGGCCTCGGCGGCTAGCCTGAAATTGGGCCCCACATTGTGCTGATGCGGCTGGTCGGGATGCCACCGGCCGCTACCGTAGCAGATGATGTATGGTAAACATTCAGGTGCCTGTGTTATGTAGCCGTAGCGGTGCGTGATGTGTTTCGGGTGCAGTTCAGGTGGCGGCCGGGACGGGCGGCATCCACGGGTTCCCGGCGAGGGCGTCCTTGATCGCGGTGAAGACATCGATGCCGTGCTTGCGGGCGGTCGACATGTACCCGCGGACGGCGTAGCGGTGCCGGGTGGCGGTTTCCGAACGGAGCCGGCCGCTGATCTTCTGCTGGGTCTTGGCGGGGCGCAGGTCGCGTTCGGCCTGATTGCTGGTGGGCGGGATGGCGGTATCGGTCAGGAACCGCAGCACGTCGGCTTCGCGGTGCTTGAGGCATTCCAGCAGGTGCAGGGCGGGGGGCTGCTTGATGTTCTTGCCGCCGGGGATGCGGCGGACCTGCGACAGGCCGACGGCGACGCCGTGCCGGAACAGCTTGAGGTGCTCTGCGGTCATCTCGCCGGGGACGGCGGCCAGGCCCTTATCCCGGGCCACGTTGGCGGCGTGGATCAGGCCGCGCAGCGCCCCGGCGATCTGGCCGGGCCAGATCGCGTCCGGGTAGGACTGGGCGGCGTCCTCAAGGTCACGCAGCAAGTGCTGGCAGCACAGCTGGTGGCTGATGCCGTCGAAGGAGTCGTAGTTTTGATACCGGTCGTGCACCACGACGGTGCCGTGCAGGTCGCTGTAGACAAAGCCCCGGAACGAGGGCAGCGTCCGCTCGCCCAGGAAGTAATAGGTCAGCAGGTTCGTGCAGGCGACCTGCAGGTACTTCTTGTTCGCCTTGGGACCCGGGCCGGCGCGCAGCGGTGTCTCGTCGCCGCAGATCACGCGGGCCAGCAGGATCAGCGCCCGGATCGTGGTGTTCGCCGCCGCGACTGCGCGGGCGGCGCGGGCCAGCAGGGCGTGCACCCATCCGTCCGACGGCCTGGTCCCGGCCATCGACTCGATGATGTCCGCGCAGCGTTCCACCGGGACGTGGTGCATCACCATCAAGAACACGCACCAGGCCTGGAAGTTGACCCCGTAGGTGACGGTGCCGGGCGCGGCGCCGCCGGCCTCCGGCGGCGCGTCCGCGATGTGCACCCGGCCGCAGGCGCATTCCACCTCGTGCCGGTCGTACTGCACGGTCTGCGCCCGGACCTCCTCGGGCAGGTCATTCACCTGGTGCGACAGCACCGTGCCCCGGTCAGCGGCCTGGTCCAGGTCAGCGCCGCACTGGCAGTTCCCCTCCGGGAACAGGTCCACGGTCCGGTCCGGGTGATCATTCCACGCCAGGTACGCCCCCGGCGCGCCGCGCTGCTTGCCCGGCTTGCGCCCGCTCCCGCCACGCTTCCGCGGGGGCGGGGGCGTCTTGCCCGGCTGATCATCGCCGCTGGGCGGCATCGAAGAGTTCCCGCTGTTGCGCGAGATCAGCCGTTCCACCCGGGCCAGCCGCTGCGCGAGCTCCGCGTTCTGCGCCTCCAGCTCGGCGATCTTCGCGTTCTTATCCTCCAGCAGCGCCCGCAGCGACTCGTTCTCCGCCCGCAGCCCGGCCACCGTCACGCGCAGCGCAGCGGCATCCTCGGGCACACCGGACGTATCGGGCACACGGCGATCACACCAGAGCCGGCCCTACGTGAGCAACACGACACGCTCAGCCGGCCAGCAAACCTGCACCCATCACCCCGTGCCAGCCCGCCAACCAGCCAACACCGTCAGCCAGCCGCGGGGACCTGAATGTTTACGATGTATGTTGCCGGCGTAGGCGCTCCGGCGGGGGCCCGCATTACGGTTGGTGCTCTCCCGAACTGCTCGATGACATGCCCCAGCTCGTGTGTGAGCAGATCGCCGCGTCGCGCGTACTCGCCGCGCCGGAAGAATATGTGATTACCCCACGTGTAGGCGCGCGCCGCCATCGCATTGGCAGCCAGGTCGGCATGCTCGTCGCTGTGCACGCGAATCTTGCTGAAGTCGTAAGCGACCTGCGATATTGCGTGATCCACACCGCCCCCATCGAGCCGCTCACCGGGATCGCGCAACGCTCGTTGATGCGCCCGCCAGGCGGTCGCGCTCGGCGCGTGAGCGGGCTCGCGGGATGCGTAGCGGATGTACACCTTGGCATTATAACTCTGACACAGCCTCGGGGGAATGCGTCATACGCGCACGGAGTCGAAGGCAGCAAACCCTGCCCACTCCCAGACAAGTTAGTAACGGTTACGATTGTTGCGAGCCTCCGCCTGCGGCAAGAAAACGGGTCAGAGAGTATTCGCGTGTTTGCGTTGCCAGTAGTGAAACGTTCCCCGGCAGATTCGAGGTGGCAGTAGTAGCGGTGGCGATCCGCGGCGACCCGGTCAGATTTTGGTTGGCTCGAAGGTCGACGTCGCGTAGAAATCGGGGTTGGTCTCCGGCTTGGTGAAGTGCTCGTGCGGGCTGATGTCGAGGCTGCCGTGCGACAGATACGCGACCACCCGTTCGGCAACCGCCGTTTGGGTGGTCAAACCGCTCCGGCTATGCGTTCGCTCGATGCGCCAGTCGTAGCGATCCGGATTCTGCACCTGCGGGCTCCGCCGGCCCCTGGCGATCAATTCCTTCTCGTCCAGCTCGCCATCTATCCCCCGAATAGGCAGGGTGTCGTCGAACGCTGCCTGTCCCGGCGGCTTCGTGCGCCCGGTGAACGTGATGTCGGTCTTGCCGTCGGCCTTGGTCACGCTCATGGAGCTCGGCGTGAAATGACTCTCCTTCAGCTGCTTCTGAAATAGGTGCCGGGCCTCATTGAGGTCCGCCGGATCCGCGAACCGCCACTTGGCGGCCTCCTTCCGGTAGACCCGCTGCCCTTCCTGCCCCACCAGTTCCTCCCCCTGCTGCTGTAGTTGCTGCACGCGCGTGGGGGCCCGCTTGTCTGGTGCCACGAGCTGCTGCACGAGTTCCTTGCGCCGGTCCTCGCTCAGATGCCCGTAGAGGCGGTCCACCTCGGGACGCAGTTCCTCCGCGGTGAACAACTGCGTGCCAGCCCGCTGGAACATCGGCCCGGCCAGGGATTCCACCCATTCCGCGCGGGCCGCGGCGGCCCCCACTTCCGGGGCGATGCGCCGTTCTTCGGCCCGCAACTCCCCAGCCCGCTCGGTGATGACCGCCTGCCGTTCTTTCACCTCTTTGGCCCGCTCCTGCAGCGCTGCCCGGCGCTCGACGCCGCGCAGCGCCGGATCCACGGGTGTGGGCAGGGCCGGCACCGCCGGCAGCGTCGCAGAGAAGTCAGCGATCCGCGTGTCATGCTCGTGGCGCCGTGCCTCCTGTTGCAGGGTCAGGTCCGGCGTGAATTCTTGCTGGTGGGTCGGCGCGGTCACCGTTCCCGCGCCGCCGAACGCCTCGTTCAGCAGCTCGACCATCTCCTGCGTCCGGCCGATATTGCACCCCTTGATGTGGATGCGCGTGTTCTCGTCGACCGCGGCGGACACCGACGTCAGCCTGCTCTTGCCGGTCAGCGGGTGCAGCGCGGCGCGCAGCTGGCTGACGGTGAGCCTATGGTCTTTCGCGCCCGGCTCGAGGGAGAACTGGAGCGTGCCGTCCTCGGACCCATGCGAGACGATGTAAAGATTGGCGATCGGTGTGCGCGCGCTGCTGGCCAGGAAACTCAGCAATCCCGCGAGGGAACGTTGCGACGTGTTGAAGACCGCATCCGGCAAGTGGGCCCGGTAGTAGCGTTCGGCGTTCTGGTAGAACGGATTTTTGGGGCTCGCGTCCGCGCCCATGATGAAGACGTAATCCTTACGTGGAGCGTCAGCTGGCGGAGCAGCCGACTGCCGGCGCACCATGACGGCAGAGGGCGAAGCCGTCACGTGCGCGAGCTCGTGGGCGAGCAGGGCCCGGCCGCCGACGGTCCCCGGCCGGTACTGCCCGGCGCCGAGAACGATCTGGTCGCCGAGTGTGTAGGCACGTGCGTCTACCGCACGCGCCGACCGCGCGGCCAGCATGTCCGCGTGCACCCGTACCCGGGACAGGTCGACGCCGAACCTGGGTTCGAAGAACGAGCGCGTACCGGCGTCCAGCGGCTGTCCAGGGGCGCGGAGAGCCTCATGCACGATGCCGGGTGCCTGGACGGCGGTCCTCGCAGTCCTCGTCAGCGGCGTGGCTCGTCCCGCGGCATGCCCGTGGTCTGGGAGCGGCACGGGAGCTGCCTGGGACGCGTTCATGATCTGGTGCGCGATGCGCTCGGCCTGGTGCTCAGCCGGGTCGTCGACGTCCCCCAGGGTCAGATTCGAGCCCGTGCCGGCCGGTGACCGCAGCGGGGCGAGCGGGCAGCCTACCGCGGACTGCCCAGCGCCCTGTGCTGGCGGGAATACCGGCATGTCGGCAATGCTCCAACGGCCAACATTGCCTCCGGAGCCGGTACCGGGTACCGCGCGTTCCCGGCGGCTGCCGTCCGGTTCCGCGCGATGGGTCACCGGAGGTGAGCGATGGACGGGTGCGCCCAGTACGGCAGTCCTACGCGCGGCTGCGATGGGTGAAGCGAACATGACGCCGCCTTGGAACCGAGAAGAAGCGTGGATTCCAGCCAGCCACAAATATGCGCTCAAGCCCGGCCGTTGGCAACACGCCGGGACCCCGGCGCGGACCACTAGGCCAAGCGAGTCGACATACCGTCAAAGACCGGGCAGGCCTAGGGCGCGGCCAGCCACTCGCCGTGCCGCATCACCGCGTGCGGGCGGAAGCTGTCGTCGGAGACGACCAGGTCCGCTGCCAGGCCCGGGCGCAGGGCGCCGGTGCAGTCGGCGAGGCCCAGGATGCCGGCCGGGGTGGTGCTCGCGGCGGCCGCCACGTCGGGGACGGACAGACCCGCGGATATCGCGTGCCCGATCACGTCGGCCAGGGTGGCGGTGGAGCCGGCGATCGGGCCGGGTCTCGCGGCGGTCCCGGATTGGCCCGGGTCGGCGGCTCGGCCGGGGTCGGCGGCGGCTTCGAGGAGGCGGGCCACTCCCCCGGCGACGGTGACCCGCATCGAGCCGAGGCGGTAGCGGCCGTCCGGCATCCCGGCGGCGGCCATGGCGTCGCTGACCAGGACCAGCCGGCCGGGGCCCTTGACGCGGGCGGCGAGGCGGATCGCGATGTCGTGCAGGTGCACGCCGTCGGCGATCACCTCGCAGGTGACCTCGTCCCGGTCGAGCAGGGCACCCGCGGCGCCCGGCTCGCGGTGGTGCAGCGGCCGCATGCCGTTGAACAGGTGGGTCGCGTGCGTCGCGCCGGCGTCGATGGCGGCCAGGGTGACCTCGGCGGTGGCGTCGGTGTGCCCGACGGCGACGGTCACGCCGGCCTGGGTCGCGGCCTCGATCACCCGGGCCGCCCCGGGCAGCTCGGGGGCGAGGGTGATGACCCGCAGGTGGCCGCGGGCCGCGGCGTGCAGGCGCTCGAAGACGGCCACGTCCGGGGCGAGCATGTGCCGCGGGTCCTGGGCGCCCCGCCGGGCCGGGGAGAGGAACGGGCCTTCCAGGTGAAGGCCCGCGATGACGCCCTGGTCGGCCAGGCCGGCCAGCATGGCGGCTCGGGCCTCCAGTTCGGCCAGCGGCGCGGTGACCAGGCTGGCCAGCATGCTCGTAGTGCCGTGCGCCCGGTGGAAGGCCGCAGCCTGCCTGGCCTCGTCAACGGTGCCCTCGGTGAACGACGCACCGCCGCCGCCGTGGACGTGCAGGTCGACGAACCCGGGGAAGACCCACTGCCCGCGCAGGTCGAGAGCGGGCTGGTCACGGGCGTCGCCGGACCCGACCGCGTCGATCAGCGGCCCGGCCAGCCGGATCCACCCCGGGCTGAGCACGCCGCCCGGCGTCACTATCCGGCCGCCGGCCAGCAGGAGCATCAGCCCAGGATGACAGAACGCGACAGCGCGCGCGGCTGGTCCGGGTCGATGTGCTGGCGCGCGGCCAGGTCGGCGGCGAGCCGCTGCGCGCCGGTCAGCCCGAGGAGCGGGTCGGCGCCCGGGGCGATGACCATGGCGCCGGTGCGGCGGGCGTCGGCCAGCAGGCTGGACGGCACTTCGCCCAGGGCCCACACCACGGTGCCGGAGTCGCTGACGCTGATCGGGCCGTGCCGGTACTCCATCGCCGGGTACGACTCGGCCCAGCTGCGCGAGGCCTCGCGCAGTTTCAGCGCCGCCTCGTCGGCCACCGCGGCCGCCCAGCCGAGGCCGAGGAAGGTGAACTCGCGGTGGTCGGCCAGCCCGGGCGGCAGCGGCCGGGCCAGCTCACGGGCGGCGGCGTCCGGCAGGGCGCGGAGGTCCTCACCCAGGTGAGCTCGGAGCAGGGCGATCGTGCTGGTGATGAAGCGGCTGGAGACCACGGACCGTTCGGCCGAAAAATCGAGCAGGAGCACGGCGCCGGCCTCTTGCCCGAGCGGCGAGCCCGGGTCGGCGGCGATCGCCGTGGTCCGGACCCCCGCCGGAGTCCGCCGCAGGGCGTCGAGCACCTCGGTCGTGGTACCCGTGCGCGACACGTACACCATGTGGTCGTAACGCCGGGTGACCGGCACCTCCGAGGCCGGGAAGGCGTCCGTTTCGCCCTGGCCCGCGGCCTCGCGGAGGGCGGCGTAGCACCGGGCGACGTTGAGGGAGGAGCCGCAGCCGATCACCGCGACCCGCTCACCGGCGGCGGGCAACACGGGCGCGGCCGACCCCGCCAGCTCGATCGCCTTCGCCCAGCACTCCGGCTGGCTGGCGATCTCGTCCATCAGGTGGCTCATCGCGACCCTCCCTTACGATCATGCAGTTTGCAGTTTTATGCATGATTAATGCTCTACTGAGCATTATAGATCATCTAGGGTGGAGGGAAAAGGAGCACACCCGGGCCCGGGTTCAGGCCGTGACGATGCGGATGCCGCGTTCGGTGAAGGCGGCCAGCGTGGCCGGCGCGGCGTTCTGGTCGGTGACGATGACATCGATCTCGTCCAGCGCGCACACCCGGGCAAACGCGCGCTCGCCCAGCTTGGAGCTGTCGGTGACGATCATCACCTGCGCGGCGCGGGTGGCCATCAGGTGGTTGATGCTGGCCTCGCCCTCGTGGTGGGCGGTCGCGCCCGCGACCGGGTCCAGCCCGTTGACGCCCAGGATGGCCCAGTCCAGGGCCAGCTGCTCGAGCACCAGCGTGGCGAACGGCCCGATCAGCTCGTAGGACTGGCTGCGGGTCACTCCCCCGGTCACCACGATCTTGACGTGCTGGCGGACGGCGAGCTCGTTGGCGATGTTCATCGCGTTCGTCACCACGGTGACGGCCGGGGTGCCGGTGCCTTCCTGCAGGTCCGGGCGGGTGGCCAGGGCGCGCGCGACCTCGCTGGTGGTGGTGCCGCCGTTCAGCGCCACCGACGCGCCCGCCGCGACCAGGGCAGCGGCCGCGCGGCCGATGCGCTGCTTCTCCGGCGCATGCCGGGCGGTCTTGTACCGCAGCGGCAGGTCGTAGGAGACGTGCCCGGCGATCACGCCGCCGCGGGTACGGGTCACCAGCTGCTGCCGGGCCAGCTGATCCATGTCACGGCGGATGGTGGCCTGCGACACGCCGAGCGCCTGCGCGGCGTCCGCCACGGTGAGCTGCCCGTCGGCGGGCAGCAGATCGAGCAGAACGTTCCACCGCTGGTACCTGGACACGTGACCTCCCCTCCCCTGCCGGAACCGGCTAGCTGCGCGATTGTGCGCAGTTCACCGTCTTACATGCAGATTACATGCGCGATACTGCGCGAAAGACCCGGGGTCAGCAGCCGCCTGCCGGGCCGGGGACGCCGGGGCCTGGCTCGGGATCGTCGACGATCCCGGTCACCACGCTACGCAGCACGGCGCCGAAGTGAACCACGTACCACACGCCGCGCCAGGAGATCAGGGAGGCGATGCCGATCGAGCGCTCCTGGCCGTGCTGCCGGTAGACCATCCGGGCGCCGGAGACGTGCCAGTAGCCGATCGAGTTGTCGCACACGCCGGGGTAGACCCAGGCCGCGTCGTAACCGGCTACCAGCACCCGGACCAGGTGGGCGTCCGGAGCCACGGCTTGATGGGCCGCGCGGACGTCGAGAGTGAAGTCGTACCACAGCCTGTCGTCCCAGTCGGCGGCGGGATCGTAGATCGCCTTCAGCTTCTGGTAGGCGGCGCGGGGGAAGAAGGCGGGGAGCGCGAGGCGGGCGTTCCCCGTGGTCACGGCCAGCCAGACGTCCTGCATCGCGTCGCGGAACGCGGCCGAGTCCGTGCCGGGGAAGGTGCGGGTCTGCGGCAGGGCGCCCGCGCCGGGCGCCACCGGCAGGGCGGTCGGCGGCCCGCTCGGGCGCGGGGAGGCCGGGGCGGAGGTGACGATGCTGGCCGGGGTGCTCGGTGGCGGCGGCGATCCGGTCTTGGCGGCACTCGCCGGTACCGGCGCCGGGGACGAGGCTGCGCCGCACCCCGCCAGCAGCGCCACGGCGATAACCGCGGCGGCCAACGGTGCCCGCCGGGAGAGCTTCATGCTGTCGGCGTCCGGAGCCCGCTAGCGAAGGTGGCCACCCCAGCATCATGCCGGACCGGACGCGGCACTCACGCCCGGGTCCGTGCGGGCGCGGCCGGGAATGTCGGTGGGGCAGGGCAGTATGGGAGCATGACAGAAGAGTCTCCGCTGACCGGTGCGCTGGACGGGTTCTCGCCGGCCACGCGGGCCTGGTTCGAGGGGGCGTTCGCCGAGCCGACGCAGGCCCAGGCGGGAGCCTGGCGGGCCATCGGCAAGGGCGAGGACGCTCTGGTCGTGGCGCCGACCGGGTCGGGCAAGACGCTGGCCGCGTTCCTGTGGGCGATCGACCGGCTGGCGGCGGTGCCGCCGCAGGACCCGAAGCAGCGCACCCGGGTGCTGTATATCTCCCCGCTCAAGGCGCTGGCCGTGGACATCGAGCGGAACCTGCGGGCTCCGCTGACCGGGATCCGGCACGCCGCGCACCGGCTGGGGCTGGCCGAGCCGGACATCAGGGTCGCGGTCCGCACCGGCGACACCGCGGCCGAGGACCGCAGGAAGCTGGTCAGCCACCCGCCCGACATCCTCATCACCACGCCGGAGTCGCTGTTCCTGCTGCTCACCTCGCAGGCCAGGGAGACGCTGCGCGGCGTGGACACGGTCATCGTGGACGAGGTGCACGCGGTGGCCGGGAACAAGCGGGGCGCGCACCTGGCGCTGTCGCTGGAGCGGCTGGACGCACTCCTCGGAGCTGCGCGCCCTGCCCAGCGGGTGGGGCTGTCCGCGACGGTACGGCCGGTGGCCGAGGTAGCCGCGTTCCTGGGCGGCGCCCGGCCGGTGACCGTGGTGCAGCCGCCCAGCCCCAAGCGCATCGAGCTGGCCGTGGTCGTCCCGGTCGAGGACATGACCGAGCTGGATACCGCGCCGGGCCGTTCCGGCTCGGACGGGGATTCCGGCGCCGGGCCGGCGCCGGCGCGGTCGATCTGGCCGCACGTCGAGGAGCGGGTGCTCGACCTGATCGAGCAGCACAAGTCCACGATCGTGTTCGCGAACTCGCGGCGGCTCGCGGAGCGGCTGTGCGGGCGGCTGAACGAGCTGGCCGCGGAGCGCGCCGAGGCGGGCGTTTCGGCGGCCGGGGCCCGGGGCTCGAGCGCCTGGAACGGGCGAATGCCGGCCGAGATCATGGCCCAGGCCGGCGCGGCGGCGGGCGCCCCGGCCGAGGTGGCGCGGGCGCACCACGGCTCGGTGTCCAGGCAGGAGCGGGCCGAAATCGAGGAGGCGCTCAAGGCCGGCCGGCTCCCCGCGGTGGTGGCGACCTCCAGCCTGGAGCTGGGCATCGACATGGGCGCGGTGGACCTGGTGGTGCAGGTGGAGGCGCCGTTCTCGGTGGCCAGCGGCCTGCAGCGGGTGGGCCGCGCCGGCCACAACGTGGGCGACGTATCCCGCGGCATCATCTTCCCCAAGTACCAGGGCGACCTGGTGCAGGCGGCGGTGGTGGCCGAACGGATGCGGGACGGCCAGATCGAGGAGCTGGAGATCCCGCACAACCCGCTGGACGTACTGGCCCAGCAGGTGGTGGCGATGGCCGCGGTGGACGACTGGCCGGTGGACGAGCTGGAGCGGACGGTACGGAAGGCCGCGCCGTTCGGCGGCCTGACCCGGCCGGTCCTCGAGGCGGTGCTCGACATGCTGGCCGGGCGGTACCCGAGCGAGGACTTCGCCGGGCTGCGGCCGCGCATCGTCTGGGACCGGGTGGCCGGGATCATCCGGGGCCGGCCGGGCGCGCAGCGCCTGGCGGTGACCAGCGGCGGCACCATCCCGGACCGCGGGCTGTTCGGCGTGTTCCTGGCCTCTGGGGGTGAGGGTTCGGGCTCTTCGGGGCGCCAGCCGCGGCGGGTCGGGGAGCTCGACGAGGAGATGGTCTACGAGTCACGGATCGGCGACGTGTTCGTGCTGGGCGCCAGTTCGTGGCGGATCGAGGACATCACGCCGGACCGGGTGCTGGTCACGCCCGCGCCCGGGCAGCCTGGGCGGCTGCCGTTCTGGCACGGCGACACCCCGGGACGGCCCGCCGAGCTGGGCCGGGCCATCGGGGCGGCCTGCCGTTCGCTGGCTTCGGCGTCCTCGGAGCCGGAGGCGATGGCCACGCTGGGGCGGGCCGGGCTGGACGAGCTGGCGGCGCGGAACCTGCTGCGGTATCTCGCCGACCAGCGCGCGGCCACCGGGTACGTGCCCGATGACCGGACCCTGGTCGTGGAACGGTTCCGGGACGAGCTCGGCGACTGGCGGGTGGTATTGCACAGCCCCTACGGCGACCGGGTGCACGCGCCATGGGCGCTGGCCATCGCGGCCCGCCTGCGCGAACGGTACGGCGGGATGGACGTGCAGGCGCTGCACACCGACGACGGCATCCTGATCCGGGTGCCGGACTCCGACGAGCCGCCGCCGAGCGGAATCGTGCTCCTCGATCCCGAGGAGATCGGCGACCTGGTCACCGCCGAGGTGGGGGCCAGCGCGCTGTTCGCGTCCCGGTTCCGGGAGTGCGCCAGCCGGGCGCTGCTGCTGCCGCGCCGGCAGCCGGGCCGCCGCACCCCGCTCTGGCAGCAGCGGCAGCGGTCCGCGCAGCTGCTGGAGATCGCCAGCCGGTACCCGGCGTTCCCGATCGTGCTGGAGACGGTCCGGGAGGTCCTGCGGGACGTGTTCGACGTCCCGGCCCTGACCGGGCTGCTGCGGGACATCGCCGCCCGCCGGATCCGGATCGTCGAGGTGGAGACGGCGACGCCGAGCCCGTTCGGCAAGTCGCTGCTGTTCCGGTACGTCGGGGCGTTCATGTACGGGGGCGATGCGCCGCTCGCCGAGCGGCGCGCTCAGGCGTTGTCGCTGGATACCGCCCTGCTGGCCGAGCTGCTCGGCACCGACGGGCTGCGCGAGCTGCTGGATCCTCTGGTCGTCGCGGAGACCGAGCGGGACCTGCAGCACCTGTCGGAGGGCCGGCGCTGCCGGGACGCGGAGGGCGTTTCCGACCTGCTGCGGACGGCGGGGCCTTTCGCCGCGTCGGAGCTTGCTGCGCGGTGCGTCGCTGATCCGTCCGCTTGGCTTTCTGAGCTGGCCGCGGCGCGGCGGGTGATCGAGGTACGGGTCGCCGGGCAGCCGATGTGGGCCGCGATCGAGGACGCGGGCCGGCTGCGGGACGCCCTCGGGCTGCCGCTGCCGCTGGGCGTGCCCGATGCGTTCACCGAGCCGGTCGCCGACCCGCTCGGCGACCTGGTGGCCAGGTACGCGCGGACCCACGGCCCGTTCGCCACCGCCGCGGTGGCCGGGCGGTACGGGCTGGGCACCGCGGTGATGACGATGGCGCTGCGGAGGCTCGCGGCCGAGGGCCGCGTGGTCGAGGGTGAGTTCCTGCCGGCCGGCTCGCTGACCGGGGCGGGCGGCGTGGAGTGGTGTGACGCCGAGGTACTGCGCCTGCTGCGCCGGCGCTGCCTGGCCCGGCTGCGCAAGGAGGTGGAGCCGGTCCCGCCGGAGGTCCTGGCCAGGTTCCTGCCGGCCTGGCACGGGATCGGCGGTCCTGGGACCGGTCTTGGCCGGCGGCGGGCCGACGCCGGGGCGGTCCTGGAGGTGGTGGAGCGGCTGGCCGGGGCGCCGGTGCCGGCGTCCGCGCTGGAGACGCTGGTCCTGCCCGCGCGCGTGCCCGGCTACTCCCCCGCCCTGCTCGACGAGCTCACCTCGGCAGGCGAGGTCGTCTGGTCCGGCGCGGGCGCGCTGCCGGGCGGGGACGGCTGGCTGGTGCTCGCGCCCGCCGACAGCGCCGCGCTCATGCTGCCCGAACCCGGCGAGGCGACCATGACCCCGCTGCACGAGGCGGTGCTCGAGGTGCTCGGCGGCGGCGGCGCGCTGTTCTTCCGGATGCTCAGCGACCGTGCCGCGACCCTGCTCGGCGGCTCGCCGCCGGCTGACAGCGAGGTGGCGGCGGCGATCTGGGACCTGGTCTGGGCGGGGCTGCTCACCAACGACACGCTCGCCCCGCTGCGGGTCGCGCTCGGCGGTCAGCAGCGGCGGCCGGCCGCCCCGGCCCGGGCCGCCGTGCCGCGGTCGTCGGGTCCGCGTCCTGGCCGGCGGTACGGTTTCGGGCGGCCGCAGATGCCGACGCGGACCGGCCCGCCCACCGTCAGCGGCAGGTGGTCCCTGCTGCCGGGCCGGCCGGAGCCTTCCGGTGGCGACGGCGCGCAGACCGTCCGCGCGCACGCGCTGGCCCTGACGCTGCTGGAGCGGCATGGCGTGCTGACCAGAGGCGCGGTCGCCTCCGAGCGGATTGGAGGCGGCTTCGCCGCGGTGTACCCGGTGCTGCGGGCCATGGAGGAGGCCGGCCAGTGCCGGCGCGGCTATTTCGTCGAGGGTCTGGGCGCGGCGCAGTTCGCCCTGCCCGGTGCCGTGGACCGGATGCGGGCGGCCGGGGAGGTTCCGGGGGGTCGTCCCCCCGGGTCAGCGCTTGTTCTCGCGGCCGCCGATCCGGCGCAGCCGTACGGGGCGGCGCTGCCGTGGCCTGACCGCCCCGGCGAGACACCAACGTCGCACCGGCCGGGCCGCAAGGCGGGCGCACTGGTCGTGCTGGTGGACGGGTCTGTTGTGCTGTACGTGGAGCGGGGTGGGCGGACGCTGCTGTCCTGGACCGATGATCCGGAGCTGCTGCGCCCGAGCGCGGCGGCGCTGGCCGCTGCCGTCCGTGACGGCGCGCTGGGCCGGCTGAGCGTGGAGCGGGCCGACGGCCTCACCGTCGGGTCCGGCATCCACGGCTCTCCGCTCGCGCAGGCACTCGAGGCGGCGGGCTTCCGCCCTACCCCGCGTGGCCTGCGCCTGCGGGCCAGCTGAGCCCGCCCCGCGCCGTTAAATAGTCACCCAAAGGCCGCAAAGCGCCATTGGCATAATGGATTACCATTATCTGTCATCTTATGGAAAGCGCTAATTTCGCGGCATCGGGGAAAGTAATCTGGCCCCGAAGCCAGCGCGGCTGCCGGGATTACGGCAGGTGGCGCGTCACGATGAGTTCATTCCCTGGGAGAAGTCGATGCCGGATCGGTCGTCACATCAGGGCCTGCCGGAGGATTGGAATCACGGCAGCCACGCCGCCAGCGGACCGTTCTCTGCGGCCGGGGCATCCAACGGTCACGGCGCGGGGAAGGCAGGGTCGCACCGGGCCAGGGCCGCAGACGGGTCCGGTACCGGGCCCACGGCTGGCTTCGGCGCGCCGAAGACCGATGCGCTGGGGACCTACGGGGCGGGGAACGGCGCGGTCAGGACCGACGCCTACCCGGTCAGGCCGGCCGACGCGTACGCCGCGGCAGCGGCCAACCCCTTCGGGGACGCCGATCCCGTCGGGCCCAGAGCGGCCGACCCGTTCGGGCCCGCGCCGACCGCCGCCTACGGCGCGGTGACCGCCGAGGCCGAGACGGCGCGCCCGGAGGCCGAGTCCCCCGGTGGCCCGTCGCCGCGCGAGACGGCGGACGCCAGGGGCTTCCTGGGCGCCCTTTTCGATTTCGGATTCACCTCGTTTGTGACGCCGAAGGTCATCAGGGTGCTCTACATGCTGATCGTGATCGGCACGGTAGTAAGCGCCCTGCTGTTCACCATCGTCGTATTCAAGGCCAGCGCGATGTTCGGATTCCTCATGCTGGTCTTCGGTGATCCGCTGTTCATCCTCATCGTCCTGGCGATATACCGCATAATCCTGGAATTCTTCGTGGTCACCTTCCGGCTGGCCGAAGACATCCGGGCCCTGCGCGAGCGCGGCGACCTGCGCTGACCGTCGCGGGCGCCAGCGGAATCCACCGTGAAAGGAGCTTGGTATCCTCCTCTGCATGAAGCAGGGATTCCAGCCACTACTCACGTCCAATGAGGAGTAGCTGAGGTTCGCGGTTCGCAGGCCGGGCCACCCCGTCGCCTCCCCGCGCAGTCACGGCGTGCCCCGCCGCGATATTCCTGGCCGCGTTCACATCAGCGTGGCAGGCGTATCCGCAGGCGGTGCATCGGAATACGGCTTGGCTCTCGCGCGATTTCCCGTCTACCTGTCCGCACGACCAGCAGCGCTGGCTCGTGTAATGCGGCTTGATCTTCTCCACCCGGCTGGGCGCTTTCTCCTCCAGGCGACGCACCAGCAGGCCCCACCCAGACCGGAGGATGGCCCGGTTGAGTGTCGCCTTGGCGCGGACGTTTCGGCCTGGGTTCTCCCGCGTGCCTCTTGCGGATCGCGTCATGTTCCGGATTTGAAGATCTTCGACCCTAATGACGTCGAACCGCCGCGCCAGGTCTGTGCTGGTCTTCTCGGCCCAGTCCTTGCGCCTGTCCCTCTCCCGGGTACGCATCCGGGCGACGGCAAGCTTCAGGCGGGCGCGGCGGTTCGATCCCTGCTTGGCGCGGGCCAGCCTCCGCATTAGGCGCCGCATGCGCTTGCGCTCCGGGACGGTCGGGCCCGGCGCGTGCAGCAGTTCCCCGGTCGATAGGGCTGCTGACACTGCCACGCCCCGGTCGATGCCGACGACCTGCCCGGTGCCCGGCCCCGCGATTGGCTCGGGGATGGCAGCGAAGGCGACATGCCAGCGTCCGGCACGATCCCTGGTCACCCGGTACGACTTCACCCCTGGCGCCACGGCGCGAGACCAGCGAAACCGAACCCACCCGACCTTCGGCACCCACACCTCGCCGGTCTTGCGGCTCAGCCGCCGTACGTCCCAATGCTGTCCGCGCCGCCCCACAATCCGGAACCCCTCATTCCGCCCGGCTTTCCGCCACGATGGCCGCCCAGCCGGGTTGTCCGGGTCAAAGAACGCGGCCATGGCCTTGGTGAAGTCTCGCAGCGCCTGCTGCTGCACCATCTGCGAGCCTGCCGTCAGCCAGGGGTACTCTGCTCGCGCGGCGGTTAGTTGCCGACACTGCTCCAGGTAGCCGGGCGCACTCTTGCGGCCTGGGTGCCAGTGCTGGTGCTGCTCGACGGCCAAGTTCCATACGTACCTGGCGTGGGCGCAATGTTCGCGCATTACCGCTTCCTGAGCGGGGGTGGGGAGCAGTCGGTATCGGGGCATACGAACATACTATCGACTGCCACTGACATTTTCGCGGAGGTGAGGCGGCGTTTCGTCCGCAGGCGCGGCCGGGTCTCGGGCCATCACCGCCCGGACCAGGTAGATTGACGTACCCGCGCGAGCACCTTCCCCTACCACTCATTCGATCGAACGAATGGTGCTGTTATCAGGAAACGTCCGGCGAACACGGCGTAGAGATCGCGGGCAGCAGCGCGGCGCCTACAGCGGCCGGAGCGAGCGGGCGGGTGGCGCCGGTCAGCTCGGCGAAGCGCGCCCAGATGGCCGGGGCGCGGAAGACCCCTCCCGCGCCCGCGACGGGCAGCGGGCCGAGGCGGCGCCGGATGGACTCGGCGAGCGCGGCGAGGTGATCGGCGGCGCACCGGACGATCCGCTGCGCCTCGGGGTCGTGCTCGGCGATCCCCGTGACCACGGGCGCGAGCACGGTCAGGTGGCCGCGGTCGGCCGGATGGGCGCTGACCTCGCTGATCAGGACGTCGAGGCCGGATCCAGTGGTTTGGGTCACCGCGGCGTGGATCAGCTCGGTGCCGCCGGCGTGCTCCTGGAAGCACAGCGCGGAGCGGACTGCCTCACGGCCGATCCAGTACGCGCTGCCCTCGTCGCCGAGCAGGAAACCATGACCACCGGCTCGGGCGAGGCGCTCGCCGTCCCAGCCGAGCGCGGCCGATCCCGTGCCCGCGATGACGACGATACCGGGAGCGCCCAGGAACGCGCCGCAGCGCGCTGCGTCGGCGTCGCCCGCGACATGCACCGGGCAGCCCGCCCGCCGGGTCAGCATCTGGCTGAGTTCGCGGGCCAGGCCGGCCGCGTGCACGCCGGGCAGTCCGATCCCGACCACGGTCGGGTCGGCGGCGCCGATGATGTCCTGCACCTGATCGGCGAATCCGACGGTGAGCAGCGCGTTCATCGGCGGGCCGTCCGGCCGGACGGTTACCTGACCGTTTTCGAGCAGGACGACCCTGGTTCCGCTGCCGCCGACATCGACGCCGAGGAGGCGGCCGGGAAGGGTGCTCGCGAGGGCGCGCAGTTCGCCGTCCCCTTCGATCGTGACGTTCATGCTGTGGCCATCATGGCAGAGCGAGACAGCGGTGACGGAGGCACGCAGTTAGATCCATTCGGGATAAATCACGACGAATCACGGTGGCTAGTCACCCGGCGGCGGGCGGCGGGGGCGGCGGACACGCTTGGCCTGGGCGGCGGCGAAGGTCCGCTCGAGGGCCACCCGGGTGCGGGGCAGGTCCTGCTGGGCGAGCGTGACGAACAGGCAGTCGACCACGGTCAGCTGCGCGATCCGGCTGGTCATGGCGCCGGAACGGAACGCCGTCTCCCGGGCCGCGGTGAGCAGCACGAAATCGGCCGCCTCGGTGATCGGGGACCACGGGAAGTTCGTCACCGCGGCGGTGACGGCATCGTGACGGCGCGCCTCGCGCAGCGCGTCGATCGTGTCGACGGTCGTCCCGGTGTGAGACAGGCCGATCGCGACGTCGCCGCGCTCGCGCAGGGAGGCCGACGTAATGGCCATGTGCGGATCAGGCCAGGCGAAGGCCGGACGGCCGATGCGCTGCAGCTTCTGCTGCAGGTCCAGGGCCACGTAGCCACTGGCCCCCACGCCGTAGATGTCGATCCGGCTGGCCTGGGCCAGCGCGTCTACGACCTGGCTCAAGGTGGCGATGTCGAGATGGCTCGCGGTGTCGGTCACGGCCCGCGCGTCGGCGTAGGCGATCTTCTTGGTGATGGTCGCGGCGTCATCGTCGGGATCGATGTCGCTGGAGGCGGCCGCGACGGCCGCGGCGTCGTCGTGGGCCACCGCGCCGGCCAGCGCGAGACGCAAGTCGGGGTAGCCGCGCAGCCCGACGGCCCGGCAGAAGCGCACCACGCTGGTGGCCGAGGTCCCGCAGGAACTGGCCAGCTCGGAGATGCTCCGCCAGGCCACGCCAGCCGGGTCGTCCAGGACCATCTGGGCCACGCGCCGCTCCACCGGCGCGAGGTTCGGCAGCAGCGCCCGGATGGTGACCAGGATCCCGACGTCACGACCCTGATCCGGTCGTGCCTGGTGTTCGGCCACGCCGTCAGGTTACCGTTTTGGCAGCAGGAGCGGGATGACTGACCACGCGGACAGCGTCCGGGCGGTTCGGTCCGCCGGGGTCTGGTCGAGGCGGTAGGTGGCGAACACCGGGATCTGGACCCCGAAATGGGCGCACCGCTAGCGGCGGAGCCGGAGGTACCGCGGTGAGGTCCCGGCGGGCTCGGGCAGTCTCAAGGGGGTAGCACCCGGCTGGATCGTCCCGAGAACCGCGGGATGCGCCGCGCCGGTCGCCGCGGTCACCGACCCCGGCAGCCCGTTCCAGGTCAGGAAGCCGGGCACGGCGAACGCGACGGCTTCCTTGGCCTGTGCGGGCACGCCGAGTTCGTCCGTGGTGACCGCGCGCACGCCGGGTACCGCCCCGCGCAGCCAGCGCAGCGTGGTCTGATTCGCGCTGCCGCCGCCGGACAGCACGAGCTCGGTCAGGCCGTGGTGCTCAGCCGCCTCCGCCAGCAGGTCGACGAGCAGTCTGGTTTGGGTGCCCGGCGAGCAGCTGGTCGAACATGGAGACCAGCGGCGCGCCCTGACCGCCCGCGGCCACGTCACGGCTGCGCAGGTCGCAGATGACCGGCAGGCCCAGGCGCTCGGCCACCGCGGCCGAGTTGCCGAGCTGGAGCGTGCCGAGGGCCCGGCCGGCGTCATCGACCCAGTGGTAGAACGTCTGCCCGTGCCGGACGGCGAAGTCCGCCTGGCCCGCGGCCAGCTGCCCGGCCGCCGGGGCGAACGCCTCGGCGTAGGCGTGGCCGAGCTCCGCATGCAGCTGGCAGAACTCGCCCGCGCCGGGCTCGCCGGGCGGCAGGGCGGCCGCGATCCGGTCCCGCAGCACGGCGTCGAACGGGACGGACAGGACGCCGCGGTAGCCGCAGCCGAGCTCGTCGCCGTCAAGGTCCAGGTCCACGCAGGCGACGTCGATGCCGTCGACCGAGGTACCGGACATGCAGCCGAGCACGCGGGCCCGCCGTGCATGTGAATATGCAACAGCTCTGGAACTCACGACGGAAAACAGTAACATGGATCCGTCGCCCATGGAACCGAAGGAGGGCGGCGGTGCCCGCAGAACCGCAGCTAGGACAGCCAGACACCATGACACGGCCGCCGTCGTCGCGGACCGAGATGCGGAACAACCGCACGACGGAGATCGACACGGTCGGGACGCTCGAGCTGCTCAAGCTGCTCAACGCGGAGGACGCGATGGTGGCCGGGGCCGTGGCCGCGATCTTGCCGACGCTGGCCGAGGTGGTCGACCTCACCGTCATCCGGGTTCGCGGCGGCGGGCACGTGCACTACTTCGGCGCCGGCTCCTCGGGCCGGATCGGGGTGCTCGATGCGGCCGAGGTGGTGCCGACCTTCGGGGTGGGCGCCAGCCTGTTCGTCGCGCATCACGCGGGCGGCGAGAGCGCGGTGGCGCACGCGGCCGAGGGGGCCGAGGACCGGGAGTCACTGGGCCGAGCGGCGGCCGCCGAGGTCACCGCCGGCGACGTGGCGGTGGGCCTGTCGGCCAGCGGGCGGACTCCGTACGTGGCCGGGGCGCTCCGTGCCGCGCGGGCCGCCGGCGCGCTCGCCGTGCTGGTCAGCAGCAACCTGTCGGCCCCGCTGGCGGAACTGGCCGACCGCAGCCTGCTGGTCGACACCGGGCCCGAGGCGATCGCGGGGTCGACCCGGCTCAAGGCGGCCACGGCTCAGAAGATGATCCTGAACTCGCTGTCGACAGCGGTCATGATCCGGCTCGGCCGGACCTACTCCAACCTCATGGTGTCGCTGTCCGGCACGAACGCCAAGCTGCGCCAGCGGCAGATCCTCATCCTGATGGAGACCTCCGGCGCGACCGAGGCGGCCTGCCGGGCCGAATTGGCCCGCTGTGACGGTGACCTCCGGCTGGCCATGCTGTGCCTGCTGTCCGGGCTGGAGCCGGAGGCGGCCGCCCAGGCCCTGACGGCCGGCGGCAGCGTCCGCGCCGCTCTGGCCGCGACCGGGACCGCCGCGGGCGGGGCCGGGTCCGGTGGGGTGCGTACGGGCGTGGCCGGGGGGTGTCACCCCGGGTCCGTTAGGCAGAAAGAGGGTTTATCGATCTGTTGCGCGCGGGGCTATGTTGCTTGTTGACATCGGGCCTGGCCTGGACCCCAGGACCGATAGGCCCGGCCGAACTGGCGCCCCTGAGCGCCGTCGCCGCCGGGAGGGATCATGCCCCTCGCTTCACTGTCGCGGGGGGGCGCTCCCGCCGCAGCATTGGTTGCGCTGAGTATCGGCCAGGCCGCCTGCAGCTCAAGGGCAGCAGTACGCCGACGAACTCGGCCTCCGGCGCCAGCAGTGCGCCCTTCGTGACCGCCAATACCTCCAGCGTGCAGAAGCTGGACCCGCAGATAGCCACCAACTTCCTCGACCTGCAGGCACTCGGCCTGGTGTACCAGCCGCTGGTGACGGGCGGGTGATCGGCTTCGTCCGGTACGGCGTGGTTTCGCTGCACGTCTTCGAGGCCAACGAACGCGCCCGGCGGCTGTACGCGAAGGCCGGATACACGCCGGACGGCAGCACGCGGGTCGAGCCAGGGTACGAGGCGACCGAGATACGGCTGGTCAAGGCCCTGCCGTGAGACCTTCTCCGCCGCGACTGACCGCGAGCTACGAGGCCCCCGCCACGGGGTATCCGGCGGTATCGCGGTTGCTGCTGCGTCACCTGGCCGACGGCTTCCCGCCTGCCGCAGCCGTTCGGGTGTACACGTCGGGGGGCAGCCGTTATTCGGCGGCCGGAGGCTGGGCCAGGCTGGCCGACGCGGGTTTCCCGGAGCCTGTTCGGGCTGACGCCGACACGCTGTTCGACCTGGCCTCGCTGACCAAGGTCCTGGCGACGCTGCCGCTGGTCTTGCTGCTACACCAGCGAGGCCGGTGGAGCATCGACGACCCGGTGGCCCGGTGGCTGCCCGGGGCGCCGCGGTCGCCGGTCACCATCAGCCAGTGCCTGCTGCACGTCGCGGGGCTGGTGCCGCACCGGCCCTACTACGAAACCTGCGCCGGCCCGGCCGAGATCAGGCGAGCGGTGACCGCGGAACTGGCCGACGCCGTGCCCGGCCAGGTCAGCTACAGCGACCTGGGCTTCATGCTGCTCGGGTGGGCCGTGCAGGAATGCGCCGGGGAGCCGCTGGAGGAACTGGCCGCCCGCGAGGTGCTCGGCCCGCTGGGCATGACCTCGACCGGCTACCGGCCGCAGGCCCCGCTGGAACATATTGCCGCCACCGAGGCCGACGGCGATCAGCGGCGCGGCCCGGACGTGATCTGGGGCTCCGTACATGACGGTAATGCCTTCGCACTCGGCGGGGTCAGCGGGCACGCCGGGCTGTTCGGGACGGCCGCGGACCTGGGCCGGTTCGCGAGCGCGCTGCTCACGCCGGACCGGCACCCGGTACTGAGGGCCGAGACGATCTCGCTCATGACCGCCCGGCGGGAGGGCGCGGGCGCCGAGGCGCGCGTGCTGGGCTGGCGGCTGCGGCCCGATTCCTGGGGTGACTGGCCGGACGGGACCATCTGGCATACCGGCTTCACGGGCACCTCGCTGCTGATCGCGCCGACGCTCGACGTCGCGGTGGTACTGCTGAGTAATGCGGTCCACCCGGTACGCAGGCTGGATCTGATCGGGTCGTTCCGGGCCGGGATCCACCGGGCCATCCGCGACGCCGTGGATTAGGGCTCCGGGGTCCGCAGTTAACCGCGGCAAGGCGTCCCGGGGTCTGGTGGGTGGCCTATACCCAGGGCGGCAGAGCGCTTGGCGGATATGCCGCCCGCAAGCGCTGGCCTTTCGCCTACCCGCGAAACCCGTTGGACGGTGTCGGCGCGCGCTGACATCCTGGGGGTGCCATGCGCCGGGAGGACATCTGGGATCACGAGGCAGCCCAGGGATATGACACGCCGGGCACGGGCATGTTCGCGCCGGAAGTGCTCGGGCCGACCGTGGACCGGCTGGCCGAACTCGCCGGTGATGGCCGGGCGCTGGAGTTCGCCATCGGCACCGGCCGCGTCGCCGTTCCGCTTGCTAGGCGTGGCGTGCCGGTCACCGGCATCGAGCTGTCCCGTCCGATGATCGAGCAGCTGCGCACCAAGGCCGACGAGACGTCCATCCCGGTGATTGCGGGCGACATGGCCACCGCTCGGGCCCCCGGCGTGTACACGCTCGTCTACCTCGTGTACAACACGATCTCCAATTTGCTGACCCAAAGCGAGCAAGTGGCGTGCTTCGGTAATGCCGCCCGGCACCTGACGCCCGGCGGCCGGTTCGTCATCGAACTGTGGGTACCCCAGTTGCGCACGTTGCCGCCGGGCCAGCAAGCCCTGGTCTGCAACTCAGAGCCCGGCTATATCGGCGTGGATACCTATGATGTGCTGCACCAGCGCGTCGTCTCGCACCACTTCAGATTCGGGGCCGGGAGGCAGGCACGGCTGTTCCGCAGCCCGCACCGTTACATCTGGCCATCGGAACTGGACCTGATGGCCCAGCTCGCCGGGTTCGAGCTAGAGGCGCGGCACGCCGACTGGACCGGGACCGAGTTCACCGCCGAGTCCCCGTCCCACGTCTCGGTCTACCGGCTCGCGGCGGCGTCCTAGGTGCAGCCTGGCGGCCTAGGCCACTGCGCGGCCCGATTCGGCGCGCAACGTGAAACACTCACAGGTCAGAGCCGTGAGCCGCTCAGGGGTCTGTGATGTCTCGGCGTCCAGGCTGAACGGCCAGCAGGTTAATAACAAGCTAAGGCAGGTCAGGAGGGGCGAATCACGGTCAGCGTGAACGGCTTGTCGCCGGCCGCGTGCGCGACGGCGTCGTTCACGTCGTTCCTGAAGATCGCCGCCTCATTCGCCCGGGGTGCCCCGTTGACCTGTCCGGCGTGGTCACCAGCTCACTCGGCTGGGCGCACGCCCGGCGGGTCGCCGAGGCGGTCATGACGACTGACGGGCCCTCCCGCTCGTTTTCTCAGCCTTGCTCGGCTACGCGTCAGATGACAAACACGCAACTGTGCGGCTGCTTGGGAGGCGGTCCCGGCCGCACCCGGGCGGCCGGGTGCGGCTGTGAGAAGCCCGCTCAGGGCGCTGCTGCGCCGAAGACCTGGACGCCCGGCTCAGCCGCGGTCGTGGAGGGTCACCTGGTAGCCGTCGGGGTCCGCGAACGTGAAAGTGCGGCCGAACGGCCCGTCGACGGGCGCTGAGATGATCGTCGTGCCGGCGGCGGCGAGGGCGTCGTGGATGTCCTGCGCGTCGGGGGCGTGCAGCCACAGCGCCATTCCCTGGCCCGGCTGCGCGATCGCGTCCAGGTCGGTGCCCGCGGCGACGTCGCGGACGGCGAACGCGATCGGCTTGGTGCCGAACACGACGGCGTGCGGCGGTCCTGCGCCGGAGCGC
>Ga0208324_1000103_pt1 | contig 51742 bp, 60 predicted proteins | sample Sb_taG_2_FD_187707 | JGI IMG/M metagenome (GOLD analysis project Ga0208324, IMG submission 187707) | Peat soil microbial communities from Weissenstadt, Germany - Sb_50d_5_LS metaG (SPAdes) (version 2) | ecosystem: Environmental > Terrestrial > Soil > Wetlands > Peat | place: Germany... | reverse complement strand
GGAGTACGCGCGCCGGCTGGCGCAACGCGGCATGCCGCTGACCGCTCGGCTGCGGCCCTCTCGCACGCAGGCCACCGCGGGCCATAACCGGCAGCGTGTGCGCTGACGGGAACCGGTCAGGCTACGCCGCGACGCGCCCGAGACGGCCGGTCTCGTCGCGGATTTCGACGGCGATCTTCGTCAGGGCGGACGCGTACTGCTGGTTGTGATGCGCGCAGAACAGCAATTCCAGGCCACTGGGCAGCAGGACCCGGACGTAGGCCCGGGCGCCGCAGCGGTCACAACGGTCCACGGCGGTAAGCGTCCCGGCGAGGGCTCCGTCCGCCATCTCGCTCTCCGGCCGACGGTCCTGGTTCCTGGCCCAGAATCTGCTTCCGCTCATGACATTCACCTTCCTCGGTTTTCTCCACTCCACCCCAGACGGCCGTCAAATGGAAAGGTGATGGTACCTGTCGCGGCATTGCCTGGGGCTATGGCCGCTGGTGTATGACGCCGTCCAATGTGCGCAGCGCCTCGTCATCGAGCGTCACGCTTTCGGCGGCCAGGTTCTCCCGCAGGTGAGCGACCGTACCGGTCCCGGGGATGAGGAGCACGTTGGGGGCCAGCTGCAGCAGCCACTGGAGGGCGGCCTGCGCCGGGGTGATCCCGAGGCGGCCGGCTGTCTGGATGACCACCGGGCTGGTGAGCACGGGATTGTCCTGGCCCCGCGGCCAGCCAAGCGGGCAGAACGGCACGAACGCGATGCTACGGCTGAGGCACTCCCCGAGAACAGGGGCCCCGCGGCGGTCGGCCAGGTGGAAAAGGTTCTGCACGCAGACGATGTCGGTCCCGGCCACGGCATGCCGTAGCTGTCCGAGGCTGACGTTACTCAGGCCCACCCCGGCGATGAGGCCCTCGTCGCGGGCCGCGACCATCGCGGCCAGTTGGTCATCGAAGCGTGCGTCGACGCGCCCGTCACCGGGCAGCCGCAGGTTAACCGCTGCTAGCTGGCCGACCCGCAGGCTGCGCAGGTTGTCCTCGATGCCTTCGCGCAGCTGGTCCGGGTCGTCGAACGGGAGAACGGCACCGCGGTCGTCTCGCCGGACCGCGACCTTGCTGACGATCGCCAGTCCGTCGGGGTAGGGGCAGAGCGCTTCGCGGATCAGATCGTTGACGATGCCAGGGCCGTAGTACTGGGCCGTGTCGATGTGATCGACCCCGGCTGCGACTGCGGCCTGCCGCTGCGGTAGGGGCAGTGCGTCGCCGCGTCCGTCCGCCGCAGGCCTCACCGTCCGGGGAGCCGGGTCGTGAAGGCTCGCGGGGGCCCGTGGGGCCTGGTCCTCCGCCGTGACCTCACCCGGCAGGCGACCGAGGCCGATCGGGGCCGGGCGGCGCTGCTCGCGGCGGCCAGCCCGACCGGAAGCACGTGTTTCGGCCCTTCCAGCGCCTCGGCGACGCGGGCGGCAGAACAGGCATCGGGCTCGGACTCGTGGTGTCCCGCGGCCTGGCGGAGGTGATGGGCGGCACGGTGGGACCGGAGGAGACCCCGGGCGGCGGGGCTGACCATGGTCGTATCGCTGCCCGCAGCGCCTGCCCGGCCGGCCGCCGCGGCCGGCCGAGCCCGCCGGATACAGGCCGCGTGACGATGGGCGAGGTCGACATTTCCGCTAAGCCCTGCGTCGCACGGCCGGGCGTCGCCGGCCCTGCTGTTGCGGCGGCGCCCGGCCTGCACCCGTGTCCGGCGGGGTGCCTGCGCTCTGCTGAGCGGTCATGCCGGACCGCCGGTGCCCGCGATCGGCCGGTCAGCCGGTGACCTAGAGGTTGTCGCGGACCTGGCGTGCCACAGTTCCCGGGTGATGACCTGAAGGGCGCCCGCAGCCGGGATGGCCAGCAGGGCCCCCACGAAGCTGCCGAAGAAGCCGCCCACCCAGTCGCCGATCGACGTCCCGACCAGGAGTGAGAGCAGGACGAGCAGCGGGTTGACGTTGGCCGTGCGGCTCATGATCACGGGGTTCAGCACGTGGTTTTCGATCTGCTGGTAGATGAGGAAAGCGGCCGCGGTGACGATGCCCGCGGTGAGCGAGCGGCCGAGGGCGAACAGGACCGTCGGGATGCCGGCCAGTGCGCCGCCGACCATGGGCAGGAAATCGACCAGGGTGACCCATAGCGCCCACAGCAGCGGGAAGGGAACCCCGAGGAGGGTGAGCGTGACGAAGACGACCACGCCGGCGATCAGCGAGGTCAGGAGGTTACCTAGCGCGTAGCCGGTCGCCGACTGGCTGATCTCGCGCGCCACCCGCGTGCAGTACGCCGCCCGCTCCGGCGGCATCAACCCGAGCAGTCCCTGGCGCATCTTGGGGCCCTCGAGCAGGAACAGCACGATCAAGGCGAAGATCGTCGCGAGCGTCGCCAGCAACGACGCCGCGCCCTTGCCGGCGGTCAAGGCCGGCTTGGCCAGGGTGGTCCCGAGGCTCTGCAGCTTGGGTGCGTTGCGGTTGACCCAGGCCTGCAGGTGGAAGCGGGTGACCAGATGGCCGATCCAGCCGCGGCCGTGCTCGGCGGCCTGCACGTAGGAGGGCAGCCGCTGCGAGAAATGGGTCACCCCGTGCGCCAGCGGATAGCCGAACGCCGCCAGCAGGCCGATGAAGACGAGCACCGTCCAGGTGGCCACAATGGCCACCGCCCAGCCGCGACGCCGGATCCGCCACCGCTGCAGGGCCACCACCAGGGGGTTCAGGATCAGGCTGACGAAGCTAGCGACCGCGATCATCAGGAGGACATCGCGTATCCGGTAGGCGAGCTTGCCCGCGAGATACGTGAGGACCACGACCGCGACGGTCACCAGGATGGTGGCCAGCGGGACGCCGCGCCTGGCCGCGGCGTCCCGCAGGCGTCCGTGCCGGACCTGCACGTTGTTCGCGGCTTCGCCCGGTGAAGGCCCGGCTTCGGCCGGGGTAGACCTGCCTGGCCTGGCGGCGCTCATGGGATGTTCGCCCTCTTGCGGCGAGACGGCCTGAACCGGGCGCTCAGGCTGCGTGGCGCAGTTCCGTCAGTGACCGCACGTCGCCGCCCAGGTGGCGGACCTGGATGCCCGCGGTGATCTGGGAGAACCCGTAGATCAGGGCGTACAGGCCGAACAGCAGGGCCAGCGTGACCGCGCCGACGCCGGGGCGGGCGAACAGCAGCACGCCGAACGCGACCGACACCAGCCCGGACAGGATGAACAGCGTACGGGTGCCCGCGGCCTCCCCGGTCTGGAAACCGGCGAAGAACTCCGCGACACCGCCGACCAGCGCCCACGCTGCCACGACGATAACCAGCACGAACGCGGTGGGCGCGGGCCAGACCAGGGCCACCACGCCGGCTGCCAGGTCGACCAGCCCGAGCAGCAGGTGACCGGCGACCGGGCCGGCGTCCCGGCTGGCGAAGGCCCTGGTGGCCTGCAGCCCGGCGCCCATGAACGCGTAGATCGCGAACAGGATGACCAGCGCGAGGATGGTGACGCCCGGCCAGGCGATCGCGATGATCCCGACGATGACGGCCAGAATGCCGAGCAGAATCAATTGGGTGGATGTCGACTTGAACATGACGGGCATTCCTTTCGCTTGCCTGCCGCACCACGGTCAAGTCCGTGGTACGTGTCATGTTCAGCAGACACGACGCCCGCCGATTCCGGCCAACACCTGCCGCCTGTAGCGGCATAGCCGCCGCCTAAGGCAAGCTGGCTAAGGCCATTCCCAGCCGCCAAGCCGGTCAGGACTGCAACCAGGCCAGCAGGTCGGTGTTGATCGTCTCGGCCTGGGTGGTCGGCATGCCGTGCGGGAATCCGTGGTAGGTCTTCAGGGTCCCGTGCTGCACGAGTTTGGCGGACAGCGGCCCGGAGTCGGCGTAGGGCACGATCTGGTCGTCATCGCCGTGCATGACCAGGACCGGCACCGAGATCTTCTTGAGGTCCTCGGTGAAGTCGGTCTGGGAGAAGGCCACGATGCCGTCGTACTGGGGCTTGGCTCCGCCCATCATGCCCTGGCGCCACCAGTTCTCGATGATCGCTTCCACCGGTGTCACGCCGGGCCGGTTGAAGCCGTAGAAGGGGCCCGACGGCAGGGCCCGGTAGAACACCGACCGGTTGGCGGCCAGCTGGGCCTGCAGGTCATCGAAGACGCTCTTGGGCAGGCCGCCGGGATTGGCCGGGGTCTGCACCATGAGCGGCGGCACCGAACTGATCAGCACCGCCCGGGCCACCCGGCTCTCGCCGTGCCGGCCGATGTAGCGCGCGACCTCGCCGCCGCCGGTGGAGTGCCCGACATGGATCGCGTCCCGCAGATCCAGATGGGCGGTCACCGCGGCCAGGTCGTCGGCGTAGTGATCCATGTCGTGACCGCCGCTGGTCTGGGTGGAGCGGCCGTGCCCGCGCCGGTCATGGGCGATGACGCGGTAGCCGTGCTGGAGGAAGAACAGCATCTGGGTGTCCCAGTCGTCGGCCGAAAGTGGCCAGCCGTGACTGAAGACCACCGGCTGGCCCGAACCCCAGTCCTTGTAGAAGATCTCCGTGCCATCGGCCGTCGTGATCGTGCCCATGCGTTACCTCCGTGGGTCTGGGCGCCGACGCCGGAACGTCCGCGCTGAAGAGTACGTCGCTTCCTAATTTCGACGTACAGCGCCGGCTCCGTTAGGTGCCAGGAGCAACCGCCTATTGGACTATCGACGGCTCCTATTGGATCACGCTCTCGCCGCCGAGTGTGATCGGCCCATTAAGCCACGGTGGGCGGTCTCAGTGGTGCGCGGGCACTGGTGCCAGGGCGCGGTGGAGCTGGGCCCGGGAGCGGATGCCGAGCTTGCGGTCTTGACCGGCCGCACCGCCACCGCCGACGTCCCGCCCGGCGTGATCCGGCTACTCCGCCCGGTGGGCACCGGTGACATGGCCCGGGTCAGCATCGCCGGCCAGCCGCTGACCGCGACCGCGGCCCTGGTGTGGAACGGCGACCTGCCCCGCCCGCTCCAGCAGATCCTGTTCGACACCGCCGACGCCGCGACCGCGCCAGCGCCGGCATCCCCGTCCCCCGCTAGCTGATCACCAGCCCGCAGCGAGATCGGCGAGACGTTCCCGGGTCAGCATGCTCGACCCGGAGGGGAACGAGTTCGACATCCAGTGAAGCTGGGGCCGGGCGGCCCCTGGCCCCCGCTTCAGGCCTGACTCTCGGCGACTTCGTGGCCGAGCTCGGCCCGGACCCAGGCGACGATCTCGGTGGTGGGCGCTCCGGGGGTGAAGATCCTGGCCACGCCCATCCGGTAGAGCTCCTCGATGTCCGCCTCGGGGATGATGCCGCCGCCGAACACCACGATGTCCGTGGCGTCGCGTTCGGCCAGCAGGTCGATGACGCGGCGGAACAGCGTCATGTGCGCCCCGGAAAGAATGGACAGGCCGACCGCGTCCACATCCTCCTGGATGGCGGCGGCCACGATCTGCTCCGGGGTCTGATGCAGCCCGGTGTAGATGACCTCCACCCCGGCGTCGCGCAGCGCCCGGGCCACGACCTTGGCCCCCCGGTCGTGGCCGTCGAGCCCGACCTTCGCGACGATCACCCGGATCTTCCCCATACCCCCACCCTAGCCGGACACGCAGGTGTTCAGTTCACGCACGGAATGCCGTTCTGGGCGGTGACCGCGCCGCCCTGCGCGCCGGTGGTCGGGATCGGCACCGCCGAACTCGACGGCGAGGGCGAGGCAGCCGTGCTGGGCACGGTGGCGTCCGCGCCGAGCAGGACCTCGACGTGGCCCGCCGCGACCGTCGAGCCCGGCTGGGCGGTCACGCCGAACAGCGACGCGATCGTGCTCGCGCTGGCCGAGGTGCCCGCCCCGTACAAGACCTCGGTGGTGGTGAGCGGGCTGGTGTTCCCGATCTTCCCGGCCGTGTACCCGTCCTTGACCAGCGCGGCCGAGACCTGCCCGGCCAGGCCCGGGGTGTTGCCGCCGTTGTAGACGTCCGCGGTGACATTGCTGTTGCCCGCCGTGGCCGCGGCCGTGGGGCTCGGCGAGGAAGCCGGCTTGGGCGCCGGGTTGAATGTCTCCTGCACGATCGCCTGGATTTGGGGCACGTTGATCTGGTTGGCGTCCTGGCCGTCGATCGTGATGGGCGCGACGTCCGGCAGGGTGCGGAACGTGACGTTGCCGAGGCTGAGCCCGCGCATCTGGGAGATGAAGTCGAGCAGGTTCCAGCCCGCGTCGGTGATCAGGTACTGCTTGGCCACCGAGAGCAGGTCGTTCAGCTTGGTCAGGTCGCCCAGCACGCCATCGTCGCGCAGCTGCTTGGTGACCGAGTCAATGACCGCCTGCTGGCGCTTGGTGCGGTCGAAGTCGCCGTTGGCCAGGCCGTGCCGCTGGCGGACGAAGGCCAGCGCCTGCTTGGCGTTCAGGTGCTGGTAGCCGGCGTGGGCAGCGGAGAAACCCGAGTAAGGGTCATACGGGACCGGGTGGAGGAGACAGACTTCCACGCCGCCGACGACCTTGGCCAGCTCGTAGAACCCGTCCAGGTTCAGCTCGGCGAAGTGGTCGATGTGGACTCCGGTGAGCTGCTCCACGGTGGCCACCTCGGCCGCCCGGCCCGCCTCGTTGCCCTCGAAGGCGACCTGGTCCTGGCTCATGCCGGGGTCCTGCGCCCGGAGCTGGCTCTCCTCGGCCGACAGGGCCAGGCCGTACGCCTGGTCGATCTTGCCCTGGGTCTGCCCGTCGTAAGCGGTGGGGAACGTGACCCAGTCGTCGCGCGGGATGGAGAAGCCGACCGCCTTGCCGCCGTTCGCGAAGATGTGGATGAGGATCAGCGTGTTGGTAGCGTTGCCGCCGCAGCCCGCCGCGATCTCCGCCGCGTTGCACGCGTGCAGGGCCTTCAGCACGTCGTCCGGCAGGATGTTGCCGTTCCAGTCGGTCCGGCTCTCCAGCCCCATGAGCAGGATGTTCTGCGCGCCGATGGACGGGCCGCTGACGATGGCGTGCGACCCGCCGATGGCGTTCACGTCCTTGACCACGAAGTAGGAGAAGCCGCTTATGGCCAGGACGAGAGAGGCGGCGATGCAGCTCAGGACGTATCCGGCCTTCCCGGCAGCACCCCACAGGGGACCCGGCGAGCCTGTCCTCACCATCGCATTTTTCCTCAGGAATCCCAGGGGTGGATGGTTACCGTCGGACGAAGCCTACCTTCATGGTCCCGTTACCTACGCGCAGCGACTAACATCCGAAGCACATATGAGCGACCCACGATGGCGCGACATACGCGCTAGCAGGCCGTATGGCGGCGATCCGGGAGATACGCCGCGCGGCCGCGACACGCGCGGGCACGATCCCCGGCATCGGGGCGGCCCGGCGGACGAGGCCGCCCCCCGGATGCCGGCCCAAACGGGCCTCACCCAGCCCGTTGCGCCCCAGCCCACCTTCACGCCCCGAACCGGTGAGACACCCCGGCGGCCCGCGACTGGGCCAGCGGACGGACCCGGGAAGCGGCGAGGACGCGGGGCCGGCCACCGCCCGCGAGCGGCAGGCGGGCGGCTGAGCCGGATCTGGGAGGGCTCGCTGCGCGGCGGGCTCGGGGCCTGCGTCATCGTCGGCAGTGCGGTGATCGGCGCGATCGCCACCATCGTGACCAAGTCCCAGCCCGGTTCAGTGCTGGGCCTGTTCGTGCTGGCCGGAACCGTCGCCGCGGCGCTGACCGTCCAGCCGCGGACCGGGCGCATGATCTTCCCGGTGCCGGCGCTTTCCTACCTGATCGCGGCGCTGACCGCCGGGGTGGTCTACGACCGGACGGCGAGCATGACGGAGATCGCCGTCGGCGCGGCCCAGTGGATCGCCAGCGGGTTCTTCGTGATGGTGCTGTCTACCCTGCTGGCCATCGCGCTGACCACGGTGCGCTGGTACATGTGGCGCCGCGACCAGCAAGGCCCGGCCGCTCCGGACTGGTCAGCCACGGCGCCCCGGCCGCCGGCGGGCCCGCCCCGGCGGCCGGGAACACCGCCCGGAACGCAGCGGCCCCAGTGGCCGCCGGGATCCCCCCGGGATCAGCCTCCCGGGCCGCGCCCGGACCAGCGTCCCGGCTTGGCCCCCGGCCAGCGGCCCGGATCCGGGCCTTACAACTTCTCCAGCGGGGCGTAGCGCAGCACCAGGTGCTTGACCCCGTAGTCGGCCCCGAAGTCGATCTTGGCCTCGGCCTGGTCGCCGTAACCGTCCGTCGATACCACGGTGCCGAGCCCGAACTTGTCGTGGGTGACCATGTCCCCGGGCGCCAGCGACGGTACCGGGCGGTTGCCCGGCGACCGGGTCCCCGGCATCCGCGCCATCCGCTCCTGCGCCGGCGCGACCGCCGACATCGCCGCCGCCTGGTCGCGGCGCCACTCGATGAGGCCGGAGGGGATCTCGGCCAGGAACCTGGACTGCTTGTGGAAGGCCGGGCGGCCCCACCAGTTCCTGGCCACGGCCCGGGTCAGGTAGAGGCGCTCCATGGCCCGGGTGATGCCCACGTAGGCCAGCCGGCGTTCCTCTTCGAGTTCCTTCGCGTTGGTCAGCGACCGCTGATGCGGGAACACCTCTTCTTCCAGCCCGGTGAGGAACACCACGGGGAACTCCAGGCCCTTGGCCGTGTGCAGCGTCATGAGTGTCACCAGGCCGCCGTGGTCGTCCCCCTCGGGGATCTCGTCGGCGTCGGCGACCAGGGACACCTGCTCGAGGAAGTCCGCGAGCGAGCCCGCACCCGCCTCCCTTTCCCCCCTCTCTGACCCGTCGAACTCGCGGGCCACCGACACCAGTTCCTCCAGGTTCTCCACCCGGCCGGCGTCCTGCAGGTCCGATGAGGATTCCAGCGCTTCGACGTACCCGGTGCGGTCGAGGACGGCCTCGGCGAGTTCCGCGACGGGCACGGTCTCGGCCAGTTCCCGCAGGCCGGCCATGAGCGTGTTGAAGCCCTCGATGGCGGCGGCCGACCGGGCGGCGAGCCCCGGCACGTCAGCCGGGCGAGCCAGGGCCTGGGCGAAGGTCATTCCCTGCCGCTGGGCGTGGGCGGCCACGTATTCCTCGGCCCGGTCGCCGATGCCGCGCCTCGGGTTGTTCAGCACCCGCCGCAGCGACACCTCGTCCGCCGGGTTGGCGATCAGCCGCAGGTAGGCCAGCAGGTCGCGGACTTCGCGGCGCTCGTAGAACCTGACCCCGCCGACCACCCGGTAGGGCAGCCCCACCCGGATGAACACCTCCTCGAAGACCCGGGACTGCGCGTTCGTCCGGTAGAACACCGCCACCTGGCCCGCGGTGGCCAGCCCGGCGTCGGCGAGCCGGTCGACCTCCTCGGCCACGAACGCGGCCTCGTCGTGCTCGTTGTCGGCCACGTAGCCGACGATCGGCGGGCCTGCGCCCTGATCAGACCACAGGTTCTTGGGCTTGCGGCCCTGGTTCTGCGATACGACGGCGTTGGCGGCGGCCAGGATGTTCTGGGTGGAGCGGTAGTTCTGCTCCAGCAGGATGACGGTGGCGTCGGGGTAGTCCTGCTCGAATTCGACGATGTTGCGGATGGTCGCGCCGCGAAAGGCGTAGATGGACTGGTCCGCGTCGCCGACCACGCACAGCTCGGGGGGCGGGAGGGGGTCCGGGGTGCCGTCACCACGCTCCGTTAGGCCAGAAAAAAGAGGAGCACTACCGGACACAAGCTCCCGGACGAGGATGTACTGAGCGTGGTTGGTGTCCTGGTACTCGTCCACGAGCACATGCCGGAACCGGCGGCGGTACTCGGCCGCCACCTCGGGCAGGGCCTGGAAGAGGTTGACCGTGACCATGATCAGGTCGTCGAAGTCCATCGCGCCCGCCGCGAACAGCCGGCGCTGGTATTCGCTGTACGCCTCGGCCAGGGCCTTGTCCCGGGCCGTCCTGGCCTGGGCGGCGAACGTCTCGTGGTCGATCAGCTCGTTCTTCAGGTTCGACACCTGGGCGGCCATCATCTTCGGCGGGAACTGCCGGGGGTCGAGCTCGAGCTCGCGGCAGGTGAGCGCCATCAGCCGCTGCGAGTCCGCCTGGTCGTAGATGGAGAACGACGAGGGATAGCCGAACCGCCTGGCCTCCCGGCGCAGGATGCGCACGCAGGCGGAGTGGAAGGTCATGACCCACATGGACCTGGCTCGCGGGCCGACCAGGGCGCCCACCCTGGCCGCCATCTCGCCCGCCGCCTTGTTGGTGAAGGTGATGGCCAGGATCTCGTGCGGCGCCACGTCCCGCGCGGCCAGCAGGTAGGCGATCCGGTGGGTGAGCACGCGGGTCTTCCCGGAGCCCGCGCCCGCCACGATGAGCAGCGGGCTCCCCTCGTGCACGACGGCAGCGCGCTGCTGCGGGTTGAGTCCGTCGAGGAGGGCGTCTATCGCGAGGGCAGCCACCTGAATAGGGTAGGCGGTCGCGCCGACAAACGCAGGACGTGCGCAGCGCTGAACGGTCGGTACCGGCAGGCATTCCCCTTGCCTGGTATCGGCCGCGGGTCTACAGTAACCCGGAATACCCCTGAAGTACGGATTCGTACTTCTGCTCGAGGCCCGCTACGGACAGGACGCGTGCGCACGCGGAAAGTACACTAGTTGCGCACGCGAGAAGCACTTAGCGTGGCGCGAAAATCACATCCCGTTGGGCCGTAAAGGGCAGCGGCCGGAAAAGGACACAATGACAGCAACCGGCGAAGCGGCTTGCCGCCGCATTATTATTCTTCGCCTCCGGCGGATGCCTGTTATGGGCTATTCTGGCCGTCTTGACCGTTAGGTTCAGCCGGATGCGACGGGGGGGTCCTCGCAGGCCGGCGCCTCTGCAACGTGGGAGTGTCATGGGATCGCGCGGCCGGTCCATCCGGCTCCGAATCTACTTCCTGGTGGCGATTCCCCTGGTCGCCATGGCCGGGCTGCTCGCGTACGTGGTCGGCACCTCAGTCAATAACGCCGTCAGCGTGGACCGGGTGCCCAACCTGATCAACGCGTCCGGGATACCGGCTGCGAAGTTCGGCGTCTTCGTGGAGTCCGAACGCGCTGCCGCCGTGGTCTACCTGTTCAAGCCGACCACGGCCAACCTGGCCGCCTACCGGGCGGCGATCACGGCGACCAACAAGGCCGAGTCGGCCTTCACCGCGGCCATGACTTCCCCAGCCGTCGTCGGCACCGAGTCATCCGGCGGGGCACAGCAGATCCAGACCATCCTCGGCGGGCTGAGGCAGCTCCCGACCCTCCGTGGCGCGATCCAAGCGCGGGCCATCAGCCCGCTGGCTGCGCTCGTCGCCTACAGCCAGGGCCCGACGGCTACGACCAAGCTGTTCCTGATCCAGACCGACAGCGTGGTCCCCACCGACCAGCTGGGCCCGGCCGTCGGGCTGCTCGCCACCGTGCAGGCCAGGGAGCAGCTCTCGCAGGAGTACGCGCTGCTCGCCGGGATGCTGGCCGGCCATCGGATAACGCTGGCCGACCGCGTGGCGTTCACGAACCTGGCCGCGGCCAGGCTGGCCAACCTGCAGGACGCGGATAACCTCCTGGGCCCGGCCGACCTGGCCGCCTATAACGCCCCGAAGGCCGGATCCGGGGCCATGCAGCAAGACCTCGCCAGCATCGAGCAGGCGATCGCCGCGGGTACTCCGGTCGGCAAGCTGCCGGTGACCGCGGCGCAATGGCAGGTGACGGCCGGTACGCTGCTGACGGACTACTTCAACGGCGGCGTCGCGGTCTCGGAGGCCATCCTGGCCGCCGATCATCAGATCAGCCACGCAGCCTGGGTACGGGTCGCCGCCGTCAGCAGCGTCGGCTTGCTCGGGCTGCTCATTACCATCCTGTTCACCACGCTCGTCGCCCGCGGGATCATCCGTCGCCTGGGCGGCCTGGAGCGCAATGCTCTCCAGCTCGCCGAGGTCCAGCTGCCCGACGTCGTGGGCAGGCTCAGGCGCGGCGAGGACGTCGACGTGAACGCCGAGGCGCCGGCACTGCGTACCGGTGGCGACGAGATCGGCCGGGTCGGGCAGGCGTTCGACCTGGTCCGGCAGACCGCTATCCGGGCCGCGGTGGACGAGTCCAGGCTCCGGCAGGGCCTCAACGACGTGTTCCGCAGCCTGGCCCGGCGCAGCCAGTCGCTGCTGCACCGCCAGCTGACCCTGCTCGACCAGATGGAACGGCGGGCCACCGACCCCGAGGCGCTGGACGACCTGTTCCGCCTGGACCACCTGACCACGCGCATGCGCCGCCACGCGGAGGGCCTGGTCATCCTGGCCGGCGCGCCGCCCGGCCGGTCCTGGAGCAGCCCGGTCCGGATGGTCGACGTGATGCGCGGCGCTATCGCCGAGGTCGAGGACTACGCCCGGGTCTCGGTCGCCACCCGGAGCCAGGCCGCGCTGGCCGGCTCCGCCGTGGCCGACGTCATCCACCTGCTGGCCGAGCTCATCGAGAACGCCACCACCCTGTCGCCGCCGTACACGTCGGTTCGCGTGTCCGGGGACACGGTGGCCAACGGGTTCGCGATCGAGGTGGAGGACCGCGGGCTGGGGATGAGCCCGCAACGGCTGGCCGAGCTCAACGAGCGGCTGGCCAGCCCGCCGGAGTTCAACCCGTCCGACAGCGAGCAGCTCGGGCTGTTCGTGGTCAGCCAGCTCGCCAAGCGCCACGGCATCCGGGTCACGCTGAAGGCGTCCCCCTACGGGGGCACGGCGGCCATCGTGCTCATCCCGGGCCACCTGGTGGTTACCGAGGAAGCGTTCCGGGCCGGGCTCCCCGGCGAGCCCGCGGCGATCGGTATGGCCGCGAGTTCGGTCACCAACGGGAATCACCCTGCCACGGAACTGGCGGGTCCGGCCGGGTTCCCGCGCAGCGGGCCGCAACCGGGCGGCCCGCTGCGCGGGAACCCGGAGGTTCCCGGACTCCGCATCTCGGGGCCGCTGCGGCGGCCGCCGGGCGGCACGCCGGAGAGCGCCAGCCGAGGCTCGCACGCCGCGCCCCCCCGCGGTGAGGCAGTGCCCCGCGGTGAGGCAGTCCTACCTGGTGAGGTAGTCCCGCGCGGTGAGACGGCCAGCCCCGCCCCGGCGAACGGCGCGGCCGGGCACCCGGACTTCGACGTGTTCATGCCGCGGCGGCGCGGGCCAGGCGCCGACGACGGCCCAGGCGCCGATAAGAGCCGGGGCGCCGGGCCGGTTCCGGCCGACGCCGGCTCCGCGGCCGCCTCCTACGTCAGTTCCCCGCCGTACGCGGGTTCCGCGCCCTATTCGGACCAGCCAGCGCCGTTCCCGGGGTGGACCGGCCGCAGTGCGGCAGGGGGTTCGGCCACCCCAGGCGTGCCGGCCCCGCCGGGTGCCCCCGCGGGGCCTGCCACCCCGATGGCGCCGGCGGCCTCGCCCCGGCCCGGGAGGACGTCCGGTCCGCCATGGGAGCTGTCACGCCAGACCGGACCGCTTCCGGCGATCCCCGCCGACGGCGACGCGGGGGGGCCGCCAGACGGCCTGGATGCGGACGGCGACGTGAACGGGCTGCCGCGGCGGGTCAGGCAGGCCAGCTTGGCCCCTCAGCTCCGCGACAACCCGCCGGTCCGCCGGACTTCCGCGGGCACGGCCGCGGCCGCGGGCGCGGCCCCGGCCAGCGGGCCGACACCGGCCGAGATCCGCCAGACGATGTCGGCGCTGCAGCGCGGCTGGCAAGAGGGGCGGTCACAGCGGATGACCGCCCCGGCACCGGGTGATCCGTCATCTGGCCCGGCTCCGGGCGCCGACGGCGACCGGGGGGCACTGCCGGACGGCCCGGGCGCAGACGAGCCACGGGGGGAGTCCGATGGAACCTGATGTGGGCACGTCGACCCGCGTCGGCCAGCTCGACTGGCTGCTGGACGATCTGGTGCAGCGGGTATCGAGTATCACCAAGGCCGTGATCTTGTCGCAGGACGGGATGACGCTCGGCGCGTCGGACACGCTGGAACGCGACGACGCCGAGCACCTGGCCGCGCTGGCCGCCGGGTTCCAGTCGCTGGCTCGCGGCGCCAGCCGGCATTTCGGCGGCGGGGAGGCCCGGCAGACCGTCATCGAGATGGAATCGGGCTTCCTGCTGGTGACGGCGGCCGGGAGCGGAACGTGCCTGGCGGTCATCACCGGGCCGGGCGCCGATCTCGGCCTGGTGGCCTACGAGATGGCGGTCCTGGTCAAGCGGTCCGAGGAGCACATCCGGGTCAATACCCGCGCGACCGCGCCGCTGCGCGGCCGGGGCTAAGAGGCGCCATGCCGTCCAACGATGAGCGGTGGCTGGACGCCGAGGCCGGGCCGGTGGTCCGGCCGTATGCCCTGACCCAGGGCCGCACGAGGCACACCGGTGAGTCGTTCGATCTGGTCGCCACCGTGATGGCCACGCGCATCTTCGGCGACCCGTCCTCGCTGGCGCCGGAGCACATCAGCGTGCTGCAGCTCGCCCGCGTGCCGACGACGGTCGCCGATATCGCCTCTGATGTCGACCTCCCGCTGGGGGTGGTCCGGATCATCCTGGCCGACCTGAGGGAACTGGGCCTGGTCGTGATCAGCACCCCGGTCGTGATGGCAGAACGGGTCGACAAGCACACTCTCAGGGAGGTGCTAAATGGACTACGGGGTCTCTGACGCCGCAGGCGGGAACCGTCAGTACCGCGCCATCAAGATCCTCCTGGCCGGCGGCTTCGGGGTGGGCAAGACCACGCTGGTCGGCGCCGTGAGCGAGATCAGGCCGCTGCGCACCGAAGAGCCGCTGACCGAGGGCAGCCTGCGCACGGACAGCACGGCCGGCGTGGAGGGCAAGACCACCACGACGGTCGCGATGGACTTCGGGCGGATCAGCCTCCGCAGTGATCTGGTTCTGTACCTGTTCGGCACTCCGGGCCAGCAGCGGTTCTGGTTCATGTGGGACGAGCTCGCCATCGGGGCGCTGGGCGCGGTAGTGCTGGCCGACACCCGGCGGCTGGCGGACAGCTTCCCGGCCATCGACTATTTCGAGCGCAGGCAGATACCGTTCATCGTCGCCCTGAACTGCTTCGACGGCGCCCGGCGGTACGAGAAGGAGGACGTCAGGCTCGCCCTGGACCTGGACCCCGACCTGCCGATCATCCTGTGTGACGCGCGCAGCAAGGAGTCGGCCAAGGAAGTGCTGATCACCTTGGTCGAGCACGTGCTGGTGACCGCGTCGGAGGAACCTCTGTCAGGGATCGCGTAGCACGGCCCACACCGCCTTGCCGTGGCCGGCGATGGGGCTCCAGCCCCAGACGTGACTGAGCGCGGCAACGATCTGCAGGCCGCGTCCGCTCTCCCCGCCCGAGTCGGGCCGCCGGGGCATCGGGGTCTCGTTCCCGGGATCGACGACGGCCAGCATGACCTCGCCCGCGCGCCGGAGCAGGCACAGGCGCAGCACCGCGCCCGGGCTAGCCTGCGTCAGGCCCGCTCGGGTGCCGTGCAGGACGGCATTGACCACGAGTTCGTCGACGATCATTTCCGCGTCGTCCGCCAGCGCCTCGAGGCCCCAGCAGGTCAGCATCTCGCGGACGAACCGCCGAGCGGTCCTGGCCTCCTCCGGCCGCGCGCTGAGAGCCCGGGTGGTGACCGCCGGGGTCTCCCACCAGGCTGACGGCACGGGCAGCAGCCGCGGCATTCCATCTGACGCCGGTGGCCACGGGACGTCTACTTCCTCGTCATCATCTCCGCTACCGGTCGCGACACTGAGATGCGCCAACGCAACAGCTTCCTGCATGTCCTGGGGCAAAACGGTTGCCCATCACGGTGTTAACTGCGTGCTGAGTGACATGCTGCCTGATAATATGTGCAAATGCAAGACCAAATGCACGTTCATTCGCTCTGTGCACAGGTCTACGGATATATGCACGGGGGTCCACCAGACAATTGAAACGCATCAGGCACTTGCTCACCTCTCGTTAACCTAGAACTACAGCGAGTAGACCTTGCGCAGGTCCGGATGCGTTGAGACTGCGGGAAGGATAGGGATGGTCACGATGTACAACGGCATGCCCGCGGGCGATCTCGGCGACGTCCGCTGGAACAAGAGCCAGCACAGTAACCCCAACGGCGCATGCGTGGAGCTGGCCGCGCTGCCGGGTGGCGAGATCGCCATGCGGAACTCGCGGTTTCCGGTAGGTCCCGTCCTGCTCTACACTCAGGCGGAGATCACCGCATTTCTGGCAGGTGCCAAGGATGGCGAGTTTGACCAGGTACTGCACGAAGCAGAGCAGTTCACTCGGCAGTAGCATCGTCACCAGCCGGCGTGCGGCGACACGTCAAAAACACACCGACAAAGGTGACGCTCACGACCTGCGGGAACACGGAGAGATCAGGACTTCTGTTGAATAGTCACAGAAGCCCCTTCCGCAGGCATGAGAATGCATGCGAGACTTGTCCACACCCCGCCAGGCTCAGGGCGTAACGATGCGAGGAGTGCCGATGGTCTCGTCCGAAGACTCGGCCTGGGATGTCCCGCCCAGTATCTTCGGCACGCGCGCGGGCGGGCCGACCGTCCAGCGACTGGTGCTCGGCGGTCAGCTGCACCGGCTGCGTGAGTCGCGCGGGATCAGCGCGGAACAGGCCGCCGAGGCCATCCGCGGCTCCCACTCCAAGATCAGCCGGATGGAACACGGCCGCGTGGGCTTTAAGGAGCGCGACGTGAGCGACCTGCTGACGCTCTACGGCGTGACCGACAGCGAAGAACGTGCCGCCCTGCTGAACCTGGCCCGGGAAGCCAACACGCCCGGCTGGTGGCACGCCTACTCCGACGTCCTGCCGACCTGGCTCGAGCCGTACGTCGGGCTGGAGGCCGCGGCGTCTGTCCTCCGTACGTACGAAGTCCAGTTCGTCCCCGGGCTGCTGCAGACCGAGGATTACGCGCGGGCGCTGATCCGGCTGGGCTCAGCGGTCAGCGAGGACGAAATCGACCGCCGGGCCGAGCTGCGGGTCAGCCGCCAGGAGGTCCTCGGCGGCCCCAACCCGCCGCAGCTGTGGGCGGTCGTCGACGAGGGTGCGCTGCGCCGTCCGGTCGGCGGCCGCGACGTCGCACGCGGGCAGCTTCAGCACCTGATCAAGATGGCCGAGCATCCCGCGGTCACCCTGCAGATCCTGCCGTTCACGGCCGGCCCGCACTCCGCCATGGGCGGCCCGTTCACGATCCTGCGGTTCGCCGAGCCAGACCTGCACGACGTCGTCTACATCGAGCAGCTGACCAGCGCCATGTACCTGGACAAGCCGTCCGACGTCGACAGCTACCTCGAGGTCATGGAGCAGCTCTGCCTGCAGGCCGAGCCCGCGGGCAACACGGTGAAGATGCTCAACCAGATCCTCGGAGACTAGCTCCTAATTCCCGGGGGGCGACCCCCCGGAGCCCCCCGAATGCGCTTCGCGCCCTGGTTGCGGGGCTCGCCGATACAACCGGCGCTCGCCCGGGCACATAGGCCCGGGCTCGCTGGCCGGTTATTCGGACCTTCGGTCCGAATTTGGCCGTAACCCCGTGTCGAGGACCTACCGTAATCCCGTGTTGAGGACCTGCCGTAACCCTGTGTCGAGGAGCTGGCGTAACCCTATGTCCAGGACCTGGAAGGACTCGGCCAGGCGGCCGTCGGGCAGACCGCCCAGGGCTGCCCCGCGGGTGAGCCATCCCCGGATGCGCTCCTCCAGGTCATCCAGGTGCCCGGTCTGGCTCTCGTGCGCGCGCAGCGCGGCGATCTTCCGGCTGAACGTGGCGGTCACATCGACGAAGTGCGTGGGTGACGGGGAGCCCGCGAGCCAGACCTCGCGGACCTTCCACGGCGCTAGGCCCTCGCGCTCGCGCAGCTCCGGGAAGGCGAACGGGTTGCGGGCGTCCGGGTACACGGCGTCCAGGGCCGCGGAGCCGACCGCCCGGTGGTCGGGGTGGCTGGTCCCCATCCGGGCGTAGTTCCGCTCCGGGCTCGGGCAGACGACACGATCCGGGCGGACCTGCCTGATCACCCGGGCGAGATCCCGGCGCAGGCCCAGCGTGGCCTCGACCCGGCCGTCCGGGTAGCCGAGAAACCGCACGTCGTGCACGCCCACGCATTTGGCCGCCGCGACCTGCTCGGCCCGCCGCAAGGCGGGCATCTCGGCGCGGGGAACGTCCTCGTCGAGCCCGCCGGCGTCGCCGTCGGTCACCAGGCAGTAGGTGACCTCGATCCCCGCGTCGGTCCACCGTGTGATCGTGCCCGCCGCGCCGAAGTCGACGTCGTCGGGATGCGCGGTAATGGCCAGGATCCGGGTGATTTCTGCGTCGTCGAGCACGTCCGCCATCCTAACGGGCGGCCATCATGACGAGCCGCAGGAGCGCGGCTCGTCATGATGACCCGGGCCGCGTGACCGGAACGGCCGCGGGCCCGGGTCCGCTGGGTTTACTCGTCCGGAACGAGGGTGGGAGTCGCCCTGGTCAGGGTCTGCTTCCTGAAGAAGGGGGCGCCCGGCCGCACGTACCGGCAGTAGAGGAAGAACACCACCCCGGCCAGTGCGGCCGCCACGGCGATCACGAAGGCGCCGCCGACCTGCCAGTGGATGCCCGGGACGGTCCACATCGTGTAGTCGTTCGCGGTCGCCACGTCGTAGTCCAGCCACAGGGCCCAGCCGCCGAGGAACCAGAGCATCAGCGCGCCGGCCACCGGCAGGATGCCTTGCATCCACAGATTGCGCGCGCTGCTGGTCAGGTTCTTCCGGTAGTACCAGGCGCAGGCGAAACCGGTCAGGCCGTAGTAGAACGCGATGTACAGGCCGATCGCGAGCACCGCGTCGCCGATCACCCCGCTGCCGTTGGACGTGTAATTCAGCCCCACATACAGCGCGATCGAGACCACTCCCATGATGACTGTGGACACCGTGGGCGTCAGGAACCGGGGATGGATCCGGGAGAAGGACTTGGGCAGCGCGCGGTAGGCGGCCATCGACAGCGTGGTCCGCGCGGTGGGCAGGATGGTGGTCTGGGTGGACGCGGCCGCCGAGGACAGCACCATGAGCAGCAGCAGGTGGTAGAAGGTGGGGCCGAAGCCGGTCGTGCCGAAGATGGCGCTGCCCTGGACCGACAGGACGTCACCGGCATTGTTTACGTTACCCAGGCCGTTACCCGTGGTCTTGACCCCGGCGAAGGCCTGCATGGAGAAGATCACCAGGGCGTAGGTGAACAGCAGGATGATGGTGGAGAAGATGGCCGCCAGGCCAGGCGTCCGGTTGCGGTCCTTGGTCTCCTCGTTGACCGAGACGGCCGTGTCCCAGCCCCAGTAGATGAAGACCATCAGGACGACCCCGCTGGCGAACGCGCTGAAGCTGGAGATCTTGAACGGGTTGAGCCAAGAAATGCTCGGGGTGAGATGACCGGGCGGCGCTTGCCCGGATCCGACCTTGACCAGGGCGACCACCGACAGGACCAGCAGCATTGTGAGCTCGATGCCCAGCAGGATCTTCTGGAAGTTGGCCGAGACCTCGATGCCGACGTAGCAGATGGCGGTCATGAGGATGATCCAGATGACGCCGGCCACCAGCACCTGCCACGCGGTCGGGTTGGAGCCGATGCTGGTAATGTTGAACAGCAGGAACACGTACTGGCCGGCTACCTGGGCCAGGCTCGCCATGACCAGCACATCGGCGGCGACGATGGCCCAGCCGCCGGCCCATCCGGTCTTGGGCCCGAACGCGCGCGTCGCCCAGGTGAACGTGGTACCGCAGTCCGGGTCGGCCTTATTCAGCTCGCTGTAGCCGATCGAGGTCAGCAGCATCGGGACGAACGCGAGCACGGCCACGGCCGGCGACTGGAGTCCGACCGCCAGTACGACGAACACCAGGGTGGCCGCGATGCTGTACGCCGGGGCGACTGACGCCGTGGCGATGACGGTGCTGGATATCAGACCCAGGGCCCCGGACTTGAGGCCCTTGTCGAGCGGCTGTTCCTGGGGCTCTACGGCTTGCTCGGCGGTGGCCATACCTCACCCTTCTGACGAAATGACCAGCCGGCCACGGCGGATCAGGGCGAATGCGACGATTCTGGCATCGGGACGCGGTACCGTCCAGCGTCCCGATGCCACGGTTCTAGCATAATTTGCGCGTTCCGGCAACGATTTCAGTTGTGTAACATGGGGGGCGACAACGGGTCTCGTGGATCAGTTACCGCGCTAGAGAGGATAATCTCCCATGCGCATACTCCTTGTCGGGGCCGGCGGCGTCGGTACCGCCCTCGCCCGGATCGCCGCCCGCCGACCCTTCGCTGAGCTGGTCATCGCCGACTACGACCTGGGCCGGGCGCAGCGGGCCGCCGCGGCCCGCGACGGGTACGAGGCCGTGCAGTTGGACGCCAGGGACGAGCGGGCCGTCGCCGGGCTGCTCGCCCAGCGCGGCTGCGACGCGCTCATGAACGCCGCCGACCCCCGGTTCGTGATGCCGCTGTTCCGCGCCGCGCTCGGCGCCGGCGTGCACTACCTGGACATGGCGATGTCGCTGTCTCATCCCGACCCGGATGACCCGTACCGCAGGACCGGCGTCAAGCTGGGCGACGACCAGTTCGCCATGGCCCGGCAGTGGGAAGAGTCGGGGAAGCTCGCGCTGGCCGGGATCGGCGTGGAGCCCGGGCTGTCCGACGTCTTCGCCAGGTACGCCGCCGATGAGCTGTTCGGCGAGATCAGCGAGCTCGGCGTGCGGGACGGGGCGAACCTCACCGTGGCCGGGTACGACTTCGCCCCCACGTTCTCCATCTGGACCACGATCGAGGAATGCCTGAACCCGCCGGTCATCTGGGAACGGGGCCGCGGCTGGTTCACCACCGAGCCGTTCAGTGAACCCGAGGTCTTCACCTTCCCGGCCGGGATCGGCCCGGTCGAGTGCGTCAACGTGGAGCACGAAGAGGTACTGCTGATGCCGCGGTGGATCCAGGCGCAGCGGGTCACCTTCAAGTACGGCCTCGGCGCGGAGTTCATCGGCATCCTGCGCACCCTCCACCAGCTCGGCCTGGACCGGACGGATCCGGTGCGGGTGGGCGCGGTGAGCGTGTCGCCCCGCGACGTGCTGGCCGCGTGCCTGCCCGATCCGGCCACGCTTGGGGACAGGATGAGCGGCCTGACCTGCGCGGGTACCTGGGTGACCGGGACGGCCCGGGACGGCGCGCCGCGCGAGGTGTACCTGTACCACGTGGTCGACAACGCCTGGTCGATGGCCGAGTACGGCTCCCAGGCGGTGGTCTGGCAGACCGCGGTCAACCCGGTGGTCGCGCTGGAGCTGATCGAGGGCGGCGCCTGGTCCGGCTCGGGTGTCCTGGGTCCCGAGGCACTGCCGCCACGGCCGTTCCTCGACCTGCTCACCGAGTACGGCTCGCCCTGGGCCTGCGAGGAGCGGGTGCCCGCCGGCCGCTTACCCGCGGTACCAGAGGGACGGCTGCGACAATTTTTTCCGGCTCATTTTGACACACCGACGCCCGCGGCGGCCTTCCCGTTTTCCGTAGTCACGGTGCTCCAACGCTGATGAGCGTGCATCGAGGGCGGGAGCACGGACAGCGGCCCGTTCGGCCGAAGAAGGACGGCGCGAAGTGCGGCCGGGCGCGTCTGGTGCGGCGGGTCTGGTGCTCGGTGCCCGGGCGCCCTAGGTTTGGCTCGTAGGGTGGGCCTGGGGGAACGATCGAGCGTATCTGCCCAGGTAGGTCGGGTGAGGAGGCCGGATGACCAAGGTCAGCATGACTATAGACGGCGTGCGGTACGACGACGAGGTCGAGCCCCGCATGCTGCTCGTTCATTATCTGCGTGAAGTGGCGGGGCGGATCGGTACCCCCGTCGGCTGCGATACCTCCAACTGCGGCGCCTGCACGGTGCTGCTGAACGGGCTGTCCGCGAAGAGCTGCGCGGTGCTCGCGGTGCAGGCCGACGGCGCGGAGATCACCACCATTCAGGGGCTGGCGAACGGCGAATGGCATCCGCTGCAGCAGGCCTTCCACGAAGAGCACGCACTGCAGTGCGGGTACTGCACGCCGGGCATGATCCTGGCCGCCGCCGACCTGCTGCGGGACAATCCCAACCCGACCGAGCAGGAGGTCCGGGAGGGGCTCGAGGGCAACCTGTGCCGCTGCACCGGATACCAGAACATCGTGCGCGCCGTCATGCGCGCGGCGTCAGCCAGCCAGGGAGCTGCGTCATGACTGTCACCACCGAGATCGGCAAGGCACGGGCCCGCAAGGAAGACGCCCGGCTGGTGACCGGGCAGACCAACTGGACCGACAACATCCAGCTGCCCGGTATGGTGCACATCGCGTTCGTGCGCAGCCCGATGGCGCACGCGCGCATCACGCGGGTGGACGTGTCCGCGGCGCGCAGCGCGCCCGGCGTCATCGCGGCGTTCTCCGGCGCGGACTTCGCCGCCGAGCAGGGCAGCCTGCCCTGCGCCTGGCCGGTGACCCCGGACATCGTGATGCCCGCCCACCCGCCGATGGCCACCGACGAGGTCCGCTACGTGGGCGAGATCGTCGCCTGCGTGGTCGCGCGCGACCGGTACGCGGCGGCGGACGCGTTCCAGCTCGTCGACGTCGATTACGAGCCGCTGCCGGCCGTCCTGGACATGGAGGCCGCGCTCACCGAGGGCTCGCCGAAGGTGCACGAGGCGGGCAACAAGTCCTTCGAGTGGCCCTTCGCCCAGGGCGACCTGGACGCCGCGTTCCGGGATGCGCCGGTGGTGATGGAGCGGACCTACCGCCAGCAGCGGCTGATCCCGTGCGCGATGGAACCCCGCGCCACGGTGGCCGCGGTATCCGGCGATGAGATCACCCTGTGGTCGGCCACCCAGATCCCGCACATCCTGCGGTTCCTGCTCGCCGTGATCCTCGGCATCCCGGAGCAGAACCTCCGGGTGGTGGCGCCGGATGTCGGCGGCGGGTTCGGGTCCAAGCTCCAGGTCACCGCCGAAGAGGTGCTGACCGTGCTCCTCGCCCGAAAGCTCGGCCGACCGGTGAAGTGGACCGAGTCGCGCAGCGAGGGCAACCTGGCCGTGCACCACGGCCGCGACCAGCTGCAGCGGATCAAGATAGCGGCGGAACGGGACGGACGGCTCCGCGGCCTGTCCGTCGACCTGCTGGCCGACATGGGTGCCTACCTGATGCTGGTCACGCCCGGCGTACCGCTGCTCGGCGCGTTCATGTTCAACGCCATCTACAAAATGGACGCCTACTCGTTCAAGTGCACCGGCGTGTTCACCACCAAGACACCCACCGACGCCTACCGGGGCGCGGGGCGGCCGGAGGCGACGTACGCCATCGAGCACGCCATGGACGACCTGGCCGCCGAGCTCGGCATGGACCCGCTGGAGCTGCGGAAGCGGAACTGGATCACGCACGAGGAGTTCCCGTACACCACGATCGCCGGGCTCACCTACGACAGCGGCAACTACGAGGCGGCCACCGCCAAGGCGGTCGAGCTGTTCGGCTACGACGACCTGCGCAAGGAGCAGGCCGAGCGGCGCGTCTCCGGTGATCCGGTCCAGCTGGGCATCGGCATCTCGACCTTCACCGAGATGTGCGGGCTGGCGCCGTCGCGGATCCTCGGCTCGCTGGCCTACGGCGCGGGCGGCTGGGAGCACGCCGCGGTCCGGATGCTGCCCACCGGCAAGGTGGAGGTGGTCACCGGGTCCAGCGCGCACGGCCAGGGGCACGAGACGGCCTGGAGCCAGATCGTGGCCGACCGGCTGGGCGTGGCGTTCGAGGACGTCCGGGTCCTGCACGGCGACACTCAGGTGTCGCCGAAGGGCATGGACACCTACGGGTCCCGCTCGCTGGCGGTCGGCGGCATCGCCGTGGTCGGCGCGTGCGACAAGGTCATCGAGAAGGCCAAGACGATCGCGGCCGGCCTGCTCGAGGTCTCGGCCGACGACCTGGAGTGGACCCCGGGCCGGTGGTCGGTGCGCGGCGACCCGGAGCAGGGCCGCACGATCGGCGAGATCGCGCTGGCCACGTTCGCGGCCCATAACCTGCCGGACGGCGTCGAGCCGTCGCTGGACTCCGAGGCCACCTATGACCCGAACAACTTCTCCTTCCCGCACGGCACGCACCTGTGCGCGGTCGAGGTGGACACCGAGACCGGGCAGGTGAAGATCCGCTCGTACGTGGCGGTGGACGACGTGGGCGTGGTGGTGAACCCGCTCATCGTGGAGGGCCAGGTGCACGGCGGCATCGCGCAGGGCGTCGCGCAGGCGCTGTACGAGGAGGCCGCCTACGACGCCGACGGCAACCTGCTGACCACCACGCTGGCGGACTACCTGGTGCCGTCGGCCGCCGACCTGCCGACGTTCGTGACCGAACGGACGCAGACCCCGTCCACGACCAACCCGCTCGGGGTCAAGGGCGTCGGCGAGGCCGGCACGATCGCCTCCACGCCCGCGGTGGTCGACGCGGTCATCGACGCCCTGCGCCCGCTGGGTGTCCGGGACGTGCAGATGCCGTGTACGGCCGAGCGGGTCTGGCGGGCCATCAACGAGGCGAAGGGAGACGCGCGATGATCCCAGCGAAGTTCGATTACGTCCGGCCCTCGTCGCTGGCGTCTGCGATAGATGCCCTGGCCGGCGGCGGCGAGGACGCCAAGGTGATCGCGGGCGGGCAGAGCCTGCTGCCGCTGCTGCGGCTGCGGCTCGCCTATCCCGATCTGCTGGTCGACATCGGCGGGCTCGGCGAGCTGGCCGGTGTCCGGGACGCCGGCCACGCGCTGGTGATCGGCGCAATGACCACGCACTACTCGCTGATCCGCGATCCGCTTATCCGCGAGCACTGCGGGCTGATCGCCGAGACGGCGGCCACGGTGGCCGACCCGGCCGTCCGGCACCGGGGCACGATCGGCGGCTCGCTCGCGCATGCCGATCCGGCCGGCGACCTGCCCGCCGTGATCTCCGCGCTCGACGCCACGCTGGTCGCGACCGGACCGCGCGGGGAGCGGGAGATCGCCGCGGCGGACTTCTTCGTGGACTACCTCACCACGGCGCTGGAGCCGGGCGAGATCCTGACCGCGATCCGGGTGCCCAAGCTCGGTCCCGGCTGGGGCTTCCGGTACGAGAAGTTCCAGCCGACGGCGCAGGCCTGGGCCATCGTGGGCGTGGCCGCGCTGGCCCGCAGGGAGAACGGCCACGTGGCCGAGGCCCGGGTCGGGCTCACCAACATGGCCACGGTCCCGGTCCGGGCGCGGGCCGCCGAGGCCGCGGCGGCCGGGGCGGAGGCCTCGCGCCGGGCGCTGGCCGCCGCCGCCGTCAACGCCGACGAGGGCAGCGACCCGCCGAGCGACCTGCGCGCGGCGGCCGACTACCGTCGGCACCTGGCCCGGGTGCTCACCGGCCGGGCGCTCGCCGCCGCCGCCGGGGCCAGCTAGCCGGAGTCAGCGCTGCGCGGCCGGGCGGTCCCCGCCCGGCCGCGTGGGCGTTTTTGCCGAGCGGGAGCGGTAGCGGGCATAATTCACAGATCCAAGCGCAGAAAGAAGTGACCCTCTGATGGCCATGGAGCTCGATAACTCTTTCACTGTGCCCGTACCGCCCGATCAGGCCTGGGACGTACTGCTGGACGTGAAACGGATCGCGCCCTGCATGCCGGGGGCGACCGTCGACGAGGTCGACGGCGACGTGATCACCGGGCGCATCAAGGTCAGGGTCGGCCCGGTCTCGCTGACCTACCGCGGCACGGCGAAATTCACCGAACGCGACCCCGAGGCCCACATGGTGCTGATGGAGGCCTCGGGCAAGGAGACCCGCGGCGCCGGCACCGCGTCGGCCACCGTCCGGGCGTCGCTGGCCCCGGACGCTTCGGGGATCGGCACCCAGGTCACCATGCACACCACGATGAATGTGACCGGCCGGCCCGCTCAGTTCGGCCGCGGCGTCATGGTGGAAGTGGGCGGCAAGCTGGTCGACCAGTTCGCGACGAACCTGAGCCACCTGATCGCCGGGGACACCGGTACCGCGCAGTCCGGACCGGACGGCGCGGGCGCCGCCGCCTCGCCCGGCGCGGTCGCCGACAGCGCGGTCTCCGCCAGCGCGTCCGCCGCCTCGCCCGGCGCGGTCGCCGCCAGCGCGGTCTCCGCCAGCGCGTCCGCCGACAGCGCGGTCCCCGAGGCCCCCGGGGCCCCCGGGGCCTCCGGGGGCAGCGCCGAGGGCTCGGGCCCCGCCGCCGCGACCGCGGCCGAGCCGGGCGGGGGCACCGGGGCCGGTGCCCCCGTGTACGCGGTGGGCACCACCGCTCCCCCGCCGCAGACGCATGAGGACTCCCTCAACCTGATCAAGCTGGTCGGCCCCTCGCTCCTCAAGCGCGTGGTCCCGGTAGTGGTCGGCGCGGCAGGCCTCGCGCTGCTGAGCAGGCTCTTCTGGCGCCTGCGGCAGCGGCGGGCCGGGAAGGCCTAACGGGCGGTGGAATTCAGCGAGGTCGTTCGGCGCCGGCACATGGTGCGCCGGTTCACCGGCGAGCCGGTCTCGCCGCAGAGCCTGGACCGGATCCTGCACAACGCCGTGCGCGGCCCGTCAGCCGGGTTCTCCCAGGGTCAGGCCTTCCTGGTCCTGACCGGCGAGGACCTGAAGCGCTTCTGGCCGGTGGCCGGCGCGGCCGCCTCCGACTCGGTGACGTCGGCGCCGCTGGTCATCGTGCCGCTGTCGGCCAAGCGGGTGTACCTGGACCGCTACGCCCAGCCCGACAAGGGCTGGACGGACCGGGACGAGAAGCGCTGGCCGGTGCCGTTCTGGCACATCGACACCGGCATGGCCGCGCTGCTGATCCTGCTCACCGTGGTAGACGAGGGGCTCGGCGCGCTGTACTTCGGCATCGTGCCCGAGGCCGTGGAGCCGTTCCGCCAGGAGTTCGGCGTGCCGGAGGACCACGAACCGATCGGCGCCATCGCCATCGGCCACAACGCGGAGGCCGCGCCGCGTGACCTGCGGGCCCGCCGTCGTCCCGCCGAGGACGTCGTCCACTACGGCCGCTGGTGAGGGCTTTCCCGTGATCGTGAAGGGTTCGCTACTCCAGAGAGTATTGAAGTCTTCGTGATCATGACGGCCGCTGCAGGGCTAGCGGACGACGACCTCGGTGACCGGCAGCGAGGAGTCCGCGGGCAGGTCCAGCGGGGACGGCGCGACACCCTGGGCGACCAGTTCCGCGCCTAGCGCCGCGACCATGGCGCCGTTGTCGGTGCACAGCCCGGGCCTGGGCACCCGCAGCTGGATGCCGGCCGCCGCGCACCGTTCCGCGGCGAGCGACCGCAGCCGGGAGTTGGCCGCCACGCCGCCGCCGACGATCAGGTCCCGGACGTCGTGCTGCCGGCAGGCCTGCACGGCCTTACGGGTGAGCACGTCCGCCACCGCCTCCTGGAACGAGGCCGCGACGTCGGCGACGGGCACCGGTTCGCCTGCGGCCTGCCGGGCCTCGACCCAGCGTGCCACGGCGGTCTTCAGGCCGGCGAAGGAGAAGTCGAGCGTGCCGTCGCGGTACTTCCCCCGCGGGAAGGCGATCGCGGCCGCGTCGCCGTCGCGGGCCGCCTTGTCGATCGGCGGGCCGCCGGGAAACGGCAGGCCGAGCACCCGGGCCACCTTGTCGTAGGCCTCGCCCGCGGCGTCGTCGATGGTGGCGCCGAGCGGGATCACCTCCCGGGCCACGTCGGTGACCAGGAGCAGCGAGGAGTGCCCGCCGGAGACCAGCAGGGCCACCGCCGGCGTCGGGAGCGTGCCGTGTTCCAGCTGATCGACGGCGATGTGCGCGGCCAGGTGGTTGACCCCGTACAGCGGCTTGCCGAGCCCGAACGCGTACGCCTTGGCCGCGGCCACGCCGACCAGCAGGGCGCCGGCCAGCCCGGGTCCCGCGGTAACGGCCACGGCGTCGATCTGGCTGGCCCGGACCCCGGCGGTCGCGAGCGCGCGGTCGAAGGCCGGGATCATCGCCTCCAGGTGCGCCCGGCTGGCCACCTCGGGCACCACGCCGCCGAACCGCGCGTGCTCGTCCACGCTGGAGGCTACGGCGTCGGCGAGCAGGTCGTGCCCGCGTACCAGCCCGATCCCGGTCTCGTCGCAGGAGGTCTCGATGCCCAGCACCAGGGGAAGGGTCATCAGGCCAGCACCTTCCGCATGACCACGGCGTCCATGCCGGACGGCTGATAGTACTCCCGCCGGATCCCGATCTCGGCGAAACCGTGCCGCAGGTACAGCCCGCGGGCCCGCGGGTTGTCCTCCCGCACCTCGAGCAGGACCTCCGTGTACCCGCGCCGGGCCGCCTCGTCGACCAGCGCGGTCAGCAGCGCCGTGCCGGTGCCGCGGCTCCAGCGGGCAGGCTCCACGGCCAGCGTCACCACGTCGGCCTGCGGCCCGCCGGTGAACATCATCCCCGCGTACCCGATCAGCGTCTTCCCCTCCTCGGCCACCAGGTAGAGCCGGCGCGAGGCCGGCTGGGCGAATTCGGCCGCGAACATCTCCGGGGTCCATGCGTCCTCGGGAAATAGCTCCTGCTCCAGGGCCATGATGCGGGGCATGTCGGCCCGGTTCATCTCCCGCAGCCGGACCTGGCGCGCCTCCTCCTGCGGAGGCTTCACGGCGTGACCCGCTTCCGCGGGCCCGGCTCCCGGGCGTCGGGACGGCGCAGGTACAGCGGCTCGGCGGCCAGGAGCGGCGGCTGGCCCGAGGACGGCGGCTGGCCCCAGGACGGCGGCTCGGCGGCCAGGAGCGGCGGCTGGCCCCAGGACGGCGGCTGGCCCCAGGACGGCGGCTGGCCCCAGGACGGCGGCTGGCCCCAGGACGGCGCGGCCGAGGCCCGGGCGACGATGCCGCACAGCACGCCGGCGTCGGGGTAGGCGGGCCCGATCACCTCGCCGAAGGCCTCCGGGTACAACTGCCCTCCGGCACCCGCCACGGCCAGGTGCGCGGCCCCGGGGATCGAGCTGGCCTGGCCCACGGCCGGACCGGCCACGCGGCGGCCTGCCGCGTCGTAGCGGGCCCAGTAGACCTCCTTGCGCCGCGCGTCGGTGGCCACCAGGAACTCCCGTCCCGGGCCGGCTGTGCTAGCCGGGAGGGACGGCGCTGCTGCCCTGGCCGCCTGCGGCGGCGGGGCTGCCCTGGCCGCCTGCGGCGGCGGGGCTGCCCTGGCCGCCTGCGGCGGCGCTGCTGCCCTGGCCGCCTGCGGCGGCGGGGCCATGCCCCCCCGCGCGGCGACGGCGATCACGTCCAGCGAGCACACGCCGCGGGTGGGCAGCCCAAGGACGGAGCCAAGCACCCGCGCGGTGACCACGCCCACCCGCAGCCCGGTGTAAGGCCCGGGTCCGACGCCGACGGCGACGGCACTCAGGTCACGGCGCGCCACGCCGGCGTCGGCCATGACCTTCGCGATCATCGGCGCGAGCAGTTCGGAGTGCCGCCGGGCGTCGACGGCGGAGACCGTGGAGACGACCCGTTCCCCGTCGTGCAGCGCCACGCTCACCGCGGGCGTCGACGTATCGAATCCCAGCACCAGCACCCGCCCAGCCTAGTGGCTGCCGGCTAGTGCGCTGCGGGCTAGCGCGGCCGGCTAGCGCAAGGTGGCCTCGGCCGCCTGGGCGAAGGCCAGGGCCGCCGCCGACAGCTCGGACATGGACACCGGCCCGTAGGTGCCGCGATTGGAGTGCTCCAGGCCGTTCAGCGTGGCCGTCACGATCACGTTGTGGTAGCGGACGACCACGGTGGCCACGTCGGTGACGGCGCCGCCGCGCCGGAATACCTGCGTGGCGCTGAACGCCTCGTTCCCGAGCCCGTCCAGCGTGGTAACCGCCGCCCGGGGATCGGCCGAGTGCCCGGGCGGATCCTGCAGATCCTGCAGGGTCTCGCTGTAGGCATCGATCGCGGCGAAGGTGGCACTGCCGTCGCCGCTGGCCAGCCCGCTCGGTGCGTAGGCGAGCAGGTTGAGTTCGAGCAGCCGGTAGACCGGGGCCTGGTCGATGGTCCAGTCGCAGGCCGACTCGGCCGACCCGTCGATCGGCAGCGGGGACACCGGCTTGACCTGGCCGGGCAGGTAGTGCTGGACGGTGGCGGCGGGCACCGTCCCGCACGCGTTCGGGACCGTCTGGAGTTCGCCGGGCTGGAACGTGGTGATCAGCCCGCCGGGGACGACCGGCGCGGGAGCGGGTCCGCCCGGCACCACCACCGCCGCGGTCACTCCCCCGGCCACGACCACCAGGGCGGCGATCATGACCAGCCAGCGCCGCCGGCGGCGCGCGGCCGCTCGCAGGGCCCGCCCGCCCGCTGCTGGCCGCCCGGCCCGTCCGCCCGGGGCGCGCGGCGGGTCGCGGGGCGCCTCGTCCGCCCCCGCGTCCGGCCCGGCCCACGGCGGGACCTGCTCCTCCCCGGGGGGACCGGGTGGCGGCGGGGAACCGGCGGCCGGCCAGGATCCCATGGGGTAATCGGCCGGACGGGCCGGACGGATCGGGGGCAGGTTCGCCCACGGTGGCTCCTCGTCCGGGTGGCCAGCGGGGCCATCGGGGCGATGGGACCGGGGAGGCAGGAATTCCTGCTCAGGCACGGCGCGTCTCCGGAAGAGAGATACGGTACGTAAACGGCGCGGTAGGCGAACCGGGGATCGAAGTACAGCGGAACTATAAACGGTGTCGTATTCAGAAGTTCGCGTTATTCGAGAACCCGCTGCAGTAGCTGCACCGGCCGCTCGCGCAGGCCCAAAAGGCCTGCGCTCGCTGACCGGTTATGAATAACGCTCACATCTGCGCGGCCGGCTGTTTCCCGGATAACCCCGCGTCCCAGCGAGCCCCGTGACCGCGCAGCCGCACGGTCCGGGCCTCGCCGTCCGGGTCGGGCTGGATCCAGACCTCCAGGCGGTCGGCCGCGAGGCCTTCGGCCAGCCCTTCGCCCCATTCCACCACCGTGACCGCGCTGGCCACGTCCGCGTCGAGATCCAGGTCGTCCACCTCGCTGATGCTGCCGAGCCGGTAAGCGTCCGCGTGCACCAGCGACGGCCCGGATCCGGCCAGCGCCGGGTGGACCCGCGCGATGACGAAGGTCGGCGAGGTGACCGGACCGCGCACCCCGAGTCCCTCCCCGATGCCCTGCACCAGGGTGGTCTTGCCCGCCCCGAGCGGCCCGGTCAGGATCACCAGGTCCCCGGGGCGCAGCCGGGCGGCCAGCTCGCGGCCGAGGTCGCGCATGGCCGCGTCGGTGGCGACGCGCAGTTCGGCAGGCACGCAGCCCGTTCCGTTCGGGAAAATCATCACCAGCCGCCGGGATAGGTGCGTGAGACCCGGGCCCCGATGCCGGTGACGATCTCGTAAGAGATCGTGCCGAGGGCCTCGCCCCACTCCTGAGCGGTGGGTTCGCCGCCGTCCCCCGGGCCGAACAGCACGACTTCCTCGCCGGCCGTCACCGGCTCGTCGCCGAAGTCGACGACGAACTGATCCATGCAGACCGTGCCCGCGATGGGCCAGCGGCGCCCGCGCGCGGCCACCAGCGGAAGGCCGGCCGCCGCGCGCGGCACGCCGTCCGCGTAGCCCACCGGCACCAGGCCGAGCGTGGTCTCGCGCTGGGTGACGTAGCGGTGGCCGTAGGAGACCCCGGAGCCGGGCGGCACCCGCTTGACCAGGGCCAGCCGGGCGCGCAGCGTCATGGCCGGCCGCAGCCAGGGCGGTGCGCCTCCTGGCAGGGTGGAGATGCCGTACAGGGCGCCGCCGAACCGCACCAGGTCCAGCCGGGATTCGGGCACGGTCAGCGCGGCGGCGGTGTTGGCGATGTGCCGGACCTCGGGCGTGGCGCCGGCCTTCTCGGCGTAGGCGATCGCGTCGGTGAACGCGGTGAGCTGGGCGGCGACCGATGGGTGCCCGGGCAGGTCGGCGCAGGCGAAATGGGACCACAGGCCCGCGACCTGGAGCCGTCCGGCGGCCTGAGCGGCCAGGGCGGCTTCGACCACGGCGGGCCAGTCCGCGCGGGTGGCTCCGCCGCGGCTCAGCCCGGTGTCGGCCTTGAGGTGCAGCCGGGCCGGGACGCCGGCGCGGGCCGCCGCTTCCGCCACCCTGGTCACGACCGCGACCGAAGCGGCGGTGACGTCGATGCCCGCGCGGATCGCGTCGGCGGGCTCGCCGATGGCCATCAGGCACAGCACCGGGGCGGTGATCCCGGCCGCCCGCAGCGCGAGCGCCTCGGCCAGGTCGGCGGTGCCGAGCCAGCCCGCGCCGCCGGCCAGCGCGGCCCGGGCCGCCGGGATCATGCCGTGCCCGTACCCGTCTGCCTTGACCACCGCCATGACACCGCTGCCGCGGACCCGCTCGCACAGCGCCGCGACGTTGCCGGCGATCGCGCCGAGGTCGACGGCCGCCTGCCTGTCCATGGGCATCCTCAGCCCGCTGCCACGCCGCGGATGGCGGCCGGCAGCGCCGTGACGAGGTCGTGGGCCCCGATCGGGGCCTCGCCCGTCTCTCCGGGTCCCCCGGCCGCCGCCAGCCGGGCGGCGATGCCGTGCAGGTAAGCGGCCGCGATCCCGGCCTCGGCGGGCGGCAGGCCCTGCGCGAGCAGCGATCCGGCCAGCCCGGACAGCACGTCGCCGCTGCCGGCCGTGGCCAGCCACGGGGTGCCGGTGGGGTTCACGAACGCAGGCCCGCCGTGGGGGTCCACGACCACCGTGGTCGATCCCTTCAGCAGCACGGTCACGCCGAGTTCGGCGGCGGCGCGGCGGGCATGCTCGAGCCGCCGCGCCTCGACGCTCGCGGCCTCGGTGCCCAGCAGCCGGGCCAGTTCCCCGGCGTGCGGTGTGATCAGCGTGGGCGGCTGCCGCGGCAGGAGGTCCCGGTGCTGGCTCAGGATCGTCAGCCCGTCCGCGTCGACCAGGACCGGCAGGCCGGTGCCGAGGATCGCGACCAGGCGCGCCACAGCGTCCTGGCCGGTGCCCATGCCCGGCCCGGCCACCCAGGCCTGGACCCGCCCCACCGACCCGATCAGGTCCCAGCCGGCGTCGTCCGGGTGCACGGTGAGCACCGCCTCCGGCCAGGCCTGCCGCACGGCCACGGCGGCCACGCTGGCGGTGACCACCCGGACCATGCCGGCCCCGCCGCGCACCGCCCCGCCGGTGGCCAGCACGACGGCGCCGCCGAACCGGTCGCTGCCCGCCAGCAGGCCGAGGACCCCCCGGCGGTACTTGTCCGATTCCGGGCCGGGACGCGGCAGCAGCCCGGCGATGTCGTCGTGCTGCGGGGCCAGGGCGGCGGGCTCGCCCGTCAGGTACGGGCCGAGGCCGATGTCGATGAGCTCCACGGTTCCCGCGTGCCCGGCGCCCGGGTCCACGAGCAGGCCGGGCTTGATCACACCGAACGTCACCGTGACGTCGGCTCGCACGGCCGGCCCGTCCACGGCTCCGGTGTCGGCGTCGATGCCGCTGGGCAGGTCGACGGCCACCACGGTCGTGCCGCGGGCCCCGGCGCGGGCCGCGGCGCGGGCTGCGGCCGCCGCCGCGGCCAGGCCGGCGAAGGGCTCCCGCAGGCCGCCCCGGCCGCCGATGCCGAGCAGGCCGTCGATGATCAGGTCGGCGCGGGCGATCTCGTGGCCGGCGTCGGCGCCAGTCACCCGGCCGCCGGCGGCGCGCAGTCCGGCGGTGCCGCCGGCGTGGGCCTTCGGCCCGGCGGTGATTGCGGTGACGGCCGCGCCGCGCCGGGCCAGCAGCGCGCCCGCGTACAGGGCGTCGCCGCCGTTGTCCCCGCTGCCCGCCAGCACCACGACCCGGGCACCGTAGACGTGCCCCGGGTACCGGTCCAGCAGGGACGCGCAGACCGACGCGAGCCCGGCCGCGGCGCGCCGCATCAGCGTCCCCTCGGGCAGGAGGTCCATCAGCGCGCGTTCGGCGGTCCGGACCGTGGAGACCTGGTAGGCGCGTCGCATGCTGGCTTACTACCCGGCCAGGGCCAGCCGCACCTCGGCGGCAAGCTGGCTGATGACCTGCTCGGCCAGGGCCGCGTCGGCGGCCTGGACCATCAGCCGGATCGCGGGCTCGGTGCCGCTCGGCCGGACCAGTACCCTGCCCAGGTCGCCGAGCGCGGACTCGGCTCGGGCGACCGCGGCATCGACCCCCGGCCCGAGCCGCGAGGCGTCACCGGGCACGTTGACCAGGACCTGCGGGTACTTCCGCATCAGCTTCGCCGCCGCGGACATCGGCATCCCGCGCCGGTTCACCGCCGAGAGCAGCTGCAGGCTGGTCAGGATGCCGTCGCCGGTCGTCGCGTGGTCGAGCAGGATGATGTGCCCGGACTGCTCCCCGCCGAGTGAGTACCCGCCGGCGCGCATGGCCGCGGACACATGCTTATCTCCCACCGGGGTCTCGATCACCGTGACGCCGGCGTCCCGCATCGCCACGTGGAAGCCCTGGTTCGACATCACGGTGACCACCACGGCGTCGCCGGCCAGCCGGCCTTCCTCCCGCAGCTCGGTGGCGAGCACGGTCAGGATCTGGTCTCCATCGAGCGGCTGCCCGGCGGCGTCGACCGCGAGGCACCGGTCGGCGTCACCGTCGTAGGCGATACCGGCGTCCGCGCCGTGCTCGACCACGGCCGCGGCCAGGGTGTCCAGGCAGGTCGAGCCGTAGCCGGCGTTGATGTTCTCCCCGTCGGGTTCGGCGCCGATCGCGATGACCTCCGCCCCGGCCCGGCGCAGTGCCCGCGGCGCGATACGGTACGCCGCGCCGTGAGCGCAGTCGGCCACCACGCGCAGGCCGGCCAGCGCCTTGGCCGGCTCGGCGGGCAACGTCGACAGCAGGTGATCCAGGTACCGTTCCTGCTCGGCGCCGACGTCGCTCACCCGGCCGAACCGGGTGGACGCCGGACGGCCCTGGCCCCGTTGATGACGGAGCCGGGCCTCGATCTGGTCCTCGACGGCGTCCGGCAGCTTGACGCCGCCGGGGCCGAAGAACTTGATCCCGTTGTCCCGGGCCGGATTATGGCTGGCCGAGATGACGACGCCGAAGGCGGCGCCGAGGGCCCCGGTCAGGTAGGCCACACCCGGCGTCGGGATGACCCCCAGCCGCAGCACGTCGACCCCCGAGCTGGTCAGGCCGGCCACCACCGCGGCCTCGAGGAACTCGCCGGAGACACGCGGGTCCCGGCCCACGACAGCCACCGGGGCGCTGTCCCCGTTGGACCCCTGGTGGCCGGCCAGGACGGCGGCGGCGGCGGCGCTGAGATCCAGCGCCAGGGAGGCGGTCAGATCGCAGCCAGCAACACCTCGGACACCGTCCGTACCGAACAGACGGCCACGCCGACTCGGTTCACCCATGTCGTTCCCCCCGCTCGTAAGCGTTGACGTGTGGCTCGACGGGCGTAGCGGCCCCTACCGCTTGGAGTACTGAGGCGCCTTCCGAGCCTTCTTCAGACCATACTTCTTGCGCTCCTTGACCCGCGCGTCCCGGGTGAGGAACCCGGCCTTCTTCAGCGCCGGGCGGTTCTCCGGGTCGACCAGGGTGAGGGCCCGGGTCACGCCGAGGCGCAGCGCGCCCGCCTGCCCGGTGACGCCGCCGCCGGAGATGCGGGCCACCACGTCGAACTTGTCCTCCGCGCCCAGGGTCACGAACGGCTCGTTGACCAGCTGCTGGTGCACCTTGTTCGGGAAGTACACATCGAGCGACCTGCCGTTGATCAGCCACTGGCCGGTCCCGGGGAGGATGCGGACCCGGGCGATCGCCTCCTTGCGGCGGCCGGTGCCCGCCGCGTGGCCGGTCACCACCGGGCGTCGTACGACGGCCCGGGCCGGCGCGTCCTGAGCGGTTTCTGTGGTGTACTCCGACGGCGCGTCCGCGCTCAAATCGTCGTCCGCGTAGTCCGGGTAGTCCACGTCGTCGTCGACGGCGGTGCCGGTGGTGGGCTCAGCCACGGTCTTCCTCGTGCTTCCTTATCTGGGTCTACTGCTCGATCTGCGTGATCTCGTACGGCTGAGGCTGCTGCGCCTGGTGAGGGTGATCGGGCCCCGCGTATACCTTGAGCTTGCGCAGCGTCTTCCGGCCGAGCGAGTTCTTCGGCAGCATCCCCTTGACGGCCTTCTCTACCGCCCGCTCGGGGCTGGCGGCCATCAGGCTCGCGTAGGACACCGCCCGCAGGCCGCCCGGGTAACCGGAGTGCCGGTAGGCGTGCTTCTGCTCCAGCTTGCTGCCGGACAGCGCGACCTTCGCCGCGTTGACCACGATCACGAAGTCGCCGGTGTCCACGTGCGGCGCGAAGATCGGCTTGTGCTTCCCCCGCAGCAGCACCGCCACGTGGCTAGCCAGGCGGCCGAGCACGACGTCGGACGCGTCGATGACGTGCCACCGGCGGGTAATGTCACTGTCTTTCGGGCTGAAAGTGCGCACAGTCCTGAGCCTTTGCGTATGTATCGTGGTCTAGTCGGCCTGCACCTGCTGGCCGCCGCGGGATGCTCCGCAGGCGCGTCGCAGCGCTGAACGGGCGCATTGCTGAACGCGCGAGTTGGCACGCCGCGTGCATGCCCGTCGCGCATGACGCCAATGCAGCATACTCCGACTCGCCCAGTGATGCCAAAGCGACGCCCCCGGCGCCGGGGCGGACGCTACGCTCATCGTTATGGGTTATCAGGGCGCGAGGCGCATCCGGCCAGGTGCTGACGCGCGCCAGGCGCCCTGGCCGCCTGATGATCCCGGGCAGGCCGGTCAGGGCCCAGGGCAGCCGAACGGCACCGGCACCGGCCCGCAGCAGGTCATCGGTTCCGGCACCGGCGGGTACCGGATCCTCGGTTCCGGCAGCGGCCCGCAGCAGGTCCTCGGTTCCGGCAGCAGCCCGCAGCAGGTCCTCGGTTCCGGCAGCAGCCCGCAGCAGGTCCTCGATTCCGGCAGCAGCCCGCAGCCGACCCTGGCACGCACTCCGGTGCGCGGGTTCCCGCCGCTGGCCCCCGGATACGAACAGCCGCACCATGGCGACGAAGACGACGAGGATCCGGTTCCCCCGGCCTCGATCGCGCCGGGCCCGCGGCGGCGCGGCGCGCGTACCACCGGGTCAGCGGGTTCCCGTCGCCGTTTCTCCCGCGTGGCGTGGCTGGCCGCGGCGGCGGTGCTGGTCGTCGCGGGCGGCGGGTACGCCAGCTACAAGTACCTGTACGAGGCGCGCGTGAACGCTCCGGTGCCCCCGACGCTGCGGCTGCCGACGAACGCTCCCGCGTCACCCGGCTACAACCCGGCCCTCGGCAAGTGGCAGCACATCGGGACCCGGGCCCAGGACCCGGAGCCGCTGACGCTCCAGGAGCTCTTCCCGCCTCAGTTCCAGCTCAACGGCAGCTCATACATACGGACGGCGGCCGACGTGAGCAAGAACTGCTCCCTGGCGGTGTTCGGCTCGAACCTGCAGTCGGCGCTGCAGGCGGGCCGCTGCACCCAGGTGCTGCGGGCCAGCTACATCTCGGGTGACGGCACCATGATGGGCACCGTAGGCGTCGCGAACCTGAGCAGCTCGGCGACCGCCCAGAAGGCCGGCGACGTCACCGGGGCGCAGGAGATCATCGCGCCGCTCGCGGCGCAGAAGGGCCCCACGAGCAAGCTCGGCAACGGCACCGGGGTGGTGCAGGCCGAGATCAAGGGGCACTACCTGATCTTGATGTGGGCCGAATTCACCAACCTGAAGTCGCCGTCGACATCAGCCCAGCGGCAGCGGCTCGAGCAGTTCGCGGACAACCTGCTCACCGGCAGCGCCAACATCAACCTCAGCACCCGGATGCTGACCGGGAAACCCTGATCGTCAGGCCCGTATCCTCCGGGTCTCGGCGGCCCGTGCGGCCAGCCCGGCGGGCGGAGGGTAGCCGACCTCTTCGAGGCACAGCCCGTGCGGCGGGAGGACGCGGACCGCGGGGTCGCGGACGGCGGCCCCGAGCACCTGGGCGGGCCAGCCGGGCGGCCTGCGCCCCTCGCCGACGGCGAGCAGCGCGCCGACCAGCGCGCGCACCATGTTATGGCAGAACGCGTCGGCGGTCACCGTCGCGACGGCCAGGCCCTCGCCGTCGCGGCGCCAGTCCAGCACGCGCAGCGCGCGGATGGTGGTCGCGCCCTCCCGGCGGCGGCAGAACGCGGCGAAGTCGTGCTCGCCCACCAGGGACCGCGCCGCCTCGTTCATGACGGCCAGATCCAGCCGCCGGAACGACCAGAGCGTCTCGTGCCGGCGCAGCGGATCGGCCCGGGCCGAGTCGTCGCAGACCCGGTAGGAGTAGCGGCGCCACAGAGCGGAGAACCGCGCGTCGAACCCGTCCGGCGCCGGGCCGACAGCGTGCACGCGGACATCGGCGGGGAGCACGCCGGCCAGCCGGGCCACGGGATCGTGGACGGCCGCCCAGGGGACCGCCGGCACGTCGGTGTGGACGACCTGCCCGCGGGCGTGTACTCCGGCGTCCGTGCGCCCGGCGACGGTCAGGCCCGGCGGGGGCAGCCGCAGCACCCGGCCGAGCGCCGCGGCCACCGCGTCCTCGACCGTACGCCTGCCGGGCTGGGCGGCCCACCCGGAAAACCCTGACCCGTCGTAGGCCAGGTCAATTCGGAGCCGAACGGGCCGCGGTTCTTGCTCCAAGGTCACCTCAACCGATCGGAGCTGGGTTGCGCCGGCGCGCCGATCGCGCCGGTTAAATAACACCAGCCCGTCCACCACCAGCGGACTCACGCCTCACGCAATGCGGAAGGCGTACTCCGGTTTGATGTGACGAAAGGGACGTAAGGGGCGGGGGTTAGTCGTCGGTGGCGCGCTCAGCTGAGTTGTCGTCCTCGGCGGCTGCGGCCTCGTCCGCTTCGTCGGTCACGGCCGCGGGACCGTCCGCCTCGTTGGCCTCGTCCGCGGCACCGTCCGCCTCGTCGGCCTCAGTGGCCTCCTCGGTCACGGCCTCGGGAGCCTCGGAGCCCTCGTCGGTCACGGCGTCGTCGGTCACGGCGTCGGCGGGCTCGGTTTCCGGCTCGGCGACGGCAGTGGCCGCGGTGGCAGTGCCGGCCGTGGCGGGGGCGGCCTGGGAGTCGGGACGGCGGGCGCGGCGGCGGGGCTTGGCCGCCGCCGGCTCGCCGCGGACCAGCTCGATGACCGCCATGGCCGCGTTGTCGCCCTTGCGGGGGCCGATCTTCGTGATACGGGTATAGCCGCCGTCACGCTCGGAGAACTGCGGAGCGATCTCGGTGAACAGCTGGTGCACCACGCCCTTGTCTGTGACCACGGTCAGCACGCGCCGACGGGCATGCAGGTCACCACGCTTGGCGAAGGTGATCAGCCGTTCGGCGACCGGACGCAGCCGGCGGGCCTTGGCCTGGGTGGTGGTGATCCGGCCGTGCTGGAACAGCGCGGTGGCCAGATTAGCCAGGATGTGCCGCTCGTGGGCCGGGCTGCCGCCCAGGCGGTGGCCCTTGGTGGGCGTGGGCATAAGGACTTCTCCTTGGTCTACACGGCTCGCGCCGTGTCAGTACTGCTCGGTCTCCACATAGCTCTCGTCGTCGTCGCCGTAAGCACCCACCGCGCTGCTCGGGTCGAATCCGGGCGGCGAGTCCTTGAGCGACAGGCCCATGTCGATGAGCTTCTGCTTGACTTCCTCGATCGACTTAGCGCCGAAGTTTCTGATGTCGAGCAGATCCTGCTCGCTGCGGCCGACCAGCTCGCCTACCGTGTGAATGCCCTCACGCTTGAGGCAGTTATACGAACGGACGGTGAGGTTGAGGTCCTCGATCGGCAGGGCCAGGTCGGCGGCCAGCGCGGCGTCCGTCGGCGACGGGCCGATGTCGATGCCCTCGGCGTCGACGTTGAGCTCGCGGGCCAGCCCGAACAGCTCGACCAGGGTCTTGCCCGCGCTCGCCACCGCGTCCCGCGGCCGCATGCACGGCTTGGTCTCCACGTCGAGGATGAGCCGGTCGAAGTCGGTGCGCTGCTCGACGCGGGTGGCTTCCACCTTGTACGTCACCCGCAGCACGGGCGAGTAGATGGAGTCGATCGGCACCCGGCCGATCTCCTGGCCGGGCTGCTTGTTCTGGGTGGCCGAGACGTAGCCGCGGCCGCGCTCCACAGTCAGCTCCATCTCGAGCTTGCCTTTGGCGTTCAGGGTGGCGATGTGCAGCTCGGGGTTGTGCACCTCGACGCCGGCCGGCGGCGCGATGTCAGCCGCGGTCACCTCGCCCGGGCCCTGCTTGCGCAGGTACATCACGACCGGCTCGTCGTGCTCGGAGGACACCACCAGTTCCTTCAGGTTCAGGATGATGTCGGTCACATCTTCCTTCACGCCGGGGACGGTAGAGAACTCGTGCAGGACGCCCTCGATCCTGATGCTGGTGACGGCGGCTCCGGGGATGGAGGACAGGAGCGTGCGGCGGAGCGAGTTGCCGATGGTGTAGCCGAAACCCGGCTCGAGCGGCTCGATGACGAACCGCGACCGGAACTCGTCTACCTGCTCCTCGGCGAGTGAGGGGCGCTGAGCGATGAGCATTGATATTCCTTTCCACGACGCCCGCTATATGACAGTCGTGATCGGCGGGCCAGGGGCCCGCCTGCCGTGCCGCCATCCGGACGGCACGGCGAGGTGATGCTGTTTACTTCGAGTAGAACTCGACGATGAGCTGTTCCTGGACCAGGGTGTCGATCTGGGCCCGGACCGGCAGCGAGTGGACCAGGATCCGCATGTGGTCCGGGACCACCTCGAGCCAGGCCGGCACGGTGCGCTCGCCGACCTCGGCCTGCGCGACGATGAACGGGGTCAGCTCCCGGGCCTTGGCCGTCACCTCGACGATGTCGTTCTCGCTGACCCGGTAGGACGGGATGTCGACCTTCTTGCCGTTCACCGTGAGGTGCCCGTGCCGGACCAGCTGACGGGCCATGTCGCGGCTCTTGGCGAAGCCCGCGCGGAACACGACGTTGTCCAGGCGGCGCTCGAGCAGCTGGAGCATGGTCTCGCCGGTCCGGCCGTGCTTGCGGGCGGCCTCCTCGTAGTAGCCGTGGAACTGGCGCTCGAGGATGCCGTAGATCCGCTTGGCCTTCTGCTTCTCCCGGATCTGCTGGAGGTAGTCGCCTTCCTTCGGCCGGTTCCGGCCGTGCTCACCCGGCGGGTAGGGCCGGATCTCGATCGGGCACTTCGGCGAGTCGCACTTGGCGCCCTTCAGGAAGAGCTTGGTCTTCTCCCGGCGGCAGAGCTTGCAGTCCGCGCCTGTGTATCGAGCCATTGTGTCGCTATCTCCTGTCAGGGACCGTCAGACCCGGCGCCGCTTGGGCGGCCGGCAGCCATTGTGCGGGACGGGGGTCATGTCCTGGATCGAGCCGACCTCCAGCCCGGTCGCCTGCAGCGACCGAATGGCGGTCTCCCGGCCCGAGCCCGGGCCCTTGACGAAGACGTCCACCTTCCGCATGCCGTGTTCCATGGCCCGGCGCGCGGCGGCCTCGGCCGCCATCTGCGCCGCGTACGGGGTCGACTTACGCGATCCCTTGAATCCGACCTGGCCGGCGGAGGCCCACGAGATGACATTGCCCGTCGGGTCGGTGATCGAGATGATCGTGTTGTTGAACGTGCTCCTGATGTGGGCATGCCCGTGAGCGACGTTCTTCCGCTCCTTGCGGCGCACCTTCTTGGCGGCGGCCTGCTGACGGCTCCTAGGCGGCATCTGCTTCCTTCGAGGTGATCGGTCCGTGCGGACTACTCATTACTTCTTGCCGGCCTTCTTCTTGCCGGCCACCGTCTTCTTCTTGCCCTTGCGGGTGCGCGCGTTGGTCTGCGTCCGCTGCCCGTGTACGGGGAGCCCGCGGCGGTGGCGGATTCCCTGGTAGCAGCCGATTTCGACCTTTCGCCTGATGTCGGCCTGGACCTCGCGGCGCAGGTCACCTTCGACCTGGTAGGTGGCGTCGATCCAGTCGCGGAGCTTGATCAGCTCCTCGTCGGTCAGGCCGCTGACCCTGGTATCCCCGCTGACCCCCGTGGCCTGCAGCGTCTGCAGCGCCCTGGTGCGGCCGATGCCGTAGATGTAGGTGAGCGCGACCTCGAGCCGCTTGTCGCGGGGGAGGTCGACACCGGAAAGCCTAGCCATATGCGGGCAGTTCTCCTTCGTCTCGCGGAGGTCCTTCGCGCCGCCCCATGCCCTGCCCGGACATGGCCCCGGCCTCCGTCCGGGGGTTGGCAACCCTAACTGGCTGCCTGCGGTGCGTGTCTATCTCGGTGCGTCCTGCGGTGCGCGTCAGCCCTGACGCTGCTTGTGCCTGGGATCGGCGCAGATGACCATGACGCGGCCGTGCCGGCGAATGATCCGGCACTTACTGCAGATCTTCTTGACGCTCGGCTTGACCTTCACGGTGCTGTCTCCACTAAGTCTGATTCTTACTTGTACCGGTACACGATCCGCCCGCGACTGAGGTCGTAGGGGCTGAGCTCTACGACCACCCGGTCGTCGGGCAGGATGCGGATGTAGTGCATCCGCATCTTCCCGCTGATGTGAGCGAGAACCTTGTGCCCGTTGTCCAGCTCCACCCGGAAGAAGGCATTCGGCAGTGACTCGACAACCGTGCCCTCGATCTCGATGGCGCCGTCTTTCTTGGGCATATCCTCCGCGCTTCGCTCTATAGTGTGGTCCGCGCCTGAGCGCGGATGGGCCTTACTCTCCTGGGTGGCTAGCCCGCCCCGCCCGATCACGCCCGTGCTCGCTTAGACAGCGGGACGAGATAACCGGGAAGGGCTCCGGAGGGTCCGTACCGCTCGCATACGCGAGCCCCGGGTGTCAACCACGGGGAACCCAGCAGATGGGCCGGAGACGAGTGTACTCGACCCGCGGCGCCAACGCGAACCGCCCATGTATATGACACCCGGCGGCCCGCGGCTATTCCCGGTCGCGCCGGGCCCTGCGGATCATGATCCAGGTCCAGGGGATCACGACCAGCAGCCACCAGGGGAACCAGGTCCCGACCCCGATCACGGCCGCGACCGCCCAGATGGCGATGAGCGTGCCGCCGACCACGGCCCAGGCGCCCACGGCCACGCTGCCCGGCGGGAACCTGGCCGGGCTGGCGCCCGTGTCCCTCGGCATGAGCGAGGAGTGCGGGAGGCCGGCGGGCCGCCGCAACGACTCGTCCGGCAGCCGGTACAGGTCGATCACCGGCAGATCGGCCAGTAGCTCTTCGAGCTCTCCCAGCGTCTTGGCGCTGAGCGCGGCGTCCATGCGCTCCGCGAACTCCTCGGCGGTCAGCCGGCCTGCGGCGTGGTGCTCGCGCAGCAACGCCGTGGTGCGGTCGCGATCCGCGTCCGAGGCGCGGATCCGCGGATCACCAGGCACCGGACAGGTCTCCTTCCCGACCAACTCACCCCGGCCTACCTCCGGTCCAGGTCGGCGGAACGCTCGCGGGGTTCCTCTGTCTAGTATCGCCCAGGCGCGCCCGCCCGCCGTCCCCGGCGGTCAGCACCCACGGCCCGTCGGCGCTGATCGCGACCGTGTGCTCGAAGTGCGCGGCCCAGGTCCCGTCCGCGGTGATGACGGTCCACCCGTCGTCCAGCAGGACCGTCTCCGGGCTGCCGATCGTCACCATCGGCTCGATGGCCAGCGCCATGCCGGCGCGCAGCCTCGGCCCGCGGCCGGGCCGGCCGTAGTTCGGCACCGGCGGGTCCATGTGCATCGCGGTGCCGATGCCGTGACCGGTGTACTCCTCGACCACGCCGTACGAGCCCGCCTGAGCGATGCTGACCTCCACCGCGTGCGAGATGTCACCGAGCCTGCCGCCGGCCCGCGCCCGCGCGAGCCCCTGCCACAGCGCGGCCTCACACGTACGCAGCAGCGCGGCGTGCTCGGCGGAAATGGCGCCGACGCCCACGGTGACCGCCGCGTCCCCGTGCCATCCGCTCACGATGGCGCCGCAGTCGATGGAGATGATGTCGCCCTCGTTCAGGCGCCGGGCCGGGCTCGGGATGCCGTGCACGATCTCGTCGTTCACCGACGTGCAGATCGTGGCGGGATACCCGTGGTAGCCCAGGAACGACGGGGTGGCGCCCGCGGCGCGGATCTCGCGCTCGGCGAGGGCGTCGAGCTCGGCGGTGGTGACGCCGGGCCGGACCGCCGCGGCGACCGTCTCGAGGGTGCGCGCCACGACCAGCCCGGCCTCGCGCATGATCGCGATCTGCCCCGGGGTCTTGATCTGGATAGCACGCCCGCGCCGTGGCCGCATTCCAGCCGCCCTCAGCGTACGAACGGGCGGAGCGCGGCCAGCGCCCGGCTGGTGATCTCTTCGACCGGGCCGGTCGCGTCGATGCCGATCAGGATGTTCTCATCGGCGTAGAACGCAATGAGCGGTGAGGTCTGCTCGGCGTAGACCTCGATCCGGTGCCTGATGGTCTCCTCGGAGTCGTCGTCCCGCTGGAAGAGCTCGCCACCGCAGTCGTCGCAGATGAGGTTGCGGGCCGGCGGGTCGTACAGGACGTGCCAGACCCGCTCGCAGCGGCGGCAGGTCCGGCGCCCGGACAGCCGCCGCACCACCTCGTCCTCGTCCACCACCAGCTCGAGCACCACGCCCAGCCTGGCGTCAAACTCCGAGAGCATCTTCTTCAGCGTCTCGGCCTGCGGCACGTTACGGGGGAACCCGTCGAGCAGGAACCCCTCCTGCGCGTCCTCCTCGGACAGCCGGTCCCGGACCATGCCCACGGTGACCTCGTCGGGAACCAGGTCACCGCGTTCCATGTACTCCCGGGCCTTACGCCCCAGTTCGGTGTGGTTCGTCACGTTGTAGCGGAAGATGTCACCTGTCGAAATCCTCGGGATCGCCAGGTGCGAGGAGATGAACTGGGCCTGTGTCCCCTTGCCCGCACCGGGGGGCCCGACGAGGACGATGCGCACTATCGCAAGAAACCCTCATAGTTGCGCTGCTGCAACTGGCTCTCGATCTGCTTCACGGTGTCGAGTCCCACGCCGACCATGATCAGCAGGCTGACCCCGCTGAACGGGAACTGCTGGCCGACCCCGATGGCGGTGAGCGCGACCAGGGGGAACAGCGCGATCAGGCCCAGGTACGTCGAGCCGGGCGCGGTGAGCCTGCTGAGCACGTAGCCGAGGTACTCGGCGGTCGGTCTCCCCGGCCGGATGCCGGGGATGAACCCGCCGTACTTCTTCATGTTGTCGGCCACCTCGGTGGGGTTGAAGGTGATCGATACGTAGAAGTACGTGAACCCGACGATCAGCACGAAGAACGCGAGCATGTAGACGCCGGCCGTCTGCAGGTTGCTCGAGCCGCCCAGCGCCAGGTAGCGGTCCACCCAGGACACCCAGCCCTGCGGTTTCGTCTGGTTGCCGAACAGCTGCGCGCCGAGCGTCGGGATGTACAGCAGCGACGAAGCGAAGATGACCGGGATCACCCCGGCCTGGTTCACCTTCATCGGGATGTAGGTCGAGGTGCCGCCGTACATCCGCCGGCCGACCATCCGCTTGGCGTACTGGACCGGGATGCGGCGCTGGGCCTGTTCCATGAACACGATGAAGGCCACGATGGCGATCACCACGAGGATGGCCACGCCGGCGTAGAAGGCCGACTTGTCACGGTAGATGGCCAGGATCTCGCCGGGGATGACGGAGATCACGGTGGTGAAGATCAGCACCGACATGCCGTTCCCGACGCCGCGGTCGGTGATCAGCTCGCCCATCCACATGATGACCGTGGTGCCGGCCACCATGCAGATCACCATGGTGGCGATGTTGAACACCCCGGCGTTCGGGATCAGCGGGTTGTTGGTCGCCGTGCCGCAGCCGTTGAACAGCGTGCCGGACCGGGCCAGCTCGATGTAGCCGGTGGACTGCAGGACGGCCAGGCCCACGGTCAGGTACCGGGTGTACTGGGTGATCTTCGCCTGGCCGGCCTGGCCTTCCTGCTTCAGCGTCTCCAGCCGCGGGATCACGACCGTCAGCAGCTGCAGGATGATGCTGGCGGTGATGTACGGCATGATGCCGAGGGCGAACACCGACAGGTGCAGCAGCGCCTGGCCGCTGAGCAGGTTGACGATACCGAGCACGCCGGCCGTAGGGCTGCCGGGAGTCGTCGCGAGGTTGGAGCAGTAGGCGACGTTCTTCTCGTCGATGCCGGGCGTGGGCAGCGAGGCCCCGAACCGGAACAACGCGATAAGGCCCAGCGTGACCAGCATCTTCTTGCGAAGGTCCGGCGTCTGGAACGCCCGCACGAAGGCCGTCAGCATGCGCAGTCCTCGGTTCGGTTGATCGGGCAGTCCACGTATCTTACCCGGCTGTACACTTTTTCGCTCCCTCGCTCTGTTGTCCCGCTCGCCTCCGGGCCCCGCCCACCTCCCCATCCCTGTTCACTGGCGCCCTTTGGCTCGCGGGAGGTCAGGAGAGCTGGGTGACGGTCCCGCCGGCGCGCTCGATCTTGGCGGCGGCGGTGGCCGAGAACGCGTGCGCGGTCACCCGCAGCGCGACCGAGAGCTCGCCGTTGCCCAGCACCTTGATCAGCTCACCGCGACGCGCCGCGCCCCTGGCGACCATGCTCTCCGGGGTCACGTCGCCGCCCTCTGGGTACAGCTGGGCCAGCCGGCCGGTGTTCACCACCTGGTAGGTGGTACGAAAGCCGGCGTTCGAGAAGCCCTTCAGCTTGGGCACCCGGCGGTGCAGCGGCATCTGGCCGCCCTCGAAGCTCGCGGGGACCTGGCCGCGGGCCTTGGTGCCCTTGGTGCCGCGGCCCGCGGTCTTCCCCTTGGACGCCTCGCCGCGGCCGACCCTCGTCTTGGCCTTGTGCGCCCCCGGCGCCGGCCGCAGATGATGCAGCTTGAGCCCGCGCCCGGACGCCGCCTGCTCGGCGGTGTTCGTCTCCGGCATTTAATCCACTTCCTCTACCACTACCAGGTGGCGCACGGTCTTGATCATGCCGCGGAACTCTGGGCGGTCCGGCCTGACCACGACCTGGCCGATCCGCCGCAGCCCCAGCGAACGCAGCGAATTCCGCTGTGCGCTGGTCCCGCCGATCTTCGACTTGATCTGGGTCACCTTCAGCTGTGCCATCGGTCTGCTCCTGTCTGGCTCAGGACCCGGCCGCCGCGGCGGCGCGCGCCCGCAGCATGGCCGCCGGCGCCACGTCCTCGATCGGCAGGCCGCGCTTGGCGGCGATCTCCTCGGGCCGGTTCAGGCTCTTCAGCGCCGCCACCGTCGCGTGCACGACGTTGATCGGGTTCGAGGAGCCCAGCGAGCGGGACAGCACGTCGCTGATCCCGGCGCACTCGAGCACGGCCCGGACCGGGCCGCCGGCGATGACGCCGGTACCGGGGCTGGCCGGCTTCAGCAGCACCACCCCCGCCGCCTCCTCGCCCTGGACCGTATGCGGGATCGTGCTGCCGATGCGCGGCACCCGGAAGAAGTGCTTCTTCGCCTCTTCGACACCCTTGGCGATGGCGGCCGGGACCTCCTTGGCCTTGCCGTACCCGACGCCGACCATCCCGTTGCCGTCGCCCACCACGACCAGCGCGGTGAAGCTGAAGCGCCGGCCGCCCTTGACCACCTTGGCCACGCGGTTGATGGTCACCACGTGCTCAAGGTAGGCAGCCTGCTTTTCGGCCGCGCTGCCGCGCCGGTCCTCACGGCGCTCGCGCCGCTCGCCGCCGCCACCGCGCCGCGGTGCTCCTGGCATTAGCCCTTCCTCATCTCTGTCTTGCCGTGCTCGTTCACAGTGTTTCCCGCTCGCTCACAGTTGCAGGCCGCCTTCCCGGGCGCCGTCCGCGAGGGCCGCGACGCGGCCGTGATACCGGTAGCCGCCGCGGTCGAACACCACGGCCGCGATGCCGGCTTGCGCCGCGCGCTGCGCGAGCAGTTCGCCGACCTTGCGCGCCTTGGCCGTCTTGTCGCCCTCGGCGGCCCGGATCGCCGGGTCCAGGGTGGACGCGGCGGCCAGCGTGCGGCCCGCGCTGTCGTCCACGATCTGCGCGAACATGTGCCGGGCGGACCGGTTCACCACCAGCCGCGGCCTGCTCGCGCTGCCGGTGACCTTCTTGCGTACCCGCAGGTGACGCCGCACCCGGCTGGCCGCGGCCCGATGGGTGTGCGACCCTATCCGCCCGGTGACGCGGGCGTGCGACCTGGTCTTGGTGCCAGCCATGATTACTTCCCAGCCTTCCCGACCTTGCGGCGGACCACTTCGCCCTGGTACCGCACGCCCTTGCCCTTGTACGGGTCCGGCTTGCGGAGCTTGCGGATTTGCGCCGCGATCTCGCCCACCTGCTGCTTGTCGATGCCCTCCACGGCGAACCGGGTGGGGGCCTCGACCCGGAAGGTGATGCCCTCCGGCGGGACGATGGTCACGGGGTGGCTGAACCCGAGCGCGAACTCCAGGTCGCTTCCCCTGGCCTGCACCCGGTAGCCGACGCCGACGATCTCCAGCGTCTTGCGGTAACCGTCGGTGACGCCGGTGACCATGTTCGCGATCAGCGTGCGGGACAGGCCGTGCAGCGCGCGCACCGAGCCCTCGTCGTTGGGCCTGGTCACCCTGATTACCCCGTCCTCGCGGACGACGTCGATGGGCTCGGCGACGGTGTGCTTCAGCGTCCCCTTCGGCCCCTGCACGGTGACCTCGCGCCCGTCGATGGTGACCTGTACCCCGCTGGGGATGGTCACGGGGAGCCGCCCGATCCTTGACATTGCAGCTCCTCCCTTACCAGACGAAGGCGAGGACTTCCCCGCCCACGCCGCGCTTCTTGGCCTGCTTGTCGGTCAGCAGCCCACCGGAGGTGGAGATGATCGCCACGCCGAGGCCGCCGAGCACCCGGGGCAGGTCGTCCTTCTTCGCGTAGACCCGCAGGCCCGGCTTGGACACCCGCTTGATGCCGGCGATGGACCGCTCACGCGCGTTGCCGTACTTGAGCGAGATCACCAGGTTCCTGCCCACCTCGGCGTCTTCGACGCGCCAGGCGGCGATGTAGCCCTCCTGCTGGAGGATCTCCGCGATGTGGGACTTGATCTTGGAGTACGGCATGCCCACCGTGTCGTGGTACGCCGAGTTCGCGTTGCGCAGACGCGTCAGCATGTCTGCGATGGGGTCGGTCATCGTCATGGCCAACAGGCCTTCCTCACCGCGGTTTCCCGGTCGGGACCTGCGGTGTGCTCGTCTCGTTTATTACCAGCTGGACTTGGTGATGCCGGGCAGCTCGCCGCGGTGCGCCATGGTCCGGAAACAGATCCGGCACAGGCTGAACCTGCGGTAGACGGCCCGCGGCCGCCCGCAGCGCGTGCACCGCGTGTACCCGCGGACCTGGAACTTGGGCGTCCGCTTCTGCTTGACGACCAGCGCCTTCTTTGCCACTTGTCACCCCTCCCTGAAGGGGAATCCGAGCCGCCGCAGTAGCGAGCGGCCCTCGGCGTCGTTGGTTGCGGTGGTCACGACGGTGATATCCATGCCACGCTGACGGTCCACCTTGTCCGGATCGATCTCGTGGAACATCACCTGCTCGACCAGCCCGAACGTGTAGTTACCGTGCCCGTCGAACTGCCGGTCGGACAGGCCGCGGAAGTCGCGGATCCGGGGCAGCGCGATGGTCAGCAGGCGGTCCAGGAACTCCCACATGCGGTCCCCGCGCAGCGTGACGTGCGCGCCGATGGGCATGCCCTCGCGCAGCTTGAACTGGGCGACGGACCTCTTCGCCCGGGCCACGGCCGGCTTCTGCCCGGTGATGGTGGACAGGTCCCGGACCGCGCCCTCGATGAGCTTGGCGTCCCTGGCCGCCTCGCCCACGCCCATGTTCACCACGATCTTGGTCAGCCCGGGGATCTGCATCACGTTGGCGTAGCCGAACTCCTGCTTGAGCGCGGAGGCGATCTCGGCCCGGTAACGCTCCTTGAGCCGCGGCACGGCCGGGGCCTCGGTCGCCATCAGATGTCCTTCCCGCTCGGCCGGGCGACGCGGATCTTCCTGCCGTCCTCGTCGAACCGGTAGCCGACCCGGGCCGCCTGCCTGCTGTCCGGATCGGCCAGCTGAACGTTGCTCACGTCGATCGGCGCTTCCTCGTGCGTGATGCCGCCTTCCTTGGCACCGCGCTGGCCCTGGTAGGTGACCTTCTTGTTCTTCTTGACCATGTTCACGCCCTGGACGAGGACCTTGCCCTTGTCCGGATAGGCCGCGATCACCAGGCCGGTACGGCCCTTGTCGCGGCCCGCGACCACGATCACATGATCGTTCTTCTTGATCTTCATCACAGCACCTCCGGCGCCAGTGAGATGATCCGCATGAACCGCTTCTCGCGCAGTTCACGGCCGACCGGCCCGAAGATGCGGGTCCCGCGCGGGTCACCGCCGTCCCGGATCAGCACCGCGGCGTTCTCGTCGAACCGGATGTAGGAGCCGTCGCCGCGGCGGCGCTCCTTGCGCGTGCGCACGACGACCGCCTTGACGACATCGCCCTTCTTCACGCCGGCGCCGGGAAGGGCATCCTTCACGGTCGCCACGATGACGTCACCGATGCCCGCGTATCGTCGGCCGCTGCCGCCGAGCACACGGATGCACAAGATCTCCTTCGCACCCGTGTTGTCGGCGACCTTGAGCCGCGACTCCTGCTGGATCACGTCAACTCCTGCTATCTTTCGCCGGCATCGGAGCCAGGCGGTCTGCTATTACTTGGCCTTCTCGAGGATCTCGGCTACCCGCCAGCGCTTGGTCGCGGACAGCGGCCGGGTCTCCATCAGCAGCACACGGTCGCCCACGCCGCAGGCGTTGTCGGCGTCGTGCGCCTGGTACTTCTTGGTACGGCGCAGGACCTTGCCGTACTTGGGGTGCTTGACGTGGTCCTCGACCTCGACCACGACGGTCTTGTCCATCTTGTCGCTGACCACGAGGCCTTCCCGGCTCTTGCGGTAGCCGCGTGTCGTCGCGGCACCGGTGGCGTTCTCGCTCACTCGCTCGTCTCCTCGGCTTCGGTGTCCCCGGCGGCGTCACCGGCGGCCACGGTGGCCGCCGGCTGCTCCGGTTCGAGATCCTCCGGTTCGCCGGACTCCTCGACCAGGGTGATGATCCCGAGCTCGCGCTCGCGCATCACTGTGTAGATCCTGGCGATTTCCTTGCGGACCGCACGCAGCCTGCCATGGCTCTCCAGCTGGCCGGTGGCGCCCTGGAAGCGCAGGTTGAACAGCTCTTCCTTGGCCTCGGCCAGCTTGGCGTGCAGTTCCTCCTCGGTGGACACGCGCAGCTGCGCGGTCAGGCCGCTCGCCATCAGCCCTCACCCAACTCTCGCTTGACCACCCGGCACTTCATCGGCAGCTTGTGGATCGCGCGGCGCAGCGCCTCCTGGGCCACCGGCTCCGCGACCCCGGACAGCTCGAACATGACCCGGCCCGGCTTCACGTTGGCGATCCACCATTCCGGCGATCCCTTGCCCGAGCCCATCCGGGTCTCGGCCGGCTTCTTGGTCAGCGGCCGGTCCGGGTAGATGTTGATCCAGACCTTCCCGCCACGGCGGATGTGCCGGGTCATGGCGATACGGGCCGCCTCGATCTGCCGGTTGGTCACGTAGGCGTGCTCGAGGGCCTGGATCCCGTACTCGCCGAACGACACGTGGGTCCCGCCGGTCGCATTGCCGGTCCGGTGCGGCCGGTGCTGCTTGCGATGCTTGACCCTGCGCGGAATGAGCATGTCCTCAGCCCTCCTCGCCCGCGGTCGCGGTCTCGGCGGGCCGGCGGCGCCGCGGCGCGTCGCCGCGGGACGGACGCTGGGGGCGCTGCTGGGCCGCGGCCCGCAGGGCAGCGGCCTGCGCCTCCCGCCCCGCCCGGCTGGTCGGGGCCTCGCCCTTGTAGATCCAGACCTTCACGCCGATCCGGCCGAAGGTGGTGCGGGCCTCGTAGAAGCCGTAGTCGATATCGGCCCGCAGCGTG
>Ga0208324_1000101_pt1 | contig 52227 bp, 49 predicted proteins | sample Sb_taG_2_FD_187707 | JGI IMG/M metagenome (GOLD analysis project Ga0208324, IMG submission 187707) | Peat soil microbial communities from Weissenstadt, Germany - Sb_50d_5_LS metaG (SPAdes) (version 2) | ecosystem: Environmental > Terrestrial > Soil > Wetlands > Peat | place: Germany... | reverse complement strand
GGGCAGCTATATTTGCCAAAATCCTCCGTATAAGCCAAATCTTCCGCGTTAATCACGGATGACTGATGACTGTGTGTGAAAAATGGGACTGGTGTCGCATTTGCGCTTGACGTTGGGTCGCCGGGCCCGTCTGAATACCCCGGCAAAGTCTTTACAGCCAGCCGCGCCGGCGGAACATGAAGAGCAGGCCCAGGACGGCCGCCACCTCGGTGCCGACGCCGCAGACGAGGAACGCAGATGTCCGGGCGCGGCTCCATGTTGCCAAAAATCCCGATTGCGGCGCGTCGTTAGACTGTGCCCCCATGAGCACCGAGCCGCCTTCGGCCAAGCAGGTCCCCCACGAGCGCGCCTACCACGGCGACACCGTTATCGATGAGTACGCCTGGCTCGCCGACAAGGAGGACCCGGACACGATCGCCTACCTGAACGCCGAGAACGCGTACACCGAGGCGGCCACCGCTGGGCTCGGCAAGCTCCAGGACCAGATCTTCGCCGAGATCAAGGCCCGCACCCAGGAAAGCGACCTGTCGGTCCCGGTACGCAAGGGCGGCTGGTGGCAGTACGCCAGGACGGTGGAGGGCCAGCAGTACGCGGTGCACTGCCGGCGCGCGGTCCGGCCGGGCGAGGTCATCCCGCCCCTGGCCGAGAACGGCCAGCCGCTGGACGGGGAGGAAGTGCTGCTGGACGAAAACGAGCTGGCCGCCGGGGCAGGCTTCTTCGCCCTCGGCGCGTACCAGCCGAGCCCGGACTGGCGCTGGCTCGCCTACTCCACCGACTTCAGCGGCGACGAGCGGTTCACCATCCGGATCAAGGACCTGGCCACCGGGGCGCCGCTGCCCGACGAGATCCCCGGCGCTTTCTACGGGTGCTCGTGGTCGCTGGATGGTTCGGCCCTGTTCTACGTGACGGTCGACGACGCCTGGCGGCCCTACCGGGTCTGGCGGCACCGGGTCGGGACGCCAGCCGAGCAGGACGACATCGTGTTCGAGGAGGCCGACCGGCGCTTCCATGTCGGCGTCAGCACCACCCGCAGCGAGCGCTATGTCGTAATCCGGAGCGCGAGCGTGCTGACCAGCGAGGTGTGGCTGCTCGACGCGGCCATTCCGGACGGCGAATTCAGCGTGGTGAAGCCGCGCGCGCAGGGCGTGGACTACGACGTCGACCACCGCGGGGACCAGCTGCTCATCCTGCACAACGACCACGCGGAGAACTTCGAGCTCGCCACCGCGCCGTTGTCCGACCCGGCGAACTGGACCCCGCTGGTGGCGCACCGGGCCGACACCCGGCTGCTGGGCATGGACGCGTTCGCGGACTTCATCGTGGTCTACTTCCGGCGGGACGGGCTGACCGGACTGCGGATCCTGCGCGCCGACGGCTCAGGCGAGCAGGACCTCCGCTGGCCCGAGCCCATCTACCGGGTCGCGCCGGGACCGAACCCCGAGTACGACTCCGGCCGGTTCCGCCTGTCCTACACCTCACTGGTCACGCCGGGCTCGGTCTACGACTGCGACCTGGCCACCGGCGAGCTGACCCTGCTCAAGCGCCAGCCGGTCCTCCCGTCCCCGTCGGGCGAGCCATACCGGCCCGAGGACTACGAGCAGCACCGGGAATGGGCGGTCTCGGCCGACGGCACCCGGATCCCGATCTCGCTGGTCTGTTGCCAGGGCACGCCTCGTGACGGTAGTGCTCCATGCCTCTTGTACGGGTACGGCAGCTACGAGATCTCCCGCGACCCGGCCTTCTCCATCCCGGTGCTCTCGCTGCTCGACCGGGGTTTCGTATACGCGATCGCGCACGTCAGGGGCGGCGGCGAGATGGGCCGGGCCTGGTACACCAACGGGAAGCTGCTGCACAAGAAGAACACCTTCACCGACTTCGTCGCGTGCGCGGAGCACCTGGAGCGTTCGCGCTGGACGTCCGCGGACCGGCTGGTGGCCCGGGGCGGCTCGGCGGGCGGCCTGCTGATGGGCGCGGTGGCCAACCTGGCGCCTCAGGACTTCGCCGGCATCGTGGCCCACGTGCCGTTCGTCGACGCGCTGAACACGATCCTGGACCCGTCGCTCCCGCTGACCGTCACCGAGTGGGAGGAGTGGGGCGACCCGTTGCACGACCCGCAGGTCTACGCGTACATGAAGTCCTACACGCCGTACGAGAACGTGACCGGGCAGGTCTACCCGCCGATCTTCGCCCTCGGCGGCCTGAACGACACCCGGGTGACCTACCACGAGCCGGCCAAGTGGGTCGCCCGGCTGCGCGCGGTGGGCCGGGGCGGCCCGTTCCTGCTCAAGATCGAGATGGAGGCGGGCCACGGCGGCCGCAGCGGCCGCTACGACGCCTGGCGGGAGGAGGCCCTGGTCCTGGCCTGGGTCGTGGAGACGGCCGGCGGCGTCCCGGCCCCGGCCGGCGCCTAGTGGTCGAACAGGGAGCTGACCGACTCGCCGTCGTGGATGCGGCTGATGGCCTCGGCCAGCGCGGGCGCGACCGACAGCACGTGCAGCTTCGGGTAGTCGGCCGGGACCGGCGCGGAGTTGGTGCACACCACCTCGGTCACGTCGGCGGCGGTCAGCTTGTCCAGCGCGTTGTCGGCGAACAGGCCGTGCGTGCAGGCCACGGCCACCGAACGCGCGCCTTGCTCGCGTAGCCGGTCGAGCAGCTCGAACACGGTGGTGCCGCGGGAGATCTCATCGTCGATGACGATCACGTCCCGGCCGGCCACGTCGCCGATGATGGCGGTGATCCGGACCTCGGTGTCGCTGATGCGCTCCTTCGCGCCCGCGGCGACCGGCACGCCAAGCCGGCGGGCAAACTGCGAGGCGCTCTTGGCGTAGCCGAGGTCCGGCGCGACCACGACCCCGCGGGACAGGTCCCGGCCGCAGAAGTGGGTGGCGAGCTCGCGCAGCGCGTGCAGGTGATCCACCGGGACCGAGAAGAACCCGTGCACCTGCGGCGAGTGCAAGGTCAGCGTGAGGACGCGGTCGACGCCCGCGGTGACCAGCAGGTCGGCGACGAGGCGGGCGCCGATGGAGATCCTCGGCTGATCCTTCTTGTCCGACCGGGCGTAGGCGTAGTGCGGTATCACCGCGGTCACCCGGGCGGCGGACGCGCCCCGAGCCGCGTCCGCCATCAGCAGCAGCTCGACCAGGTGCTCCTGGACCGGGTAGACCAGCGGCTGAATGAGGAACACGTCCCGTTCCCGGCAGTTGGCCTGGAGCTGGACCTCCAGGCAGTCGTTCGCGAACCGCTGCAGCCGGACGGGCTGCTGCGGCACGCCCAGGAACGCACAGATCTCGGCAGTCAGCGCGGGGTGGGCACTGCCGCCGAACACCACGATCTCACGCACTCCTGGCTTCCTCCGCCTCCGCTGAGTCCTTCAGGGGCGGCAGGCCGAGCTTCTGCCTGATCTCGGCCTGGATGGCCTCCGGCGCGGCTCGCGCGTCCACGGCGATGACGTACTCCTTGCGGCGGAACAGCTCGAGCACCGGGTTGGTCTTCTCGTGGTAGGTCCTCAGCCGGACGGCCAGCGCCTCCTCGGTGTCATCCTCCCGGGTCACCAGCTCCGTCCCGCACGAGTCGCACTGCCCGGCGACCTTCGGGCTGCTGTCGATCAGGTTGTAGTTGATGCCGCAGTTCGGGCACACCCTGCGGTTGAGCACCCGGTGCCGGACCTCGCTGTCAGGCAGGTCGAGCACGATGACCGCGTCGATGTCGTAGCTCTCCAGGAAGAACTCGGTCTGGGGCCGGTTCCGGGGAAACCCGTCGATGATGAACCCGAAGTTCCAGTCATGCTCGGTCAGCCTGGTCCTGACCACCGACTCGACGAGGTCGTCCCCGACCAGCTCGCCTGCCGCCATGACGCGCCGGACCTGGGCGCCCATCTTGGTGTGGTTCTGCACGTTCCAGCGGAAGATGTCTCCCACGCTGATGTGCACGAGGTCCAGGTCAGCGGCCAGCAGCTGGCTCTGCGTGCCCTTACCGCTGCCCTGCACGCCCATGATCACGTATTTGCGCATGTCGACCAGCCTGGCATATCGGGCGGCGTCATATCCGGCTAGGTCGCCCGGTGCCCTGCTGGGCGCAGGCCGAGCTTGCGTTCGCAGGCCCGCCGCATCGGGCGGCTGAGCAGCGGGCGCAGCTGCGGCCAGTCGTCGTGCAGCCGCCGCGGGTTGACAAAGCGGGCCAGGTCGTTCCGCCTGCCCTGGCTGAGCACGATGCTGTACAGGAGCAGCCTGGGTCTCTCCAGGGCGACGTCGAACTCGCGCAGTCCGTGCCAGGTCAGGTGGACCGGCAGCACGACCACCCCCTGCCAGGGCCCATGGAGGTCATCGAGCCGGTCGGGGAGCCGCGCGACCTCCGGCGACCAGCCGGTGAACAGGCTCATGGGAGAATTATCGGTGACCAGCCGGCCGGCCGCGAGCAACCGGCACGCCGCCGGCAGGACTTTCCGGGCAGCGCTACGCTCATCACATGGAGAACGCCGCCCCGACTACGCCCGCCGAAGGTGCCGTGTCAGCGCCTCCCGGGCCGGTGTGGCGGTTCCTCGTCCAGCCCCGCTGGCTCGGCTGGCACCTGCTCATGGTGGTTTCCTTCTGGGGCATGCTCTGGCTCGGTGACTGGCAGCTGCACCGCGCGCTCAGTGGTAACGGGCTGAGCTGGGCCTACACGTTCGAGTGGCCGCTGTTCGCCGTCTTCGCGGTGGTGTTCTGGGCCAAGACGATCAAGGATGAGTTCCGGATCAAGCGCGGCGAGGTATCCGGATCGGCCGGGCCGGCGGCCGACGAGGACGACCTCCCGGTCAGCGTGCGGGCCGTCCAGGCCAGCGTCGCCTCGCCCGGGCATGAGGAGGACGAGGACGAGGAGCTCAGCGCCTACAACGCCTACCTGGCCCGGCTCAACGCCGAGGTCAAGAACCACGGCAGATGGCACGGATGGCGAAGCTAGAGAGGATGAAGCCGTGAGGGCAGCGGTGCTCCGGTATCGGGTGATGGCGTACGTGACCGGCGTGGTGCTGATGGTGCTGTGTTTCGTCGGTATCCCGCTGCAGGTGGCGGGCCACCCGGTGGTGGCCAACGACGTCGGCGTGGTGCACGGCATCCTGTACATCATCTATCTGGTGTGCGCTTGGATCCTGTCCCGGAAGCTGCAGCTGGCGACCAAGCCGACGGTAATCATGCTGCTGGCCGGGACCATCCCGGTGATGACGTTCATCGTCGAACGGTGGGTCACGCACCGGTTCATCGACCCCGCGCTGGCTGAGCAGGTGCACTCGGCCCAGCCCGTGAGCCCTAGAACCCCATAGAACCCCGTAGAACCCCATAGAACACCGTGAGTGATCATTACTTCTCCCCGCGGCCACGCGTCCCGCACCGGCCCGGCCAGGTCCGGGTCGTCCTGCCCGACGTCTATCTGGAGCTGGCCACCGACGCCGGGGTCTTCTCCCCCGGCCGGCTCGACCCCGGCACGCGGCTGCTGCTCGACGAGGCTCCCGCGCCGCCGCCCACGGGCGACCTGCTCGACCTCGGCTGCGGCTACGGCCCGATCGCCTGCGTGCTGGCCAAGCGGTCACCCGGCGCCACCGTCTGGGCGGTCGACGTCAACGAGCGGGCGCTCGAACTGTGCGCGCGGAACGCCGTCGCGGCGGGGCTGCCCAACGTGCGCTGCGTCACCCCGGACGACCCTTCTGTCCCGCCCCGGCTGGCCGGGATCTGGTCCAACCCGCCGGTCCGCATCGGCAAGCCGGCCCTGCACGAGCTGCTGTCCGCCTGGCTGGTCCGCCTGGCGCCCGGCGGTCAGGCGTATCTGGTCGCCGGGCGCAACCTCGGCGCCGATTCGCTGCACCGCTGGCTGGCCGGGCAGGGCTGGCCGGTGACGCGACGGGCCGCGCGGAGTGGTTACCGCCTGCTCCAGGTCGAATTTTCGCCCGAACGGGCCGTGGTGGCTCCCCCGTGACGCTGTTGCCCCCGCCCCCCCGTACCCCCCCGGGCCCTCGCCAGCTCCGCCCGGTCGAGGTCAAGCGGCTGAACCGGGAATGGCGCCGGGTCAGCGGGGCCCGGCTGGCGCTGCTGCTGGACTCGGTCGGCCAGCCGTTCAACGTCGGTTCCATCGTGCGCTCGGCCGCCGCCTTCGGCGCCGAGCACCTGTGGCTGTGCGGCAGCACCGCGCCGCTGTCTCACCCGGGCGTGGGCAAGACGGCCCTCGGCACCCAGCGGCTCGTGCAGGCGACCACCGAGGCGAGCCCGGTCGCCGCGGCCAAGGCGGCCGCGGCCGCGGGCCTGCGGGTGGTGGCGATCGAGCTGGCCACGGGCGCCCTCCCCCTGCACGAGGCGCCGCTGGACGGCGATGTATGCCTGGCGCTCGGCCACGAGGACCACGGCTGTTCGGCGGCCCTGCTCGCGGTGGCCGACGCGGTCGCGTACATCCCGCAGCCGGGCCGGGTCGGGTCGCTGAACGTCGCCGTGGCCGCCGCCGTGGCGATGGCCGAGGCGCGCCGCCGGGCCTGGACCCAGGGATGACCCGCCCTTCGGCTGACGATGACGCGACACGCGCCGTTCACTCCGCATACCGGGTCAGCGTGCATACTAACGATCGTGCGAGTACCGTTCCTCGATCACCCGCGGCCCGCCGCCTTCGCCCACCGCGGCGGCGCGGCCCACGCCCCGGAGAACTCCTGGACCGCGTTCGAGCACGCCGTCAAGCTGGGCTACGTCTACCTCGAGACCGATGCGCGTGCGACCTCGGACGGGAAGCTCGTAGCCTTCCACGACCGTACGCTCGACCGGGTGACTGGCGCGTCCGGCCCGATCAGCGCGCTGCCCTACCGTGAGGTCGCCGCGCTGCGAGTGTCGGGCACCGAGCCGATACCGCTCATCGAGGATCTGCTCGGCGCCTGGCCCGATGTGCGCTTCAACATCGACCTGAAGGACGTGCCGGGGATCTCGCTGCTCCCCGACGTGCTGCGCCGCGCCGGCGCGTGGGACCGGGTCTGCGTGACCTCGTTCTCCGGCAGTCGGCTCCGGACCGCCCGCGGGCTGCTCGACCGGCCGGTGTGCATGGCGACCTCGCCGACCGCGGTGGCCGGGGTCCGCTGCAACGTCGGGTATTCGCCACGCTGGCCGCAGATCCGGATGTTCGCCCGCTTCCTGTCACGGGCCTCCGTCTGCTGCGCCCAGGTGCCGGGGAAGATGGCCACGGCCGCATTCGTGCGCCGGGCGCACGTCCTCGGCCTGGACGTGCACGTCTGGACCATCAACGACCGGGCCGAGATGATCCGGTATCTCGATCTCGGCGCCGACGGCATCATGACCGACGACATCGAGACGCTGCGCGACGTGCTCATCGAGCGCGGTCAGTGGCATCCGCGGGTGGGCTCGGGGGAGCAATAGGGGCCCTCAAGGCCGATAGCTGCGAGCTTTCGCCGGGAAACACGATTGGGTAACGCCCGGAGCGGGAATCTTGTCCGGGTATTCAGCGTTGCCACGTATGACCGTTGACCGCCTGGGAGGCAGCAAGCATGGCCGAACGCGCACTTCGCGGCACCCGGCTCGGTGCGACGAGCTACGAAAACGACAGGAACACCGACCTGGCACCCCGTCAGGACGTCGCTTTCGACTGCCCGAACGGACACCATTTTAGCGTGCCTTTCGCGGCGGAGGCGGAACTTCCTGGCACGTGGGAGTGTCGCGTCTGTGGTTCGATCGCCATCGCCGCCACCGGAGAGTCCCCTTCGCCGAAGAAGGCCAAGCCGCCGCGCAGCCACTGGGACATGCTCATGGAGCGGCGCACCGTCGAGGACCTCGAGGCTGTACTCGCCGAGCGCCTCGAGGTTATCCGGGAACGCCGCATCACCGAGCGCGGCGACCACCGCAGGAGCGCGTAGGCGCCCCGCCGTTCAGCCTGTCCTGCGAGACCTTGTCGGGGCCTATCGGGGTCTATCGGGGCCTGAGCCGACGCAGTCGCTTTGCGACGCCCCATTGCGCGACCCGCCAGAACGCCTCCAGGATGATGTTGTTACTCATCTTGCTCGCGCCGTGTTCCCGTTCCACGAACGTGATCGGCACCTCGACGATCTTGAGCCCGGCCTGCGCGACCCGCATGGTCAGGTCGATCTGGAAGCAGTACCCCGCCGACTGGACCTGGTCCAGGCTGATCGTGCGCAGGGTCGAGGCGCGATAGGCGCGGAAGCCCGCGGTCGCGTCGCGGACATTCAGGCCCAGCATGAGGCGGGTGTAGATGTTGGCCCCGCGGGACAGCGCCTCGCGGGACCGCGGCCAGTTGACCACCCGGCCGCCGGGCATCCACCGGGACCCGATGGCCAGGTCCGCATGGGCCAGCGCGCCGACCAGGACGGGCAGGTGCTCCGGCAGGTGCGAGCCGTCCGCATCCATCTCCACGATTACTCCATAGTCACGCTCCAGCGCCCAGCTGAAACCCGCCATGTACGCCCTGCCCAGGCCTGCCTTCTCCGTCCGGTGCATGACCTGGACATGCGGATCGGCCTCGGCCAGCTTGTCGGCGATGTCGCCGGTGCCGTCCGGACTGTTATCGTCCACGATCAGCAGGTCAGCCTCTGGCAGCGCCGCCCTGACGCGGCCCGTGATGGATTCCAGGTTCTGCCGTTCGTTGTAGGTGGGCATGATCACGACGGTCTGGCCGGCCGTCGGATTAGTGGGTGGATGTGGCTCTGTCACTACCTCTGCCTATCCCTGTGTTGGTTAACAGGAGGTGTCACGGACGGTGCACGCCATGATATCCCCGTACTCGCATTCCCCCGGGCAGACGACGAACCGTGTCGGCCTGCCGCGAACCTTGTTCCCCACGGAACCAACGAACCAGCCCGGTGAATCGTGCCTAACCGGACGGACAAGGAAGGAAAAGGGCCCGGGCAGCGCCTTCGGACCGGAGTCCGTCCCGTTGGCAGCGGGCTCGGTCTCCGTTGTCTACTGGGTGCCCGGGCCCTTTCCACGCCCAAACCCCTATGACCCCCTGTCCAGCCGGATCAGCGCCGCTGGCTCCCTCAGCCCTTCGCATGCCACGCAGGCCTTGGGGCGGCTGGATGCTGACACCCCACGCTGTGGCGTTGCTCCGAACCTGGCGAGCCTGTCGGTCCGGCTAGCGAGCCCGGTGCTGGACTGTGCAGCAAGATACCCCTGATCCTCGCGATGTCAACCGCGCTCTGGCCACGCCCCGACTCAAGGTAGGAATTCGCCTACATTGAGTCACTGCCCGGAACCTCGGCCCGGTGCCGCCCGGGTCCATCCGCTCCCATCTGTCGCTTTTGTCCGGTGAGGAAGTTTTTTTGTCGGGCGGCCGCGAAAATTTGCGGGCGTTGTCCTCTTGCACGCCGTGGTTTCGGGGTATGGATCACCCACTTGGCGTCACGGGACCCTCTCTGCCCCGCTTCCGCGGCCGACGCCACACTCCCCCCCGGAGGTGATGCGAATGGATGATAGCGCCGACCGGTTCCTCGAACTGATCCACCAGCTCGAGGACTTCACCCACTCGATCAGCCCTGACCAGGCGCATTCCGAATTCGATGAGACAACGCTCCAGCTCTTCTGGATGCGGTGGCCGCAGCTGTCGGCCTGGGCCGGGTCGCTCTGGCGATTGCTCTCCGAAGAGCTCGCCGGGCCGTCCGCCCCGCACGACTCCGAGCTGTTCGAGATCGGCGAAAGTGGCTGAGGACAGCCGCCGGGCCCTCACGGTCGGCGAGATGATGCATACCCGGGTGATACTTACTACCCCGGACAGTCCCATGGCGGAGGCCGCCGCCGAGATGGTGCGGGAGCGGGTAGGCTCGGCCCTGGTCATGCAGGGCAACTTCCTGGCCGGCATCCTCACCGAGCGCGACGTCCTGCGCGCAGCGGCGTCCGGGACCGACCTGACCGCGGTCCAGGTCTCGGCGTGGATGACCAAGGATCCCCAGTCAGCTGAACCGGATACCACGGTCGAGGACGCGGCTCAGATGATGCTCCTGAACGGCTTCCGTCACCTCCCGATCATGGAAGGACGCGCGGTGCGCGGCGTGGTCAGCCTCCGTGACCTGTTCGCCGCCAGGATCAGCCGGCCTCCCCAGAATCGCGGAGTGCCCAGCTGACGCTCCGGCGGACCAGGAAACCCCGAGGTGGAACCCCTCGCGGCGGAGGTGCTCACCGGACCCGGCCGGTTACCGTGGCGGTTGTTGGGCACGTCCTGCACCTGAACGCCCGATCCTGCGTCCGGTGACGGCCGACGACCACGCCGCGCTGTCAGACGTGCAGGCGGCGGGTGACGACGCCCTGTCCGACGTCAACACCGGACCACAGGCTGAAATGACTGCCGATATCGAGGTAATCGGACACGTCGTCGCCGATGACCCGCAGCGTGACCATGAGGTGGGGTTTCCCGGGCCGGAACGGCCCGGCGTCGTCGCCGTCGACCAGGGCGCTGAAGACTTGGGTACGGTGGGTCTCGCTGCTCTCGGCGCGCAGCACCAAGCGGTGCGATCCGGCAGCGAGCTTCGTGCGCGCGTCCTCGGTCGGGTAAGGCGTAACCAGGGCCTGGAACTTGTACCGCTTCATGTTCGCACCACCGATCACTCAGGCATATAAATCGTAGCACGATAATTACGTCCCGGCGCAACTGCCTTGGTCGGCTGGCCCGGCATCAAACCCGCGGCTGACGACCGCCGACGGTCAGATGAGCGTAACGCGCGTACATCCGAAGGCCCAGCTCCGGTTCATGTGAGCTTTATAAACGGTGAATTATTTCGTACCACGATGTAATTCACCGTGCAAGCGGCCTTCTCGCAGGCTAAGCCGGCCCACCGGACCAGGGGAGGCCGCCCTCCGGTGCCGGTGACAATGTCGTTCGGGCCACGATATAGTGGCCGACGAGAATCGGCCACCGGCTGATAAACCAGCCTAGATGGCAATGTCCTGGCCCGGAAGGTGAACAATGGCCCGGCTCACCCAGCAAGACTTCGAGAAGCTGTTGGAGTTCCGGGTCACCTTGCGGCGCTTTCAGCGCTGGAGCGAAGACCAGGCCAAGGCGGCCGGGCTGACGCATGTCCAGCACCAGTTGCTGGTGGCGATCAAGGGACACCCGGGCGGCCGGCCGCCGACGGTCGGCGATCTGGCCGGCTACCTGCTGCTGCGCCCGCACAGCGCGGTGGAACTGGTCGACCGCGCCGAGGCCGCCGGGCTGGTGGAACGCACGGCGGACCCGGAGGACGGCCGGGTGGTGCGGGTCCGCCTGACCGCAGAAGGCGAGGAGATCCTGCAAAACCTGACCCGGGCGCACCTGGACCGCCTGCACGAGCTAGCCGTCGTCCTGGACCAATTCGTGACCAGGCACGATAGCGCGCAACCGGCGCCCGCCAGTGACGGCCAACCGTCCCCTTAACAGCCCGCGGGCACGACGACCGTGCCTGCGGCGGTGACGACGAGGATCGGTTCGTCGAGCGCCGAGGCGGCCGACTCCCCCCGGGCCGGGCTTGGGGGCTCGGCGCGGCATACCACCCGGGCCTCGAAGGCGAGCTGCCTGCTGCGCCGCCCGACCGCGGTGACCGTGGCCGTGGCCTCGATAACGTCACCGGCCAGCACCGGCGCCCGGAACTGCACGTCGGAGTAGGACGCGAACAGCCCCTCGTCGCCGTCCATCCGGACGCACAGCTCGGTCGCCACGTCGCCAAACAGCCCTAGCACGTAGGCGCCGTCCACCAGGTTCCCGCCGTAGTGGGCGTCCCCGTGCTTCACGTACCTCCGCTGCATCACGGTAAAGCCGATGCTCATGCCGTTCTGCCTCCTCCTTTTTTGGGAGGGGACTCCATCCCCGCGGACTCCCCTGGCACTTGCGGCGCGAGGGCGTGCACCAGGTAGCTGGCCACCTCGCCGGGCGTGGTGCCGCGGCCGAAGATCTTGTCCACGCCGAGGTCGTGCGCCGCGCTGGGATCAAAGCGGGGGCCGCCCACCACGAGCAGCGGGCGCCGCGGGCCGAACGCGGCCGACATCTCCCGGGTGTTCGACAGATGGGCATCGCGCTGCGTGACGACCTGACTGACCAGCACCGCGTCGGCGTGCTCGGCTGCGGCCCGGGCCACCAGGTCGGCCACCCCGACCTGGGAGCCCATGTTCACCACACGGATCTCCCGGTAGTACTCCAGGCCTTTCTCCCCCGCGTGGCCCTTGACGTTGAGGATCGCGTCGATGCCCACGGTGTGCGCGTCGGTGCCGATGCACGCGCCCACCACGACCAGCTTGCGGCCCAGCGCCGAACGGATCCGCAGGTTCACTTCCGCCGCCGGGAGCACCGGGAACTCCCGCTCGGTCACCGTCACCGCCGACAAATCGACAATGTGGCTGACCCGGCCGTAGACGATAAAGAACGTGAAGTCCGGCCCCATTCCCTTGGCGTGCACCACCATCGCCGGGTCCAGGCCCATCTTGGCCGCCAGCTGCAGCGCGGCGCCCTCGGCCCGGGCCCGCTGCGTCTCGTCGCCGAACGGCACGGGCAGCGTGAACGACAGCTGCACCCGTCCGTCCCCCGTGGTGTCCCCGTAGGGCCGCACCAGGCCCATGGCGCCGGTCAGGCTCACTGCTCTACCTCCAATTGCGGGGCCTCCAGCACGTCGGACGCCGGGTTGTAGTAGCCCTCGGCGCGTTCTACCACTCCGTCCAGCCCGCGGCCGCCGTCGGCCGGCCGCTTGGTCACCCCGAACGTCCCCTCGGCGATCGCGTTCAGAAGTCCCTGCGACCCGATCGTGCCCAGCAGGTCGACGGCCTCGCCGAGCACCTGCCGGGCCCGCTGCGCGACGAACCCGTCCGGCTCGGGCCGGAATTCCTGGCCCAGCCGGCCAGCGGCGCGCCGCACGTACCTGACGTTCTCCAGGGCCAGGTCGCGGTCGGATAGGAACGGGGTGTGGATGCCTTCGGTCATCATCCCGATGAGCAGGATGGACTGGTCGGTCATCACGCCGCACAGGTTGAAGAACGCGTCCAGCAGGTAGCCGGCGAACACGTTGCCGGTCATGTGCTTGGTCGGCGGCATGTACTTCAGCGGCGCGTCCGGGAACAGCTCCCTGACCAGCTGGGCGTGGGCCAGCTCGAGCAGGAAGGAGTCGGGCAGCTCGGGGTTGATCTCGAACGCGTGGCCCAGGCCGAGCTGAGCGTCGGCGAGCCCGGCCTCGCGGCCGAAGTACTCGTTCAGCAGCTGCGAAACCACCACCGTGTGGGCCGCGTCCACCGCGTCGGCGGTGGTCAGGTAGTTGTCCTCGCCGGTGTTGATGACGATGCCCGCCCGGGCGTGCACCTGGCGGGAGAACCGCTGGTCGATGAACGTCCGCACCGGGTTGATGTCGCGGAAGATGATGCCGTACATGCAGTCGTTCAGCATCATGTCCAGCCGCTCGAGCCCGGCCAGCGAGGCGATCTCCGGCATGCACAGGCCGGAGGCGTAGTTGGTCAGCCGCACGTACCGCCCGAGCTCGCGGGACACATCGTCCAGCGCGGCCCGCATCAGCCGGAAGTTCTCCTGCGTGGCGTAGGTGCCCGCGTACCCTTCCCGGGTCGCCCCCTCCGGCACGTAGTCCAGCAGCGACTGCCCGGTGGAGCGGATCACCGCGATGACGTCCGCGCCCTCCCGCGCCGCCGCCTGCGCCTGCGGGATGTCCTCGTAGATGTCCCCGGTGGCCACGATCAGGTAGATCCACGGCATCGGCGGATTCGAGGTGGCGGCCAGCATCCGGTCCCGCTCGGCCCGCTGGGCATCGATCCGGGAGATTCCTTTTCTGACCGAACGGGCCGCGGCATCACGGGCCCCGTCACCCTCGTGCCCCGCGGGAAGCCGGAACTTGACCAGGCCCGTGGCCGCATCGACGGCCAGCGTGCGCAGGTCCGGGTAGCCTCCCGTCAGCATCGCGTCCCAGACCGGCAGGGCCACCCCGTGCTCCAGGCCCGCGCTCTCGCGGACCGCGTCGGTGAGCCGGTTCACCCACGGCATCCCGTCCTCGTCGGCCCCGTCCAGCCCGGCCAGCCGCAGCACGGCCCGTTCCACCGACACCGTGGTATGCGTCCGGGCCAGCTCCGTGACCGGCTCGCCGGCCCGCCGGGCCAGCTCGCGGGCCCTGGCTACCAGCGCGGGATCGAGGTTGAGCTTGCCGGTCATGCCAGGAGCCTCCGTTCGAACAGGGCGCGCACCGGTGGGTTCGCCCGGAGCAGGTCCAGGGCGAACTCGGCGTGGCCCGGCACGTAGCCGTTGCCGACCAGCATGGTCACGTCCGCGGCCAGCCCTTCGGCGCCCAGGGCCGCAGCGCTGAACGACGTGGCCATCGAGAAGAAAATCACCGTCCCGCCCTGCGTTGTTGACAAGATCGCCCCGCCCTCGCATCCGGGGACGTCCACGCACACCACGGTGACGTCCGCCGGTGCCCCTGCTTGCTCTACCTTTTCTGCGAGGCCTACTGGATCCCTAGCATCTGCGACCACTATCTCGTCTACCAGGGGGGACTGCGGCGCTCGGAGGTGCGTCGCCGGGCGATTACTCCGGCTCTGTTGGTTTTCGCTGGCCGTCGCCGCACCTTGGGCGCCTCCGTCCTGCGTGGCCGTGGGGTTGCGCAGCAGGGCTGCTTCGGCCTCGGTTGGGACGACGCCGATGACTTTGCTGGCGCCGGCCTGGCGGGCGGCGGCGGCGGAGAGGGAGCCGCTCTTGCCGGCGGCGCCGATGATGACGGCGATGTTGCCCTTCTTCACTACGCGGCTGGTCAGGGCGGGGGCACCGCATACGTCCAGTACTGCGAGCGACAAGGGCACAGGGAGATCCGTGGGCAGTACTGCCGCGATGGTTCGGGCGAACAGGATGGCGTGGCCGTGGCAGGGGATCTGTTCGGACTGGGCGTCCCAGCGGCTAAGGCCGTCGGTGATAGCGAGGGGGGTGAGGGTGAGGGAGACCAGGGTGGCGATGCGCTGGCCGGGTTTGAGGCCGAGCGGCGATTCGGGGCCGACCTCCTCGACCGTGCCGGTGAGCATGCCGCCGGAGCCGGTGACCGGGTTCTGCATCTTGCCGCGGGTGGCGACGATGTCCAGCACCGCGGCCCGGATCTTGTCCGGGTCGTGCGCGTAGGTCTCGCGCAGCTGCCGGTAGGAGGCAGCGTCCAGGTTCAAGCGGTCGACGCGGACCCTGACCTCATCGGGGGCGATCGCGGGACTCGGATCCAGCCGCCAGGCGGCCTGCGGCAGGACGCCGGGCGGGTCCAGCACGCGGTGCAGCCCGAGGGGTGAGGCCGGTCGGATCTGGGCCGAGGTCGGCAGCGAGGTGGTCATGGCGCTGGTTTCCCTTCCCCGCAGGCGGCCGCTCCGGGGCCCGGCCTGCGCCTGCCCGCCCGGGCGTGGGCGAGCGGGGTACGTGACACAACGGTTCGTTCCGTAAAATCTCCTGTAGGATGGCTCACATACTGCAAATTTTACGGCAGATCTGCTATTGTACAGTAGATATTGTTGCAAGTGGTAGGGCCGTGGCAGCCGGGCGCCCGGCGTCCGCCCCGGAAAATCTGCGGTTCACTACGTTTTGTACCGCAGCTCCTTCGGTATTATCCCCAGATGGGAGGGCTTCGTTCATGAACTCTCAGCCTTATGTATACAAGCGTCATGAGGTGGCCGAACCCGACTGGCGCCGCTTCCCCGGCTGGGCCGGGGTGTCCGCCGCCGACTGGGAATCCGCGCAGTGGCAGCGCGCGCACTGCGTCAAGAACGCCCGCCAGCTGAGGCAGGTCACCGGGCCGGGGCTGGACGAGAGGTTCTTCGCCGACCTCGAGCGTGACCAGCGCGAGCGGGCCACCATGTCGATGCTGATCCCGCCGCAGATGCTCAACACCATCGTGCCGTCCGCGGCGCCCGACGAGCCCGGCTTCACCGAGGCGTTCTACGCCGATCCGGTGCGCCGGTACATGATCCCGGCGTTCAGCGACCGGCGGACCGACTGGCCGTCCCACCCGTACGCGCAGCGTGACTCGCTGCACGAGGCGGAGATGTGGGCGGTCGAGGGCCTGACGCACCGGTACCCGACCAAGGTGCTGGCCGAGCTGCTGCCGAGCTGCCCGCAGTACTGCGGCCACTGCACCCGGATGGACCTGGTCGGCAATCCCACGGCCCAGACCGACAAGCACAAGTTCGCGATGGCCCGCGAAGACCGGCTCGGGGCGATGCTGGACTACCTGCGCCGCACCCCCGGCGTGCGCGACGTGGTGGTCTCCGGCGGGGACGTGGCCAACCTGCCCTGGCCGCGGCTGGAGTCGTTCGTGGCCGCGCTGCTGGAGATCGCCTCGATCCGCGACATCCGGCTGGCCAGCAAGGCGCTGATGGGCCTGCCCCAGCACTGGCTGTCCGGCGAGGTCCGCGCGGGCATGGCCCGGCTGGCCGGCACGGCCCGCTCGCGCGGGGTGAGCATCGCCATCCACACCCACGTGAACGCCGCCCAGTCGGTGACGCCGCTGGTGGCCCGGGCCGCCGCGGCCATGCTGGAGGCCGGAGTCCGCGACGTGCGGAACCAGGGCGTGCTGCTGCGCGGGGTGAACGACAGTACCGAGGCGATGCTCGACCTGTGCTTCGCCCTGCTCGACGGCGCCGCGATCATGCCTTACTACTTCTATATGTGCGACATGATCCCCGGCAGCGAGCACTGGCGGCTGTCGCTGGCCGAGGGCCAGTCGCTGCAGCACGACATCATGGGCTACCTGCCCGGCTTCGCGACCCCGCGGGTGGTCTGCGACGTGCCTTACGTCGGCAAGCGCTGGGTGCACCAGGTGGCCAGGTACGACACCGAACGCGGCATCTCCTACTGGACGAAGAACTACCACACCGCCATCGAGGCCGACGACGAGCTCGCGCTCAGCCGCGAGTACCCGTACTACGACCCGATCTACCTGCTGCCCGAATCAGGCCAGACCTGGTGGCGGTCCCTGGCCTCCCGGCCGCGGGCCGGCGCCGCCGTCCTCAGCCTCGCCGACGCCGCCGCCAGGAGATAAACCCGGGGTCCGTCACTCATACCGGCCCGCCAGCTCCTCCAGGTGCTGACGCACCGCGGGCCATTCGCCGGCGGTGATGCTGAAGCGCGCCGAGTCCCGTGGCCTCCCGTCCGCACCGAGCCGGTGCGCGCGCAGGACGCCCTCGTAGCGGGCACCGATCCGCTGCATGGCGTCCCGGGACCGCTGGTTGCGCGCGTCGGTGTGCAGGCACACCGAGGACACCCGCCAGGTCTCGAAGGCGTGGGTTAGCATGAGGCGCTTCATCTCGGTGTTCGCCCCGGTCCTGATGGCCTTCAGGCTGAGCCAGGTGTAGCCGATCTCGCAGGTGTCGGGGCCGGTGCGGTCATGGCCGTCCGGCCACGGCCACCAGGCGAGGTCCCAGAACCGCGTCGAGCCGATCACGGTGTCGTCCGCGGCGCGGACCACGGCGAACGGGACGGCCGTCCCGTTGTCCCGGTCCGCCACCGCGGTCTCCACGTACCGACGGACCTGGGCCTCGTCTTGCGGCACCGGAGACCAGCGGTACAGCTCTCCGCCGTCGGCCGCCGCGGCCACCAGCCCGGGCACGTGCTGGTGGCCCAGCGGCTCCAGGCGGACCACCTGGCCCGCGAGCGGTGTTTCCTCGGGGGGAACGATCCCCCCCAGACCCCCCCTGATCCTGGGGGGAAACCTTTCCCCCCAGACCCCCTCGGCCCCCCCGTTCCCCCCTCGGGGCGGGCGCTCCAGGTAGCGGCCATTCGGCTGGGCGAAGCCGAACTGCCGGTACAGGCCCTGCGCGTCAGAGGTATGCAGCATCCAACGGCAGCCGGCGCCCGGGCCGTCCTCGATCATCATCCGCACGACGGCCTTACCGAGCCCGGCGCCCCGGTGCCCGGGCAGCACGTACACGTCGGCCAGGTACACCGCCCCGCCGTCGCCGAACGCGCGGGCGAAGCCGACCATGGCGCCGGCCTGGTCGTAAGCACCCACGACCCGCCAGGCCGTGGTGATCTGGCCCTTGATGTCCCCGGCGCCGCGCCACCGGCCCCAGTAGGCCTGGGTGGTCAGGAACGCCGCCGCGGCGTCGGCGTCGACCCGGCCCGGGTCGTCGTCGATCTCGTAGTCACCTGCGGTCCTGCGCATCACGGCACCTCCGGCGTCGCCAGGGCTTGGTCGATATCGGCGATCAGGTCGGCGGCGGGTTCGATGCCAACCGACAGCCTGATCAGGCCGTCCGGCGCCGTCTCGCCCGGCCATCTGGCCCGCCGCTCCCAGGTCGACTCCACGCCGCCGAAGCTGGTCGCGGGCAGGATCAGCCGCGAGCTGGCCACCACCCGGTCGGCCGCCGGGGCCGAGTCCACCTCGAAGGACAGCAGCGGCCCGAACCCGTCCGGCATCTGCCGCCGGGCGAACGCGGTCGCCTTGAGGCCCGGATAGTGGACGGCGCGCACCCGGCGGTGGCCGGCCAGGAACCGGGCGACGGCCAGCGCGCTGTCCGACTGGCGCGCGATCCGCAGCGGCAGCGTCTTCAGCCCGCGCAGCGCCAGCCAGGCCTCAAACGGCCCGGGGATGCCGCCGCCGCTGCTGCGCCAGGCTCGCAGCCCGGCCAGCAGCTCGGCGTCCCGGCTGACCACCGCGCCGGCGATCACGTCGGAATGCCCGGATATCGCCTTGGTCAGCGAGTACAGCGAAGCGGCCGCGCCCCAGTCAAGCGGCCGCTGAAGCACACTGGTGGCGGTGGTGTTATCCACGATCATCGGGGCGTTCGCCGCGGCCGCCGCCTCGGCCAGCGCGGCCAGATCCGCGACCCGCAGCAGCGGGTTGGTCGGCGTCTCGGCCCAGAGCACCGCCGGAGCGGACCCGTTGCCCTTCAGCTCGCGCTTCACCGCGGCTAGGTCCCGCAGGTCGACGTGGACCGGTTGTGCGCCGTGCGGCCGCAGTTTGTCGGCGAGCAGCCGGGCCCCGTAGTAGCCGTCGGCAGGCAGCACGATGCGCTCCCGGCCCTGGGCGAGCGTGAGCATCAGCGCCATCGAGGCCGCCTGCCCGGAGGCGAAGATCACCGCCTCGGCGTCCTCCAGGCCGCCGAGCGCCTCCTCCAGCGCTTCCCAGCCCGGGTTTCCATCCCGGCCGTAGCCCCGTTCCCGCCGCGGCTCTCCCTCGGACACGTAGATGCTGGTGGGCACGAGAGGCGGGGTGGCGGGCTGGGCCGGGGTGCGCGCGGTCCCCGCGTGGATCAGCCTGGCCTCGGCGGAGAAGGTCCCGCTCATGCGGGTTCCCGGTGCCGCTCTTTGTGGAAGAATGTTACAGTACATACTGTGAACATATTGGTACGATATCGCGTTCAGGGCGCTACGGCAAAGGAGATATCGGCCAGCGTGGAAGCGGGCGTCCGCAGCGGCCAGCTGATGCCGGGCGACCGGCTGCCGGCCGTCCGTGAGCTGGCCGACCAGCTCGGCGTCAGCCCGACCACGGTCGCCGCGGCCTACGGTGACCTGCGCCGGCGAGGCATCACGGCCGGCTCGGGCCGGGCCGGCACGCGGGTCCGCGGCGCTCCCCCGGTCAGCAGCCGGAGCTACCTGACCGTCCCGGCGGGCACCCGCGACCTCATCACCGGCGGCCCCGATCCGGGCCTGCTGCCCGTCCTGCCGGCCCGGCCCGCAATGCGGCAGGCCCGGATGTACGCTCAGGCTCCGGTCGCGCCGCGGCTGCGGCAGCTGGCCGCCGAGCAGCTGGCCGCCGACGGCATCGACGCGACCAGCCTCATGGTCACCGGCGGCGCGCTGGACGGCATCGAGCGGGTCCTCGCGACCTGGCTCATGCCCTCGGACCGGGTCATCGTCGAGGACCCTGGCCACGCCGTGACCTTCGACCTGGTCGCGGCCATGGGCTATACCGCGGTACCGGTCCCCGTGGACGAGCTGGGCATCCGGCCCGCCGAGCTGGCCGCCGCGCTGGGCCGGGGCGCGGGCGCGGTGATCATGACCCCCCGGGCCCAGGCCGCCACCGGCGCCGCCTGGGACGCCGATCGCGCCGCCGAGATCGGCGCGGTCCTGCGGCGCCACCCGCCCGCCGGGGTGATCGAGGACGACCACGCCGGGCCGGTGGCGGGCGTGCCCGCCTTCTCGGTCTCGGCTAGATTGCCGCGATGGGTCACCATCCGCTCGGTGTCCAAGTCGCTCGGCCCCGACCTGCGGCTCGCGGTGCTGGCCGGGGATGAGGCCACCGTCGCGCGGGTGGCGGGCCGCCAGGCCCTGGGTACCGGGTGGGTGAGCTACCAGCTGCAGGAACTGGTCGCCGACCTGTGGACCGACCCGTCGGCGGCGCACGCGCTGCGCGCCGCGACCCAGGCCTACGCCGCGCGCGGCGATGCGCTGCGCTCGGCGCTGCGGGGTCACGGGATCACCGTCAGCGGCCGATCGGGGTTCACCTGCTGGATACCGGTTCCCGACGAGGACGGCGTGGCGTCCTCGCTGGCCGAGGCCGGCTGGGCGGTCGCCCCCGGGCAGCGGTTCCGCATCGCCGCGCCGCCCGGGATCAGGATCTCGTTCGCCACCCTGGACACGGCCGACGCCGCCTCGTTCGCGGCCGACGTCGCCCGCGCGCTGCGGCACCGGCCGTCACGCCTGGACTGAGCCGGGCGGTCGCTGACCTTACTCGCGCGCGCTAAGCACGCAGAACTCGTTGCCCTCGGGATCGGCCATGACCACCCAGCTGACCTGGGCCGGGTCCTGGCCGACGTCGACGCGCCGGGCGCCCAGGTCCTCCAGGCGGCGCACCTCGGCCTCCTGGCCTGCGGCCAGCGACGGTGCCAGGTCGATGTGCAGCCGGTTCTTCACCGTCTTCCCCTCGGGGACGGGCACGAAGATCAGCCCCGGTCCCCGCTCGAGCGGAGGGATGTCACGGGCCTGTTCGAGCGCGTGCGGCGGGACCACGACGACCTCGTCGGCGGCCTCGTAGATGATCCGCCAGTCGAGGGCCCCCGCCCACCAGCGGCTCAGGGCCGCGACGTCCCGGCAGTCCACGACGACCGAATACCAGCGGATGGTCATGGGCCGACCCTAGCTGGTCGGCTCCCGGTGCGGCGCCGGGCCAGGCGGGATGGTCTTGAGCGGGATGGTGCTGAACGCGAATTCGCGTAGCGCAGCGCTCTTGGCACCGCCGGCAGCACCGGAGCCTTCGGCGGCGCCCCCGGCCTGGTGCCCGCCCGCGGCCGGCTCGATAGCCAGGATGGTCAGCTGGCCGCCCGCCAGATCATGTTCGCGGGCCCAGCCGCGCAGCGCCTCGATGACGTCGGCGACGTGATAGGCGCAGGCGAGAGCCCGCCGGTCGGCCTGCCGCGGCTGCGAGGCCTCCAGCTGAACCTGGAAGCACGCCGCGTGGCGGCAACGTGGATCGGCGCCGCACGCAGCGGAGGACGCGAAGGCCTCCGGCGGAATCACGATGCCCCCGGATCACCGGGGGCATCGCCGCGGTCCGGCGTCCGTCGTACGGTCATGGTCGGCCGTCCCCTCCCTGCGCGCCAGGTGTTCTGATGAGCCTTCCGTGACAACCCGGGAAGGCGATCCCCCGCCAATACGATGACGACCTGGCACCACGCGGAAATACGGGCCACAGCGACCGTCGGAGCAATAGTGACCGCAACGACGTGCGGCGCGCTACCCCATTGGGAATATTCGTCTCACTTCCCACGTAATTGTGTAGTTGTGTGAATACCCTCCGCATGAACCTGCGTTAACTCCGGGCACGCTGGCCTCGGGCCCGCCGGAGTTGTGCCCGGTAAACCCGGGTATTCGGCTGGTGTTTACCACACCGGGAGCACGATCCCGGGACCCGGCGGTTGATCTTTCCCGCCGCGACGCGCCGTAATGTTAACGCGCACAAAACGGGGCGCGTGCACTACAGGAAACAGAGCTATGTCCATAAGAGAGGAATTGTCCTTCTTGGTGCACGTGCAGATGAACGTTTGCCATTATGGCGTTTAGCTCGGATCGGGAACATAAACCGCCGGGCCGGCTCCGGTTCGGGTCATGCGGACAACTGGGGCGCTCGGGCACAGCGCACGCAGCGCGTTCTGGCGCGGCGGCGGGGCAGGCGGGGCCGGGGCCCGCGGGCGGCTGAATCAGTGAAAAACGACTGGAAAAACCGGGAATCGGTCTGGCGACCGCTCGCGAACCTGAGACCATGCCGCTAGCGTTGTCCCATGACGCAGCGCAGCGAGCAGATCAGCCTCCACCTCAACGCGTACCTGACCGCGCACAGCAGCCCGCCGGACGCCGTCCTGCGGGAACTGGCCAACGAGACCGCTGATCTGTTCCCGAACGAGACCGGCCTGCAGATCGCTCCCGAGCAGGGCACCTTCATGACCCTGCTCACCCAGCTGACCGGGGCCACGTCGGCGATCGAGATCGGCACCTTCACCGGTTACTCCTCGATCTGCATCGCCCGGGGCCTCGAGCCAGCCGGGACGCTGCTGTGCTGCGACATCAGCGAGGAATGGACCTCGGTGGCCAGGAAGTACTGGGAGAAGGCGGGCCTGGCGGACCGGATCGAACTGCGGCTCGGCCCGGCCATGGACACGCTCGTGTCGCTACCCGACGAGGAGCTCTTCGACGTGGCTTTCATCGACGCGGACAAGGGCGGCTACCTCGGCTACTGGCGGCAGGTCGTGCCGCGGATCCGCCCCGGCGGACTGATCATGGTCGACAACACGTTCTCGCACGGCCGGGTGATCGACGCGGGCAACGACAATCCCACCGTGTTCGCGATCAGGGACTTCAACGACCACGCCGCCGCCGACGACCGCGTCGACCTGGTCATGGTCCCCATCGGCGACGGGCTCACCCTGGCCCGCAAGAAGTAGCGGCAGACGGTTATCCCGCCGGCGGTCCCGTGGTCCGGGTGAGCGTCAATGAATGTGGCATCGTAACGGGAAGACCCGGCACGGGGTCACACTCATTGGTTCCGGCCCATGCAGGTCGCGGCTAGCCGGGGCTGACCGCACCGCCCAGGTAGAGCGCGCCGATCTCGGGGTTCTCCAGCACCTCACGGCCCGTGCCGGACAGCCGTACGCGGCCGTTTTCCATCACCACGCCGTGGGTGGAGAGCCGCAGCCCGGCGCGCGCGTTCTGCTCCACGAGCAGGAGCGTGGTGCCCGCCGCGTTCATCTGCCTGATCGCGTCGAACACGGTCCGCAGGATCTTCGGCGCCAGGCCCATCGACGGCTCGTCGAGCAGCAGCAGCCGGGGCTCGAGCATCAGCGCGCGGGCGAACTCGACCAGCCGCTGCTGCCCGCCGGACAGGCTGCCGGCCTTCTGCCCGGCCCACCCGGCGATCTGCGGGAACACGTCGAAGACGGCCGCGAGCCGGCGCGCGGTCAGGGCCCGGTCGGATAGGATGTAGCCGCCCAGCTCGACGTTCTCGCGCACCGTCATGTCGCGGAACAGGCTGTGGTTCTGCGGCACCTGCACCACACCCAGCCGGAGGACCTGGCGCGGCGAGCGGCCGGCGAGATCCTGGCCGTCCAGCAGCATCGACCCCAGCCGCGGCCGCAGCAGCCCGCTGATCGTCGCCATCAGCGTGGATTTGCCCGCGCCGTTCGGGCCGACCACGCAGGTGATGCCGCCCGCGGGCACGTCCAGGGATACGCCCCGTAGCACGTCCCCGCCGCCGTACCCCGCCACCAGGCCGTTGATCTTTAGTACCGAACGGATCGTGGTGCTTGTCCCCGGTCCCCTGGCTTGCTCCGTCATGTGCCCTCCGCGGGGTCCGGATCGTCCTCGGCGTCCTCGATGTCCTCGCCGAGGTAGGCGTCGAGAACCCGGCGGTCGGTGCGGACGATATCGGGCGGCCCGGCGGCGACCACGGTCCCCGAGTCGAGCACGGTGACCTGCTCGCACAGCCCCATCACGAACTCCATGTTGTGCTCGACGATGAGGAAGGTCTTCCCCGCCGCGTTCAGCTCCCGGATGCGGGCCGCGATGTGATTCACCAGGGACAAGTTGACGCCGCCGGCCGGCTCGTCGAGCAGGATGATAGCGGGGTCCGCGACCAGCACGTAGGCGAGCTCGAGCAGCTTGCGCTGGCCGTAGGACAGGGTGCCCGCCAGGGACGCGTGATAGCCCGCGATGCCGACGAACTCGAGCTGCTCCATCGCCCGCTGGCGCGCTCCGGACCGCGAGTGCTGCGAGGCGACCAGCATGTTCTCCATCACGGTGAGGCTGGGGAAGATCCTGGTCAGCTGGAAGGTCCGGCCGATGCCGAGCGCGAACACCTTATCCGGGGCGATGTTGGTGATCCTCCGGTCGGCCAGGTACACCTCTCCCGCGTCGGCCTTCGCGTAGCCGGTTATGACGTTGAACAGCGTGGTCTTGCCGGATCCGTTCGGGCCGATCAGCCCGGCCACGGTGCCCTCGCTGACCTCGATCGTGCACGTGTCCAGCGCATGGACGCCGCCGAAGGATTTCTGCACGCCCTCGGTGCGCAGCAGGGCGCTCAACGCTGGACCTCCGCCGCCGGCGCCTGATCCGGTGCCCGCGGCACCGCGGCTGGCACGGCCGCGCGGCCCCTGGTCGTCAGGCGGCGGAGGTATTCGCTGCCGGTCGGGATGATGCCCCGGGGCATGAGCAGCACCGCCACCAGGAACAGCGAGCCGAGCAGGATCTCGCTGATGTAGCCGTTGGTATTGGCCGTCAGGTAGAGCTGGCCCGGCTCGATGATGAGCGCGCCCAGAACCGGCCCGGAGACAGTGCCGAGGCCGCCGAGGAACGCCATCAGCACCACCGACAGGTCGAACAGCGGATCAAAACCGGAGGGCGGCTGGACCTGGGTGAGGTAGAAGAACCAGACGCCGCCGACCAGGCCGGTCACCGCGCCCGACAGCACGAAGGCGGAGAGCTTGACCCGCATCGCGCGTACGCCGAGACCGCGGGCCCGGTCCTCGTCGTCCCTGATCGCCCGGAGCTGCAGGCCGAACCGGGAGCGGCGGATCAGCCAGGACAGCGCGATCGCCCCTACCGCGCAGGCCAGCGCGATGTAGTAGAAGGGGTTGTTGTAGGTCTGCGCTGCCCAGGGCAGGAACGGCGCATCTAGGCCGGTGGAGCCGCCGGTGAAGGAGAAGTTGTAGGCCATCAGCTGGAAGATGAAGAACACCGCGATCGTGATCACGATGAAGGTGTGCCGCCTGACCCGCAGCGCGATCAGGCCGAACGGCACCGCGATCAGCGCCCCGACGACCGCCGACAACGGCAGCAGGGCGAACACCCCGATCCCGGTGACGTGCCAGTCCCGGGCCGCGATGCCGAGGGCGTAGGCGCCGCTGCCGAAGAACACGGCGTTACCGAGCGATATGTAGCCGGAGAACCCGGAGAAGAAATTCCAGGCCGACGCGACCGCGACGAAGATCAGTGCGAACACGCCGTAGTTCGTGATCACCGGGTTGGGGAAGAGCACCGGGAAGGCCAGCGCGCCAGCGAGCAGGACGACTACGCCGGCCAGGCGCAGGCCCGTCAGCCCGCCGAACCGGCTCAGGACCTTCGGGCTGGCGATTTGGTCTTCGCTCACTGCGCCCGTACCGCCTTGCGGCCGAAGAAACCAGTCGGGCGGATCAGCAAAACGAGCACAAGAGCAGCATAGAAGACCACGATCGCCCATTCTGGCTGCCAGATGTCCACGACCGACTCGAGGGTGATCATGAAGACGGACGCGACGAGGGCACCGCCGATGCTGCCCAGGCCGCCGAGGATGATGATCGCGAGCAGCCGCGAGATCAGGTCGTAGCCGCTGTTGGGGTTGAAGCTGTTGGTCGCCCCGTACACCATGCCCCCGGCGGCGGTCACGGCGACGCCGATGCCGAAGGTGATGGCGGCGACGCGGCTGATGTTGATGCCCACCAGCCGCGCCGCCGTCTCGTCCTGCATCGTCGCGCGCACGCTGCGGCCGAACCCGGTCCGGTACAGCAACGCATACAGGGCTGCCACCAGCACCAGCGCGAGCGCGAAGCCGAACAGGTAGATGTAGGGCAGGTAGAACCCGAACACATGAACGCTCGACGTCACGTACCAGGCGCTCAGCTGACGGTCGTCGGCCCCGAAGGCCTGGTACAGGATCCCCTCGATGATCAGCGCGACCGCGTAGCTGACCAGCAGCGTCATCGACGTTCGCTCCCGGCCGCGCAGCGGCCGGATGAACGCCCACTCGATGACGACGCCGATCACGAACATGGCGGGCACGGTGATCAGCAACCCGAGGAACAGGTCGAGGTTCAGCCGTGCCGCCAGTTCGTAACTGAGGTAGGCGCCCAGGATGACCATGACCCCCTGGGCGATGTTGATGATGTCGAGCACGCCGAAGATCAGCGTCAGGCCGACCGCCATCAGGGCATAAACTCCGCCGACCAGGATCCCGTCGACGATCGCCTGATAGATCTCGCGTGCCACTCACTCTCTCCTAGCGGTTTAGCTGGTCCAGGCCGGCTTGGTCGCGATGATCGCCACCGATCCGGCCTCGCCGACCGGGAGGACCTGGTTGAAGGCGTTGCCGCCGTCCTGCCACTGGGAGACGAATGCCGCGGCCGCGCTGTTCTCGCCCAGCGTGTCGAACTTCACCGGACCCTGCACGCTGGTGAGCGTGACGCCGCTGTGCAGGTAGGCGATGATCTTGGCGTTGTCGGTGCCGCCGGTCGCGGTGACCGCATGGTTCATGACCTCGCCCACGGAGTAGGCCTCGGCGACGTCGGCGCTGACGCCCGACGCGGTGCCGCCGTACTTGCTCACGTACTCCTGCACCATGGCCTGGCTCGCCGCGTTGGCGTAGGTCGGGTACCAGCCGTTGGGCACCATCATCCCGACCGCGTTGCCCTTGCCCACCGCGGAGGTGAAGGCCGTGCCCTGGTCGGGGCCGGCCGCCGCGATGAACAGCTTCGGCGTGTAGTGCTGCTGCTCGAAGGCCTGCATGAAGGCCGACACGGTCGGCACGTCGGTGGACCCGAGCACCACGATCTGCGCGCCGGAGGCGGCCACCTGGTCGGCCGGCGCCTTATAGTCCGCGGCCTCCTCGGGGAAGATCTTGGAGTACACGGTCTTGACCCCGAGATTCTGCAGCATCGTCTGGACGACCTGGACCGGCGGGACGGCGAACGGGTCGTCGGCCATCGGGTAGGCGGCGGTCTTCGGCCGCTGGCTGGGCGGCAGCCCCGCGATGTAGTTGGCGAACGGGACCATCTCGTCCTTGATCGGCAGGCTGACGTCGAACACGTTGTGATCGGCCACGTTCGCCGGGCTGTTGAAGACCGCGGGCGCGCCGCCGGCCCCCTCTACGAACGCGTAGCCGTACCGGGCCGCGACGGCCTCGGACGGCGTGGTCAGCAGCGACGAGAACGGCCCGAAGGCCAGGTTGACATGATCTGTGGCGAACAGGGTCTGGTAGTTCGTGACCACCTGGGTGGGCGAGCTGGCGTCGTTGAGGATCTTGAGCACGACCTGGTGGCCTAGGAGGCCGCCGTGCGCGTTCACGTCACTGGCCCACAGCTCGTAGCCCTGCTTGTAGTTCTGCCCGTCCGTGGAGAAGTCCCCGGTGAGCGATAGCGACGCGCCGATGGTGATCGGCGTACTGGAACTCGCGCTGGAGGTCGCGGTGGAACTGGTGCTCGTGCTGGTGCTGCTGCTCGAGCTGCTGCTGCACGCCGCCAGAACGCTCACCGATAGCACCGCTGCCCCGCTCAGAGCAAAGACACGCTTGGGGAGCCAGGGCAGATTAGGTCTCACGCCTGGTTCCTCCTTCCTCTCCTTGTCCGTCTTTCCGGTTAATGTCTGGGCTATTCAGTGGTGTCGAGTCCGTCGGGCACGTCCGCGTGCTCGCTGACGAGGGTCAGCCCGGCCGATTCCGCCTGCTGCTGCAGCAGCGCGGCGAAGTCGGCATCCCCATACCCGCGTCCGACCAGACCCTGGATGAGCTGATGGACGATCGCCGCTACCGGCATTGGCACCTCATGCTCACGCGCCGCGGCAAGGCCAAGGTCGAAATCCTTTCGCAGCAACTTGGCCGTGAACGTGGGCTCGAAGTCCAAGTTCACGTACGCAGGCGCTTTGTATCCGGTGAATAGCGAACCCATCACACTCTTGTTAAGGCAGGCCAGGAACGCCTGCCTGCTGATGCCGCTCTTTTCTGCCAGAACCGTGATCTCGGCTAGCGACTGTGCCACCACGCCAAGGAACAGGTTGTGGCACAGCTTAACCGTCCTCGCCACCTCTCCGTCCCCGACGTAAGTGACGCCGCGGCCGAGCATAGCCAGATACGGCTCGGCCATGACGAACGCGTCCCGGGGTCCGGAAACGGCGGCCGTCATCTTCCCGGCCCGCACGACCTTGGGGTTTCCCATCACCGGTGCGGCGAGCAGGGCGGTGCCCCGGTCGGCGATTTCCGCCCGGATGCGAGCGGACGCCTCGGCCGACACCGTAGAGCAATCGACCAGTACCCTGGGCGCCGCTCCATCAGCTCCGGACATCAAGCCGTCCCGGCCGAGTACAGCCGAGACCAGGTCGTCGGATGACCCGACCGTGATAAACACGATGTCCGTGGTGGCGAGTTCCGCGGCGGCGCTCACCGGCTTGGCCCCCAGCCTTACCAGCGGTTCCGCCTTGGCCGGGGAGCGGTTATAGACGGCGAGGTCGCAGCCGGCCGCGAGCAGCCGACTAGCCATCTCCATACCCATACGCCCCGTACCCAGCCAGCCGAGCCGGTGCGCATTCTCGTGTCCGACCATGCCGCCAGATCCCCTCCCACCCGTCACAATCGTTTGCACCTGAGACTGGCCTCGCACCGCGCGTTTTGTCAATGCCGGATGGCCAACCTGTTACCAAAGACGTACCCAAATGGTTCTCGGCAGGGCCAGGCTCACGGTGCCATCTCACTGGACCAACTCACGCGCCGATCCCGCGCCGGGTATGATGTCGACGACCGCGCCCTCCGGGTCAGGCCGTGTATCGCTGATCCGCGAGGTGTACGGAGTTGCCGGTATGGTGCAATCGATTGCGACAGCTTCGGAATCGATGGCGCCGCCGAAGCCTGGTGGCACCTAACCCCTGCGACGCCCCGCCCACCCGGCGAGAAGGGGCACGGCGCAGCGGCACCGGCGCCAGATGGGTGGTCCCGCCCTCTTCCTCCCCGTCGGCCTGTGCGGCAGGCGCGGCGGGCGCCGCGGTGGACCCGCGGACCACCAGCTCGGGCGCGAGGTAGAGGATCTTCACCGGCCCCTCGCGCTCGCTGATCCGCTCGAGCAGCAGCTGGGCTGCCTCGGTGCCCAGCTGGTAGTGCGGGAACCGCACGGTGGTAAGCGGGGGCCGGAGCCTGTCGATAAACGGCATGTCGTTGAACCCGATCACCGAGATGTCATCGGGGCATTGCCGGCCGGCTTCGTCGAGCGCGGCGTAGCACCCGATGGCCAGCATGTCGTTGGCCGCGGCTACCGCCGTGAAGCCGCCTGGCACGGCCAGCAACTCGCGGGCGCAGCGCGTCCCATCCTCGACCGTGTACCGTCCGGCGTAGGCGATAAGGTCCTCCCTGACCTCCAGCTCGTGGGCCGCCATGCCTTCCCGGAACCCGCGCAGCCGGCTCACGCCGGTGGACGCTTCCTGCGGGCCCGCGATGTGCGCGATGCGAGTGTGGCCGAGCCGGGCCAGGTGGCTGACGGCCATCCGGGCGCCCTGCTCGTTGTCGACCGAGACCGCGGGAAAGCTGTAGTCCTGCGAGAGCCGGTTCATCAGGACCACCGGCAGGTCGGCCGCCGCCACTTCGGCGAGCAGCCGGTCGTGCAGGGTGGCGGTCGCGAGCACGAAGCCGTCGACGTGGCGGGCTCGCATCTGCTCGAAGATCAGCCGCTCCCGGTTGGCGTCGGCATCGGTGTTGCCGATCAGGGCCACGTATCCGGCCGCGGCGAGCTTGTCTTCCAGGCCGCGGACGATCGGCGGGAACAGCGGGTTGTTCAGGTCAGGGATCAGGACGCCGACCGTGTGCGAGCGCCGGGTCCGCAGGCTTCGCGCGACCGGATTGGGCCGGTAGCCGAGCTTAGCCGCGGCGGCCGTCACCCGGCGTGCGGTGTCCTCGCTGACCAGGAGGCGGGTTTCCGGATTGAGCGCGCGCGACGCGGTGGCCGGATGGACACGGGCCGCAGCCGCTACATCCCGCAGGGTGGTCGGCCGGTCAGGCATCCTTCATCTCGCTCCCCCATCGCGCGGGCGTGGCACTTGCCGCACGTCATCGCACTTCGGACGCACTAACACTATCCCGGCGACCGCCAGGCGAACACTACCCGGGCCGATTATTCGCCGAGGTCAGCATCGCGGCGGGCAGGGTACGCGCGAGCACCCCGCGGTGGGTCGGCGCCGCCTCGGCGTGACGCTGCTCGCCCGCCTCGGTCAGCACCACGTAGATGCCACGCCGGTCCCCCTCGCAGCCGCACCGTTCGACCAGGCCGTGCCGGGCTAGCCGGTCGACCAGCCGGGACAGCGCGCTCGGGCTCAGGTGGACGGCTTCGGCTAGGTCCTGGGCGCGGAACTTGCGCTCTTCGCTCTCGGCGAGCCGCTCCAGGACCTCGAAGTCGCTCACGCCGAGCCCGTGCCGCTCGCCGAGTTCGCGCTCGAGTGCCGCGCACGCCGCCGCGTGACAGGCCGCCATCTCCCGCCACGCGGTCACCACGCTGTCCTGGGTCATCCCCACGGCGCAAGCGTAGCGCTCCGGCCCAGTATTTGCAAGTGCATTAATTGTTCTTGCATTTAGTGCTTGCACATGCATATAGTCGCGCACATGACCTCAGTACGCGTACTTCGCGATGACGTACTTCCCGATGACGACCGTGGCTGGACGCCGCAACTGTGGGGCATTCTCTTCGTGCTCGGCGGCGCGCTGTGCCTCGACGCGCTGGACGTGTCGATGGTCGGCGTCGCCCTCCCCTCGATCCGATCCGCACTCGGCTTGAGCACGTCGTCACTGCAATGGATCGTGAGCGGCTACGTGCTCGGTTACGGCGGGCTGCTGCTGCTCGGCGGCCGGGCCGCCGACCTGCTGGGGCGGCGGCGCGTCTTCCTCGTCGCACTGGCGGTGTTCGCGCTGGTGTCGGTGTTCGGCGGCCTGGTCAGCAGCCCGGGCCTGCTGATCGCGGCCCGGTTCGTCAAAGGTGCGGCGGCGGCATTCACCGCCCCGGCCAGCATGTCGCTGCTTACGACCACGTTCCCCGAGGGCCCGATGCGGAACCGCGCGTTCAGCATCTACACCGTCTTCGGCGCGAGCGGTTTCTCGCTGGGACTGGTCCTGTCCGGCGCTCTCACCGAGATCAGCTGGCGGTGGACGCTGCTGGTGTCCGCCCCGGTCGCGCTCGGGGTACTGGCCGCTGCCATCTGGCTCATTCCGGTCAGCGAGCGCACCGGGCGAGGCGGGCGCAGGTTCGACATTCCCGGCGCGCTCGCCATTACGGCCGCGATGCTGCTGCTCGTCTACACGGTGGTATCCGCTCAGCAGGCAGGCTGGGGATCGGCCCGGACCATCGGCTCGTTCGCCGCAGTCGCCGTGCTGCTCGGCGTGTTCGTCACCATCGAACGGCGCAGCCGGGATCCGCTGGTGCCGTTCGCCATCTTCTCCTCGGCTGCGCTGCGGCGGGCCAACATCGGGGCCGTGACGCTGTTCGGCACCTATATCTCGTTCCAGTTCCTGGTCACGCAATACCTGCAGACGCTGTCCGGCTGGTCCGCGATGTCGACCGCGCTGGCGTTCTTGCCGGCCGGCGTGATGGTGGTCGTGCTGTCCACACGGATGGCTTCGCTACTCGGCCGGTTCGGCCCGGCCCCGCTGACCGGGCTCGCCTTCATCTGCCTGGTGCTCGCTTACGCGATCTTCCTGCGGGCCGGCGTCCGCCCGGACTACCCGGCGGTGATGCTGCCTGCCACGCTGCTGGTCGGGCTGGCGTTCGGGCTCGGCTTCTCCTCGCTCAGCGTGGCGGCCACGGCCGGTGTCCCGAACTCCGAACAGGGCTTGGCCGCCAGCCTGTTCCAGACCTCGTTCCAGGTCGGCGGCGCGGTGGTGCTGGCGATCGTGACGGCTGTCGTCGACGCCGGCGGAGCCAGCCAGCTCTCCTCGGCCTCCGCGACACTGGCGGCCTACCGGCCGGCGCTGGGTCTGATCACTGGTGTCGCGGCGATCGGGATGCTGGTCGCGCTGAGCGGGCTGCGAGGCCGGCGGGTCCAGCAGGCCGGGTTGACCGCTGACCTGAGGACCGCTGACCTGAGGACCGCTGACCTGAGGACCGCTGACCTGAGGACCGCTGACCTGAGGACCGCTGACCTGAGGACTGCTGACCTGAGGACCGGCGACCTGGCGTCCGGTGACGGGGCAGGACCTGCAACGGAACCGTTTCGTACGTTAGACGCATGCGGTCACCTCGGCCTGGGATGACACGTCCACGGCGAACGGATCCACGGCAGGGTTGCCGGACGCTGTAGCGACGTCAGCCGCCGCGGCCCAGGTCCGGGCCGGGTCGCGGCCGGTGATGCCGAGCCGGGCGCCCATCGCGGCCCTCCGCCGGGAGAAGATCCCGGCGGGTGGACAGCACCTGCCCGAGCTTGACGAAGGTTACCCCGCCGTCCTCCATGGCCAGCCGCACCGACCGGGCCAGCCGGGCCCGGCCCTCCGGCGTCGCCAGCTCGGACCGGCGCCCGCCCCGCGCATACGGCAGCAGCCCCCGCCGCGCCAGGATCCTGCTGATCTGCCAGTAGCGACCCGCCCGGCCCATCCGCCCTCGCGCGGCCCGCAGCACGTAGACCGGTCCGGGCACCGACCCGCTCGGCACCAGCGCCTCGGCGATGACCAGGAAAACCATGCCGGCCAGCAGCGCGATGACCACCCCGAGAATCACGAACCACAGGGCCGGCAGCACGCTGCCCTTCCTGGGAAACCCCGGGCCGCCGATCATGGCCGTGACGATCGGCGAGAACACGAGCACCGCGACGACGCCGGCCGCCAGTGTGCGCGGCACCGGCACGCGCACGCCGATCAGCCGGCGCACGACAAACGCGAACAAAAGCAGTGTCAGGGTGGCCCCGATGACCAGCGCGGACCAAGACAGAGCGGTCATGGTTCGCTCAGGCCCTCGCGCGCTCGAGGACGATCACCGCCGGGGTTCCCGGCTTCATCCAGCTGATGGCCTGAAACGTGCCGGCCACCCGCCACCCCTCGGCGGCGTGGCCGTTGAGGTCCCTTTCGAGCTCGCCGGCGTTGAATGGCCCGCTGAGCACCTTGTATTCCATGTTCTGTCCTTTCACTCGAATCGAACTGGCTGGTTCAGCCAGCTCGGAGTCTCACCGGCCTGGAGTCCGGGCCGGCTGCCGTTCGGGACATGCTGCAGAGATGATCACGTCTTGTGCCGGGGCGGCCACAGGGTCCTTCAGCTGTCCGGTGCGGCTGGAGTCGGAGCCCAGGCGGCCGACGCGGGTGCGAGGTCATCGGGTGCGGGGGCGGGCATGGCCTGCCCGCCTTGGTCGAGACGGAACGGCGGGTAGGCGTCGGTCATCAAGGCAGCGTAGGCGATCACCCGCAGCACCCAGCGGTTCATGCCGATGACGAAGTCGTACAGCCCTTTCGGGTAGCGGCCCGCAACCAGCAGCGTGATCGCCGCGAAGCACACCAGCAGCCCGATCAGGCCGCCAGAGAGGGCATCGGCCTGCCATGCGTGCCGCGAGCCCCCTGTGGCGGTGTAGGCGGCGCCGCCGGCGAACACCGCGACGATGGCGTACTGCGGGATCGCCAGCAGCCACCACTTGACCAGAACCAGGCCGCGGGAGAGCCGCTCGGGGTAGGCGACGTCCAGCGTGGCGGGGTAGCCCGGCTCCTGCCCGAGGCTGAACGGCGGGTAGCGGTCGGTCCCCAGGGCGCTGTAGGTGTAGTAGCCGACCCGCCACGACCAGCGCAGCACCCCCAGGTTGAAGCCGAACAGCGGCCGGGGGTAGCGGCCGGTGAACACGATCGCGAAGAACGCGATGACGGTGACGACGGCGAACGCGATCCACAAGAAGAACAGCACGATGAAGTGCGGGATCGCCAGCAGCCACTTGACCAGCCACAGCCAGCGGCTCAACGGCTCGTCCAGGCGAGCTCGCACCTCCACGGGGTAGTTCTGTTCCATGGTTTCCTCCTTGTCAGTGCAGCGGATGCCATATCCATGACACCGGTTGGAGGTAAGCCTGCGTCCGGGCCCTGAGGCGGGACTGTCGTAGCGCTGAGGCGGGGGCGATTTCCGGCATATCGGTCAGCGCGGTGAGGCTGCCGGGCGAGGGCCGTACGGTGGAGGTCATGGAGGTACGGCTGTTCGGCGAGCTCGAAGCGGTGGAAGCGGGCGTGCCGGTGCCGGTCCGCGGCGCCAAGCAGCGGGCCCTTTTGGCCCTGCTGGCGCTGCGGCCGGGGCAGCCGGTCAGCGCCGACCGGCTGATCGACGTGCTGTGGGGCGACGGTCAGGCCGCCAACCCGGCCAACGCCTTGCAGGCGCAGATCGGCCAGCTGCGCCGGACCCTCGGGCCAGCGGCGATCCTCACCACCGAAGCCGGCTATGCCCTCGCCGCCGGACCGGAGGAGGTCGACGTTGTTCGCTTCGAGCAGCTGGTCGCGAAGGGCCAGCGGCTGGCCGCCGAGGGCGAGATGGAGCCGGCGTCGGCCGCTCTAGGCGAGGCCCTGCGCCTGCGGCGTGGCGAGCCGCTGGCCGAGTTCACTTATGCGGGCTTTTTTGATGCCGAACGGACCCGGCTGGACGAGCTGATCCTGGTGGCGACCGAATCCCGGGCCGGCGCCGACCTGGCCCTGGGGCGCTACGGTGAGCTCGCGGGCGAACTGGAGGCGCTGTGCCGGGAACACCCGCTCCGCGAGCGCCTGTGGGAGCTGCTCATTCTCGCCCGGTACCGGAGCGGACGGCAGGCCGAGGCCTTGCGTGCCTACACCGAAATCCGTGATCACCTGGCCGGCGAGCTCGGCCTCGACCCCGGCCCGGCCCTGCGGGAACTCCAGGCCCGCATCCTGGCCCAGGACCCGTCGCTCGCCCCGGCCAGCCCGGCTCCGCCCCAGAAACCCCGGATAGCTCAGGTGGTCGCCCCGTCGAAGACAGCTGGCAAACCAGAAGATTCTCTAGTGCCGGCCCCCCTGCTCGAGACAAAGTTCTTTGTCCCGAGGTCGCGAGGTGGTCTGCCGCGTCCGCGGCTGAGCGAGCGGCTGGATCGCGAGACCGCGTCGAAGCTGATGCTCGTCTCCGCACCCGCTGGCTTCGGCAAGACGACGCTGCTCACCGAGTGGCTGGCGGCGGGACCGGCCGGGCCGGCCGGTGAGCGGCTGGCCGCGTGGCTCTCGCTCGATCGGGGCGACAACGATCCCGTGTCCTTCTGGACCTATGTGATCGCCGCGCTGCGGACGGCGGCCCCCGGGGTAGGTGAAAGTGCGCTGGCCCTCCTGCAGGCGCCCCAGCCGCCTCCGATCGAGACGGTGCTTACAGTTTTGCTTAACGATCTGGGCGCCCTCGCGGGCGATACCGTGCTGGTGCTCGACGACTATCATGTCGTCGACGCGAGCGATGTGCAGGACGGGATGGCGTTCCTGCTCGACCATCTGCCTGCGGGGCTGCACGTGGTGATCGCCAGCCGCGCTGATCCCGCGTTGCCGCTGGCCCGGTGGCGGGCGCGCGGCGAGCTGGCCGAGATCCGCGCGGCCGAGCTGCGGTTCACCCCTGATGAGGCGGCGGCGTACCTCAACGAGATGATGGGCCTGCGGCTGACGGCGCGGGACGTGGCGGCGCTGGAGGGACGCACCGAGGGCTGGATCGCCGCACTCCAGCTGGCGGCGCTGTCGATGCAGGGGCGAGACGACGTGGCCGGCTTCATTGCCGGCTTCGCCGGGGATGATCGTTACGTCGTGGACTACCTGGCCGAGGAGGTGCTGCAGCGTCAGTCCGATCGTGTCCAGGCCTTCTTGCTGCAGACCTCGATCCTTGGGCGGCTGACCGGTCCGCTGTGCGATGCGGTCACCGGGCAGGGTGGCGGCAAGGCCATGCTGGAGGCGCTGGATCGGGGGAACCTGTTCCTGGTCCCGCTGGATGACCGCCGCCGGTGGTATCGCTACCACCATCTGTTTGCTGACGTGCTGCAGGCGCGGCTGCTCGACGAGCAGCCCGGCCAGGTGCCGGACCTGCACCGGCGGGCGAGCGTGTGGTACGAGCAGAACGGCGAGTCGTCAGTAGCAATCGGCCACGCACTGGCCGCCGAAGATTTCGAGCGCGCGGCGGACCTGGTCGAGCTGGCCATTTCGGTCATGAGCAAGACCAGGCAGGAGGCCAGGGTGCGTGGCTGGCTCGAGGCGATCCCCGACGAGGTGGTCCGGGTCAGGCCCGTGCTCATCGTGGCCTTTGCCTGGGTATTGCTATCTGTCGGCGAGTTCGAGAGCGTTGAGGGCCGGCTCCGGGACGCCGAGCGGTGGCTGGACGCAACGACGGGTACTGGTGAGGGATCCCCAGCCCCGCCTGCAGAGATGGTCGTGGCCAACGAGGAGGAATATCGCCGCCTCCCGGCGACGATCGAACTGTATCGTGCCGCGCAGGCGCTGGCTCGGAGCGAGCCGCTCGGCGCGATTAGGCATGCCAGACGGGCGCTTGACCTTGCGCCTGAGGATGACCATCGCGGGCGTGCTTCGGCAGCGGGCATGTCGGGGCTCGCGTTGTGGGCGAGCGGGGATCTCGAGGCAGCGCTTTCGGCGTGGGCCGAATGCGCGGCGGGACTACGGCGGGCCGGGCACATTGCCGATATCTTCGGCTGCGCGATCGCGATGGCGGACATCCGGCTTGCGCAAGGTCGTCTCGGCGAGGCGATGCGCACCTACGAGCAGGCGTTGCAGCGTGCAGCTGAGCAGGGCGGGCCGGTTCTGCGGGGAACGGCAGACATGTACGTAGGGATGAGCGAGGTCGACCGCGAGCGGGACAACCTGCATGCCGCCACCCGCCACCTGCTGACGAGCCAGGAGCTGGGCGAGCACACCGGATTGCCGCAGAACCAGTATCGCTGGCGGGTCGCGATGGCTCAGATACGCCAGGCTGAAGGAGACCTGGCCGGCGCACTTGAGCTGCTCAACGAGGCGGAGCGCCTGTACATGGGCGACATGTTCCCGAATGTGCGGCCGGTCCCGGCGTTGAAGGCACGGGTCTGGATCGCGCAGGGCAGCCTCGGTGAAGCCCTCGGCTGGGCGCGTGAGCAGGGCCTATCCGTTGATGACGACCTCAGTTACCTACGCGAGTTCGAGCACATCACCCTGGCCAGGGTGCTTCTGGCACGGTACGAGGGCGAGCGCGCGGAGCGCTCCCTGCACGAGACGACCCGGCTCCTCGAGCGCCTCCTGCTGGCGGCGGAAGAGGGGGGCAGGACGGGACGCGTCATCGAGATCCTGGTGCTGCGGGCGCTCGCGCACCAGAGGCTAGGGGACATCCCGGCTGCGCTTTCCTGCCTGGAACGGGCGATGACGCTGGCTGAGCCGGAGGGCTACGTCCGGGTCTTCATCGATGAAGGCCCGCCCATCGCCTCCCTTCTGAAAGCGGCCGCGAAACAGGGGACGGCCCGGAACTATGTCCGTCGGCTGCTGGCCGCCGTGGGCGAGACCGGGCACGACAGCCCCATCGAACAAGCCTTGATCGAGCCACTGAGCGAACGCGAACTCGACGTGCTCCGGCTGCTCGGAACAGACCTGGACGGCCCGGACATCGCGCGCGAACTGACGGTGTCCCTGAACACCGTGCGGACGCACACCAAGCACATCTACGCCAAGCTCGCCGTGACCAACCGCCGGGCCGCGGTCCGCCGAGCCCAGGAACTCGACCTGTTGTCGCGAACCCGCAACCGGCAACCCTGACCCGTCGTTCGCGGACCCCAGGCCCGGAGCAGGCCACACCCGCCGACCATCCAGCGAGCGCCCAGCCCCAACCCCGATGAACGGGTCCCACCCCGCCCGGGCAGCTGTACCGGCCCGTGTCGAGCACCGGCCGAGGGTGTCTCCTTCCCCTGACCGCGTGCCCCCTCGGGCAAATCACCACATCAATCACCACGTGTGGTGATGCCACCTCACCACATCCGCTTCTAGCTTTCGATCAGCGTCAACGGTCATCAGGCCCGCGAAGGTTCGCAACGCCGACGGAGATCCATCCAGGCAAGCAACAGCAGAAGGAGCGCCATGAGCGAAATATCGGCCGGCCGCCATGACGACCCTGGACGGTACGAGATCCGCCTCAAGGGGCACCTCGATGCCCGATGGGCCGCCTGGTTCGACGGGCTGACCCTCACCCGCGACAGCGACGGCACCACCATCATCCATGGCCCCGTAACAGACCAGGCCGCGCTCTATGGCCTGCTCCAGAAAACGCGCGACCTGGGCCTGCCCCTGATCTCGGTCACTTACGTCGAACCCGGCCATCCCCCTATGCCCACCATCGAGACCCGGTAACTCAGCCATCCGCGAAAAGGAGACCGACATGGCCACCACCGTGCAAACCCCGGCCACGAAAGCTGCGAAACGAATCCCGATGACTTCAACGAGGAAGACCGCGCTCGTCGCGGGCGTCTTCTACCTGATCACCTTCGTCTCGATCCCTACGCTCGCCCTCTACGGCCCGGTGAAGAACCACCGGGACTGGATCCTCGGCTCCGGCTCCCACACTGGGGTGCTCGTGGGCGGCTTCCTGGAGGTGATCGTCGCGCTGGCCGGCATCGGCACGGCCGTCACGCTGTACCCCGTGGTCAAGCGGCAGAACGAAGGCGTCGCGCTTGGCTTTGTCACCGCCCGCGTCCTGGAAGCCGCCATGATCTTCACCGGTGTCATCAGCCTCCTGTCGCTGGTGACCTTGCGACAGGACCTGGGCGGAACGGCCGGAGCCAATGCGGCCTCCCTGGTCACCACTGGCGCGTCGCACGTCGCGATCTACAACTGGACGTTCCTGCTCAGCCAGAGCCTCATGCCGGGCATCAACGCACTGCTGCTGGGCTCCTTGATGTACCGGTCCCGCCTCGTGCCCCGCATCATTCCCGTGATGGGACTCATCGGAGGCCCCCTGCTCATCATCGCCGTATTCGCGACGCTGTTCGGGCAGCACTCCTCATTGACCGGGCTCGCCGTACTCCCGGTGATCCCGGTGGCTGCCTGGGAGTTCTCGCTGGGCGTGTGGCTGGCCTTCAAGGGCTTCAAGCCCTCCCCGATCACCGCTGAAATGGACGCTGCCAGCACGCCGCCCGCCTACCGCGGCGCGGCCGTCTAACCGCGAGCCACACGGCCGGGCCCTTCAAGGGGGCCCGGCCGCTGTATGTGCAGGCCAGCGGGCCCGGCCGGAGCAGGCGACCAGCCCCGAAGGCTCATCGGACACGACTCACGGGCAAGATGGCGATCGCCCTAGTCATCGACGGCCTCCTCCCCTCCCCCGCCGAGGCCTAGTGGTAAGCCGAGATGATAATCACCAAAGACGATCCGCGCTGGCCGGGGCCGTCCGGGTGGCCGCTGCCGGCGGCCCCGGGCCCTCCGGCGGGCGACAGGACGGTCCTGGTCCAGCTGACGTGCCAGCGGGGCAGGTGACGGCCCAGCCAGCTGGTTTCCGCCTCACGGGTGTGCCGACGCTCCGCGGTGTGCCGGATGAGTTCCTCGTGGCGCTGCTCGGTCAGGGTCTTTGCTATCTCCGGGTGCATCATGTCGGCTCCTCGTGTCGACTGTCGATGGTTAAGATATATCGTGAGCATAGGAACAGTCAAGATATATCTCGAGATTCAGGTTTGCGTGGGCTCAGAATGCTTGGCGCATGGTGCCGGCGCCGACGCGCGCCACGGCAGGGGGCAGTTCGGCGTGGGCTCGGCGTGGGGCTCGACCCGAGGTCTTAGCCGTGTGGAGTTTTAGGGTTTCCGGCGACCGGTGAGGTCCCCCGGAGGCTGGTTCGCGCACTTACCCGGCTTGGCCATTATGCCGAGGAGGTCTGACATTTCGCCGGACCCCGGCGGGCCTCGGCGGCCTGCGACACCTGGGGATCTTCCGGGCGGGTTCGCCAGCTCGACACACTTCTTCCGAGAGCGGTACTGGCCGCGAGACCAGGTCAGCGATTAAGACGGGCCAGGTCATCTGGCGCGGGCCGCGACGTGGTGCAGGGCGTGCACCGGGCCCTCGCCGCCGCCCAGCTCGGCCAGGCCGTGGGCCACCGCGTCGCCGGCCACCGCGGCGGCCTGCTGCGCCGCCTCGGCCAGGGACAGCCCGGCCGCCAGCCCGGCCGCCAGTGCCGCAGAGTGGGTGCACCCGGCGCCGTGGGTCGCGGCGACGGGGCAGCGGGTGACCGGGATAGCCAGGTGCCGCGAGCCGTCGAAGAGGTGATCGACGGGCTCGGCGCCGTGTCCCCCGGTGACCAGGGCCGCTGGGGCGCCCATCGCGACGAGGGCTTCGGCGAGCTTCGCGCGGTCCTCGGTCGCGATCTCGGTAATCGCCTGGGCTTCGGGGAGATTGGGCGTCACCACCGTGGCCAGCGGGAAGAGCCTCGTGACCAGGGTCCCGACGGCGTCGGGCAGCAGCAGCCGGCTGCCCGAACTGGCCACCATGACGGGATCCACCACCAGCGGCAGGTCCCGCGCGGCCAGCGCGTCGGCGACGGCCTCGATCAGCGGTGTGGAGAACAGCATGCCGGTCTTGGCCGCGTCCGCCCCGATGTCGTCCAGGACGGCGTCGATCTGCGCGCGCACGAAGGAAGGCGGGAGCTCATGGATGGCGGTGACGCCCATGGTGTTCTGCGCGGTGAGCGCGACGATGGCGGACATGCCGTGCGCGCCGCAGCGGGCGAAGGCCTTGAGGTCCGCCTGGATGCCGGCGCCGCCGCCCGAGTCGGACGAGGCGATGGTCAAGACGCGCGGAATGCCCCTGACGCCGCTCATGCTGGCAGCTCCGGCCGCCCGTCTACCGGGCTGGACGCGCGGGCGTGCCACCGGCGCGGGATGCGCCCGGCGGTCCGCGCGGCGTACCCGGCCGCCACCGCCAGCCGCATCGCGGTGGCCATGCGCTCGGGCTCGGCGGCCCGGGTGATGGCCGAGGCGACGAGGACAGCGTCGCAGCCCAGTTCCATCGCGAAGGCCGCGTCGCTGGCCGTCCCGATCCCGGCGTCCAGGATGACCGGGACGTGGGCCTGCTCGGTGATCATCGCGATGTTGTGCGGGTTCCGCACGCCGAGGCCGGACCCGATCGGGGCGCCGAGCGGCATGATGGCCGCGCACCCGGCCCGCTCCAGCTGGCGGGCCAGCACCGGGTCGTCGTTGGTGTACGGGAGCACGACGAACCCGTCCGCGACGAGCACCCGGGCCGCCTCCAGCAGTTCGACCGAGTCCGGCAGCAGCGTGTGGTCGTCGGCCACGACCTCCAGCTTGACCCAGTCGGTACCCAGTGCCTCCCGCCCCAGCCGGGCGGTGAGCATCGCCTCGCTGGCGGTATGACATCCGGCCGTGTTCGGCAGGATGGCCACGCCGGCCTCCCGCAGGGTGCCCAGCAGGGTGCCCGCTCCGTCCCCCGCGGGCGCGACGCGCCGCATGGCCACGGTGGTCAGCGCGGTGCCGGAGGCGTCGAGCACCCGCCGCAGCACCTGCAGGCTCGGCACTCCCCCGGTGCCCAGGATGAGCCGCGAGGCCAGCTCACGGCCGGCCAGCATCCACGGTTCCGCCGGGGCCGCAGCGGCCGCCTGGCTCAGCACATCGGTATCGGTCAACTCACCCTCCTTGCACGGCCGTGACGACCTCGACCTGGTCGCCGTCGCGCAGCGGCGTGGCGGCCCAGGAACCACGCGGCACGACGTCGCCGTTGACGGCGGCCGCTACGCCGCTGGCCAGATCGGTCAGCTCGGCGACCGCCTCGGCCAGCCTCGCGCCGTCGGGCAGCTCGCGTGGCTCACCGTTGAGCTTCACCTGCACGCTCACCGTGACCCGGCCTCCGCGGTAAACCGCGCTGGCGTGAACGGCTCCCACTCCGGGGCGGGCACCTGGCCGGCCAGCAGAGCCACGGCCGCGTCGGCGGTCACCGGCGACATCAAGATCCCGTTACGGTAGTGCCCGGCGACCAGCAGCAGCCCGTCCGGCCCGCACCGCCCCAGCACCGGGCCGTTGTCCGGCGTGCCGGGCCGCAGGCCCGCACAGGTCTCGGCGAGGATCAGCTCGCTGGTCACCGGGAGCACGCTCATCGCGTCGTGCAGCAGGTCGTGGACGGCGCCCGCGGTCACGGTCTGATCCGGCCCGCGCTCCTCGGAGGTGGCGCCCACGATCAGCTCGCCGTCGGCCCGCGGGACCAGGTAGACATCCGTGCCGCGGACGATGGCCCGGATGGTGTGACCGATCACCGGCGGCACGCCGGCCGGGTGACGCAGCCGCAGCAGCTGGCCCTTGACCGGCCGGATCACGGCCCGCAGCGCGTCCGGCACCCCGCCGACCGTGCCGGACCAGCATCCCGCGGCCACCACCACGCGGGCCGCGTCGATGTCACCGCCGCCGGCGAGCCGGACGCCGCGGGCCCGCCCGTCGCGGACCCGCACCTCCAGCACGCGATCCCGCACCGACCGGACCTTCGCCGAGCCCGCCGCCTCGCCCAATGCCGCCGCGTAACGCCGGTTGTCCACCGACCAGTCATCCGCGAACAGCACCCCGCCGCGCACGTCGGGCGCCAGGAACGGCTCCAGCTTGCGGCAGGCCTGGCTGTCCAGTTCCTCGGCGTCCAGCCCGGCCGACCGGCGGAAGGCAGTCAGCCGGATCAGGGCGGCGTAATCGCCGGGGTCATAGGCGACGGCGAGAGTCCCTTCGCGGCGCAGCCCGACCTGATGGCCCGTCGCCTCCTCCAGCTCGGCCGCGAAAGACCCGAAACGCCGCAGCGCGAGCAGGTTGAGGCGGAGCAGCGCCCCCTCGCCGAACAGGGCCTCGGAGACCGGCGCCAGCATCCCCGCCGCCACCAGCGACGCGGCCTGGCCGTCGGCGGGATCAACCAGGACGACGTCAAGCCCGGCCACCGCGGCCCGCCAGGCGATCGCGGTCCCGATAACGCCGCCGCCCGCGACGACGACACCTGCCATCTCGACCAAGAGCACTCCCTTCGCCGGCATTACCCGGATCAGGTTCGACGGTCGGAGGCGCGCGGCTCGGCTGCGCGGCCTCCCTCTCAGCCCCTGGTGGGCTCCCGTGGTCAGCTATCAGCCTATATCACGCTGAGGTAGCGTCCAGGCCCGTGATTGGATGGCGCGATGGCAAACGATGTGCGCACGCGGCTGGCCGACGCGCGCCTTTATCTGTGCACCGATTCCCGGCGGTCACGCGGTGACCTGGTGCCGTTCCTGGACGCCGTGCTCGGTGCCGGGGTGGACATCATCCAGCTGCGGGAAAAGGGCCTGGAGGCGCGGGAGGAACTTGGGCTGCTCGAGGTGTTCGCCGACGCGTGCCGGCGGCATGGCCGCCTGCTGGCGGTGAACGACCGGGCGGACCTGGCGCTCGCGACGGGCGCCGACGTGCTGCACCTGGGCCAGGACGACCTGCCCGTGCCGGTCGCGCGGGCCATCCTCGGCTCCGGGCCGGTGATCGGGCGGAGCAGTCACAGCGCGGCCCAGGCGGACGCGGCCGCCGCGGAGGCCGGCGTCGACTACTTTTGCGCCGGACCGGTGTGGACCACACCGACCAAGCCGGGACGCCCGGCGACTGGGCTCGGCCTGCTGGCCCACGTGGCGCGGCAGGGCCCGGACCGGCCCTGGTTCGCCATCGGCGGCATCAGCCTGGACCGGCTTGAGGAGGTGCTCGCCGCCGGCGCCACCCGCGTGGTCGTCGTCCGGGCCATCACCGAGGCGGACGATCCTGCTGCCGCTGTCAGATCGCTCGTCCGCCAGCTACGATCACCGTGATCTGCTTCAGCCGGCTGGTGCCGCTCTCCGAGGCGAAGACGGCGCGGTAACGGTTCAGGTCGGCGCTGACGCCGGCGGCGGGGCGCCGGCTGCCGCGCCGGGGTCCGGTTCAGTCGCCGGGGCATGCCACGATGAAACCATGCGGATCGCAGGGGTGGAATCGACAGACTTGTTCGTGGGGACCGCGCAGCGCCCTCTGCAGGTCGTGCGGGTGACGCTGGAGAACGACGGGCCTTCCAGCGTCCCGGGCGGCGCGGCCACGGTGTACGTGCAGGGGCCGGGGGTGAGAGACCCAGGCCCGTTCGGAATAACGGGTTTGAACCTGGGCGAACGGAAAGACTTTGAAATCCCGGTCGAGATCACAGCGCCCCACCAGCCCGGGAGCACGCGCCGGGTCACGGTGACGGCCGAGACCGGCACGGGGCGCACCCAGGCCGAGGCGGACATCACCGTGGCCGAGCCGGGCTGGACGATGTGGATGGTCAGCCACTTCCACTACGACCCGGTGTGGTGGAACACCCAGGGGCAGTTCGCTGAGGCCCGGCTCAGCCTGCCCGACGAAGACGGCCGGGTGCCGGACGTCAGGGCCGCTTTCGAGCTGGTCGGCGCGCACCTGGACCGGGCCAGGAAGGACGGCGACTACAAGTTCGTGCTGGCCGAGATCGACTACCTGAAACCGTATTTCGACGCCTTCCCGCAGGACCGGGATGATCTGCGGCGGCTGATGGCCGAGGGCCGGGTGGAGATCGTCGGCGGCAACTACAACGAGCCGAACACCAACCTGATCAGCCCGGAAGCCATCATCCGCAACGCCGTCTACGGGATCGGGTTCCAGCGGGACGTGTTCGGCGGCGATCCGAGGTCGGCGTGGATGCTGGACGTGTTCGGGCATGACCCGGGGTACCCGGGCCTGATGGCGGCGGCCGGGCTGACCTCGTCGGCGTGGGCGCGCGGGCCGTTCCATCAGTGGGGGCCATCCGGGACCGACGGCGGCGGCAACCGGCGGATGCAGTTCAGCACCGAGTTCGAGTGGATCTCCCCCGACGGCCGCGGGCTGCTCACGGCCTACATGGCCCATCACTATGGCGCGGGCTGGCGGCTGCATACGCTGCCGGACCTGGAGGCCGCCGAGGCGGAGGCGTACGGGCAGTTCCGGGCGCTGGCGCAGGTCGCGGCCACGCGTAACGTCCTGCTTCCGGTCGGCTCGGACCATGTCATCCCGGCCCGGTGGGTGACCGACATCCACCGGGACTGGAACCAGCGGTACGTGTGGCCCCGGTTCACCACGGCCGTGCCGCGCGAGTTCTTCGCCGCGGTCCGGGCCGAGGCCGGCGCCCCGGCGGCCGGGGCCTCCGCCTGGATCACGCCGCAGACCAGGGACATGAACCCGGTGTACACCGGCAAAGACGTGTCCTACATCGACACCAAGCAGGCGCAGCGGGCCATCGAGACCGCGGTCACCGAGGCGGAGCGGCTCGGCACCCTGGCCTGGCTGGCCGGCGCGCCATTCCCCCACACCGCGCTGGACAAGGCGTGGCGGCTGCTGGCCTACGGAGCCCACCATGACGGGATCACCGGGGTGGAATCCGACCAGGTGTACCTGGACCTGCTGGGCAGCTGGCGGGAGGCGTGGGAGCTGGGCTCCGCCGCCCGCCGCGCCGCCGTGGCCCACCTGTCCGCGCCTGGGGAAACGGCGCAGGCCGGGGTGCCGGTCCGGGTGTTCAACGGCCTGGCCCGGACGCGGGAGCAGACCGCCACGGTCACCGTACCGGTACCGGAGGACGGCACCCGCTGGGTCGAACTCCGCGACGAGGGCGGGCACCCGGTGCCTGCCCTGGCCGAGGGGGTGCGGCGGCGCGAGGACGGGTCGCTGGCCGAGGTGACGCTCACCTTCCTGGCCCGCGGCGTGCCCGCGCTCGGCTACCGGAGCTACCGGGCGGTGCCGGTCGACGGCCAGGGCGCGGCCGCGGGGTGGCGGCCGGTAATGGGTACTGCCACCGGGGTACCTTTCGCCATCGAGAACGGCCGGTACCTGGTCACCGCGGATCCGGCGCGGGGCGGTACGGTCAGCGTCACCGACCGGCGCACCGGGGCCAGGGTGCTCGCGGGGCCCGGCAACGAGCTGGTCATCCAGGACGAGTACGCGCAGCATCCCCGGCACGGGGAGGGCCCGTGGCACCTGTCGCCCAAGGGGCCGGGGACGGGTTCGTCGTCGGTCCCGGCCACGGTGCGAGTGGAGCGGTGCCCGGCCGGATCGCGGCTGGTCGCCTCGTTCACCCTCGGCGAGCTCGACGTGACCCAGGAGACGGTGCTGTGGGAGGACGCTGAGCGGGTCGAGTTCCGGACCCATGTCGACGGGTACAGCGGGAAGGACCGGCTGCTGCGGGTCCGTTTCCCGGCCGACGTGCCCGGCGGGCTTCCGGTGTACCAGACGGCGACGGCGGTGGTCGGCCGGTCGTTCGGGGCGGTGGACGTGGATTCGGCAGACCACTGGTACACGCTGGATAACCCGGCCTACCAGTGGTTCGGGCTCGGCTCGACGGCGCGGGTCCGGGCCGGGGGCGTCGCCGGGCCGGTCGAGGCGATCGGAGTGGCCGAGGTCGTCTGCCCGGACAGCGCGGACGGCGAGGCGCTGCGGGAGGTGATACGTGACCTGATGGTGGCGCTGGCCGCGGCCGGGGTGACCGCCACGTGCAGCCAGGCCGGCGGATCGCGGTATGGCGGGCTCGACGCGGACTCCAACCTGCCTGATGTCAGGATCGCGCTCGGCGGCCCGGATGTGAACGCGTTCACCGCCGAGGTCCTGTCGGCCGCGGGGCCGGGATACGCGAAGGCGCTGGCCGCGGGCGGGACGGCGCGGGTATGGGTACCCGCGGCGCGCAGCCGGGCAGACGCCTTCGCACCCAGTGCCGATGTGCGCGGGGCGTCCGACCTGCCGGTGCTGATCGTGGCGGGCACCGGTCCCGGCGATCTGGCCGCGGCGGTCACCGCCCTGGCCGAGGACCTGGCCGACGCGCTGGTGGAAGGGTTCGAAGACGCCGGCGACGCGGCCGTCGCGACGGCGCCGCTGGCGGACCGGTCGGTGGCGCTGCTGAACCGGGGGACACCGGGCGGGGTGGTCACACCCGACGGCACGCTCCATATGTCGCTGATGCGCTCGTGCAGCGGATGGCCGTCACGGATCTGGATCGACGGGGATCCCCGCACCGCGCCGGACGGAAGCAGCTTCGCCTGGCAGCACTGGAGCCATACGTTCGAGTACGCGCTGGCCTCGGGCCCGGGCGACTGGCGCACGGCGGGCTTTCCCGCCTGCGCCGAGGAGTACAACCACGACCTGATCACGGCGGTGGCCGGGTCCGGCGAGGACATCGCGGGCGGTAGCAGCCTGCTCTCGGTGGAACCGGGTAACGTGACGCTCAGCGCGGTGAAACCCCGCGGCAATCCGCTCGCCTCCGAGCGGAGCCCGGCCGGCGGCACGCCAGGCGCTGAGAGTGCCGCCGAGGTCACCGTGCGGCTGCGGGAAACCGCCGGGCAGGCCACGGCGGCGCGGGTCCGGCTCGCCCAGCCGATCTCCGCGGCGTGGCTGACCGACCTGCTCGAGGAGGCGGACGGCGCTCCCCTGCCCATCGCGGACGGGACCGCTATTGTCGACATGCCGGCCTTCGGAACCGTGACCCTGGTCGTGCGGGCCAGTTCGCGCGCACGCGGGCGCGACGGCCTGGTGGCTGTCGAACCGGTCCAGCCGGTTTACGCCCGCTACTGGCTGCACGGGAAGGGCCCGGCGCCGGCTGGGAACCTCCCGGTCGCCGCCCACTTCTCCCCCATCCGGGTCGCGCTGGCTGAGCCCGGCGAGGCCGGCCTGCTCACGCTGACCGTGGGCTGCGGACCGGAGCCGGCCTCGGGGATGGTGGAGCTCGTCGTGCCCGACGGCATCACCGTCACCGCCGGGCAGGACCTGCGCTATGAGCTGGCGCCCGGCGGATACGCCGCCTGGGACCTGACCGTGCGGGCCGCGCCGGGGACCATCCCCGGACGCTACTTCGCGGCGGCGCGGATCTGGGACGAGCACGGTCACGTCATCGAGGACACGGCCATGGTCGCGGTGGGCGAGCACCGGTGGCCCGACCCGGAGCTGCCACCGGAGGAGGCCCTGATGCTGATGCAGGCCGACTACAGCGCGGCCGCCGCCGAGGTAGAGCTGGCCGTGCTGACCCCGGAGCTGCGGATGGCGCCGGGCGGGCAGGGCGAGCTGCTGGTCAGCGTGACCAGCCGGGTGGCGTCCGAGGTGCACGGCGAGGTGCAGCTGGTATCGCCGTTCGGCCTCTGGACGACGCTCTCGCCGCTGGCACAGGGCTTCAGTGCCACGCCGCGGGAGCCCGCGGTGCTGCGTTTCACGGTTGCGGTGCCGGCCACGGCGCGGCCCGGGACCCGGTGCTGGGCACTGGTCAAGGTGATGTACTTCGGCCGGGTCCGGTACACCCCGGCCGTGCCGGTCCACATCGTCGCCGGCTAGAAACACCTACGCTGCGGGCGAACAATGTACGGTAGGAGACCCGGCCTGTTTATCCAACTTTAACGCGCGAACTCCAGAGGACCTATGCAGTCCGCCACCGCTCTGCTCGCGGGTAACCTGCCCGCGGAGCCGAACAGCTTCATCGGCCGCGAGCGCGACCTCGCTGAGCTGGCCAAGCTGCTCAACGAGGTGCGTGCGCTGACCCTGAGCGGCCCGGGCGGTATCGGCAAGACGCGGCTCGCGGTGCGGCTGGCCCGTGAGGTGATCACCGGCGCGGCCGACGCCGTGGACGGGATGGATAGCGGTCCCGACCTCGATGAGGCCTGGCTGGTGGATCTGGCCGACTGGCGCGGCCAGATCGCCCAGCGCGTCGCCGCGACCATAGGGGTGCGCGAGGAGCCCGGTGTGCCGCTCGCGCAGACGCTGGCCGAGGCGTTGCGTTCCCGGCACATGCTGCTGGTCCTGGACACCTGCGAGCATCAGGTCAGCGACTGCGCCACCCTCGTCCAGCTGCTGCTGGCCCGGTGCCCGTGGCTGCGGATCGTGGCCACCAGCCGTGAGCCGCTGCGGGTCCGCGGCGAGACCATCTGGCGGGTGCAGCCGCTGGACCTGCCGCCCGATGACGCGGCCGCGGACGAACTGGCCGAGCACGAGGCCATCAGGCTGTTCGCGGCGCGCGCGGCAGGCGCCCGGCCCGGCTTCATCTTGACCGAGGAGAACGCGGCCGCCGTGGCGCGGCTGTGCCGGACGCTGGACGGCATCCCGCTGGGCATCGAGCTGTCGGCGGCCCGGGTGCGCGCGCTGTCGGTCGAGCAGATCGCCGACCGGCTGCGGGACCGGTTCCAGCTGCTCGACTCGGGCGACCGGACGGCGCCGCCCCGGCAGCAGACGCTGCGGGCCACGGTGGACTGGAGCTACGAGCTGCTGGATGAGGCCGAGCAGACGCTGCTGCGCCGGCTGGCCGTGTTCTCCGGCTGGAATCTCGACATGGCCGAGCAGGTCTGCTCCGATGAGGTCATCCCGGCCGACGCGGTGCTCGACCTGCTCATCTCGCTCATCGACAAGTCGCTGGTCGTGCTGGACGGTGAGGCGGCGGGAGACGCCCGGTACCGGCTGCTCGACACGATCAGGGAGTACGCCGTCGAGCGTCTCGTCGCCGCGGGCGAGGAGTCCCGCCTGTTCCTCCGGCACCGCGACTGCATCATGGCGCTGGTGGAGGACACGGCCCGCCGGATGTTCCGCCGCGGCGAGCCGCCCTGGCCGGTGCGCCGGGCGATCTTCCGCCGCGGCGTCGCCGAATTCGGCAACTTCCGGATCGCGCTGGCCACGTCGCTGAGCCATGGGCATACCGCCGAGGGGCTGAGGCTGTGCACCGGGCTGCTGAACATGTGGGTGCCGCACGGCGACCAGCGGGAGGCGGCCACCTGGTTCGACCGGTTCCTCGTCCAGGAGGGCGGGGAAGTCCCGCCGGAAGTCCGCGGCCGGGCCCTGGCGGGCCGCGCCGACATCGCCTTCGACCTGCAGGACTACGACACGCTGCTGCGCAGCGCCCAGCAGAGCTTGGAGATCAGCCGCGCCTGCGGCGATGACTACACGGTGCCGACCGCGCTGCGGACGCTCGGCCAGGCCGCGCTGCGGGCGGGCCGGTTCGCCGACGCCGCCACGCTGATCGAGGAGGCCGTCGAGGCGGCCGGCGGGGCGGGCAACGACTGGGAGGCGGGACTCACCCGCGCGGCCCAGGCCGCGATCGCGGTCCGCCAGAACAAGCTGAAGTCGGCCCAGCGGTCGTACGAGGCCGCCCTGGACATGCTGAGCGACAACAACCGCTGGGGCGTAGCCCAGGTCCAGTACGGGATGGGCATGCTCGCCCGGGCCCGGGGCGATACGGACATGGCGGTGCGGCACTTCGAGGACGCCGCGGAGATCTTCCGTGAGGTGGACGCCTGGCTCGAGATCGGCCGCTGCCTGGCCGGGGTCGGCTGGGTGGCGCTGGCCCGCGGCGACCTCGACCTGGCCCGGGCCAGGCTGGCCGATAGCCTGCGCATCAGCCAGGCCTGCGGCCAGCGGCTCGGCGTCGCCCGCGGGCTGGAGGCGTTCGCGGCCCTGGCCGCGGCCCAGCAGCAGCCCGGGCAGGCGGCCCGGCTGGCCGGAGCCGCCACCCAGCTGCGTGAGTCCCTGGGTCAGTCGACCAGCCTCGGATCCAGGATCGAGCAGCTGCTCGAGCTGGCCCGAGGCCGGCTCGGCGCGGCGGCCGCCGCGGCCATGTTCGCCGAGGGACGCGAGATGACGGCCGACGACGCGGTCGGCTACGCCCTCGGACCGTACACCGAGACGGCCGGCGGCCTTCCGGGGGCCGTGGGCGCCGCTGGGGCCAAGGACACGGGCAAGCCAGGCGAGACGGCCTGGGCCGATCCGGGCCGCCGGTCGGCCTCGCCGCTCACCGCGCGCGAGCACGAGATCGTGGTCCTCATCGAACGGGGTCTGTCCAACCGGCAGATCGCCGACGAGCTGGTCATCAGCCCGGCCACCGCAGCGCGGCACGTGGCGAACATCCTGTCCAAGCTCGGCTTCACGTCGCGTACACAGATCGCCTCATGGGCCGCGCGGCACGAGCCGCCCGGCTGACCAGCGTGTGCACATGTGCACGCCGGCCGGGCTCGATCCCGGCCCAAGATGCACATGGGGATGCATAGTTCGGTGCATGTGCCCGTGGTTCCGCGCGGCATAACGTTCAATCGTCGCTAACGCACGGTGGCGGCGGGTTACTTACCCGGCGCCGCGCCGGTTCCCGGTGGGGGGGCGGGAACCGGTGGAAGCCAGCCGCGGCGGCCGGGCGGGTCCCGGCTCCATGCCAGGACCCGCTCGTTGTTGCACCCAGCGCGGGAGGTTCTGGTGGAACTCGGGATCAGTACCGGATCGGGCCTGGAAGCGGACCTGCGGACGGCGCACGCGCACGCGTCGCGCCGGGCGGTTACCGATCACATCCTGGCCCTGGCCGACCAGGCCGGATACGGAGCCGCGCTCATCGATGCCGCGGCCCCGGGTTCCAGCGAGGCCTCCGTGATTACGTGGCCGCAGTTCGCGCGCATGATCCGCACGGCGGCCGACGGCCTGTCCCGGCGGGGCCTGCGGGAGAACGACACGGCAGGGGTCTTCGTCCACGACGCTGTCAGCCACGTAATAGCGGTGCACGCCATCCGGGCGGCCGGGGCCAGTGCCGCGCCGGTGCGCCCGGCGCAGACCGCGGCGGGCATCGCCGCCCAGCTCAAGCAGTGCCGGGCCCGCCTGCTGATCACCTCGCCCGGGCTGGCCGACCTCGCCATCCAGGCCGCCGAGCGCTCCCTGGTGCGGCAGGTGTTCGCGTTCGGCGAGGCGGAGGGGACCACGCCGTTCGGCTCCCTGCTGCACACCGCGAGGCACGGCCAGGTCCATCCAAACCAGGTCCATCCGAACGGCCGCGCTGGCCTGAACGGCAGCCCGAGTCGCAATGGCCACGCTGGCCAGGACAGGCGCGAGGGTCCGGTGGACGGTGCCACGGCCCCTGACGGCGATGTCATGGCGCAGGTCCTCGACCTGGCCGGGCTCGGGCCAGACGGACCCGCCCTCCGGCTGACCAGCAGGGACGTCGTGATCGCGGCTCCGCCCTGCGGAGATCCGGACGTCTATACGTCGCTGCTCGACCTGGCGCTGGCCGCCGGGGCCACCGTCGTGGCCGTCCCGCTGGTGCAGGTCCCGGCCACGGTGAGTGCCTACAAAGGGACGGCCGCGGTCGTGCCGCGCGGTACAGACGTCCCCGGCCTCCCCGCAGGCAGG
>Ga0208324_1000098_pt1 | contig 53066 bp, 51 predicted proteins | sample Sb_taG_2_FD_187707 | JGI IMG/M metagenome (GOLD analysis project Ga0208324, IMG submission 187707) | Peat soil microbial communities from Weissenstadt, Germany - Sb_50d_5_LS metaG (SPAdes) (version 2) | ecosystem: Environmental > Terrestrial > Soil > Wetlands > Peat | place: Germany... | reverse complement strand
CGCGATCCGTCCCATGGTACCTCCTCTTGCCAGCCAAAGTATATATCGTATGCTTACATTATATACTTATTGGAGGTCACCATGATTATCCTGCTCAGCGACGGTGCGAGCCTGGCCAGCCGGCAGTGCGCCACCGTGCTCTCCCGGGCCGGTCACCAGGTGGAGGCGCTCTGCCCGGAGGGGCTGTGCCTGTGCGGCCTGACCCGGCATGTCCGCCGGGTGCACCGCGTCCCCGGCATCGGCGCCGACCCGTTCGGCTGGCTGGAGGCGGCCCTGGACATCGCCGTCCGGCGGCACGCCGAGGTGCTGCTGCCCGTGCAGGAGCAGGTCGCGGTCATGTCGCTGGAGCGCGACAGGATCGAGGCCGCAGGCCTGCGGACCGCGGTGCCGGACTTCGGGGCGCTGGCCCGGGTGCAGGACAAGGTGTCCGCGTTCGGGACGCTGACCCAGGCCGGCGTGCCGCAGCCGCCTGCTGTGGTCGCCACCAGCCGGGCGGAACTCGAGACGGCCGGGACGCTCCCGGCCTTCGTGAAGACCCCGATCGGCACCGCGTCGGCCGGGGTGTGCCGGGTGGAGACGCGAGCCGGGCTGCGGCGGCTCGCGGCAGCCTGCGAGCGCGAGGGAGTATTCGGGGCGGGGGGTGTCCTGGTGCAGCAGCCGGCCGATGGGCCGCTGGTCATGGTCCAGTCGGTGTTCGCGCACGGCGAGCTGGTCGCGTTCCACGCCTGCCAGCGGGTCCGCGAGGGGACAGGCGGCGGGGCCAGCCACAAGCTCGGCCTGGACGTGCCGGAGGTGCGCCGGCACCTCAGCACGCTCGGCGCGGCGCTGCGGTGGCACGGCGCGCTGTCGGCCGACGTGGTCCTGGGCCGGGCGGGCGCCCAGTTCATCGACATCAACCCGCGGCTGGTCGAGCCGATCAACGCCCTGGCCTCCGGCGTCGACCTGGTGCGGGCCCTGGTCGAGGTCGCGTGCACGGGCACGTCGGCGCCGCAGCCGCCGGGACGGCCCGGGGAGCGGACGCACCAGCTGCTGCTGGCGGTGCTGGGCGCGGCGCAGCACGGCGGACGCCGGGATATCGTGCGCGAGCTGGGGAACGCGCTGACCCGCCGCGGCGACTACCGGGCCAGCCGGGAAGAACTCACGCCGGCCGGAGGCGACCCGCTCGCCGCGCTCCCGGTCGTGCTGACCGCCGCGATCACTCTGGTGCAGCCCGCCGCGTGGCGGCGCTTCACCGGCGGCAGCACCGGCGCGTACTCCCTCACCCCGGCGGCGTGGCACGCACTTACGGCGTCCGGCGCCGCTCGGGCGCACGCCCCGGACGCGTCGCACGGGCGGGAGGCGGGCACCACGGCCCGTTCCGTATAAAGATCTTTGCCCTGGGCGTGAGGGGTCAGCTCCAGCACAGCCGCGGCGGGGTAATGCTCACCACGCCGAGTCCGCGGCGCTGGGGGGCGACCGCCGGGGCCATGGCGACGACCGCCTCGGGGCCTGGTGGTTATTCGTCCAGGGCCGCGGCGTCGGCGGGGACGTCGACGGAGTACTGCCTGAGCACGTCCAGCGGGACGATCTCCAGCGCACGCTCGTGGGTCGAGGCCAGCACCACCGGGGCGGCGGCACCGTCACGATGGGCCCGCAGCCAGTTCGCCGCGGTCACGCACCACCGGTCCCCCGGCACCAGCCCAGGGAAGCTGAACTGGGGCATCGGCGTGGACAGGTCGTTGCCGATGCCGCGCTGATGCGCGAGGAATTCCGCGGTCACTACCGCGCAGATCGTGTGACTGCCGAGGTCCTCGGGTCCGGTGGTACAGCATCCGTCCCGGTAAAACCCGGTGAGAGGATCGGTTCCACATGGTTCGAGTTCGCCGCCGAGCACATTGCGGTCGCTCATGTTTGCAGTATCGGCATGGCGGCATACAGACCGCAAGATCCACGGTACGGTCGTCCAGCTGCGCAGTAACCGCGAAATAAGCAGGAAACGCGGCACGCGGAGCAAGACGCGGCGGCCGGGCGCCGGCACAATTGGTCGGGTGAAGCACTCCAGACTTCTCGCGGCGGGCGGAGCGTCGCTCCTGGCCGCGACGGCGGCGGTGTCATGCGTCGTCACCCCCTCCGGGGCGGTCACGGCGAAGACCCCGGCCGTGCCGGTCACCCACGTCATCGAGATCATGATCGAGAACCACTCCTTCGACAACCTCTTCGGCAAGTTCCCCGGCGCGGACGGCATCCCGGCGGACACCTCGCTGCTCAACCCGGGCGCCTACTTCGACTCGGCGCCGAACGTGCAGCCCGTCTGGGCCGCGGGCAACGAAGGCGACGTCAACGGCGAGCTCAACAACAGCACGGTCGCGGAGCAGATGGCCATGGACTACCAGCCCGGCCGGGGCTACCTGATGGACCACTACACCGTGTTCCCGCAGGACGGAATGGCCGCGATCACCGAGTTCGGCCCGCAATTCGACCCGGACGAGCAGTACCTGGCGTCGGCCTATGAACTCGCCGACCACAACTTCCAGCCGGTTATCGCCCCGACCCAGCCGAACGTCATGACCGCGCTGAACGCCACCGATCACGGGTGGGTCTACAACAACCTCGAACCCGGCCCGGCCCAGCCCTGGAACTCCATTTTCGACGAGCTGACCGCGCACGGCCGCAGCTGGAAGATCTACTACGCGCTGCCGCCGTCCGCCCTGGCCGGGACGATCTGGCCGCAGTTCATCCCGCCCGGGCACGCCGCGGACCTGACCACCGGATCGGCGTTCTTCGCCGATCTCGCGTCCGGCGGCCTGCCCGACTTCTCCTTCGTGCGGCCCGGAGTGGACTACAGCACCGAGCCGCCGGAGGACATCGGGCAGGGCGACGCGTGGATCGGCCAGCTGGTCAACGCGGTCGCGCACAGCAAGTACTGGGCTTCGACGGCCATCTTCGTCACCTATGACGAGAGCGGCGGGTTCTGGGATCACGTGGCGCCCGCCGCGAGCACCGGCTACGGGGCCCGGACGCCGATGATCATCATCAGCCCGTACGCCCGCCGCGGCGTGTACCACCAGCTGAGCACTAACGTCTCCGTCCTGTCGTTCATGCAGAAGCTGTGGGGCCTGCCCGCGCTGACGCCGCTCAACGCCAGCCAGAACAACCTGTTCTCCGCGTTCAACTTCGGCCAGGCGCCGCTGTCCCCGCCCTCGGTGCCGGTCGCGCCGGCCGACACCATCGGGTTTCACGGCCCGGGCGGCATCCTGACCGACGTCGGTTCTGTTAGTCCGGGGCGCTCGCTGACGATCAACCTGGAGGCCGAGACCGGCGGGCTGGTGCTCGATTCGGCGCTGAACGGCCCGGTCGCGCTGACGCTGACGGCGCCGCCGGGAGTCGCGGTGCCGCCGTCGTTCCCGTCCTCGGCCCACCTGGCCGGGGGCCAGGCGGAAATCTCGGTGTCGTTCCCGTCGGCCGGTTACTGGCGGATCGCGGCGAGCGGGCCCGGGGGCAGCCAAGGCTGGGTCACGGTGGACGTGGGTGTCACGCCCGACACGGCGCCGTAGGCCCCGTTATCCCCGGATCCAGTTCTTCCCTGACGCGCCGCAGTTCGCTGGTCACACCCGGGCCGGCCACCCCGAATTCGGTCACCGACCGGGCCGCCACCGCGACCGAATAGCGCAAGGCCCGGTCCTCGGCCAGCCCTCGAGCGCGCAGGGCGAGAAACGAGCCGGCGAGTATCTCCCCGGCTCCGATCGGGTCTACTTCGTCGACCGGAGGGGCCGGAACCCGATGCCGGACACGCTGCGCCCGGAACTCCGCGCCGGCCGGCCCGCGCTTCAGAACCATGGGCACCGATTGGTCCGGCCGTGCGCCGTAAAGACCCCGGTATTCCGCTTCGTTCAGGAAGACGAAGTCCGCACGGTGGCAGATGTCGCGGCAGGCGCCAGGCTCCGCGGCCACGAAGGGCTCAAACATGTCGACCGAGACCTGGGCCCGGCACCCCTTGTCGCGGAGGAATTTCAGCCACGCCAGTTGCTGTTGCGGCGGCGCCGTCCCCACATGCACGTATCGTGCCCGGAAGTAGGACTCGGGGAAGAGATCGAATCTCGGCTCGGCCGCGACACCCAGGTCGGAGCTGAACGAAAGGCTGCCGTCGCGGGACTGGTCGATGAAGAACGTGGCGGAGGTCCCCGGCAAGACGGCCACCCCGTCCATATCGATCGCGAGAACCCGGAGAACGCTCAGATCGAAGTCGCCGCCCACCTGCGTTACCAGGGCAACGCCGCTCAGCACGGCGGCAGCGGCAAAGGCCGTGGCGAAGCCCGATCCGCCCGTGTAGGCTACCGTGCCGCTCGCCGTCCGGTCCGTAGCCCAGCCGACATGACCAATGAGGACCAGATCGGCCGGATGCCGTTCCCGGTGCGGCATGTAACTCGTTATCCCGGCCTAATGGCCTTCGCCTAGCTGAGAACAGAAAGCCAGCGCTTGTTGTTGATAATCGTCGACCGCGCCGGGATTTCCGCCCAGATCTGGTCCAGCGGTTCCTCTAGGCAGTTCCCGCGCCGCAAATACCTGTCTCCGACCGGCTGGAGAACATTACCGGCCGGGTCGACGATGAGGCAGCCCTCGGTCTCGGCTTCGGTGGACGGCGCCGTCGGTACCGGTCCCGCCAACTCCGCCGCTTCCTCGGCCAGGCGGCCGAACTCGTCGTCCTCGAGCCAGTGCCGCTGCTGGCCGGTGTTCTGATCACCGCGCCTGCTGTACTGGTACAGGCGCCAGATGTCGGGGGCGAGGTCACGGACGGTTCGGGCCAGCGCGGGCAGGTTGTCCCGGTTCACGCCGCTGATCACCGTGGCCAGCTTCAGGCTGAGGCCAGGTTCCTTGGTCACCAGCCGGGCGGCCTCGATCACCTCGTCGAAGTCGGCCTTCTCCCCCCGCATGGCACGATGAACTTCGGGCGTCGAGCCCTCAAGGGAGATGCCGACCAGGGCGAAGTCGGCCAGCCGGAACCCCTGGTCCAGGCGCTTGCGCAGCAGCTCGCCGTTGGTGTTGAGCACAGCGGACTTGCCGCTCTGCCTGAGCAGGGCCGCGTACTCGCCGATCTTGCGGACCAGGAGCGGTTCCCCGCCGCAGAACGTCACCGCGCGAGCGGAAGAGGCCGCGAGCGCGGCGAGGATCCCGGGCCGGCGGCTGACCGGGTCTTTACCCGGTACGGGTCCGTAACAGAAGTCACAGGCCAAGTTACAGCGGCTCGTTATCCACCAGTCAACCGACGGGATCTTAGCCTTCGGCCCGGCCGACAGCGACGTATCCGCCGCTTCGGCCAAGGTTCCGCCAGCGTTCAACGAGCATCCTTCCTGAACCCAGACAGGGCCCATCGAGCGCCCTGCCGGGTGCCTCAATGGACCGAATACGTGTTTTATTCAAATTCAAGCAAGACACGCGAGTATTTAACCTGAAGCGCCTTATGGGCACTTTGTCCGAATCGCCGGGCGTGCTGGCCTTGGCTCGCCCGTGACGGCGCCCGCCGGACTACATCGCGTTTACAGGTGAGGAGATCTTAGCGCCTGGCCGGGGCATGAATGATGGGCCTGTTATTACGTGATGGTCAAGAAGCTGGCTTACCCGACCGGTAATGACCTCTCTGTGGGCAGGATTTCGGTATTGAGGCTGGGTCGGGCGGGTTCGCGGCCCGATGTCCGATGTCACGGCGGCGGGGACCAGCTGGGCCGGGCCGGGACGGCCAGGCTGGCCAGCCTCAGCGCCTCGATGGCGTCGAAGGTCATCCAGATCGGCAGGTCGCCGTTTTCCCAGGCCCACAGGGCCGCGGCGTCGCCGCCGTAGCTGTTCCAGATCTGGGCCACCGCGTTGCTCACCGACGGATGCACCGTCGGCACACCCGCGGATACCAGGGCTTTCACCACCCAGGCGGCCGTGAAATGCCGGACGTGGACCGGCTCGAGCCCCCCATTCACCGACCGCTCCAGGACCTCGTAGGCGTCATGCAGATCACGCTGCCCGACCAGCCAGGCCGTGGCCTGCTCCAGCGCCTCCTGGACCTGGCCGGACGGCCGCACCGCCTGTACGCCGGCCAGCACCCGCACCGCCCGGGCCGTGTGCGCCACCGACGGCGCCGGGTCGATGAGCAAGGGCTCGGCCTTTTCCGGCCACAGCATGAGATCTCCATACGGCCGGCGCGCCGCCAGCAGGCTGTCCACCAGAATCTCCACCAGCTTGGTCGCGGGCTCGAGCAGCAGGCTGGTTTCCAGCATCGTCGTGAGGATGAATGTCCGGTACTTCTCGAAATCACCCAGCCCCTTTTCCATCTGGGCAATGTGGGCGCCGAGGTCTTGGGTAGCGGTGATCCGGCGCAGTGCGTTCAGTACCACGGCGGTTACTTCCGGGCGGGATCCGGATTGCTCGCTCCCTGCGTAACCGCCCGCGGGAAGAGCCATCTTGCGCAGGCTCGCCGCGACCGGGACCAGGTCAGCCGCCAGGCCATCCTCCAACAGCAGCATCGTCTTGATCCCGTAGGCGGTGGATGCGGGCGTCGCCTCACCCTGCAGTCGGCGCAGGTCGCGCGGCCACCCGGTGGGTCGGCCGGCGGCGTCCCGGACGAGGCAGCCCCGCAGCGCCTCTGCGACGTTCCCGAACGTCTGAAGCAGGGTCGGCGCCGATGGGCTCGGCAACGGGACGAGCCGGAGGCTGGGGCGATCTGACCTGGAGCGCAACTCGGTGACGAGGTTCTGGATGGCACCCCGGGCGGTGAGGTACTGATCCAGCGAATGGGCCTTCGACTCCGATGGCAGATCCTCGCCCGCTGCCCACCGGGCTACCTCTGCGGGCGGAACGGCGAGCTTCGTGGCCGCCTGCTCGATGGTCTTGCGGCGCATACGGAGCGTCCGGCTGAACTCCGCGCCGAAGACCTGCAGTTCCGCCGGGCTTATCGCGGAGGCACCTGACTGGGGTTCGTGAGTCCGCGGCTCGTCCGGTCCCGGTAGGGTCTCGGCCGGGATGCTGGACCAGCCGCCCGTGATCAGCGCCACCGCGAGCGCCGTGAGCGCTTCGGCTTCCACTTCCAGCCGGAGCGCCCGGGGTGAGGGCGCCTTACCGGGGAGCGCGGACCGCAGTTCATGCAGCCGGTCCCAGTGCCGCAGCAGGGCCTTCCGGCGCTGGCCCAGGTCCTGAGCGTAAAGATCGTGATCCGGTACCTGGCCGGCGAAAAGCTCCAGGCGGAGGCTGGCGTCGACGACGATGCTCATCGTCGGCTCCAGCGTTCCTGCAGCCGCTCGGACAGCACGCACGATAGCCCGTTCCGGAGATTCTCCGGCGTTGATCAGCACCCTGACGCTATCCAGCCCGGTGAGGGTGTCCAGCGCCAGTTCGGTGCCATGAAGCCGTTCCTCCCGGAGGCCGGCCCGCGTCCGCAGGCTCTTCAGAGCGGACGCCACGCCGAGGGTGGCAGGATCCAGCGGCTCGGCCATCTCCCCTTCTTCTACCGGGTACCGGCGACGCCAAGATTGCCGTTGACGGCAGTCTAACCGACAAGAGTCGGAAAAGCACGCATGACAGTTGTCCGAACTGGGTACGACGCAACCGTCAGTTGTCCGATACGGTGCAAGCCAAGATATGACAAACACCGACAACGACGTTGGTGACAGTTGTCGCACCCGCCTTGCGGTGCAGGAGAAGCGATGACCACCATCGAAGAGCGCAGTGCCCTCGGCTCACAGCCGATTGGCCCGCTGATCCGCCAGCCTGGTGGCGGCCATCCCGTTGGCCTCGTAGGGCCTGGTGTGACCCGCCGGGCTCGGTACGAGCTTTCCGCCGCTGTCGGCCGACATGCCGGCCGACGGCCTCCGTGCCCAATAACTCCCTACAGGGAGGAATCGTGTCCACCACCGCCCGCCTTCGCCCGTTTAGCCATCCCTCGCTCCTGGCAGTTGTCGTCACCTCGTTCGCGCCGGCGCGATGCTGGCCTCCGCGCTCCCGCTAGGAGGCACGCGATGGCACCGCTCCCAGCTAGCCTTCCTCACTACCGTGCCATCATCGCGCTGGATATCGAGCGTTCTACCAGCCGCCCTAATCCGATCAAGGGTGAGCTTCGGAACAAGACCTACGAATTGTTCGAAGTGGCGCTGCGCATGGCGGGTATCGGCCGGCGCCATCACGACCGGTTCGTTGACCGAGGCGACGGCATCCTGGCGCTCATCCATCCAGTTGACCAGGCACCCAAGGCACTCATGCTGAGCCACGTCGTCCCCCTTCTCAACCGGCTCCTCACCGAGTACAACGCCAGCCCTGCGCGGCACGGCCAGCCACAGCGGCAACTGCGGATCCGTGTCGTTATACACGCAGGAGAAGTCCACTACGACGCCAACGGCTGCTTCGGTGAGTCACTGGACGTCGCGTTCCGTCTCCTCGACGCTGGCCGGGTCAAACGGGCACTCCGCGAGACCCACGATCCGCTGGTTCTGGTTGTGTCAGGGGACATCTACAGCTCAGTCGTACGCCACGGCTACCAGGGCATCGACGATCAGGCCTTCTACCCGCTCGTGCGGGTAGAAGTCGCGGGCAAGCGATATCCGGGCTGGATCCACATCCCTGAACATGTCACGTGCCACAACGTGGCACAAATGGCCAGCTACCGGCGTCCTGCCTGACAGAGGGATTGACCCTGGGCCTGCCTAGACACGGTGCGGACAGGCGGCTTAGTCTTGACTGTATGGTCAGTCAAGATTTGGGTAACCGGCGGGACCCGGCTCCGGTCGACCGGGCGGGGCTGGGGGAAGCGCTGCGGCCGTTCGGGGAGAGCCGGATGCTGCCGCGGGCCGCGTACGTGGACCCGGCGGTGTTCGAGTGGGAGCAGCGGCATTTTTTCGGCGGTGGCTGGATGTGCGTGGCCCGCAGCGAGCAGTTGCCCGAGCCGGGCGACCAGCGGGCCGAGGCCACCGGGACGGGCAGTGTCCTGCTGGTCCGGGGCGAGGACGGCACGATGCGGGCCTTCGCGAACACCTGCAGGCACCGCGGGCACGAACTGCTGCCGTGCGGGGAGGGCGCGCGAGGTCGGGCGATTATCTGCCCGTACCACGCCTGGACGTACACGCTGAGCGGTAACCTGCACGCCGCGGGGACCTTCAGGAAGGTCCGCGGCTTCGACTTCGGCGAGTGGGGCCTGCGGGCGCTGCCGGTGACCGAGTGGCACGGCCTGGTCTTCGTCGACGCCTCGGGTGGCGCTGCGCCGTCCTTGGATGAGACGCTCGCGAAACTCGGCGAGATCGTCGCGCCGTACGAGCCGGAGCGGCTGGTGACGGCCGGACGGCACAGCTACGACGCCGCGGCCAACTGGAAGATCCTCACCGAGAACTATCACGAGTGTTACCACTGCCCGTCCATCCACCCCGAGCTGTGCCGGGTCAGCCCGCCCAAGAGCGGCGAGAACTACGCGGCCGACGGCGCCTGGATCGGCGGCTGGATGGACCTGCGGGACGGCATGGCCACCATGTCGCTGTCCGGATCGAGCGGCGGGGTCCCGCTGCGCGGCCTGGACTCGCAGGGACTGCGCACCGTCATCTACATCAACATCCTGCCGAACGTCCTGCTCAGCCTGCATCCGGACTACGTGATGACGCACCAGCTGGTCCCGGTGGCCGCGGACAAGACCCGGATCAAGTGCACCTGGGCGTTCGCGCCCGAGGCCGTAGCCCGGCCCGACTTCGACCCGGGCTACGCGGTGGACTTCTGGGATATCACCAACCGGCAGGACTGGGCCGCGTGCGAGTCGGTGCAGCGGGGGCTGTCCTCGCCGCACGCCTCGCCGGGACCGCTGGCACCCGACGAGGACGCGGTGTACTCGTTCGTCACCACCATCGCCCGGGGCTACCTCGGCCAGGGCGCGTGGGGCCCGGGTAGTTTTACAGGGTGACCATACTTGACATCCCGGTGAAGACCCTGGCGGGGCAGGACTCCTCGCTCGGTGCCATCGCGTCGCCCGGCCCCGGTTTGGCTGGCCCTGGTTTGACTAACAAGGCGCTGCTCGTGGTGAACGTGGCCTCCAAGTGCGGGCTCACGCCCCAGTACACGGCGCTGGAGAAACTGCACGAGCAGTTCGCATCCCGCGGGTTCGCGGTGGTCGGCTTCCCCTGCAACCAGTTCGGCGGGCAGGAGCCCGGGACCTCCGACGAGATCGCCGAGTTCTGCTCGGCGACCTACGGGGTCACGTTCCCGATGTTCGAGAAGATCGAGGTGAACGGCCCCGGCCGGCATCCCATCTACACCTCGCTCACGGAGGCGCCGGACCCCGACGGCCAGGCCGGCGACATCCAGTGGAACTTCGAGAAGTTCCTGGTCCGGCCGGACGGCACGGTGGCCGCGCGGTTCCGCCCGCGCACCACCCCCGACGATCCGGCGGTCCTTTCCGCTATCGAGGCCAACCTCCCCCTCGGCTAGGCGGCTTTTCGGGAGGAGGGAGGGCGTCAGGCGAGGACCGCGGGGCCGCGCTTGACCATCTGGCGGGCGATGATCATGCGCTGGATCTCGCTGGTGCCCTCCCAGATCCGCTCCACGCGCAGCTCGCGGTAGAAGCGCTCGGCCACGTTCTCGCGCATGTAGCCGCGGCCGCCGAACACCTGGACGGCGCGGTCGGCGACCCGGCCGGCCATCTCCGAGCAGTAGAGCTTGGCCATCGAGCACTGGGCGTGCGACACCTTGGTGTCGGTGCCGCGGTCGATGCCGCGCGCGGTCTCGTAGGCCATCGCCCGGGCCGCGAACAGCTCGGTCAGGCTGTCAGCGAGCATCCCGGCCACCAGCCCGTGGTCGCCGATCGCACCGCCGCCCGCCCGGCGGGTGGCGGCGAACGCGGTCATCTCGGCCGTCAGCCTTTCCGCGGCCCCCAGGCAGCGGGCGGCCACCATCAGCCGCTCGAAGCGGAACCATTCGTATGCGAAGGCCATCCCGTCGCCTTCGGACCCGACCAGGTTCGCGGCCGGGACGCGCACGTTCTCGAAGGCCACGATCGGGTGATGATGGCTGATCGTGTGCGTGTAGGCCGGCGTCCGGACCACCTGGACGCCGGGGCTCGGCAGGTCGACCAGGAACATCGCGTGCTCGCCGTCGTGCGGCCCACCGCGCAGCCGGGCCTGGAAGAAGGCAAAGTCGGCGGTGTTGTACGAGGTGACGTGCCACTTGACCCCGTTGAGCACGTACGCGTCGCCGTCCCGGTACGCGGTGGCCTCGATCGCGTCGACGTCGGAACCCGCCCCCTCCTCGGTGATCGCGTAGCACTCCTCCCGCTCGCCGCTGATCGCGGGCCGGACGTAGCGCTCGACCTGGTCCGCGGTGGCCACCGAGGGCAGCCAGGACGGCGGGGTGGCCGCCACCCAGCCCAGCGCGTTGGTGACCCGGCCCATCTGCTCCTGGACCAGCACCTGCTGCAGGGCCGTGCAGCCGCCGCCCCCGAGTTCGGCCGGCATGTTGGTCGAATGCAGCCCCAGCTCGCGGGCACGCTTGGCGTGCCCGGCGGTCACGTCGGCGGGCAGGTCCCCGCCGGAGGCCTCGGCCTGCTCCTCGAACGGGATGAGCTCGTCCGCGAAACCGCAGGCCCGGGCCTGGATTGCCAGGTCCTCTTCTGACAAGCCGTACATCCGGCGGATCCTTCCTCGGGCGCGCAGCCATATTGACTGAATGTTCAGTCTATGTCAGCATCGGTCGTGTGCCAATGAGAACCGCTGAGGCAGGGGCGAGTAGCGGGGGTGCCGATGAGGACCGCTGACGCCCTGGTGGTGGGCGGCGGGACGGTAGGCGCGTGGTGTGCCTATTTCCTCCGCCAGGCCGGGCTGGACCGGGTCGTGCTGGTCGAGAAGGGCCATCTCGGGCAGGGGGCGAGCAGCCGGGCGGCCGGCATCGTGCGGATGCAGGGTGGGACGCCCGAGGCCGTGCGGCTGGGCCTGTGGTCCCGCCGGTTCTACCTGCACCAGCGGGAGGAGATCGGCACAGACTCGGGATTCACCGAGCAGGGCTACCTGCTCCCCTGCTTCACCGAGGCGGACGTCGCCGCGGCCCGGGAGCGGATGGCCATGCAGACCGCCCTCGGCGCGCCGGTGCGCTGGCTCAGCCCGGCTGAGGTGGACGAGGCCAATCCGACGCTGGCGCCGGGACAGACGCTGGGCGGCACCTTCTGCGCCGAGGACGGGTACATCACGCCGCCCCGCAACGTGGCCGCCTACACCGTGGCGCTGCTGCGCAGCGGAGTGGAGGTCGCCGAGCAGGTCGCGTTCTGCGGGCTGGCGGCCGGCCCTGCCGCCACGACCACGGTGGATACCAGCCAGGGACCGATCGACGCGGGCCTGGTGGTGCTCACCGGCGGCCCGAAGCTGGCCGCGGTCGGCCGCCTGGCCGGCCTGCGCATCCCGGCGGGCGGCGTGCGGCACCAGGTCGCGGTGACCGAGCGGCACCCCGCCCTGGACCCGGTCCGGGTGCCGATGGTGTTCGACCTGGCCGCGGGACTGTACTGGCGGCCGGAAGAGGGCGGGCTGCTGTTCGGGATGAGTAACCCGGACGAACCGCCGGGCGAGAACCGCGAGGTCGATGACAACTACCTGGCCCTGATGCGGGCGCGGCTGGCCCGCCTGGTCCCGGTCACCGCCGGGCTCGGGCTGCGGCGGATCTGGGCCGCGACCATCGACTACACCCCGGACCACCTGCCCATCATCGGCCGCGCGCCCGGGCTGGATCACGTCACCGTAGCCTGCGCCGGGGGCGCGGGCATGATGTGGGGGCCCGGCGTGGCGAAGGCGGCGGCCGACGTCGCGCTCACCGGGACCACCGACGTGCTCGACGTGTCGTCGCTCGGCCTGGACCGCTTCGACGAGGCCGGGCGCAGCCGCCTGGCCACCGATCCCATCGCCCTGCCCTTCCCGGAAAGGATCTCCGCCCCATGATGACTGCCACCCCGTTCCTGGCCGCCGCGGCCGACGCCAAGCTCGAGGACTGGGGGCCGCTGGACGAGGCCCTGCCTGTTCCCGGCGGCGAGCCGATGCATACCTCCGGGACCACGCTGTGGACCGGAGCGGGCGACCAGGAAGCCGGGGTGTGGGAGTGCACCGCGGGGCCGTCCCGGTGGACCCTGGGAAACAACGAGTTCGTGCACATCTTGTCGGGGCGGATGACCGTGACGCCCGACGGCGGCGAACCGGCCGAGATCGGGCCGGGCGGCACCGCGGTATTTCCCCGCGGCTGGACCGGGACCTGGCAGATCCACGAGACTATCCGGAAGCTGTACGTGCTCTTCTAGGTATACGGGTCGGAGGCCCGGCACGAACCGCGAGCATTGACCGATTCGCCGGGGTGCGCCACCCTGAATGTCGTGGAACAACCCCCGGCCCCCGGGCGCGGCGCTGGCCGCGCTGGTCGGCCGGAACCGGGCCGAGGTGCTGCGTACCATCGCCGATGGCTGCACCACCACCGAGCTCGCCGGCCGGGTGGGCATCTCGCTCGCGGCGGCCAGCCAGCACGCGTCGGTGCTGCGGGACGCGGGCCTGATCACCACTCACCGGCAGGGCAGCGCGGTCCTGCACGTGCTCACGCCGCTCGGCGCCGAACTCCTCCGCGCGGGTTAGCCGAGCATCCGTCCGGTCTCCACGGGCCGGCCCCGGTGCGGCCCGTTATCGGTGTGCTGGCCATGGTCGGCCGGACCATGGCCAGCTCGGACCACCGGCTGTGGTTTCCAGCCTCAGGATCACCAGCGATCCACACGCGGCGCAAACCCTTTCAGCTGTGGCTTAAACCGCCAGCAACCTGGGGACCTGGACTGCTCGGCGGAACTGGGGCGGGGGCGATGGCAACTGGTGGCGCCTGCGGGACGCGCTGCTGCTGATCGCCGTCCACCCGCCGGCGTGACTTCTGGGGCGATGTGGTGCGGAGCGCGCTGCGAGGCCGCAAATGCTACGTATTGCGTAGCTACGCGAGACGTAGTAGAAAAGGCATATGGCACCCAGCGGGCTGCGCAGGCCGAACGACCCGCCACTGCTCATCCTGGTCAGCCTGGCCGACGGGCCGAAACACGGGCACGCGCTGGCCAAGGACATCGAGGATTTCGCCGGGGTGCGGCTCGGCCCGGGCGCGCTGTACGGGGCGATCACCCGGCTGGTGGAGCGCGGGCTCATCGAGCCGCTCGGCGGCGACGACCGGCGGCGGCCGTACCGGATCACCCCGCCGGGCTCGGCCGCGCTGGCCGGGGCCCTGGCGGATATGCGCCGGGTGACCAGCGCGGGGCTGGCGCGGCTCGGACTGGACCCGGCATGAAGCCCGCGCGCCTGCTCCGCTGGTACCCCAGGGCCTGGCGGGAACGGTACGGCGAGGAACTGCTGGCGCTGATCCAGGACACGGTGGACGACGGGCGTCCGACCTGGCGGCTGCGCCTCAGCGTGGCCTGGGGCGGCCTGCGCGAACGGGGCCACCAGGTGCGGCGGGCCGGAACGGCGGCGGTCAAGCGTGCGCCCAGTAGGTACTTGATGGTCGTGCCGGCTGGGCTCGTCCTCGGCAACCTTCCCTGGAACCTCAAGGCATCGCTGCCCCCGTCGAGGGCGTGGCAGGCGACCGCGGCGCTCGGCGCGCTGGCCGGGGTCATGGCCTTCACCGGCGTGTGCGTGCTGGCCGGCGGCCTGGTCGCCGGCCCGGCGTTCGTCGCCTTCCTGCGGGCGGGAGGCTGGCCGAAGATCCGGCGCCGGATCGCGTGGGCGGCGGGCGCCACGGTGGCCGCCGGGGGCGGGCTGGCCGGGCTCGTCCTCGGACAGAGCTCCATGAGCACTGCCCAGTTGAGCCAGTCGTGGGCCTACGGCATCGGGGTGGCCGCGACATCGCTGGCGCTCGTGGTCGCGCTCGGGCTGTGGGCCTCCGCCGCCGCCGCCACCGCGAAACACCTCAAGCTCGCCACCTGGGCCCGGGCCGCACAGGTACTGCTGGCCGCGCTGACCATGACCGCGGCCTTGGCCATCGTGCCCGCGAACCTCTTCTGGTTGGCGGCGATCCAGTCCTCGCTCGGATGGCTGGCGGTCGGCGTGGCCAATCTGGCCTTGGTGGGCGTCGTTGCGCCGGGGAGGATCGGGCGGGCCGCGCGCCAGGGCCGGCGGCTGCGGGCCGCGGCCAGCGGGGGGGCGACGATCAACCCGTCTGCCCAGCGGACACAGGGCCGCCACCGGGCTTGACGATCTGGGGAGCGGCCTGGCAGGCGGCCCAGTCGGCGCTGATCGCCCCGGCGGTCTGCAGCAGCAGCGGCAGGTACTCCCCGGTCAGCACCTCGATCGGGGTCTCGGCGGCGTGCACGGTGACGTTCAGCGCCGCGATCACCCGGCCCTCCCCGTCCCGCAGCGGCGCGGCCACCGAGCGGATGCCGGGGGCCAGCTGCTCGTCGGTGAGCGCCCAGCCGCGCGCGCGGACCTCGCGCAGCGCCGCGGCCCGCTCGTCGGCGCCCGGCTGCCAGCGGGCGGTGATCCCGGACCGGGTGGGCTCGGCCAGGATCCGTTCGGCCTCGCCGGGCGGCAGCGCGGCCAGCAGTACCTTGCCCAGGGAGGTCTGCATGGCCGGGAAACGGGTGCCGATCGTGACCGCCAGCGTGACGATCTTGGGCACCGCGACCCGGGCCACGTACACGATGTCCGGGCCGTCGAGCTGCGCGACCGAGGAGGATTCGCGGGTGCGCGCGACGAGCTGTTCCATGTGCGGGCGCGCGACCTCCCACAGGCCGCGGGACAAAACGTAGGACATGCCCAGGTCAAGCACGCGCGGGGTCAGCTCGAAGCGGCCGCCGGCCGCCCGCACATAGCCCAGTTCCTCCAGGGTGAGCAGGATCCGGCGGGCGGTCGGGCGAGGCAGGCCGGCCGCCGCGGCCACCGCCGCCAGGGACATGACCGGCTGGCGCGGCCCGAAGGCGCGGATCACGTCGAGGCCGCGGGCGATCGCCTCGACGAAGTCCGGGCCGCTCTCGCGACGTGCCACCGCCGTCCTCCCGCCGTGTGCTTTCCCGCCCTGAGGGTTATTCAGATAGCGGCCAGCGATCACGGGCCCTTTGGCCCGTGCGAGCGACCGCTGCGGATGTGGCGACGGGAACCTTAGCGGGACTCTGAATAACCCGAAACCCTGGAAAAGACACTGTACGCGCGTCCGCATCGCGGACACAACGGGAACATGGGGCCTGTGTCCGCGGCGCCTCCGGGCTGGTCGATCTTGGGGCGGCCCACTATTGACAGCCGCCGGGAGCAGGCGCAAGGCTTCCGATCAGGCCGCTGGTGACCGGTTCACGGACACTCGTCCGCCAGCGCGGCCCACGACAGAATTCAGCGCCCTTGGAGGTTCTATGACGACCGCAGCGGACCTGGAAGCGGGACGGCCGCTGGTTTTCCGCAACGCGACGGTGCTCACGATGGACGACGGGCACCGGATCCTGGCCGGAGCCGATGTGCTGATCACCGGGGAGCGGATCGCGGCGGTCGGCCCGAACCTGCAGGTGCCCGACGGCACCGTGGAGATCGACGCGGCCGGCGGCATCGTCATGCCCGGCATGATCGACACCCACCGGCACATGTGGCAGACCGCCATGCGGGCCTACGGGGCCGACTGGACTCTCACCCAGTATTTCGTCTGGTACTACCTGAACTGGGGCAAGAAGTTCCGCCCGCAGGACGTCTACGCCGGGAACCTGCTGTCGGCCATCGAGTCGATCGACGCCGGGGTGACGACCACGGTGGACTGGTCGCACGGGCTGCAGACGACCGACCACGCCGAAGCCGCCACCGACGCCCTGGAGGAGGCGCGCGGGCGGTTCGTCCTGGCCTACGGGAACATCCAGCAGGGGTCGTGGGAGTGGAGCACCACGCCGGAGTTCCGCGACTTCTACGTCCGCCGGTTCGACGGCAAGGGCGACATGCTCGGGTTCGCGATCGCCTTCGACATTCCCGGCGACGACCCGGCGTTCCCGGAGAAGGCCACGTTCGAGGTGGCCAGGGAGATGGGCGTGCCGGTGACCACGCACGCCGGGGTGTACGGCATCACCCTGGACGCGGGCGTCCGGCGGATGTACGAGAACGGCTTCTGCACCCCGTCGACGGTCTACGTGCACTCCGCGTCGCTGTCCCCCGACTCCTACCACATCATCGCCGCCACCGGCGGCTCGGTGTCGGTCTCGACCGAGAGCGAGTGCAGCGCCGGCCAAGGGTACCCGCCCACCTGGAAGCTCCGCAAGTACGGCATCCCGGTCTCGCTGTCCCAGGACACCAGCGTGTGGTGGAGCGGCGACATCTTCTCCGCCATGCGGGCCACGCTGTCCGCCGACCGGGTCATGGACCACTTCGAGAACCACAACGAGGGCAGGGCCGTCACCAACCACCACCTGCGGGCCGAGCAGGTCGTGGACTGGGCCACCCGCGGCGGGGCCAAGGCCATCGGCCTGGACTCGGTCATCGGCAGCGTGGAGGAGGGCAAGAAGGCCGACCTGGTGCTGATCAAGAACGATGACTCCCCGGTCAGCTTCCCGATCCTGCATCCCTATGGCCACGTGGTCTACCAGGCTCAGCGCGGCGACGTGCACACCGTGGTGGTGAACGGGCGGGTGGTCAAGTTCGACCACAAGCTGGTCGGCGTGGACCTGGATAAGGCCAGGCGGGCGATCGACGAGACCACCGGGTACCTGCGCAGCGAACTCGGCGAGCAGGCCTGGGAAGAGGGCATGCACCCGGAGGTCCCCGAACACGAGACCCTGGCCAACCCGTACACCTACACCGGCGCGGCCGCGTGGAAAGAGGACGAGGAGTAACGCGGCGGCCGGGGAGGAGGACGGGCACAGCGTGGCGGCCAGGGCGCGGCCGCACAGGGGCTGAGGGAGGCTCCGCTGGCACACTGCCGGGCGCTGGTGCCACGTTACGTTCGGTAAAAAGATCTTGGTGGCCGGGGCGGCGGTCAGGCCTGGCGCAGGCGGGACCAGGCGTCGTAGCCGACCGCGATGAGCAGGATGCCGCCGAGCGCGATCTGCTCGTAGAGCGGGTTGAGGCCGAGCAGGTCGAAACCGTTGCCGATCAGGGCGATGAACAAGACGCCGACCACCGTCCGCCACATCGCGCCCTCACCGCCGAGGATGCTGGTCCCGCCGACCACGATGCCGGCCAGGACCGTGAAGGTGAGCGTGGTCTCGCCGTTGGGCGCCTGGGCGCTCAGCACCCGCGAGGCGTCGATCACCCCGCCGAGGGCCGCCGCGCCGCCGCTGAGCACGAACGTGATCAGCTTGATGAGCTGGACCCGGACGCCGGACAGGCGGGCCGCCTCCGCGTTGCTGCCGCTGGCGTACATGTAGCGGCCCGCCGTGGTCCGGGCCAGCACGACGGCGAGGGCCACGACGACGGCGAGCATCGTCCAGGTCGAGGTGTTGACGGTCAGGAACGAGGTGCGGGCCAGGTCGGCGAAGCCCGGATGGCTGTAGTCGATGACCAGGTTCCCGCCCGTGACCAGGCTGGCCAGGCCGCTGACCACGAAGGACATGGCCAGCGTGGCGATCAGCGCGTTGATCCTGAAGGCGGTGACGATCACGCCGTTGACCAGCCCGACGCCCAGGCCCACGGCGACGCCGGCCACGATGGCGACGGCCGGCGGGGTGAACAGGGCGAGGTGCGCCGCGGTCACCCCGGCCAGCGCGTAGACGGCGCCGACCGATAGGTCGATCCCCCCGGCCACCAGCACCAGCGTGCCGGCCGCGGCGATGATGAGCGTCGAGGCCTGCTGGTCGAGGATGTCGAGCAGGTTGACCTTGGTGAAGAACGGCCCGCTGGATATGGACAGCACGATGAACAAGATGAGGAACGGGTAGAGGATCCCCGCCCGGCGCAGCCCGGCGGCGAGCGCGGCCGGCGGCCGGGGCGATGGCGGGGTCCGGACCCTAAGGTCCTGCTGGTCCATCACGCACCTCTTTCCGTACCTGAGTCCGTGCCTATTTCCGGGGCGCCGAAGGCCGCCGCGAGAATCGCCGCTTCGGTCATGGCCTCGCCGCGGAACTCGGCGGCGATCCGGCCGGCCCGCATCACCAGCACCCGGTGCGCGAGCCCCAGGATCTCCTCGGCGTCCTCCGAGATGAGCAGGACGCCGAGCCCGTCGGCCGCGAGCGAGGTCAGCAGTTCGTAGATGGCGCGCTTGGCGCCGACGTCGACGCCCCGGGTGGGTTCGTCGGCGACCAGCACGCGCGGTCCGCGGAGCAAGATCCTGGCGAACAGGGCCTTCTGCTGGTTGCCGCCGGACAGCGTGCTGACCGGGGCCGCCTGCGCGGGGACGCGGACGCCGACCCGGTCGAGTGCTTTGGTCACCGCCTCCCGTTCGGCCCGGCGCCGGACCAGGCCGAGGCGGCTGAGCTGGCCGAGGCTGGCCAGGCTCACGTTCTCGGCGATCGGGCGGCCGAGCAGGAGGCCCTGCTCCTTGCGCGACTCGGGGATCATGGCCAGCCCGTCGCGCAGCGCCGCCCACGGGCCGGGGCCGGGCATCGCCCTGGCGAGCAGGCCCGCCGGGCGCCCGACCGCCGGGCCGCCGGCCGCCCTCACCGTTCCCGCGGTGACCCGCTGCGCCCGGCACAGCGCGCGGGCGAGCTCGGTGCGGCCCGAGCCGACCAGGCCCGCCAGTCCCACGATCTCGCCGACCCGGACGTCGAGGGACACGTCGTGTACCCCCGGCGCGCTCAGGCCGCGCGCTTCCAGCACGACGGGCGCGTCCGGCGGGACCGGCCGCCGGGGCGGGAACGTCGTGCCGAGGGACCGGCCGAGCATCGAGCTCAGCATGGTCTCCTCGGTCTCGTCCGCGGCTGGCGCGGTGCGCACCAGGCGGCCGTCGCGCAGGATCGTCACCTCGTCGGCGAGTTCGGCCACCTCGCGCAGGAAGTGCGAGACCAGGACCACCGTCGTGCCGCCGGCCGCGAGCCGGCGGATGACCTGGTGCAGCCGCTCCACGTCGGGCCGGCCGAGGGCGGCGGTCGGCTCGTCCATCACGATCAGCCGGGCGTCCCGGCACAGCGCGCGCAGGATCTCCACCTTCTGCTGGTCGGCCGTCCGCAGCGTGCGGCCCGGCAGGTCACCGCTGAGCTCGAAGCCCGCCGTGGCGGCGAGTTCGTCGTAGCGGCGGCGCAGCGCGCGCCGGGCGATGAAACCCGCCCGGCGCGGTTCGGTGCCGAGGAAGACGTTCTCCGCGACCGACAGCGCGGGCGCGATCGACAGCTCCTGGGCGATCTGGACGATCCCGCGGGTGATCGCCTCCCGCGGGGAATGGAACGCGACCGGCTCACCGTCGATCAGCAGGTGCCCGCGGTCCGGGGCAATGGCGCCGGCCAGGATCTTGCCGAGCGTCGACTTCCCCGCGCCGTTCTCGCCGACCAGCGCGTGGATCGACCCCTTGGCGATGGTCAGGCTGATCTCGTCCAGGGCACGCACGCCGCCGAAGGACTTGCTGATGTCCACCAGCTCGACGTGCGTGCCCTTCGCTGCGGGCGGCTCGGGCTGGGTCACCTCAGCCCGGCCACTCGGCGGTGAACTGGGACACGTTGGCCTTGGTCACGATGCCGTTGTCGGGCAGCTGGGCCACCGGGTCGATGCCGCCGCTGTCCTGGCCGGTGCGCAGGGCCTTGACCAGCGCCTGCACCGCCAGGCGGCCCTCGCTGGCCGGCGCCTGGGCCACGTCGCCGTACCAGGCGCCGGAGGCGACGCCCGCCAGAGCCGCGGCGCTCGCGCCGTAGCCGACCAGGATCACCTGGCCGGTCAGGTGCTTGGCCGCCACCGCCTGCACGCCGCCCTCGATGCCCTGGTCAGACCCGACGATCAGGTTCAGGTTGGCGTTGGCCGCCAGCATGTCCTGCACGGCGGTGAGCCCGTCGGTGGGGCTGAAGAAGCTCTGGCCCTGCGCGACGACCTTCACCCCCGGGTCGGCGGCGATCGCCTTGTTGAACGCCCCGGATATCGCCACGTCCAGCGCGGACGCCTTGATGTCGTAGAGGTAGCCGACGTTGCACGGGTTGAGGTTCTTGGACTGGCAGGCCTGGACGACCATGTTGCCGAGCTTGGTGCCGATCTCGGTCGGGACGAACATCACGTTGGCCGCCAGGCCCTGGACCTGAGGCGCGTCGGTCGAGTAGTTCGGGCCGAGGACCTGGTCCATGTTCACGACCTTGATGCCCTTGGCGATCGCCTGCTGGACCAGGGGGATCAGGCCGGTGCCGAAGATCGGCTGCAGGATGATGCCGCTGTACTGGCCCGAGGTGATGACGTCCTGGAGCTGGGAGTACTGCGTCTGCGGGCTGTTGTTCGCGTCGAAGACCTTGAGCGTGGCGTTGTTGTCGCTGGCCACGGCCTGCGCCGCGGCGAGCATCGGCGCGTCGTAGCTGTTCTCCACGGCGAACGAGAGGTACGCGATGGTCAGGTGCTTGCTGCTGGACGCGTTCGCGGATGGCGAGCTCGCGCTGCTTGTCGATGAGCTCGAGCTCGAGCTGCAGGCCGCGAGCATGAGCGCCGCGGCGGCCAGGGCTGCGCCGCGGCGCCAGTACCGCGGCCGGAAGAGGATGGATGGCACGGCCAGACTCCTTGTCCCGGCTCACCGGTTGTCCCGGTGAGCCGGTGTCCAGGGGATGGATAGGACTGATCCGGGACGGCCGCGCGCTGGCCGTCAGGTGGTGGGCGGTTGCGTCAGATGCGGAGCCAGGGCCGGCCCGTGTTGCCGGACGTCTGCGACTCCAGACGCTGCCACGGCCCGGTCCAGCGATAGGAATGGCGGCCGGGCGGCTGCGGCGCCTGGGTTTCGATCCACCGCACCCGTCCGCGGCCCGTGTTATAGAAGCCGTGGGTCGAGCCGACCCCGGCGAAGAGGACGTCTCCGGCCCGCAGCTTGTAGGCGATGCCGTCGAGTTCGGCTTCTATCTCCCCTTCGAGGAAGAAGTACGCCTCTTCGAAGGGGTGATCGTGGGCCTGCGCGGCGCCGCCCGGCTCGTAGTCGACCATGAACATCACGAGCAGTTCGGCCCCCAGGCCGCGGTCGACCATCATCTTGACCGAGATCCCGCTGTAGGCGAGCAAGGCGGTGTCCATGCCGGCCGGTTCCCGGTCCCGTACCCGGTCATCCACGCGCAGCGCCTCCTGCTGCGGGGGTGTGCCCGCGTAGTGGCCGAGGTAGCGGCTGACCGGGCTGTTGACCCGGCTGTTGACCGGGCTGTTGACCGGGCTGTTGACCGGGCTGTTCGCCGGGCTGGGCAGGGCCGACGGGGGTTCGGCGCCGGTGGGCAGGAAGAAGGTGTCGCCGGGGCGCTGGCCGGCCGGGCGGCGCTGAGGCGTGCTGTGGACCAGCAACCGGGCCTGTCCGCCGGAGGGGTTCGCCCATCCGTGCGGCATCCCGATGGGCAGCAGCGCGTAGTCGCCGGCGCGCAGCTGATTTTGATGGCCGTCGATGTTGAGCACCGGAGCGCCAGCCAGCACATAGACGGCCGACTCGAACGAGTGCAGGTGCAGGCCCGTCCAGCCGCCTGGCTCGAGCTTGCTGATGCTGAGATCGGTATGCACCGCGCCGGTGTGGCTGCCGACGAGGGAGAAGCTCGAGTAACCTTCCGCGGATCCGGCGTATCCGGCGGGCGGTTCCGAGAAGTCCCAGTCGACGTGCCCGACGTGGTGCATGCCGCACTCCTTGTGCCATCGGACCGTCGCCTCCCTGGCGGGCGGCCGGGGAGAGTAAGTCCAGGTGAGGCACGAGTTTAGTAATACTGAACAATGTGGTCAAGATCACTACACAACCATTGGGACACGGGTAAGTAACGCTAATTCTTCGGCTTTTCCGGGCTGGCCCGGCTTCCCGGGCTGGCCCGGCTTCCCGGGCTGGCCCGGCTTCCCGGGCTGGCCCGGCTTCGCGGCTCCGGCTTCCCGGCTCCCGGCGGCGGGGTGGCCGATTGCGGTTACCGCGTGTCAGCGGGACCGGTTGAGGATGACCCAGATGGCCCGGGCCGGGACCGTGCCCGCGTTCCAGAACCGGTGCGGGATCGCGGAGTCGAAGGTGAGCGAGTCGCCCTCTTCCAGCACGTACTGCTCGAAGCCGATCTGGGTGGACAGCGCGCCCTCGATGATGACCGCGTACTCCTGGCCGGTGTGCTGGATGGCGTGCTCGGCCTCGGGCACGCTCTGCCCGACGGGGTAGCACACCTCGAGGAACTCCATGTCCTTCTCGGCCGCGGCGGTGAGCCGCTCCCACATCACGCCGCGTTCCAGCGTGATCCGTGGCCGGGCGTATCGCCGCAGCACCGGCCCGGCCGGCCCGTCGGCTGCGCCGTCCGCCGCGGCCGACGCGCTGTCGCCCTCGCTGGCCACGCCGTCCTGGGCCGGGTCGAAGAGCCGGTCCATCGAAATCCGCAGCGCGGTGACCAGGGCCCACAGCGTGCTCACCGACGGAACCGCCCTCCCCCGCTCGACCTGTGAGATCAGGCTGGGCGAGCAGTCCACCCGGCGGGCCAGCTCACGGGCCGTCATGCCGAGCTCGAGCCTGCGGTGACGCAGCCTCGCCCCGATGAGCGCGCCGCGATCCAGCGATTCGGGCGGTGCGTTTTCGTCCGCGAACATCCGTGGGGCCACGGATGCAATCCTACTGGCGCAGGTCCTGGCCCCCCGGCGCGCCGCCGGCACGCCGGGGGGATGCGTTAAACGATACTTCACGAAGTTAACTTGTTGTGCTCGGCTTATGGGGCGGCCTGGCGGTAGATCTGGAGCGGGGCGAGGCTCTGGCTGACCGGCATCAGCTCGATGACGTTGACGTTCACGTGCGGGGGCTGGCTCGTGGCCCACTCGATCGCGGCGGCGATGTCCTCGGCGGTCAGCGGCTGCGTTCCGGCGTACACGGCGGCGGCCCGTTCGCGGTCGCCGCCGAAGCGCACCTCGGAGAATTCGGTGCCGCTCACGAGCCCGGGTTCGACGCAGGTCACCCTGACTCCCGTGCCGTGCAGGTCCGAGCGCAGGTTGAGGCTGAACTGGTGCACGAATGCCTTGGTCGCGCCGTAGACGTTGCCGCCCGGGTAGGGGTAGGTGCCGGCGATAGAGCCGAGATTGACCACGTGCCCGCGGCCGCGCGCGACCATCTGCGGCAGGAGCGCGCGGGTCATGAAGACCAGGCCCGTGCAGTTGGTCTCGATCATCTGCTCCCACTGGCCCACGTCGGCCTCCTGGGCCGGCTCCAGCCCCAGGGCCAGGCCCGCGTTGTTGACCAGGATGTCGACCTCGGCGAAGTCCGGCGGCAGCGTGGCGGCGGCCTGCTCGACGCCGGCCCGGTCCCGGACGTCGAGGGTCAGCGGCAGCAGGACGTCGGGGCCAAGCTCCTTGACCAGGGTCCGGAGCCGGTCGGTCCGGCGGGCCGCGGCGATGACCCGGTCGCCTCGGGCCGCGAACCGCCGGGCGGCCGCGAGGCCGAAGCCGGAGCTCGCGCCGGTGATGAATACAGTCCGCACAGGATGACCCTAGCGAATAAGCCGGGCGCGCCCGGCGTTTGGTTACAGGTAAACCCCACCGAGGCTGCACCATAGATTCGCCATGACACTTACCGACCTGCTGCCCGCCACGCCCGATCCGGACGCGGTCTTCGACGCGTTCGCCGGGTGGTCAAAGCGGCGCGGGCTGGCCCTGTACCCGCATCAGGAGGACGCGCTCATCGAGATCGTCTCGGGCGCGAACGTCATCCTGTCCACTCCCACCGGGTCGGGGAAATCCCTGGTGGCAGCCGGAGCCCACTTCGCCGCGCTCGCCGACGGCCGGCGGACGTTCTATTCCGCGCCCATCAAGGCGCTGGTATCGGAGAAGTTCTTCGACCTGTGCGCGGCGTTCGGCCCGGCCGAGGTCGGCATGATGACCGGGGACGCCAGCGTCAACCCGGAGGCCCCGATCATCTGCTGCACCGCCGAGGTGCTGGCCAGCATCGCGCTGCGCGACGGCGCCGCGGCCGACGTGGCCCAGGTGGTGATGGATGAGTTCCACTTCTACGCCGACCCCGACCGCGGCTGGGCCTGGCAGGTCCCGCTGATCGAGTTGCCGCACGCGCAGTTCCTGCTCATGTCGGCGACGCTCGGCGACGTCTCGCGGTTCGAGGCGGACCTGACCCGGCGCACCGGGCGGCCGACCGCGGTGATCTCCTCGGCCGAGCGCCCGGTGCCGCTGGTGTTCTCCTATTCCAGCGAGCCGCTGCACGAAACCCTGGCCGAACTGCTGTCGACCAGCCAGGCGCCCGTCTACGTGGTGCACTTCACCCAGGCGGCCGCCCTGGAGCAGGCGCAGGCGCTGATGAGCGTCAACGTCTGCACCCGGGCCGAGAAGGACGCCATCGCCGACCTGATCGGCAGCTTCCGGTTCTCCGCGGGTTTCGGCAAGACCCTGTCCCGGCTGGTGCGGCACGGCATCGGCGTGCACCACGCCGGGATGCTGCCCCGGTACCGGCGGCTGGTGGAAACCCTCACCCAGGCCGGGCTGCTGAAGGTCATCTGCGGCACGGACACCCTGGGCGTGGGCATCAACGTGCCGATCCGCACCGTACTGTTCACCGCGCTGTCCAAGTACGACGGGAGCAAGACCCGGCTGCTACAGGCCCGTGAGTTCCACCAGATCGCCGGGCGGGCCGGGCGGGCCGGATTCGACGTCTCCGGCCGGGTCGTCGTGCAGGCTCCCGAGCACGTGGTGGAGAACGAACGGGCCCTGGCCAAGGCGGGCGATGACCCGAAGGCACGCCGCAAGGTGGTCCGGAAGAAGCCGCCGCCCGGTTTGGTGTCCTGGGGCCGTCCCACGTTCGAGCGGCTCGCGGCGGCCGATCCCGAGCCGCTGACGTCGAGCTTCAAGGTCACCCACGCGATGATGCTGAACGTCATCGCCCGCCCGGGCGACGCGTTCGCCGCGATGCGCCACCTGCTGACCGACAACCACGAGGACCGCGCGGCCCAGCGGCGGCACATCCACCGGGCCATCCAGATCTACCGCGCGCTGCTGGCTGGCGGCGTGGTGGAGCGGCTGGACTCACCGGATGAGTCGGGCAGGTTCGTGCGGCTGACCGTGGACCTGCAGTATGACTTCGCGCTGAACCAGCCGCTGTCGCCGTTCGCGCTGGCCGCGATCGGGCTGCTGGATTCCGAATCGCCGTCCTATGCCCTGGACGTGGTCTCGGTGATCGAGTCGACGCTGGACGACCCGCGTCAGGTGCTGTCGGCCCAGCGGTTCCGGGCCCGCGGGGAGGCGGTGGCCCAGATGAAGGCGGACGGCGTGGCCTACGAGGAGCGGATGGAACTGCTGGATGGCGTGACCCATCCCAAGCCGATTTCGGACCTGCTGGACGGGGCCTACGACATCTACCGCCGCGGCCATCCCTGGGTCCTGGATTACGAGCTGTCGCCGAAGTCCGTAGTCCGCGACATGTACGAGCGGGCGCTGACGTTCCCCGAGTACGTCGCCTTCTACGGGCTGTCCCGCTCGGAGGGACTGGTGCTGCGCTACCTGGCCGACGCCTACAAGGCGCTGCGCCAGACGGTGCCGGACGAGGCGAAGACCGAGGAGCTGGCCGATCTCATCGAGTGGCTGGGCGAGATCGTCCGCCAGGTCGACTCCAGCCTGCTGGACGAGTGGGAGCGGCTGCGCGACCCGTCGGCCTCGGCCTCGGACTCGTCCTCGGCTGACGACCGGCCTTCCCTGGTCACGTCGAACCTGCGGGCGTTCCGTGTCCTGGTCCGCAACGCGCTGTTCCACCGGGTCAAGTTGGCCGCGCTCGGCCACTACGACGAGCTGGGGGCGCTGGACGCGGACGGCGGCTGGGACGCCGGCACGTGGGCCGACGCCCTGGACGGCTACTTCGAGGTGCACGACGAGATCAGCACCGGGGCGGACGCGCGCGGCGCCGGGTTGCTGATCATCGACCAGCGCCCCGGCAGCTGGGCCGTCCGGCAGATCTTCGACGACCCGGCGGGCGACCACGACTGGGGCATCAGCGCCGTGGTCGACCTGGCGGCCTCCGACGAGGCAGGCTCGGCCGTGCTCCGCATCACCGACGTCGGCCAGCTGTAGGCCGGGCCGCTCCGAGTCACCGGGGGCCCGGATCGTCTTCGTCCACCGCATACGGGCCCAGGCGCCGGCGCCGCAGCCATCGCCGGTACCCCCGGACGGGGTGCGCCAGCGACTGAAGCCAGCCGGTGTCGACCCGGCCGAACCAGTCGACAGGAAAACCCATCACACGCTGCGGTTCTTCGCCCTGCCTGGCGTTCGGATCTCTGGTCCATGGTATGCCCAGGACCCGGTTTGGCTCATATTGATCGCCAGGCATGGGTCCGCTCCGGAGTGGTCATGGTTGACCTCGATGTCACCTGTCCAAAGGATGATGCAGGTCCGCCGATCACGCAAGCGCGAGAGGCCCGAGGATGGCCGCCAGCGGGCAGCCGCGTTACCCTGGCTTTTGATCCTCCTTCAGAAGGAGGCGCCGGGATGACATGGCCGGGAGATCATAAGGCAGTAGCCGCGTCGGGCCGCGGCTACATGCGGGCGTCGCACGCCGACCGCGAGCGGGTGGTCGACACGCTCAAGGCCGCGTTCGCGCAGGGTCGGCTGACCAAGGACGAGTTCGACGCGCGGATCGGCCGGACGCTCGCTTCGCGTACGTACGAGGAACTCGCCACGGTCACCGCCGGCATCCCCCCCGGGCGGCCGGAAGCGCCGCCGCCGCGCAAGGCGCCGCGGCGGCGGGTGAGCAACGCCGTCAGGTGGGGCATATCCGGGATCGTTACACCGGCCATTGTGGCCGCCGCTTTCGCGCTCGCTTCCACGCCCGGTGATGGCCGGTACGGGGCTATCTCGTTCGTGATCGCGTTCGCCTATTTTGTATTCTGGCTGTCGGCCGGGGCCGACATGCTCTGGGAGTGGTATTGCATGGCGCTGCCGACAGCGCGAATGTGCGTCCGATGCGCGCATACCGCCGCATCGCACCGCGCGCCAAGGTCGTGCACAGTCCGGCGGGGCTCACCAAAATTGTGGCGACGCTGCTCGTGCGCCGGTTATGTTCCGCCGGGGCTGTCACCAAGGATCGCCGACCAGCGCCTTCTATATACTCGCTCGGCCAGCGAGTAGGAAATCGCGGGGTCATTAGGCTGATCGACCATGAAGACCGGACGCGACCCTTACGATCTGCAGCGATTCGTGGCGGCTCAGGATGCGGGCGGCACGTATCGCCGGGCTGCCGCTGAGCTGCGGAACGGCCGCAAGGACAGCCACTGGATGTGGTTCGTCTTCCCGCAGATCGCCGGCCTGGGGTACAGCCAGGCGTCACGGACCTACGCGATCTCGTCTCTGGCGGAGGCCAGCGCATACCTGGCGCATCCGGTTCTCGGTCCGCGGCTGACCGAATGCGCCGCCCTCCTGGCCGGCCTGCCGGACCGCACGGCGGAGCAGATCTTCGGCGAGGTCGACGCGCTCAAGCTGCGGTCGTCGATGACGCTGTTCATGCGCGCCGCTCCCGGCGAACCGGTGTTCCGCCAGGTCCTCGACCGGTACTTCGGCGGCGAAACCGACTCCGCGACCGAGCGGCGCATCTGAACCACGCCTCGCGGATCAGGCACCGGTACGGTAAACTATACCAAGTCGATCGTAATACTCGATTATGGCCGCCCGAGCCATGGCCGCCCGAGCCATGGCCGCCCGAGCCATGGCCGCCCGAGCCATGGCCGCCCGAGATAGCACCCGAGAGATAGCGCTGCGGGCGGGTGGTCACGTCGCGTGCGCCGCACGCCGATGGGAGGTCTGCCGTGCCGGTCGTTACAGCTGCGACGGCAGTTCGGTGATCAGCTCCGGCGCGCAGGTCTCGGCCGCCGAGTTCCGCCACGCCATGGGCCATTTCGCGACCGGCGTCACAATCGTCACCTCGCTCGGCGCCGACGGCAGCCCAGTGGGGACCACGGCCAGCGCGGTCACCTCGCTGTCGCTCGACCCGCCGCTGGTGCTCGTCTGCTTCGACCTTGGCAGCCTGACACTGCGGGCGATCCGCGGGCACGGCTCGTTCGCGGTGAACGTGCTCGGCGCGGCGCAGCGGCAGCTGTCGGCGAACTTCGCCCGGCGCGGGCTCGCCGCGGCCTGGGACGGGGTGCGGCACCGGCACGGGCCGACCGGGAGCCCGCGGCTGGAGGACGTGCTCGCGGTCATGGAATGCACGGTGGAGCGCTTCCTGCCCGGCGGCGACCACGAGATCGTGGTCGGCCGGGTGCGTCACGCCGAGACCGGCGCCAACCCGGCGGTGCCGCTGGTCTATTTCCGCGGCGGCTACACCTCGTTGGCTTCGTGAGCGGCCAGCGCGCCGCGGATCAAGGGGATCGCGGCGGCGGCCCACCGGGCGACCGCGGTGTCCAGCTCGGGGAGCTCGGGCTCGGTGACGTACAGGCCGCGGGCGGGCACCGTCGCGCCCAGCTCGACCAGGACCGGGCGCAGGTGGACCTCGACCGCCAGGGAATGACCGGCCCAGCCGCCGGTCATGACCGGCACGGCGATCGTCCCGGCCAGGCCGTTGCTCCCGTAACGGTCGAGGAACGCCTTCAGCATGCCGGTGTAGGCGGCCTTGTAGGTGGGCGACGCGAAGATGGCGATGTCAGCGGCCGCGACCTCGGCGGTCAGCCGGGACAGTTCGGCCGCCGACGGGTCGAACAGGCTCGGCGCGTGCTCGCCGAGGTCCGCCACCAGGTGGACCCGCGGGGCCCCGGCCAGGGCGGCGGACAGGACGCCGGCCACCGCGAGCGCGACGCCATGGGTCCGGGACGCGGGCTTCGGGTTCCCGGTGACCACGGCTATCCGCATGACGTCCCCCTCCGATCCGGATAAGCGGGCGCGGGGCTGGAACCACGGCCCGTTCGGCCAAGTTCGCGCGCTATAGTCATCATTTCCGACCGGCTTACTATACAAGGCTCGGCCCCATGCAATTCCTACTAATACTATTGACTTAATAGACAAACATCTCTTACGTTAGCGGCATGGGTCACCCGACGCCGCTCGTGGCGCGCCGGCACGCCGACTTCGGCGGGCAGGCGAGCGCGATCTGTCACTCCCGCTGATCCGCCCAGCCGGGCGGCGCCTGCATCCAGCCACCGGTCTGCTCTCCCGAGGTGTTCCGTGCCCGAAGTTACCGACTCCGCCCTGCTCGCGCCCGCTCCCCGCGCCGTGCCCGCGGCCGGCGCCGCGCCCACTTCCGGGGCCGCGCCGGGCAGACGCCGCCGGGCCGGGCGCGGCTGGTACCGGCTGTTCAGTCCCGTCGCCGTGGTGCTGCTGTGGCAACTGGTCAGTACGGCCGGGCTGGTGCCGGCGCAGAAACTGCCGCCGCCCGCCACGGTCTGGCGTACCGCGGTGAGCCTGGTCACCACCGACTCGCCCGCCTACGGCACGCTGCAGGGCGCGATGCTGGTCTCACTGCAGCGGATGGCGGTCGGCTTCGCGGTCGGCGCCGTCGCGGCGATCGCGCTGGCCCTGGTGGCCGGGCTCAGCCGGGTCGGCGAGAACGCCGTGGATCCGCTGCTGCAGATACTGCGTACCTTGCCGCTGTTCGGGCTGATCCCGGTGTTCATCGTGTGGTTCGGCATCGGGGAGCTGCCCAAGATCATCCTGATCGCGCTGGGCGCCGCGATCCCGCTGTACCTGAACACGTTCGCCGGCATCCGCGGCGTGGACGCCCGGCTGGCCGAGGCCGGCCAGGCGCTCGGCTTGCGCCGGATCGAGATGATCCGGCACGTCATCCTGCCCGGCGCGCTGCCGCAGGTGCTGGTCGGCCTGCGGCAGAGCCTGGGCGTGGCCTGGCTGGCCCTGGTGGTGGCCGAGCAGGTCAACGCGAACGCGGGCCTGGGGTTCATCATCAGCCAGGCCACCCAGTTCCTGCGCAACGACGTGATCCTGGTCGCGCTGGCCGTGTACGCGGTGCTCGGCCTGCTCACCGACGCCCTGGTCCGGCTGCTGGAGAGGAAGGCCCTGGCATGGCGCCGCGGACTCCTGCCCCGGTAGGCGCGCCGGCCGTCCGGGTCCGCGGGCTGACCCGCGATTTCGACGGCCGCCGCATACTGGACGGCCTGGACCTGGATATCGCGCCAGGCGAGTTCGTCGCCCTGCTGGGGGTGAGCGGCACCGGGAAATCGACGCTGCTGCGCGCGGTGGCCGGGCTGGACCGCGAGGTCACCGGTGAGCTCGACGTGCCGGGCCCGGTGGCGATCGCGTTCCAGGAACCGCGGCTGCTGCCCTGGCGCCGGGTCCTGGCCAACGTGGCCCTCGGGCTGCGGGCCGACGATTCAGCGGCGCTGGCGCTGACGGCGCTGGCCGAGGTCGGGCTCACCGACCGGGCCCGCGCCTGGCCGGTGACGCTGTCCGGCGGGGAGGCCCAGCGGGCCGCGCTGGCCCGGGCGCTGGTACGCGAGCCCCGCCTGCTGCTGCTCGACGAGCCGTTCAGCGCGCTCGACGCCCTGACCAGGATGACCATGCATCGCCTGGTGCTGCGGCTGTGGCAGCGCCACCGGCCCGCCGTGCTGCTGGTCACCCACGACGTGGACGAGGCGCTCGTGCTCGCCGACCGCGCGCTCGTCCTGGCCGGCGGCCGCATCACCTTCAGCGTCCCGGTGGACGTCCCTCGCCCCCGGGACCGTGACCATCACGCGCTCATCCAGCTCAGGCACGAGCTGCTCGGCCAGCTCGGTGTCACTCAGGAAGGACAACAGATATGGACCTAACGAATCGTGGTATCCGCCTTTCGGTCTCCCTGTTGCGCCGCGGGCTGGCGGTCGCGGTCCTCCTCGCGCTGGCTGCGCTGACGGGCTGCTCGTCCGCCTCGTCGTCGGCGTCGTCCGGGGACGCCGGGGCCTCCGGGTCGACCGCGAGCGCGCAGGCCGACGTGGCCAATGTCACGCTGCACATCGGGGACCAGGCCGGCACCGGCGCGCAGGCGCTGCTGACCGCCGCCGGGCTGATCGGCAAGCTGCCGTTCAAGGTGGCCTGGTCGGACTTCACGTCCGGGCCGCCCATGCTGCAGGCCATGGCCGCCGGGTCGGTCGACGTCGGCGGGGTCGGCAACGCGCCGCCAGTGTTCGCCGCGGCCGGCGGGGACCAGCTCGCCATCGTCGGCGCCCTGCAGGCCAACCCGCTCGGCTCGGCCCTGCTGGTCCCGAAGGGCTCCCCTATTCACTCCGTGGCCCAGCTGCGCGGCAAGCGGATCGCCGTCGCCCAGGGCAGTTCGGCCGACTATCACCTGCTCACCGTGCTGACCAAGGCCGGCCTCAGCGTGCACGACGTGACCCTGGTCTACCTGCAGCCCGCCGCCGGGCTGGCCGCGCTGACCTCGGGCCACGTGGACGCCTGGGATATCTGGTCCCCGTTCATCGAGGAAGGCGAGACCCTGAACGGCGCGACCGCGATCGTGACCGGGCAGGGGTACGGCAGCCCGTACTCGTTCACCGTCGCATCCCGCGCCGCGCTGGCCGACCCGGCCAAGGCCGCCGCGATCCGCGACTACCTGGCCCTGCTCGCCCAGGCCCACCAGTGGGCCAATACCCACCTGGCCGCCTGGGCCGCCGTCTGGGCCAAGGCCAGCGGCCTGCCGCTCAGCGTCATGAACAAGGCCGCGGCCGACGACTACTCCTCGGCGGTGGCCATCACCCCGGCCGTGGTCTCCTCCGAGCAGCAGGTCGCCGACGCGTTCACTGCCGCCGGCTTGATCCCGGTGCACGTGAACTTCAGCCAGTTCGTCGACACCGCGTTCAACTCGACCGCGGCAGCCTCGTCATGACCGGCGGGCTGCACCTTAACGCGTTCCTGATGGGCTGCGGGCATCACGAGGCCGCCTGGCGGCTGCCGGAGAGTAACCCGTTCGCCAACTCGGATCTAGGGCACTGGACCAGGCTGGCGCAGATCGCCGAGCGCGGAACCTTCGACTCGGTGTTCCTGGCCGACGCGCCTGCGCTGTGGGGCGAGGCCAAGCACCGGCCGGGCGGTTCGCTCGAGCCGACCGTGCTGCTGACGGCGCTGGCCGCGGTGACGACGCGGATCGGGCTGATCGCCACCGCGTCCACCACCTACAACGAGCCGTACAACCTGGCCCGCCGGTTCGCCTCGCTCGACCACATCAGCGGCGGCCGGGCGGGCTGGAACATCGTGACCACGGCGACCAAGGCCGCCGCGCAGAACTTCGGCCTGGACGACACCCCTTTGCACCGGGAGCGGTACCAGCGCGCAGCCGAGTTCACCGACGTATCCATCGCGCTGTGGGACAGCTGGGAAGACGGGGCGGAGGTCGGCGACAAGGCCGCGGGCGTCTACGCGGACCCGTCGCGGATCCACCCGGTGGACTTCGCCGGGGAGTACTTCCAGGTCCGCGGCCCGCTCAACGTCCCGCGCTCGCCACAGGGACGGCCGCTGCTGGTGCAGGCCGGCTCGTCGCAGGATGGCCGTGATTTCGCCGCCCGGTACGCCGAGGCGGTGTTCACCGCGCAGCAGACCCTGGACGAGGCCCAGTCGTTCTACGCCGACCTGAAAGCCCGCGCGCGCCGTTTCGGCCGGGACCCTGCCCTGGTCAAGATCATGCCCGGGCTGGTCCCGGTCATCGGGTCGACCGAGGCCGAGGCCCGCGCGCTGGAAGACGAGCTGGAGGAGCTGATCGTTCCCGAGCACGCGGTCGAGCGTTTGGCCCAGGTCCTCGAGGTGCCTTCGGGCTCGCTGGCACTGGACCGGGCCCTGCCGGACGCGGTGTACTCACGCCCGCCGGTACAGGGCGCGCAGAGCCGCTACCAGCTGATCGTCGACCTGGCCCGGCGGGACAACCTCACCGTCCGCCAGCTCATCGGCCGGCTGGGCGGCGGACGCGGGCACCGGACCTTCGCCGGCACGCCCGAGCAGGTCGCCGACACCATCGAAGGGTGGACCACCGCGGCGGCGGCCGACGGGTTCAACGTGATGCCGCCCGCGCTGCCGTCCGGGCTGGAGACGTTCGTCGACCAGGTGATCCCGATCCTGCGCCGGCGAGGCCTGTTCCGCACCGAATACACCGGCCAGACCCTGCGCGATCATTACGGCATCCCCCGCCCGGACAGCCAGTTCACCGTCCGGGATGCCGTGGTCGCGGCGGCCCGCTGACCGGCCCAATGCGGAGGCCCCGGCCCGAGCCGCGTAGGCTGCGGCGTCCTCGCCCCGGACAGCGCCGCGCCAGATTCTCGCGATCATGGCCTGATACCAGGTACGTCGACGTCGCCCTGGTCAGCTTGCCGGACGGTCACAGGTCGCCGAGGGCGAGCAGCGGTGATTCCACGCAGTCGGCTACGTAGCGCAGGTATCCGCCGGCTGTGCCGCCGTCGCACACCCGGTGATCGAACGCCAGCGTCAGCTCGGTGACCTTGCGTACGGCGAGTTGCCCGTCCACCACCCAGGGCCGGTCGATGATCCGCCCTAGGCCCAGGATCGCGACCTCCGGATGGTTGATGATGGCCGCGGAGCCGTCGACGCCGAAGACGCCGTAATTGTTCACCGTGATCGTCCCGCCGGTGAGGTCGGCTGGGGCCAGGCGGCCCGCTCGGGCGGCGGCGGTCTGCCGCCCGAGCGCCGCGGCGAGTTCACGCACCGACATGAGATGGGCGTCCCGGATCACCGGTACCACGAGGCCCCGCTCGGTCTGCACCGCGAAGCCCAGGTGCACGTGTGCGGGGATGACTATCTCCTCGTTTTCGATGTGTGCGTTCAGCTCGGGCCAGCGGCGCAGGCCGGCCACGGCGAACCGGGCCAGCAACGCGAGCAGGCTGACCGGGGCTCGCGGTGCCTGCGCGTTGAGTGCGGCCCGCGCGGCCACCAGGCCGGTGGCGTCCGCGTCCACCCACACCGTCGCCTCGGGGATCTCGCGCCGCGAGCGGGTCAGCTTCTCGGCCGCTGTCCGGCGGACGCCGCGGATCGGGATCCGGACCTCGGCGGCCCGCGGGCCGAGCTGCGCGCCGGGCCGCGGCGAGCTCAGGGCGGCGATCGCCTGGTTCACGTCGCGGCGCAGCACCAGCCCATCCGGACCAGTACCGGGAATCCGGGCCAGGTCGAGCCCGGCCTCGCGGGCGAGCTTGCGCACTATCGGTGAGATGACCGGCACCCGGCCGGTCCACGCCGGAGCTGGCGCCGGAGCGGGCGCCATGGCGGGCGTCGTGGCGGGTGCCGGGGCGGGCGCCGTGGCGGCGGAGACCGCGCGCCCGCGCGGGCCACGAGCGCGTCTCGGGAACGGCCGGGTACCGTAGCCGACCAGCACATTGCCGCTGGCCTGGCCGACTTGCCCGGTTCCGGGCCCATCCGCGGTCACGCTGATCAGCGGCGCACCCACCGGCAGTGTCGTGCCGGGCTCGGCGTGCACGGCCGTCACCGTGCCGGCGAAGGGAATCGGCACCTCGACGGCCGCCTTGGCCGTTTCCACCTCGGCGACGACCTGGTCGACGGCCACGTGGTCGCCTACCCGTACGTGCCAGGCCGTGAGCTCGGCATCCTCCAGTCCTTCGCCGAGGTCGGGCAACAGGAAGTCAGGCACGGTCGTCCCACTGCAGACGGGCGATCGTGTCGAGGATCCGGTCGACACCGGGGAGATAGTGGCGTTCCAGCATGGGCGGCGGGTAGGGGATGTCGAAGCCGGTGACGCGCAGGATCGGCGCCTCCAGGTAGTGGAAGCACTGTTCGGTCAGGCGCGCGGCCACCTCGGCCCCGTATCCGCCGAAGCCCGCCGCCTCGTGAACCACGACCGCCCGCCCGGTGCGGCGGACCGAGGCCGCCACCGTCGCGTCGTCGAACGGCGACAGGCTGCGCAGGTCCACCACCTCGACGTCCCACCCCTCGCCGGCGGCGGCCGCGGCGGCCTCGACCGCGGTGCCCACCATGCCGCCGTAGGCGATGAGCGTGACGTCGTGCCCGGCGCGCCGGATAACCGCCCGGTCGATGGCCGGACCGGGGCCGGCCGGGACCGGCTCCTTGGACCAGTACCGGAGCTTGGGCTCGAGGAAGATGACCGGATCGGCACAGTCGATCGACTGGCGCAGCAGATGGTAGGCGTCCGCCGGGCCGCCCGGCGTGACCACCCGCAGGCCAGGCGTGTGCGTGTAGTAGACCTCGGACGCATCGCTGTGGTGCTCGACGCCGCCGATGCCGCCGCCGTACGGGATGCGTACCACGACCGGCAGGCTCACCCGGCCGCGGGTGCGGTTGCGCAGCTTGGCCAGGTGGCTGGTGATCTGCTCGAACGCCGGGTAGGCGAACGCGTCGAACTGCATCTCGACCACGGGCACCAGCCCGTTCATGGCCATGCCGATCGCGGTGCCGACGATGCCGGCTTCGGCCAGCGGCGTGTCGAAGACCCGTTCCTCGCCGAACCGGGCGGCCAGGCCGTCGGTCACCCGGAACACGCCGCCGAGGGTCCCGACGTCCTCGCCGAAAACCAGCACGCGCGGATCGGCGGCCAGGGCGTCGGCCAGGGCCGCGTTCAGCGCGGCCACCATCGTGACCGCACCTGCGCCCGGCCCGGCTGGCCCCGGGGCGATGGCGGTCCGGACAGCGGCAGGCTCACGCCCCGTCCGTTCCGTTCCAATCTGCCCGGGACCGGCCTGAGCCAGGACCTCTTCCAGGGTTCTGGTCACGGCCTGTCCCCCTCCTCATCGGCCATCTCGGCCAGCAGGAACTCGCGCTGGGCGGCCAGGGCCGGGGTGGGCTCGGCGTACACGTGGGCGAACAACTCCGCCGGGTCCTGGTCCGGCGGGCCGCTCATGGCCTCGCGCACCTCGGCGGCCAGTTGCTCGGCCTCGGCGCCGATCCGGGCCAAGCCGAGATCGTCGAGCAGGCCGCGGCCGCGCAGGTAGGCCTCCAGCCGCCGGAGCGGATCCCGGGCCAGCCACGCCTGGACCTCCGCATCGGGCCGGTAGCGCGCCGCATCATCGGCGTTGGTGTGCGCCTCGACGCGGTAGGTGACCGCCTCGATGAGCGTCGGGCCGCGGCCGGCCGCGGCCCGCGCGAGCGCGGCCCGGACCGCGGCGAACACCGCGGCGGCGTCGTTCCCGTCGATGAGCAGCGAGCGCACGCCGTAGCCGACGCCCCGGTAGGCCAGCGCGGGCGCCGCGGTCTGCTTGGCCAGGGGCACGCTGATCGCGTAGCCGTTGTTCTGCACCAGGAAGACCACCGGCGCCTGCCACACGCCAGCGAAGTTCAGCGCCTCGTGCGCGTCGCCCTCACTGGTCGCGCCGTCGCCGATCAGCACCAGCGCCGCCTGGTCCTGGTGCTTGAGCTGAGCGGCCCGGGCGAAGCCAACGGCATGCAGGGCGCTGGTGGCCAGCGGTGTGCATTGCGGCGCGACCCGGTGCTCATACGGGTCGTAGCCGCAGTGCCACTCGCCGCGCAGCAGCGACAGCGCCTCGGCGGGCGGGACGGACCGGGTCAGCACGGCCACCGTGTCGCGGTAGGTGGGAAACAGCCAGTCCTGCTCGCGCAGCGCGAGGACGGCTCCGACCTGGCAGGCTTCCTGGCCACGGGAGGACGGGTACACCGCCAGGCGCCCCTGTCTGGTCAGCGCCGTGGCCTGGGCATCCAGCCTGCGGCCGATGACCATCCGGCGGTGCAGTTCGCGCAGGACCTCATCGGGTGGCATCTCCAGGAGCGCGGTCCCGCCCGGGCGCCCGTCCTGGCCGATGAGGACGAGCGGGTTCGCGCTGGGCGGCAGGGCGGCATCGACGCGGTCCTGGATCGTGGACGGTATGGTCACGGGAGCGCCTCCGGAAGCTTATAGCTAATCCTCGCCCCGGATGTTGCCATGTGTATAGACATTGCCGTCAATCTGAGACATATGGCTTTTTTCGCTGCTATCCTGTGTCAGGATGACTATTCATGCCCCCGTGCCGCCGGTGCCTGACGGACAAATGGCTGTGCTGGACGACCTGGACCGTCAGATCGTGGCCGCACTGCGGGCCGACGGGCGGCTGTCCATGCGCGCGCTGGCCGGTGAACTGCACATCTCCCGGGCCAACGCCTACGCCAGGGTCGACCGGCTCGAGCAGGCCGGGGTGATCACCGGGTACAGCGCGATCATCAACCCGCAGAAGTACGGCTACGGCCTCTCGGCGTACGTGTTCCTCAAGATCGCGCAGCAGTCCTGGAAGAAGGTGCGTAACCAGGTTCTGAGCATTCCTGAGGTAGACCACGCCGCGCTGGTATCCGGCGAGCACGACATCATGCTGCTGGTGCGGACCCGCGATGCCGCCTCCCTGCGCGACCTGGTGCTGACCCAGCTGCAGGGCATGCCGGAGGTGGCCGCCACCCAGACGGTCCTGATCTTCGACGAGCTCTCGCCGCGCGACCGGCGGGACGGCGAGTAAGCGGCTTCCTCTGGGGACGACAGGGGGGGCGGATGGGGGCAGGGGTGTTCACTCGGGCGGGCCGCCCTCGGGTTCGGGGGCGGTGAGCGGCCAGATTCTCCGTGCGATCTCAGGCGGGCTCTGCCCTTTCCGCGGACCGGGCCCCTTTCCGCGGACCGGAGGCCCCCTGCGAGCCTGCTTTCAGGGTTACGCAGGGGGCTCCGGAGAGCTCAGTAGCTGGCGGGGGTGTTCCGGGTGACGATGAGCGTGACGATCTGGCCGTCGCGGACGGTGAAATAGTTGGTCAGGATGAGCTCGCCCGGCAGGTTCGTCTTGTCGAAGTCGCCGTCGTAGCGGCCGCGGACGATGGTGTCGCCGCGGTGGTCGAGGACCTCGGTCACCGCGATGGTCACCCGGTCGCCGACCAGTTCCCTGGCCACCCAGCGGCGGATGGCCCCGGAGCCCCAGAACTCCCGGTGGGCGTCGTTGACCAGCGCGTCGTCGGCGAAGGTGGCGACGATGGCGTCCTCGTCGAAGGCGTTGACGGCGGCGATGTGCTCGGCCAGCACCGGGGCGAGGACCGGGGTGTCAAGGGCGGTGTGGTCAAGGGCGGTGTGGTCAAGGGCGGGGGTGTCGGTCATGCCGGTTCCTTCCTGAGGTGAATGACTCCACCCTCGGTGCTCCCTTCGCCGGAGGGTCAAGAGCGCGTGGCACGATTGACTGTCCGGTAACGGGAGGGTTGACAATGGCCTGATGGCAGCAGGGCTCACCGTGGGCGACTTCTCTCGCGCCACTCACCTCAGCGTGAAGACGCTGCGTCATTACCACGAGGTGGGGCTGCTCGCTCCGGCCACGGTGAATCCGGACACCGGCTACCGGTATTACTCGGCCGGGCAGATCCCGGCCGCGCAGGTCATCCGGCGCCTGCGCGACCTGGGGATGCCGGTCGCGGAGGTCAATGCGGTGCTCGCCGCGCCGGACGCACCCGCCCGCAGCGCCCTTATCGCCTCGCACCTGAACCGGCTGGAAACCGAGCTGGCCCAGACCCGGGCCGCGGTCGAGTCGCTGCGCAACCTGCTGCAGCCGCCCGACGGCGCGACGGCGATCGAGCACCGCAGCGTGCCCGCCGCCGCCGCGGCCGCCATCGGGGCGGTGGTCGGCCGCGCGGACATCCTGGCCTGGTGGCAGGGCGCCCTCGGCGAACTGCGCGCCACGGTCCGCGCCCAGGGCCTGCACGCCACCGGGCCCAGCGGCGGGGTGTACGCCAGCGAGCTGTTCCAGCACGACCGGGGGGAGGCCACCGTGTTCATCCCCGTGCAGGGCCGCGTGCGCTCGATCGGGCGGGTCACGCCGCTGACCGTCCCGGCGGCCGAACTCGCTATCATCAGCCACCACGGCTCGCTCAGCGACGCCGACCTCAGCTACGCCAAGCTCGGCTCGTACGCCACCACGCACGAGATCAGCATCGACGGGCCGCTCCGCGAGTACTACCTGCGCGGCGCCGAGGACACGCCGGACGAAGCGGAATGGAGGACCGAGATTGGCTGGCCCATCTTCCGCGCCGACGGCTCCCCCGTATAGCGCCCGGGTCCGCCGGGTCACGCGCCGTTTCGCCGAGGTGGTCTGCCCGCCCGGGATGCGGGCGCACCACCGGACCGACCGGGTCCTGACCGAGTTCGAGCTCATGCTCGGCGCGCTGGCCCCCGGCGCCCGGAAGGCCCTGACCGCCGCGATGGTCGCCCTCGACCAGGGCGCGCGGCTGTACCCGCCCTCCCGGGGACGGCGGTTCGCCCGGCTCGACGACCAGGCGGCCGAGGCGTATATCCGGGCGCTCGTGGCCCGCGGGGGCGTCCCGGCTCAGCTGGTTCAGCGGCTGCGCGGCCTGGTCGTGATGTGCTACTACGAGCTGCCCGCCGTGCAGCGCGAGATCGGCTACGACCCGGCCCCCTACATCGCGGCCGTATCCCGCCGCCGCCTCGACTCCTACGGCCCCGACATCGCCGCGGGCGAGGCGGCGGTCACCGCTAGGGCGGAACCATGATCATGGCCAGAAAGGGACCCTATTTGGCCAAAACTGGCCACGATCATGAAAATCACCCTCGGGGGGGCGCCGGGAGGCGAGTCGGGCGCTGGAAGGGTGAGGGGCGGTGAGAGCGCCGGAGGGCGTTACCACAGGGGCTGGTGTTACCGGGGACCTGAACGTGGAGTGCGATGTGGTGGTCGTGGGGTCGGGGGCGGGCGGGGCGACGATGGCGGTGGAGCTCGCCGAGGCGGGCGTGGACGTGGTGGTGATCGAGGAGGGCGGATACCACCCGACCGAGTCGTTCACCGCGGACAGCATGCGGGCGCTGCGGACCCTGTACCGCGACGGGGGCGGCGGGATGGCGGTGGGGCGCCCGTCGGTGCTGTTCGCCGAGGGCCGGTGCGTGGGCGGGTCCACGGTGGTCAACGGGGGGATGTCGTGGCGTACCCCGGCCCAGGTGCTGGAGCGCTGGTCCGCGGAGGGCGTGCTGGCCATCGGCGAGCGGGAGATGGAGCCCCACTTCGCCCGGGCCGAGGCCCGGCACTCGGTCGGCCTGCAAGATCCGGAGACGGTCGGGCGGGATTCGGAGCTGATGAGGGCCGGCGCGGCGGCCAAGGGCTGGGCCGTGGTCCCGAACCGGCGCGGCCAGCTGCACTGCGCGGGCACGAACAACTGCTCGAGCGGCTGCCCGACCGGCGCGAAGCGCTCCATGCTGGTGACCAGCGTGCCGCGCGCGCTGGCGCTGGGCGCCCGGCTGTACGCCGACTGCCGGGTGGACCGGATCACCCGGGCGGGACGCGCGGTCACCGGCCTGACCGGTCATTTCGTCCGGCCCGGCGGGCGGCCGGGGCCCAGGCTGACCGTGCGGGCCAAGACCGTGATCGTGGCCGGCGGGGCGATCCAGACGCCTGCGCTGCTGGCCCGGTCGGGCCTGCGCCGAGGACCGCTCGGGCGCAACCTGTCGCTGCACCCCAACACCACCGTGGTGGCGTTCTTCGATGAGGACGTCACCGGGTGGCACGGCGTGCACCAGGCCTTCCAGGTCCGTGAGTTCATGGCGGAGGGCCTCCTGCTCACCGCGCAGAACCTCCCGCCGCCCATGCTGGCCGGGATCGTCCCGGCCTACGGGCGTGAGCTCGGGGAGCTGATGGCGGACTACAACCGCATCGTGACCGCGGGACCGCTGGCCACCGACACCGGGACCGGGCGGGTGCGCCACATCCCCGGCCTCGGGACCCAGGTCTTCTACCGGCTCACCGACGCCGACGCGGCCCGCCTGGTCCGCGGCGTGGAGCTGACCGGGCACGCACTGTTCTCGGCGGGAGCACGCCGGATGCTGCTCCCCTTCGACGGCGCGCCTGAGGTCCGCAGCCCCGGCGAGCTGCGGAAGCTGCTGTCCCGCCCGGTACCCAAGGCCTCGATGCAGGTGTACTCGATCCACCTGATGGGCACCGCGCGGATGAGCGAGGACCCGCGGCGCGGCGTCACCGACAGCTTCGGGGCGGTGCACGGCGTGCGCGGGTTGTTCGTCGCCGACGCCAGCTTGTTTCCCGGACCCACCGGCATCAACCCGATGGAGACGGTCGTCGCGCTGGCCATGCGCAACGCGCGGCGGCTGCTCGAGCGGCGCGCCGGCGGGGCGGTGCCGGGGGCGTTACCGCCAGATGGCGACCGGGGTGCCGGGCACGTAGACGTATCCCTGGGTACCGCCCGCGGGAGCGGCGGACAGGCGCGAGTAGTCGATGTCGAACTCGTACCTGACCGCGGCGCCGACCCGGTGGTAGGCGGAGCCGGGGTCCTGGACGATCCCGTAGTCGGTGAACGATCCGTCGCTGAAGTAGAACTGCTTCGGATTGACGACGAAGCCATCGGCTCCGCCGATGATCACCCAGGCCACCAGGGCACCGCCGGTGGCGTCGCCCTGGGTGCTGATCTCGGCGATGCGGGAGCCTTCGGGGGTGGTGTACCAGGACAGCTGGTTCGGGTCGATGCTGTCGGTGGCCTTGAGCTTGGCTTCCGGCGGGGTGATCCCCTCGACCCCGGCGAGCCGGGCGGTGCTCTCGTCCAGCAGGCAGGCCGCGACGCTGATCTGGTCGATCGTGCCGCCGGTGTTGAAGGCCGCCTGGCATACCGGCCCGCGCGCGGCCAGCCACGCGCGGTCCTGGGTCAGGATGGCCGTCCGCTGGGCGGCTGACCCGCTGCTGTAGTGGCCCTGCTGGACCGCGTCGATCTGGACGTCGGTGTTCTCGGTCTGGGCCTCGTAGCACGTCACGATGGCCAGCGTGCTCGGCTGGCTCCCGCAGCCGGCCGGGCCGGTCCGCGTCCAGGCCGGGTGGCCCGGGTCGAACGGCTCAACGATGGCCGCGAAGAGCGGCGCCGCGGCCGCCGCGGAAGCGGAAGGCGTGCCGGACGGGGCCGCCGTCGTGGCCGGGGCCGTGCCGCTGCTCGGCGACGTGGCACTGCTGCAGCCGGCCGCCAGGCCGATCAGCGCGGCGGCCACCACCGCCCGCGCCAGATACCGACTGTGCATCCGGTCATCGTAGCGGCTAACCGCATCACGGCCAGGACGTCGGCGGCCACCGCGCCGGACGGGCCGCAGATGAGCGGGTTGATGTCCAGCGCGTCCAGCAGATCGCCCAGGTCGCAGGCGAGCTGGGACAGGCCGGCGATGGCGCCGGCGATCGCGTCGAGGTCGGCGCGGGGCTGGCCGCGGGCTCCGGCCAGTACGGCGGCCAGCCGGAGCCCGGCGAGCACCACGCGCGCGCTCGAGCGGGTCACGGGTGGGAGCACCACGCTCCGTTCGGAAAAAATCTCGATCAAGACGCCCCCGGCGCCGATGACCAGCAGGGGACCGAGGGCGCCGTCGCGGACCAGGCCCAGGGCCAGTTCGGTGCCGGGCGGGGCCGTCTCGCAGACCAGCACGCGCGGGCCGAGGCGGGCCGACAGGTCGTCGTAGGCGGCGCGGACCGCACCCGGGCCGGCCAGGCCGAGCCGCACTCCCCCGACGTCGGACTTGTGCGCGATGCCCGGCTCGTCGGTCTTGAGCACGACCGGGTAGCCGATCTCGGCGGCGGCCGCGAGGGTCCCGGCGCGGGTGCGCGCGGCCCGGGCGCGCACGGCCGGGATGCCGTAGTCGCGCAGCAGGTCGAACAGGACCGCGCTGCCCGGGGGGCCGGCGGAGAGGATCGGCGCCCAGCGCCGCCGCCGGGGCCCCGGGCCCGCGGCGCGGCCCGGCTCGGGCCTGTACCGCCCGGGGCTGGGCCGCCCGGGGCTGTGCCGCCCGGGGCCGGGCCGCCCGGCGGCGTGCTCCAGCAGGTGGCGCAGCGCGAGCAGGCCGCTGCGGGTGCCCTCCAGGACCGGCACGCCCGCGGCGCGCAGCCGGGCGGCGGCGACGGGATCGATGCTGGCGGGTACGCCGGCCAGCACGGCGACCGGCTTGACCGTGCCGTTCGCGACGGTGAGCACGGCATTTGGGTAGGCCTCGTCGCCGTCGAGCTCCGGCACCAGGTCGACGGCGAGGGCGAGGGCGGCGACCTGCGGATCGGCGGCCAGCGCGGCCAGGCACTCGGCGAACAGCGGCTCGGTGTCCCGGCCGGTGCCCCACACGTCGAGCGGGTTGCCGGGTTCCAGGCCGGGGTCGATCGCTCTCGCGAGCCGGTCGGTGGTGGCGCGGCCGACCGGGGCGAACGGCACGCCGAGCTCGGCCGCGAGGTCCGCGACGTGCGCGCGTTCCAGGCCGGAGTCGTGCACGGTGGCGATGCCGGTGCCGTGGGCCGCCCGGCGCCCCGCCCCATCCTGGCCAACCGCGAACAGCTCCAGGGTGTCGGACAGTTCGGCCAGGTCGCGGACCCGGTGCACGCCGTACGCGCCGGCCAGCGCCTCCCAGGCGCCGTCGGCCGCGGCCAGCGCGCCCGAGTGCGCCGACACCAGGTTCTTCCCGGCGTGCGACAGGCCGACGCTGAGCAGCACCACCGGCACGTCGGTTTTGAGGGCGGTTGCGAGCGCCGCGCGCAGGTCCCCGGCGTCCCTGATCGCCTCGAGGACCAGGGCCAGCACCCGGGTTTCCTCGAGCTGCAGCGCGTACCGCGCGTAGGCCGCGGCGGTGGTGACGAGTTCCTGGCCGGAGGAGACGGCCAGGCTGAAGCCGAACCCGCGGCGGGCCCGCAGCAGCGCGGAGAACACCGACCCGGAGTGGGTGATCAGCGCGACCGGCCCGGCCGGCACCCGATCAGGCTCGACGTACCCGACGGCCCGCAGTCCGCGGGCCACGTTCACGAAGCCCATGCACCCCGCCCCGCACAGCGCCATGCCCGCGTCCGTGGCGATCCCGGCCAGCCGGTCCCGCAGCCCGGTCGCGCCGTTCGCGTCGAAGGCGTTCCCGAAGATTACGGCCGAACGGGCCCTGGTGCGTGCGGCCAGGGCCAGCTGATCCTCCAGCGCCGTGTCGGGCACGGCCAGCAGGACCAGGTCGGCGGGTTCGGGCACCTCGGCCAGCGAGGGCAGGCAGGGCACGCCGCCGATGTCGGGGTAGCGGGGGTTGACCAGGTAGGTGCGCGGCCGGGACGGGCTGCGGGCCACCTGGTCGACCATCCGCGCGCCGAGGCTGCCCGGGCGCACGCTGGCGCCGACCAGCGCGACGGTGCGCGCCTCCAGCATGGCGGTCAGCGCGGCGGATACCGTCACGAACGGCGGCCCCCGCGGCGTCGGGCGGCCCGGCCGGCCTGGCCGGCTCGGCCGGCTCGGGCGGCCCGGCCGGCTCGGGCGGCTTTGCGGTCGGCGATCGCGGCGCGGGCCGCCTGCATGCCGGGGATGCCGCACACACCGCCGCCGGCGTGGGTGGCCGAACTGGCGTAGTACAGGCCGGGCACCGGCGTGCGGTAGTCGGCGAACCCGGGCGCGGGGCGCATGTGGAACAGCTGCTCCAAGGACAGCTCCCCGTGGAAGATGTTGCCGCCGATCAGGCCGTAGTCGTGCTCCATCTCATACGGCCCGACGATGTCGCGGTGCAGGATCGAGCTCTTGAAGTTCGGCGCCACCTCGTTGTAGCAGTCGATCATGCGGTCGGCGTAGGCCTGGAGTTCCTCGGTGTGCGGCTGGGTGTTCCAGTCGGAGGGCACCCACTGGGTGAACAGCGACATGATGTGGTAGCCGTCCGGGCACAGCGTCTTGTCGAAGGCGGTCGGGATCACGCCGTCGCTGAACGGTTTCGCGGCGGGCCGGCCTTCCCGCGCATCGGTGAAGGCGCGCTCGATGTACGGCATGGTCGGGGCCATCTCCACCGAGCCGGTATGGTGCTCGGCCAGGCTGGTCCCGGGGTCGGCGGTGAAGTCGGGGAGTTCGGCCAGGGCCAGGTTGATCTTGACCACGCCGCTGCGGGTCTTCCAGTGCTCGATGTCTTTTGCGAAATCGTCGGGGAGGTGCTCGCGGCCGACGTGGTCCAGGAACGCGGTGCGGGGGTGCAGCGAGGTGACGACGACCTTGGCCGTGAGCTGCTGGCCTGTGTCGAGGATGACGCCTTGGGCTCTGCCGTTCTTGAGCAGGATCTGCCGGACTTTCGCGCCGGTGCGGATCTCGGCGCCGTTCTCGCGCGCGGCGGCCGCGATCGCGTCGGCGACGGCGCCCATGCCGCCCTCCTGGAAGCCCCAGTTGCCCAGGTGCCCGTCGCCCACGTCGCCGATGGAGTGGTGCGCCATCACGTAGGCGGTGCCCGGCTCGTACGGGCCAGCCCAGGTGCCGATCACCCCGTTGACCGCGAGCGCCCCCTTGACCTGCGGCGACTCGAACCAGTCATCGAGCAGGTCGGCGATCGACATCGTCATCAGCCGGGTCACGTCGGCGATTGTGCGCACGTTGAGGTTCTTGTGGCGCCAGGCGAGCCTGAGGGTCTCTTTGAGGTCCTTCGGCTGGTGCGAGCCGAGGTTCGGCGGGACGGTGAGCAGCAGCGGGCCGAGCACCTCGGCCAGACCGGCCAGCCAGGCGTCCCAGCGTGGCATCGCGTCGGCGTCCTTCTTCGACCAGCGGGAGACCTCCTGGTGGTTGCGCTTGGCGTCGTCGGCGTACAGCTTGATCGACCCGCCCTCGGGGAAGGCCTGGTAGTACGGGCCCATGGGGAAGATCTTGTAGCCGTGTCTCGCCAGTTGCAGGTCGTTGATGATGGTCGGGGGCAGCAGCGACATCACGTAGGACAGGCGGGTGACATTGAAGTCGGGGGCGCCCGGCCAGGGGGCTTCGGTAGTCGCGGCGCCGCCGGTCTTGTTCCTCGCCTCGAGCACCAGGGTGCGGGCGCCGGAACGCGCCAGGTACGCCGCGGCGACCAGCCCGTTGTGCCCGCCGCCGACGACGATCGCGTCGTAGTCCGCGGCTCCTGCTGTGGTGCTCGCCGCCGCTCCTTTGGTGCTCGCCGCCGCCTTGGTTGCCTTCGTAGCCATGAAACCTGGCCCTCCAAAGATTGACTGAACATTCAGTCTAGAAGCTGCTACGATAAATTCTCAAGACCGCGGTCCAGTCGGGGCGCGGACCTAGGCGAAGGGCACGGGGCGGCCGATGAAGGAACAGGGGGACGGGCCGCGGGAATCCGCGGAACAGCGGCGGGAGCAGATGCTACGCGCCGCGCTGGAGGTCATCGTCGAGCGGGGGTACGCCGACACCAGGATCGCCGACGTGGCCGAGCGCACCGGGACGAGCCCGGCCCTGGTCATCTACTACTTCAAGACCCGCGATCAGCTGCTCACCGAGGCGATCAGGTACTCCGAGGACACCTGGTACGCCGAGTTCATGCGGCGGATGGAGGAGATCCCGACCGCCGCCGCGCGGCTGGCCGAGGCCATCGCCATGATCTGCCTGCCCGGCAATCCCGAGCCGCAACAGTACTGGCTGCTGTGGCTGGACCTGTGGGCGTTCTCGCCGCGGAGCTCGGGGGTGGCCGCAGTGCGGCAGAAATCCGACGAGCGGTGGCGGGCGGCCATCCGCTCCATCGTGCAGGCCGGCCAGGAGGCCGGCGAGTTCGCGCCCGTGGACGCGGACGACTTCACGATCACGCTGGCCGGCCTGCTCGACGGGCTGGCGGTGCAGATCGCCCTCGAGGATCCGGAGGTGCCGCCGCAGCGCACGTACGACCTGGCGATGCGGTTCGCGGCCGGGCAACTGGAGTTTGAACCTTAACTGGAGGTGGGGCCGTGGCCGGAGGAAGCATCGAGCTGTCCGGGCTGACCAAGAAGTTCGGTGAGATCGCGGTCGACAACATCGAGCTGACCGTGGCCAGCGGCGAGTTCTTCTCCCTGCTCGGCCCGTCGGGCTGCGGCAAGACCACCACCCTGCGCCTGATAGCGGGCTTCGAGCAGCCGACCTCGGGCAAGATCCTGCTCGACGGGATCGACGTGTCGGACGTACCGCCGCACCGGCGCAACGTCAACACCGTGTTCCAGAGCTATGCGCTGTTCCCGTTCCTCGACGTGTTCGACAACGTGGCGTTCGGGCTGCGGCACCGCTCGGTGAGCAAGGCGGAGCTGCGGCGCCGGGTGAACGAGGCCCTCGACCTGGTTCACATGAGCTCGTTCGCCAATCGGCGGCCGGGCCAGCTGTCCGGCGGCCAGCAGCAGCGCGTCGCGCTGGCCCGCGCGCTCGTGCTCAACCCGGCCGTGCTGCTGCTGGATGAGCCGCTCGGCGCGCTGGACGCCAAGCTCCGCCGCTCGCTCAAGGTCGAGCTGAAGGCGCTGCAGGAACGGGTGGGCATCACCTTCCTCTACGTCACCCACGACCAGGAGGAGGCGCTGACCATGTCGGACCGGCTGGCGGTGATGAACGCGGGCCGCATCGTGCAGATCGGCACCCCCCGCCAGGTCTACGAGGAGCCCGCGGACACCTACGTGGCCGACTTCCTGGGCGCGGCCAACCTGATGGAAGTCGATGTGGTCTCCGCGGGCGCGCTCCGCATCGGGGACTTCGCGCTGTCCACGGAGCGGTGTGAGGCCGGTTTGTCCGGCGCTGCGCACGCGGTGATCAGGCCGGAGCGAGTCCGGATCGAGGCGCACGGGTCGGCGGGCGACAACCGGGTGCCCGCCATGGTCGAGCGGGTCGTCTTCCTCGGCGCCGCGACCCAGGTCATGCTGCGCCTCGCGCCCGGCGTCCCGCTGCAGGCCCTGGTCCAGAACGACGGCGAGCATCCGGACCTGACCCAAGGCACCCCGGTGCACGCCTACCTGCCACCGGACGCGCTGCGCGTGCTGGCCGGGGCGCGCGGTGTCGTCCCGGCCCCCGCCGAGGAGCCGCTGGTCGCCAGCTAGGTGTGCTGGTCGCCAGCTAGGTGTGCTGGTCGCCAGCTAGGTGTGCTGGTCGCCAGCTTGCGGCGGGTGCCGGTACTGGCTGCGCAACAGGAACCTCTTCTGTACCGCAAGCGCCTTCCGTACCGCAACCGCCCGGAACTCGCGCGAGGCGTACGCCATCCGGAGGGCCGCTCCGGTTATCGTGGAGGATCCGGCCGTTGGGGATCCCATTGATCCCACGCGTCCCATTTATGCGGAGGATTCGGCCTTTGAGGAGGATCTGGGCAATTGGGGTTGCCCGAAGTCTCCGCGAAAGCCGGATCCTCCATGCAAATGGTGCGCATGTTGCGAAAGAGGATGAAGCGAGCGCGCCGAGGGCGCGATGGGCGTGGGGATAGTTGGCCGGGGCTCCAACCGGAAGCGGCAGGTGAGAGCCTATCGTCATGCGCGCGCTGGTGATCACCGGTCCCGGATCGGCCCAGGTGCAGGAGGTCGAGGAGCCGGTTCCCGGAGCCGGGCAGGTGGTGGTGGACGTCCGGCGGGCCGGGATCTGCGGGACGGACGCCGAGCTGTTCACTGGGCAGCTGGCCTACTTCGGCCAGGGCAAGACTCGGTTCCCGGTCCGCCCGGGGCACGAGTGGTGCGGCGTGGTGTCGGCGGCCGGGGCCGGGGTCCCGGCCGGGTGGCTCGGCGTCCGGGTCACCGGGGACACGATGCTCGGCTGCGGGCGCTGCGCTCGCTGCCTGGCCGGCCGGGGGCACGTCTGCGCGGACCGCTACGAGGTCGGGATCATGGGCGGGTGGCCGGGGGCGCTGGCGGAGAAGGTGCTGGTTCCGGCGTCGAGCCTGCACCGGTTGCCGGAGGCGATCGATGACCTTGCTGGCGCCCTGGTCGAACCCGGGGGCAACGCCTGGCGGGCCGCGTCGGCCGCTCAGGCCGGTCCGGGGCGGCGGATCCTGGTCTGCGGGCCGGGCACCATCGGGCTGCTGACCACGGCCTTTGCCGCGGCCGCCGGGGCCGAGGTGCACATCCTGGCCGTGGACGGCGGGCGCCGCGCGCTCGCGTCGTCGTTCGGGGCGACCGGTTACTGGACGGCCGATGATCCGCCGCCGGTGACCTACGACGCAGTGGTGGACGGCACGGACGATCACCGGGTCCCCGCTGCTTCACTGGCGCTGGCCGAGCCGGCTGGCCGGGTGGTCTTTATCGGGGTATCGGGCGTGCCGAGCCTGATCGACAGCCGCGACCTGGTGCTGTCTGATATGACGGCGGTCGGCATCCTGGGCGCTTCGGCGGGGCTGGCGCCCGCGATCGAGCACTACGCCCACGGCCGGGTGGATCCGTCCGGCCTGGTATCGGTGACCGTAGGCCTCGATCAGGCGGCCGAGGCGCTGGCCGGGCAGATCAGCGCCGCGCCGGGGACCAAGATCCACATCGACCCGGCCCGATTAGTAGCGATGCGGGGACTGAACGCCACGGCACCGCCAGCCGTATCTAAGGGTTGGGAGCGGTGGGCTGGGAAGGTGAGTGGTCTGTGGCAGGCGAAGTAATCCGAGCCGCTTCCGGCAAGCACACCCGCCGGGCGGAGCTGGAGGGAGTACGCCAGGTATCCCTGGCCGCCCTGATCATGCTGGTCGTCCAGTACGGTCTGGGCATCATCCTGAATCTGTACATCGCTGTCCCGGCCTCCGATGCGCACGCCGGGCTCACGCAGGAGATCGCGAACGGCCCGATGATGCTGACCTTGCACGCGGTTCTCGGCCTGGCGCTGATCGGGGCCGCGCTCGTACTGCTGGTCAGGGCGGTACGCCTGGAGGACCGGGTGACCGCCGTGCTGGCGGCGGCCGGCCTGACCGGCATCGGCGGCGCGTTCGCCTCGGGTGAGATCTTCGTCCGCAACGGCCAGCCGGGGGCCTCGCTGGCCATGGCCCTGCTCACCGGGGTGGCGCTGCTGTGCTATATCGGCGCGCTGACCCGGGTGAGCGCGGCACTCCGGCGGCGCAGCCCCGGCTAGCCGGGCAACGGTTTGCCCCCTTGCGCGTATTTACCCTTGCGGCGTCCGCGGACATCGGTTACCAAGAGGACAGAGCAGGGGGGAGGCGATCCCGTGAGAGTCGCGCGCCCGAGACTCACGATAACCGCGCTGGCGCTGACCGGGGCGGCGGCGATGACCGCGTGCAGCGCCGCCAGCAGCACGACCCAGCAGACCGGACCTGGCGGTTCGTTCGGCACGATCCCCGCTGCCGCGGCCGGCCAGCAGCATGGCGGCACAGTCACCTGGGCGGAGTTCCCCGGCGGCGGGCCAACGTGGATCCTGCCGATAACCACGTCCGCCGCGTTCGCGGCCAGCGACGTCAACCAATTCGATTTCCAGATGTGGCGGCCGCTGTACTGGTTCGACAATGGGGTCCAGCCCGTCGAGACGCCGGCGATGAGCCTGGCGTACGCCCCGAGGTGGTCCAACGGCGACCGGACCGTCACCATCACGCTCAAGAGCACCTACCTGTGGTCCGACGGCCGGCCGATCTCCTCCAGGGACGTCCTGTTCTTCTACGACGAGGTCAAGGTCGCGACCAGCGAGGACCCGGCCAACTGGGGGTTCTACACCCCCGGCCTGGGGATCCCGGACGAGGTCGCGAGCGTCACCACGCCGACCGCGAGCACCGTGGTGTTCACCATGAAGAAACCGGTCAACCCGGAGTGGTTCCTCGATGACGAGCTCGACGCGATCAGCCCGATGCCAGCGCACGCCTGGGCCAGGGCATCGGAGGGCGGGCCGATACTGGACTTCACGGTCGCCGCGAACGCGGCGAGAATCTACAAGTTCCTGTCCAAAGAGTCGATGTCGCTGACCACCTACGCCACCAGCCCGCTGTGGCAGGTCGTGGACGGGCCCTACCGGCTCACCTCGTTCGACGGCAGCACCGGCGCGTACACGCTGACGCCGAACCATTCGTACGGCGGCCCGCACGCGGCCCAGGTCTCCGCGCTTCAGGCTGTCCCGTTCACCTCGGTCCAAGCGGAGTTCGACGCGGTCCGGACGGGGAGCATCGACGTCGGTTACCTGCCGCTGATCGATATCAGCCAGGCGAAGACCGTCGAGTCGGGCGGCTACCTGGCGGCGGCATCCAGTGCGGCCGCGGCTTCGTCATCCGGACCGGTCGCGGCCGCGGCCAGATGCCAGGCGGCACGTTCGGCATCACGACCAGTAAGGGCTTCCGCCAGGGCCAGGTGCGCGGCGCGGCGCTGAGCCGGGACAGCGACGTGATACGCGACCGACCGCACCAGCGGATGGGAGAATTCGACCCCGGTGCTGGCCAGGCGGATCAGGCCGGCGGTTTCGGCCTCGCCCAGAGCGGTGGCGTCAACGGCGCCCAGGCGGGCAGCCGCAGCGCTCATCTCCGCCCACGAGCAATGGCCCGCAGCGGCCGCGACCAGGAGCGCAGTCCGAGCTGGCGGGCTGAGCCGGTCCAGGCGCGCGGCGAAACGCTGCCGGATGGCGTCACCGGGCTCCAGCGGTGCCCCGGGAAGTTCGGCGCCGGCCAGTTGCTCAGCGGTCAGAGCAGCCGACAGCTCTACGAGCGCCAAGGGATTACCGCCGGTCTCGGCGTATAGCCGTCTGGCCGTCTCGGGAGCCGGCCTCTTTCCGGCGACGGCTTCGACGAGACGCTCCGCCGCATCGCTGCTCAGCCCGGTCACGTCGAGGCGCGGCAGTCCGGCAGGCCCCGGGGGGCGCACGGTCAGGAGGCAGGCGATGGCGTCGCGGTCCAGCCGGCGCAGCGCGAACAGCAACGCCTCCTGGCTCGCCCGATCCAGCCAGTGCAGGTCATCGACCAGGATGAGCAGCGGTTCGGCCTCCGCGACGGTGGTCAGCAGGCCGTGAGTTCCCGCCGCCACCGCGAGGCGGTCCGGGGTCCGCCGGACGCCACGGCCCAGGCCGAGCGCGGACCGCAGCGCCGCGGCCTGCGGTTCAGGCAGGCCCTTCAGGTAGTCAGCCACCGGATGCAGCAGCGAATACAGGCCGGCGAAACCCAGCTCGTTCTCGGCCTCGATCCCGGTCGTCCGCAGGACCCGCATCGGCCCGGCGCGGCTGGCGGCGTACTCAAGCAGCGCTGTTTTCCCGATGCCGGGATCGCCGAGCAGGACCAGCACCCCGCTGCTTCCGGCCGCGGCGCGCTGGAGCAACTGGTCGATTCGCCCCTGCTCCGCTTCCCGCCCCGTAAGCATGCCAAAATAGTAGATCCCGCTGGCCGGGGTTCACCCGGCGCGAGCGGGCGGGGAGTGGGGCCCGTGGCTGTGCAGCACCTTGGTGCGGTCGGGGTTCCAGGCGGTGGTGGTGCCGTCTTTGTTCAGGACCAGCGTCCAGCCCCAGCGGTGGATCACGACCTGATGATGATACGAACACAGAAGGACGCAGCCGGTGAGGCTGGTGGGGCCGCCGTGGGCTTTGTGCTTG
>Ga0208324_1000093_pt1 | contig 54071 bp, 51 predicted proteins | sample Sb_taG_2_FD_187707 | JGI IMG/M metagenome (GOLD analysis project Ga0208324, IMG submission 187707) | Peat soil microbial communities from Weissenstadt, Germany - Sb_50d_5_LS metaG (SPAdes) (version 2) | ecosystem: Environmental > Terrestrial > Soil > Wetlands > Peat | place: Germany... | reverse complement strand
CGCAAGCCTTCACCGACGGCCGCTTCGGCCTGCCAACCGTCACCGACATCCTGCGCGAGCTGGAGAAACCCGGCCGTGACCCGCGGCCCGCGTTCGTCACGGCCACGTTCGCCGAGGGCGTCGAGACCCTCGAGGATCTCCGGCCCGGCATGGTGCTGGAGGGCGTGGTGACCAACGTGGCCGCGTTCGGCGCGTTCGTCGACGTCGGCGTGCACCAGGACGGCCTGGTGCACGTGTCCGCCATGTCGCGCACCTTCGTCTCCGACCCGCGCTCGGTGGTCAAGCCCGGCGACGTGGTCCGGGTCAAGGTGCTGTCGGTCGACGTCCCCCGGCACCGGATCTCACTCACGCTCAGGCTGGACGATGAGGGCCCACGTCCGGCGGGCGGCCGAGCACGACCGCGGGACCGCTCCTCAGATAATTCTGGCCGAACGGATCGTGGTTCCGGCGGCGCGCTGGCCGACGCGCTGCGCCGGGCGGGCCTGGACCCGAAGCGCCCGGGCACCGGTAGCATCGGGTAACCAGTCCTCTCGACCCTGAAGGAGCCCGCCGTGTCCAGCCCGCAGCCTCGCATCACCCTCGCCGGAAGCGAGCACGTGGTCGAGGTGGGCACGACGGCGGGCCAGGCGCTCGCGTCGGCCGGCTGCGACGGCACCGCGATCGCCGCCCGGGTCAACGGCGAGCTGCGCGACCTGGCCTACCAGGTCGCCGGCGGCGACGTCGTGGAGCCGGTGGAGGCCGCCAGCGACGACGGCCGGTACATCATGCGGCATTCGGCCGCGCATGTCATGGCCCAGGCCGTACAGGAGCTGTTCCCGCAGGCCAAGCTCGGCATCGGCCCGCCGGTCGAGAACGGCTTCTACTACGACTTCGACGTGCCCGAGCCGTTTACCCCCCAGGACCTGAAGGCCATCGAGGCCCGGATGCGCCAGATCATCCGGCAGGGCCAGCGGTTCTCCCGCCGGGTGGTGACCGACGAGCAGGCCCGGGCCGAACTCGCCGCCGAGCCTTACAAGCTGGAGCTGATCGGCCTCAAGGGGCACGCGTCCGGCTCGCTGGACTTCGAGCTGAGCGAGGGCGTCGAGGTCGGCGGTGACGTCCTGAGCATTTACGACAACCTGGACGCCGGCACCGGCGAGCTGCGCTGGAAGGACCTGTGCCGCGGCCCGCACCTGCCCACCACCAGGCAGATCCCGGCGTTCAAGCTGATGCGCAGCGGCGGCGCCTACTGGCGGGGGAGCGAGAAGAACCCCCAGCTGCAGCGGATCTACGGCACCGCCTGGGAGTCCCGCGAACGCCAGGACGAGTACCTGGCGTTCCTGGAGGAGGCCGAGAAGCGCGACCACCGCAAGCTGGGCGCCGAGCTCGACCTGTTCTCGTTCCCGGCTGAGATCGGCAGCGGGCTGCCCGTCTTCCACCCCAAGGGCGGCCTGGTCCGCAAGATCCTGGAGGACTACTCGCGGCGCCGGCACGAGGAGGCCGGCTACGAGTTCGTGAACACGCCGCACATCACCAAGTCCGAGCTGTTCGAGATCTCCGGGCACCTGGACTGGTTCGGGGAGAACATCTTCCCGCCCATGGAGCTCGAGGGCGCCAGGTACTACCTCAAGCCGATGAACTGCCCGATGCACATCCTCATCTACCGGTCCCGGGGCCGGTCCTACCGGGACCTGCCGCTGCCGCTGTTCGAGTTCGGCGCCGTCTACCGGTACGAGAAGTCCGGGGTGGTGCACGGGCTGACCCGGGTCCGCGGCCTGACCATGGACGACGCGCACATCTTCTGCACCAGGGAGCAGGTGGGCGCCGAACTGCGGCGGCTGCTGGCCTTCGTCCTGGACCTGCTGCGCGACTACGGCCTGAACGACTTCTACCTGGAGCTGTCCACCAGGGACGACGAGAAGGAGAAGTGGGTCGGCAGCCTCGAGGACTGGGAGCACGCCACCCGGGAACTGAACGACGCCGCCGAGGAGTCGGGCCTGGCGCTGGTGGCCGACCCAGGCGGCGCGGCGTTCTACGGGCCGAAGATCTCGGTGCAGGCCCGGGACGCGATCGGCCGGACCTGGCAGCTGTCCACCATCCAGGTCGACTACAACCTGCCCAAGCGGTTCGGGCTGGAGTACCAGGCCGCCGACGGGACCCGGCAGCAGCCGATCATGATCCACCGGGCGCTGTTCGGGTCGATCGAGCGGTTCTTCGGCATCCTGGTCGAGCACTACGCGGGCGCGTTCCCACCGTGGCTGGCGCCGGTGCAGGTGACCGGCATCCCGATTGCCGACGCGCACGTGCCGTACCTGTCGTCGGTCGCAGAGGCGTTGCGCGAGCACGGCATCCGGATCGAGGTCGACGCCAGCGATGACCGGATGCAGAAGAAGATCAGGACCGCGCAGCGGCAGAAGGTCCCGTACATGCTGATCGCCGGCGACGAGGACGTGGCCAAGGGGGCGGTGTCGTTCCGCTACCGCGACGGGTCGCAGAAGAACGGCGTCCCGGTGGCCGAGGCGATCGCGGAGATCGTCACCGCCGTGCGCGACCGCATCCAGGTGTAACGCGGTGCCGACCGACCCCGACGAGGCCTTCGCGGGCGTCCCCGACGCGTTCGGGCGGCTGTGGACGCCGCACCGGATGGCCTACATCAAGGGAGAGAGCAGGCCGTCGGGCCCCGGCGCGGACGAGGACTGCCCCTTCGACCGCGCGCCCAAGCTGAGCGACGAGGACGGCCTGATCGTCGCCCGCGGCTCGCTGGTCTACGTGGTGCTGAACCGGTACCCCTACAACGCTGGCCACCTGCTCGTCGTCCCGTACCGGCACGTGGCCGACTACACGGACCTGACCGTCGAGGAGACCGCCGAGTTCGCCTCCTGCACCCAGCACGCCATCCGCGCCCTGCGCCAGGCCTCGGGCCCGCACGGGTTCAACATCGGCATCAACCTCGGCTCGGTGGCCGGCGCCGGCATCGCCGCCCACCTGCACCAGCACGTGGTGCCCAGGTGGGGCGGCGACACCAACTTCATGCCGGTGGTCGGGCACACCCGCGTCCTGCCCCAGCTGCTGGCCGACACCCGCAAGCTCCTGGCCGACGTTTGGTTAGCGGTGTTAGCAGTATTAGCCCGGGGGGACGACCCCCCGGAGCCCCCCGGTGCGCTTCGCGCCCCGATGCGGTACCACGCCGTACCATCACGCGGCTGGGAGGGCCAAAGGCCCTCCGCAGGCCGCGCGATCTCGGAGCTTCGCTCCTCGTTACCCGCCGTAGCCTTTAGTCCGCTCCTCGTTACCCGCCGTAGCCTTTAGTCCGCTCCTCGTTACCCGCCGTATCCCTCAGTGGTCCTTGGCTTCGGCGGCGACCTTGGCGGCCAGGTGGGAGGGGAGCGGCTCGTGGCGCAGGTACTGCCGGGTGAAGGAGCCCGTGCCGTGCGAGAGCGACCGCAGGTCGATGGTGTACCGGGTGATCTCCAGTTCCGGGATCTCCGCCTTGACCAGGGTCCGGCCGACGCCGATCGCCTCGGTGCCGAGCACCCGGCCGCGCCGCGAGGACAGGTCCGACATCACCGCGCCGACGTAGTCGTCGGGCACCAGCACGCTCACCTCGTCGACCGGCTCGAGCAGCATCGGCTGGGCCTTGTCCACGGCGTCCTTCAGCGCCAGCCGCCCGGCCTTCTGGAAGGCCATGTCGGAGGAGTCCACCGAGTGCGCCTTGCCGTCGTACAGGGTGATCCGGATGCCGGTCATCGGGTAACCGGCCGTGACACCCTGCTCCATCTGCCACCGGACGCCCTTCTCGACCGACGGGATGAACTGACGCGGCACCACGCCGCCGACGATCTTGTCGACGAACTCGAAGCCGGCCGAGTCCTCCAGCGGCTCCACCTCGATATGGCAGATGCCGTACTCGCCGTGCCCGCCGGTCTGCTTGACGTTCCGGCCCAGGCCCTGGGCCTTCCCGGCAATCGTCTCCCGCAGCGGAACCCGCAGGTCGACCGTTTCCACCGCCACGCCGTGCCGGTGGGCCAGCCGGTCCAGCAGCACGTCGGCGTGCGCCTCGCCCATCGTCCACAGCACGAGCTGGCGGGTCTCGGGGTTGTTCTCCAGCCGCAGCGTGGGGTCCTCGGCGACCAGCCGGCTCAACGCCTGGGACAGCTTGTCCTCATCGGCCTTGGACTTGGCCACGATCGCCACCGGCAGCAGCGGTTCGGGCATGGACCACGACTCCATCAGCAGCGGGCGGTCCTTGTCGGACAGCGTGTCGCCGGTCTCGGCCGTGCTGAGCTTGGCCACCGCGCAGATGTCGCCCGCCGAGCACTGCGTGACGGGCCGCTGCTGCTTGCCGAGCGGCGAGGTCAGCGCACCGATCCGTTCGTCGTTGTCGTGGTCCTCGTGCCCTCGGGAGGACCGCCCGTGTCCGGACACGTGCACGGCGGCGTCGGGGCGCAGCGTGCCGGAGAAGACCCTGACCAGGCTGATCCGGCCGACGTAGGGGTCCGAAGTGGTCTTGATCACCTCGGCCAGCAGGGGGCCCTTGGGGTCGGACGACAGCCCGGAGACAGGCTTGCCGTCGGGCGTGGCGACCGGGGGCAGCGGGTGCTCGGAGGGGGAGGGGAAGGCCTGGGTCATCACTTCGAGCAGTTCCTCCAGGCCGATCCGCTGCGGGGCGGACGTGACCAGCACGGGGTGGAAGCTGCCGAGCGCTACGGCCTTCTCCAGGTCTTCGATGAGCACCTTGGGGTCGATCTCTTCCCCGGACAGGTACCTGTCCATCAGGCTCTCGTCTTCGCTCTCCTGGATGATGCCCTCGATCAGCTCACCGCGCAGTTCCTCCATCCGGCCCTCGTCCGCGGCCGACGGAGCGCCCTCGGTCCGGCCCCCGCCTCCGTAGCGGTACAGCTTCTGCGACAGCAGCCCGATGAGCCCGTCCACCGGCGCGCCGACCGGCAGGTACAGGGGAGCGACCGCGTCCCCGAAGGCGTCGCGGCAGGCGGTCAGGGTGGCGTCGAACTCGGCCCGCTGATGGTCTATCTTCGTGATGACCACCGCACGCGGCATGCCGACCGCGGCGCACTCCTCCCACAGCATCCGGGTCAGGCCGTCGATCCCTTCGGTGGCGGAGACGGCGAACAGCGCGGAGTCCGCGGCCCGCAGCCCGGCCCGAAGGTCCCCCGTGAAGTCGGCGTAGCCGGGCGTGTCGAGCAGATTGACCTTGATGCCGTTGTGCATGAGGGGCGCGAGGGTCAGGTTGACCGAGCGCTGCTGCCTGATCTCGACCTCATCGAAGTCGCTGACCGTGGTGCCCTCTTCGATGCTGCCCTGCCGCTGGATGGTTCCCGTGGTGGCGAGCAGCGCCTCGATCAGGCTGGTCTTGCCGGAACCTGAATGGCCGACCAGCACCACGTTCCGTACCTGGTCGGCCGCCGGTGCCCTGCCAGCGGCTCCTCCGGCCCCACTCGGTGTGTTTGCCAATGTGCCTTCGCCTCCTTGCGATTCGCTGGTGCGCACGACCAGCCTTAACCCGCGAGCACCATGACCACAACCCCCACGCAAAATATCTTCCCGGTGGCCGGAAGGTAACAGAAGACGCTCCGGAGGAACTTGTCCCTCCCGCGGGGTCCGGGGGGTCCGGGGGGTCATCCCCCCGGGTCAGCACACTATTATCGGACGGCCATGCTGAACCCGCTGCGGCCTGTCATGACGCGCCTGTTCACCCCGCTCGGCGCGGCCCTGGCCCATACCCCCGTCACGCCGAACGCGATCACGGTCGTCGGCACGGTGGGCGTGGCGGGCGGCGCGCTCGGCCTGTTTCCCATCGGCGAGCTGTTCCCCGGCGCCTTGACCTGCACGATCTTCGTGCTCCTCGACATGCTGGACGGCGTGCTGGCCCGGATCAAGGGCACCAGCGGCACCTGGGGGGCGTTCCTCGACTCGACCATGGACCGGATCGCTGACGCCGGCATCTTCAGCGGCCTGGTGATCTGGTTCATGCTCGGCGGGCACAACCCGCTGCTGGCCGGTGTGTCGCTGTTCTGCCTGGTCGCGGGCATCTTGGTGTCGTACGCGAAGGCCCGGGCCGAGGGCCTCGGGCTGCGCTGCGACGTGGGCCTGATCGAACGGCCCGAGCGCATGCTCATATCGCTGATAGCGGTCGGCGTTTCCGGCCTCGGCGTGCCGTACATTCTCAACGTGGGGCTCTGGGCGCTCGCGGCGGGGAGTGCCTTTACTTTCGCCCAACGGGTGCACGCGGTCTACCGGGCCGCGCACGCTCCGGCGGAGCCGGGGTAGGGAAGGTCGGCATGGCAGGTGAATCGGGGTCCATGGGTTTCGGCCGGCGACTCAGCGAGCGGCTGACGGGGTTCGCGTACCAGATCGGCTGGAAGCTCATCTGCCGCCTCCCGGAGTCCTGGGCGCGATGGGCCTTTACCGAGGTGGCCGACATCGCCTGGCGGCGCCAGGGCCCGAAGGTCCAGGTGCTGGAGGCCAACCTGCGACGCGTGCTGAGCTTTAAGCATGGCCGCCCGGACGTGGACGGCAAGGAACTGCGCGCCTTGTCCCGCGCCGCGCTGCGCTCCTACGCCCGGTACTGGCTCGAGGTGTTCCGGCTGCCGGTGATCCCGGTCGAGCGGATCGTGTCCGGGATGCACATCAACGCCGAGGGAGAGGCGGAGCTGTTCGCGAACCTGAAGTCCGGCCGCGGCGCGGTCATCGCGCTGCCGCACATGGGCAACTTCGAGCAGGCCGGCGGCTGGGTGGTCCAGCGCGGCGCGGGCACGTTCACCACGGTCGCCGAGCGCCTGCGGCCCGAGTCGGTCTACGAGGCGTTCGTCCGGTTCCGGGAGAGCCTGGGGATGGAGGTGCTCCCGCTCACCGGGGGAGTGAGCCCGTTCGGCACCCTGGTCCAGCGGCTGCGCGCGGGCGGCCTGTTGTGCCTGGTCAGCGACCGGGATCTGAAGGAGAGCGGGGTGGAGGTCCAGATGTTCGGGGAGACGGCGCGGATCGCCGCGACCGCCGCTCTCGCGGTGCACACCGGTGCGGCGCTGCTGCCGGTGGCGACCTGGTTCGAGGGAGAGGACTGGGGGGCGCACATCTACCCCGAGATCCCGGTGCCCGAGACGGGCACCCGCACCGAGAAGGTCGCGCAGATGAGCCAGCAGCTGGCCCGCGTGTTCGAGGCCGGAATCGCCGAGCACCCGCAGGACTGGCACATGCTGCAGCGCGTCTTCACCGCGGATCTTGACCCGGCCCGCCTCCCCGCCCCCCGGGGGGAGACCGGCCCATGAAGATCGGGATGGTCTGCCCCTACTCCTGGGACGTGCCTGGCGGCGTGCAGCAGCACATCAGGGACCTGGCCGAGGCCCTCATCGACGAGGGGCACGAGGTCTCGGTGATCTCCCCGGCCGACGACGACACACCGCTGCCGCCCTACGTGGTCGGCGCCGGCCGCGCGGTGCCCGTCCCCTACAACGGGTCGGTGGCCCGGCTGTCGTTCGGCTTCCTGTCGGTGAGCCGGGTCCGGCGCTGGCTCAACCAGGGCGGGTTCGACGTGCTGCACGTACACGAGCCGGGCATCCCGAGCCTGTCGCTGCTGGCCTGCTGGGTGGCCTCGGGCCCGATCGTGGCCACCGTGCACACCGCGATACCGCGCTCCCGGGTGCTGCTCGTCACCTATCCGGTGCTGCGCACCGCTCTGGAGAAGATCAACGGCCGGATCGCGGTCTCGGAGGCGGCCCGGACCACGCTGGTCGAGCACATCGGCGGCGACGCGGTCGTCATCCCCAACGGCGTGGCCACCCGCCGCTACCGCAAGGCCGAGCCGCTGCCCGGCTGGCCCGGCGCGGGCGGCGCCATCGGCTTCCTGGGCCGGCTGGACGAGCCGCGCAAGGGCCTGGCCGTTCTGCTCAAGGCGTTCGAGATCCTCGGCCCGGACCGGCCTGGGCTGCGGCTGCTGGTGGCCGGCCGGACCGCCGACCCCGAGGAGGTACTCCACCGGGTGCCCGCCGGACTGCGGGACCGGGTCGTGCTGCTCGGGCAGGTCAGCGAGGAGGAAAAGACCCGGGTCCTGCACTCGGTGGACGTGTTCTGCTCGCCGAACACCGGCGGGGAGTCGTTCGGCATCGTGACCGCCGAGGCGATGGCGGCCGGCCTGCCCGTGGTGGCCAGCGACATCGACGCGTTCCGCCAGGTGCTGGACGGCGGCCAGGCGGGCGAGCTGTTCGCCGCGGGGGACGCCCGCGACCTGGCCCGGGCCGCCGGGGGCCTGCTGGACGACCCGGCGCGCCGCGCCGAGCTGTCGGCCGCCGCCCTGGCCGCGGTCGCCCAGTACGACTGGTCGGTCGTGGCCCGCGACGTGCTCCGCGTCTACGAGACGGTCATGCTCGGCCGCACCCGCGTCGCCGTGGCCGAGGACCTGCCGTGATCGCCGACATCATCCTGGTCATCGCGGCCGCGCTGTTCGTCGGGGTATACGTGTCCTGGCGGGCCGGGCGGATCGACCGGCTGCACGCGCGGGTCGACATGGCGCGCGTCGCGCTGGACGTGACCCTGCTCCGGCGCAGCTCGGTGGCCCAGGAACTGGCCACCTCCGGGCTGCTCGACCCGGCCACCAGCCTGCTGCTGGCCGAGGCGGTCCACGGGACCCGTGGCGGCGAGAGACCCAGGGACCTGGCCGAGAGCGACCTGACCCGGGCGCTGGGCGCCGCCTTCAGCCAGCCGGACTTCCGTGCCTCGCTGAGCGGCAAGGAGGGCGCCGACGAGCTGCTGGCCGAGGTCGAGGAGGCCGCGCATCAGGTGTACGTGGCCCGCAAGTTCTACAATGACCTGGTCGCGGTGACCCGGGACGCCCGGAACCGGCCGCTCGCACGCGTGCTGCACCTGTCCGGCCGGGCCAAGGCCCCGGTGTTCTTCGAGATGGACGACTCTCTCATCGCCGAGAAGCCCGGTGCGGTCTTCGGCCTCACCTCCGGCTAGCCAGGTCGGCCTGCGCGCCTCGCTGGCCATACGATGGATGTCATCAGTCGTGATTGATCAAGCGAGGTTCGGGTGTCCACTGTCAACGGCGAAAACACCACGGGAACCGCACGGGTGAAGCGCGGCATGGCGGAGATGCTCAAGGGCGGCGTGATCATGGACGTGGTCACGCCCGACCAGGCCAAGATCGCCGAGGACGCCGGCGCGGTCGCGGTGATGGCGCTGGAGCGCGTGCCAGCCGACATCCGCGCCCAGGGCGGCGTGGCCCGGATGAGTGACCCCGACATGATCGACGGCATCATCGCCGCGGTGTCCATCCCGGTCATGGCCAAGTGCCGGATCGGGCACTTCGCCGAGGCGCAGGTCCTGCAGGCCATCGGGGTCGACTATATCGACGAATCCGAAGTGCTCACCCCGGCCGACGAGGCCCATCACGTCGACAAGTGGAAGTTCACGGTGCCGTTCGTGTGCGGCGCCACGAACCTGGGCGAGGCGCTGCGGCGGCTCGCCGAGGGCGCGGCCATGATCCGTTCCAAGGGTGAAGCCGGGACGGGCAACGTGGTCGAGGCGACCCGGCATATGCGCTCCATCCGGTCCGAGATCGCGCGGCTGACCGGCCTGCCCGCCGAGGAGCTGTTCACCGCGGCCAAGGAGCTTGGTGCCCCGTACGAGCTGGTGGCCGAGGTGGCCCGGGCGGGCCGGCTGCCGGTCGTGCTGTTCACCGCGGGCGGCATCGCGACCCCCGCGGACGCGGCGCTCATGATGCAGCTCGGCGCGGAGGGCGTGTTCGTCGGGTCCGGCATCTTCAAGTCCGGCGACCCGGCCAAGCGCGCCGCCGCGATCGTCAAGGCCACCACCTTCCACGACGACCCGGACGTGGTGGCCAAGGTCTCCCGCGGGCTGGGTGAGGCCATGGTCGGCATCAACCTGGACACCCTCCCTCCCGAGCAGCACTACGCCGGCCGCGGCTGGTAACTCCGCCCCGTCCCGCCCAGGCCGCGGCTACGGGAAGAAGAGCAGCGGTTATGGCGTTTTAACGTGGTTATGTTTGGAGGAGCGATGTCCCCTGCGCCCGTCATCGGAGTGCTCGCCCTGCAGGGCGACGTGCCCGAGCACCTGCGCGCGCTCGAGGACGTCGGCGCCCGGGCCGTTCCGGTGCGCCGCCCCGAAGAGGTCCACCAGCTGGACGGCCTGGTGATCCCGGGCGGCGAATCGACGACGCTGTGGCGGCTGTCCGTCGCGTTCGACATGCTCGAGCCGCTGCGGAAGCTGATCGCGTCCGGCCTGCCGGCGTTCGGGTCCTGCGCCGGGATGATCATGCTGGCCGACCGGCTCGCCGACGGCGTGGACGGCCAGCAGACCTTCGGCGGGATCGACATGACCGTGCGCCGGAACGCGTTCGGCCGCCAGGTCTACTCGTTCGAGAGCGACATCACGCTGTCCGGCCTGGGCGCAGGCGAGGCCAGGCCGCTGCGAGCGGTCTTTATCCGGGCCCCCTGGGTGGAGCAGAATGGCGGGAACGTCGCCGTCCTGGGTACCGAGGAGCGCACGGGTAGGATCGTCGCGGTGCGGCAGGGGCCTCTGCTGGCCACGGCCTTCCACCCGGAGCTGACCCCGGACCGGCGTATCCATGAGCTATTCGTTGAGATTGTGAAGGACAACACATGAGCGGCCACTCAAAGTGGGCCACCACCAAGCACAAGAAGGCGGTGGTCGACGCCAAGCGCGGCAAGCTGTTCGCCAAGCTGATCAAGAACGTCGAGGTCGCCGCCCGCACCGGTGGGGGCGACCCGGCCGGAAACCCGACGTTGTATGACGCCATCCAGAAGGCCAAGAAAAGCTCCGTGCCGAACGAGAACATCGACCGTGCCGTACGCCGCGGCAGCGGTGCCGAGGCCGGCGGCGCGCAGTACGAGAACATCACCTACGAGGGTTACGCCCCCGGCGGGGTCGCGGTGCTGGTGGAGTGCCTGACCGACAACCGGAACCGGGCCGCCTCGGACGTGCGCACCGCGTTCAGCCGCAATGGCGGCTCGATGGCCGACCCCGGGTCCGTGTCGTACCTGTTCCACCGCAAGGGGGTCATCGTCGTCGAGAAGAGGGGCGTGACCGAGGACGACGTGCTCACGGCGGTCCTCGACGCCGGCGCCGAGGACGTCAACGATCTCGGCGGGTCGTTCGAGGTCGTGTCCGAGCCGGCTGACCTGGTGGCGACCCGCGCAGCGCTGCAGGACGCCGGCATCGACTACGACTCCGCGGACGTGGCCTTCCTGCCCAGCGTCGAGATCGACCTCGACGAGGATCACGCCAAGCGGGTGTTCCGGCTGATCGAGGCGCTCGAGGATTCCGACGACGTGCAGGACGTCTACGCCAACTACTCGATCTCCGACGAGATCATAGAGAAGCTCGACAGCTGACCCATCCCGGGTCCTGCGGTCCTTCTGAGCCGATTCGCGCAACACGCCGCCCCGGTGCGCGACCAGGGCACCGAGGGCCGGTAGGTTCGTGACGAACAGATGTTCGTGGCCGCCGCACGCCGGATGGAGCACCTCGTGGGCCTGACCTTTGCGCGGCACCCGGTCCGGGTGCTCGGTGTTGACCCCGGGCTGACCAGGTGCGGGGTCGGCGTGGTCGACGGGGCGCCGGGCCGGGCGCTGACCCTGGTCCGGGTCGGGGTCATCAGGACCTCGGCCGGCGACGACATCGCGGCGCGGCTGCTGGCCATCGAGACCGAGCTCGAGCAGTGGCTGGACGCGTGCCAGCCCGACGCGGTGGCAGTCGAGCGGGTCTTCAGCCAGCAGAACGTGCGGACGGTGATGGGCACGGCTCAGGCCGGCGCGGTCGCGATCGTGTGCGCCGCGCGCCGCGGGCTGCCGGTCGCCACCCATACCCCCAGCGAGGTCAAGGCCGCCGTGACCGGCAACGGGCGGGCCGGCAAGGACCAGGTCACGGCCATGGTGACCAAGCTGCTGCGGATTTCCGATCCGCCCCGGCCCCCGGACGCGGCCGACGCGCTCGCGCTGGCCATCTGCCACGTCTGGCGCGGCGGAAGCCCCATGGCCCCCATCGCCACCGGGCGGCGGCCTGCAGCGGCCAGCATGAGGAGGTAACGCGTGATCGCTCATGTCCGCGGCACGGTCGCCGCGGTGGCGCCCGACGGCGCCGTCATCGAGGTCGGCGGCGTCGGGATGCGGGTGCAGTGCACGCCCGGGACCCTGGCCACGCTCAGGCCGGGGGAGCCCGCGCAGGTGGCCACCTCCCTGGTGGTCAGGGAGGACTCGCTGACGCTGTACGGCTTCGGCTCCGATGACGAGCGGAACGTCTTCGAGCTGCTGCAGACGGCCAGCGGCGTCGGCCCCCGGCTGGCCCTGGCCATGCTGGCCGTGCACGCGCCCGACGCGCTGCGCCGGGCCGTCTCGACCGAAGACCTCGGCGCGCTGACCATGGTCCCGGGGATCGGCAGGAAAGGGGCGGAGCGGATCGTTCTCGAGCTGCGCGACCGGCTCGGCCCGCCGGGCGAGAGCGGCGCCGCGGGCGGCTCGCCCGGCGCCCGGTCACAGCGGGTCCCCCCGTGGCGGGACCAGGTGCAGTCCGGCCTGGTGAACCTGGGCTGGCCGGTTCGTGACGCCGACCAGGCGATCGCCGCCCTGGAGGAAGAAGGCCTCGTCAACGGCGCCGAGACGGTCGACGTGGCCACCGTGCTGCGCGCCGCCCTGCGGAAGCTAAGCACGCCATGACCGAGGAAAGCACCCCCCTGGACCCGCTGACCCGGGCCGAAGACGCCGAGCTCGCCGCGCGCCGCCGGGGGATGGGCCGCCCGGCCGAAGACCCCCCGGGAATGGTTTCCGCGCTGGCGGACGCGGACGACCGGGCCATCGAGAGCGCGCTGCGGCCCAAGCGGCTCACCGAGTTCACCGGCCAGGCCCGGGTGCGCGAGCAGCTGTCGCTGATCCTGACCAGCGCCCTGCGGCGCGGCCGGCCACCGGACCACGTGCTGCTGTCCGGCCCGCCCGGCCTGGGCAAGACCACGATCGCGATGATCGTGGCCGCCGAACTCGGCGCGCCGCTGCGCATCACCAGCGGCCCGGCGATCGAGCGGTCCGGTGACCTGGCCGCGATCTTGTCCACGCTCAGCGAGGGCGAGGTGATCTTCATCGACGAGATCCACCGCCTGGCCCGCCCCGCCGAGGAATTGCTCTACCTGGCCATGGAGGACTTCCGGGTCGACGTGGTGATCGGGAAGGGACCCGGCGCGACCGCCATCCCGCTGGAGATCGCGCCGTTCACGCTGGTCGGGGCGACCACGCGGGCCGGGCTGCTGCCCGCCCCGCTGCGGGACAGGTTCGGCTTCACCGCGCACCTCGATTTCTACGCCCCCGACGAGCTCGAGCACATCATCCGCCGGTCTGCCGGGCTGCTCGGGGTGACGCTCACCGACGAGGGTGCGACCGAGCTCTCCACCCGGTCGCGGGGCACGCCGCGGATCGCGAACCGGCTGCTGCGACGCGTCCGCGACTACGCCGAGGTCCGGGCCGACGGCGTGGTGACCCGGGAGGTGGCCCGCACCGCGCTCGAGATCTACGAGGTAGACGCCCGTGGCCTGGACCGGCTCGACCGGGGGGTGCTGGAGGCGGTGATCTGCCGGTTCGGCGGCGGCCCGGTCGGCCTGTCCACGCTCGCGGTGGCGCTGGGCGAGGAGGCCGAGACGGTGGAGGTGGTGGCGGAGCCGTTCCTGGTCCGGTGCGGCCTGCTGGCGCGGACCCCGCGCGGCCGGGTGGCCACCGCGGCCGGCTGGGCCCATCTCGGCCTCACACCGCCGCCTTCGCTGGCCGAACTGCCGACCCTGTTCGACTAGTTCGCGGCGGCTAGGTCGCGTGGAGGTCACGATCGCCAGCAAAACCTCGTAGCCTGTTGGTGCGCGGTAAAAGCGCGGCTAAACTTCGGCAGTTGGTCGTTGGCCTCGGCTACGACCATGCTTGCAGAACCAACTGGAAGGATGCCCCGGTCATGGGGAGTAACTCAATGGTCGTCCTGGCGGCCTCGAGCAAGTCAAGCAGCGGTTCCTACACGTTCCTGCTCTTGATCGCGCTGGTCTTCATCGGTTTCTATTTCCTCATGATCCGGCCGCAGCGGCGCCGCCAGCAGCAGGCCCAGCAGCAGCAGCGCACCCTCACCCCCGGCTCCCGGGTCCGGACCACGGCCGGGATGTACGCCACCGTCTCCGCGGTGGACGGCGACGACGTGATCCTCGAGGTCGCGCCGGGCGTGGACGTCCGTTACATACGGCGCGCCATCATGGAGGTCATCTCCTCCGAGGAAGAGGAGACCGAGCCCTACGACGAGCCGGAAGAGGCCGAGGCCTCCGACGTCCACGACGACGCCACGTCCGCGGAGGACGGCCTCACCGATTCGCATGACGACAGCCTGACCAAGTCCGACAAGGACAACGTCTTCTGAGCCGCTAGGCCGGCCCGAACGATATAAGACAGCAAGACAGGCGGAGAAGTGGCATCCCCAACGAAGACCGTCCCGCATCCGGGACGGGCGCTCGCGGCGCTCGCGGCGCTCATCGTGATCATGCTTCTGGCCATCCTCGGCACCAACCTGTTCAGCCCGTCCCAGTGGCACAAGGACTTCAAGATCGGCCTCGGGCTCGACCTGTCCAGCGGCACCCAGCTCAGCATGAAGGCGACCACTCTGAACGGGAGCACCCCGTCCGCCGCCGACATGAACGAGGCCGAGACGATCATCTTGTCCCGGGTGAACGCCACCGGTAACACCGGCGCCTCGGTCCAGACCCAGGGCAACGACATCCTCAACGTGTCGGTCCCGGGCCAGACCACCGAGCAGACCGAGAAACTGGTCAGCGAGACCGCCCTGCTGAACTTCCGCCAGACGCTGCTCTACGAGCCCTACAGCGGCACCAGCAGCACCCCGTCGGCATCCGCCACACCCAGCGCGTCGGCGTCCGCCACGCCCAGCGCGTCAGCCAGCGCGAGCCCCGGCGCGCGCTCCACGACGCGGGCGACGCCGTCTCCCTCGGCCAGCGCCACCAGCACGGCCAGCACCTCCGCCAAGATCGTCCCGGCCGCGAGCTCCAGCCCGAAGGCGAGCAGCACAGCCTCGCCCAAGGCGTCCGCGTCGCCCTCGGCGTCCCCCAGCCCCACCCCCTCCACGAGCGCCACCACCCTCGGCGACGCGAGCCTGGTCAACAAGCAGACGCTCGCCCTGTTCAACAAGGTGCAGTGCACGCCGGGTGACACCACGAAGTGGAAGCAGGAGGCTGGGTACACCAATCCCGAGGACTACGACAACCCGGCCGTACAGATCGTCTCGTGCGACAGCAGCGGCAACAAATACGCGCTCGACGTGGCCAAGGTGCAGGGCCAGCAGATCGCCACCGCCGCCGCTCAGCTGTCGACGACGAGCAACGAGTGGGAAGTCCTGCTGACACTCAAGAACTCGGGCGTCGGCCCCTGGTCCACCCTGACCTCGGAGCAGTACTCCAAGTACTACGTCCCAAGCGGCGACAACCCGGAGACCAACGACTACTGGCTGGCGACCATCGCGGTCGTCCTGGACGGGAACGTCGTCACCTCGCCGGTGACCACCCAGGCGATCCCCAACGGCGAAGCCCAGATCACCGGCAGCTTCACCCAGGCGGAGGCCACGCAGCTGGCGAACGTGCTGCAGTACGGGTCGCTGCCGCTGAGCTTCACCATCCTGACCGCGGACTCGGTGTCGGCTCAGCTCGGCCATGCCCAGCTGGTCGGCGGCCTGATCGCCGCCGCGATCGGGCTCGCCCTCGTGGTGATCTACTCGTTCCTGTACTACCGTGGCCTCGGCCTGGTGTCCGTGTCCAGCCTGATCATCGCCGGCACGCTGGCCCTGCTGTCGGTGATCCTGCTCAGCAAGTACCAGAGCTTCCACCTCGAGCTGGCCGGGATCGCGGGCCTGATCGTGGCCATCGGCATCACCGCCGACTCGTTCGTCGTGTTCTTCGAGCGATTGCGGGACGAAGTCCGCGAAGGCAAGGCGCTGCGCCCGGCCGTCGAAGCCGGCTGGAAGCGGGCCAGGCGGACGATCCTGGTCTCCGATACCGTGTCGTTCATCGCCGCGGTCCTGCTGTACTACTTCTCCATCGGGGAGGTCAAGGGCTTCGCGTACACCCTCGGCCTGACCACGATCATCGACGTCATCGTCGTGTTCCTGTTCACCAAGCCGATGGTGACGATACTGGCCCGGACCAAGTTCTACGGTGACGGCCACCCGCTGTCGGGTCTCGATCCGGCCCGGCTGGGCGCCCGCGCCCCATGGCGATCCTCGGTCCGGCGCACCCCGGTCAGACGCAAGCCGGAGGCCGCTGGCCGAATGCCCTCGCGGGGGGATCCAGGGGGGTCGTCCCCCCAGGCTGGCAGAGTATCCCGCAACACCACCGGGGAGGCGTGATGTCACGGCTCGGCCAGCTCGGCGGCAGGCTCTACCGCGGCGAGGTCTCCTACGACTTCGTCGGCCGCCAGCGCAGGTGGTACACGATCTCCGGGGCCATTCTGCTGATCAGCATCGTGGCGCTGTTCGTCCGCGGCCTGGACTTCAGCGTGGACTTCAAGGGCGGCGCGGTGTTCCAGTTCTCCGCGCCCTCGGTGACGCAGACCCAGGTCCAGGACACGGTCAGCCATGAGGGCATCAACGGCGCGGTCGTCCAGCAGCTCACCGGCAAGCTGGGCAACAGTTCCTGGGAGGTGCAGACCCCGACGCTGACCAGCCAGGAGACCTACACGGTCGAGAACGCCCTGATCAGCCAGCTGGGCGCCAAGGATATGAGCACCTCGTTCGTCGGCGCGAGCTGGGGCGGCCAGATCACCACCAAGGCGGTGCAGGCCCTGATCACGTTCCTGGTCGTGATCGTGCTGTACCTGTCGATCGCCTTCGAGTGGAAGATGGCGGTCGCGGCCTTCGTGGCGCTCATCCATGACCTGGTCATCGCCACCGGCGTGTACGCGCTGACCGGACTCCAGGTCAGCCCGGCGACCGTCATCGGGCTGCTGACCATCCTGGGTTATTCGCTGTACGACACCGTGGTCGTCTTCGACAAGGTCCGGGAGAATACCGCCGGCCTGCTCGGCGGGGCCAGGAGCACCTACAGTGAGGCCGCGAACCTGGCCCTGAACCAGACCCTAGTCAGGTCGATCAACACGTCGGTGATCGCGCTGCTGCCGGTGGCCGCGATCTTGTTCGTCGGCGGCGGCCTGCTCGGGGCCGGCGAGCTGAAGGACCTGGCGCTGGTGCTGTTCGTCGGCATGCTGTCCGGCACGTACTCCTCGATCTTCATCGCCACCCCGGTGCTCGCCGACCTGAAGGAGCGGGAGCCGCAGTACCGGGCGCTGGCCAAGCGGGTGAGCGTGCGTGCCTCTGGCGGCCGGGCGGCCAAGCGTGCCGCCGCCAAGGTCGGCAGCCGGCCCGCCGCCCCGACCGCGCAGGAGCCCGACGACGAGGCCGGCGACGTCGACCCCGATGACGCCGCGCCGCCCGCAAGCGAACTGACCGCCACCGCCACCGCCACCGCCTCCCGGGTCCCGGCGGCCCGCGGCACGCCGGGTACGGCCCGTCCCGGCCCGCGGCAGCAGCCACGCCGGACCGGCGGTTCGGCCCGGCACCGCCCGGCGGGCAAGAAGAAGCGGCGCTGAACATGGCCGACCGGGTGGAGGCTCCCGCCAGGGACCTGTCCCGCCTCATCAGCGACCGGATACGTGACGTCCCGGACTACCCGCAGGCAGGCGTGGTGTTCAAGGACATCACGCCGCTGCTGGCCGACGGCGAAGCGTTCCGGACCGTGATCGACGTCCTGGCCGCGACGTACGGGCCCGTCGAAAAGGTGGTGGGCATCGAGGCCCGCGGCTTCATCCTGGCCGCCCCGGTGGCGGCGAGGCTCGGCGCGGGCTTCGTGCCGATCAGGAAGCAGGGCAAGCTGCCCGGCGCCACGTTCGCGCAGGATTACCAGCTCGAGTACGGCACCGCGACGCTCGAGGTGCTGACCGACGCCTTCGATCCCGGCGATCGTGTCCTGGTCATCGACGACGTCCTGGCCACCGGGGGCACCGCCCGCGCCACGGCCGACCTGGTGCAGCGCGCGGGCGCCCGGGTGGCGGGCATCTCCGTGCTGCTCGAGCTGTCCTTCCTGCAGGGCCGGGCCAAGCTCGCCGACGTCCCGGTCACCGCGCTGATCACCGTGTAGGCCAATGTCACGCCCGCGGCCTGCCTACGTGGATCCCGCCGCGCAGCCTGCCCCGCCGGTCACCGCGGCCGCCGGCCAGGCCAGCCCGCGCGTCCCGCTGGCCCTGGCCGCCATCCTGGTCTTCGCGGCCATCCGCCTCCTGGCCCTGGGGGTCTCGGTGTTCCTGCTGCCGCGCGGGAAGTTCCAGACCCTGCACTACTCGCTGTGGCACTTGATCGCGTCCTGGGACGGCGCCAGTTACCTGACTATCGCGGCCCACGGGTATTCCTACGTGCCGGGCGACCTGCGCCATGACGTCATATTCGCCTGGTTCCCCGGATATCCGGGGGCCATCGACACCCTTTCCTGGATACCCGGGGTCGGTGCCGACCGGGCCGCCCTCACCGTCACGCTCGCCGCCGGCCTGGCCGCGGCGTGGGGCCTAGCCCGGCTGGGCCGCACGCTCACTGGTGACCGGCGCATCAGCCTGCTCATGGTCGCGCTGTGGGCGGTCGCGCCTGGCTCGCTGGTATGGACGATGCTCTACTCCGAAGCCCTGTTCTGTGCCCTGGCCGTCTGGTCCCTGGTCGCCCTGGTGGAGCGGCGCTGGCTGACCGCCGCGGGCCTGACCATTGCGGCCGGGACCATGCGCAGCACCGCCCTCGCCCTGGTCGTGGCGGTCGCGGTCGCCGCGCTGCCCCCGGTGATCCGGGCCGTGCGGGCCGGCGAGCCCGTCGGCGCATGGTGGCGTCCGGCGACCTCCGTGCTGGCCGCGCCGCTCGGCCTGCTCGGTTACTGGGGCTATTCGGCCTGGGCCACGCATCACCTCGCCGGATTTGCCTGGGTCGAGAAGAACGCGCACAACAACTTCGACTTCGGCAAGGGCATCATCGTGGCCACCCGGGCCGCCATCATCTCCGGGCCGACCGCTCCCGTCGCGCTGACCCTGCTGGTGATCGCGGCCGGCGTCACGCTCACCGCCTGCAGCCTGACCGAGCGCATTCCCGTGTACCTGCACGCCTACACGCTGGTGGTCGTCGTACTGGCCCTCGCCCCGGGGCCGGATTTCCTGGGCTCCAAGCCCCGTTTCCTGCTGCCCGCCATGCTGCTCGGCCTCCCGCTGGCCCGCCTCATGACCCGGGCTCGCATCTGGGTGCTGGTTCCGCTGTTCGCCGTCCTCGCCGCCGCGTCCACCTGGTTCGGCATCTACCTCATGACCGTCGGATGGGCCCCTTAGGGAATCCCGCGCATGCGATCTGGTGTTGAACGCATCTAAGTACAATGGTGGCTTGGCAGATGTAAGGAGCACTGTGGCCGGTGAGGTCATCGCGACCGGCACGAGGGCTGCCGACACTGCCCGGGCGGACGCGCCGGGGGGTACCGATCCGGTAACCGATGCGGAACAGGCCGAGGCAGGGGCAGCAGACGTGCCCGGTCGCCGCACGGCCGACGACGCCGCCGAGGCTCCCGAGAACACGCCGGCCGAGAAGCCCCCGGCGGAGTCAGCCGGCCCTGGCCGTCCGGGCGGCGGCCAGGCCAGGACGGGCCGGGCCCGGGCCGCGGTCGCCGCGGCAGCGGGCCAGGCCGCGGATGTCGCGTCCTCCGGGGTTGGGGTCCGCCGCCGGCTGGCGCGGCTGGGAGCCCAGCGTGGCCCGACCCTCAACCCCGTGCTCGAGCCGCTGATCAAGACCGTGCGCGCGACGCACCCGAAGGCCGACATCCGGCTGATCGAGCGGGCCTACGAGACGGCCGCCTACTGGCACCGGGACCAGAAGCGCCTGAGCGGTGACCCGTACATCACCCACCCGCTGGCCGTGGCGACCATCCTCGCCGAACTCGGCATGAACACCGACACCATCTGCGCCGCGCTGCTGCACGACACGGTGGAAGACACCCCGTACTCGCTGACCGAGCTGCGCGGCGAGTTCGGCGAGGACATCGCCGCGCTGGTGGACGGCGTCACCAAGCTGGACAAGGTCAAGTACGGCGAGTCGGCCGAGGCCGAGACCGTCCGCAAGATGGTGGTCGCGATGTCCCGCGACATCCGGGTACTGGTCATCAAGCTCGCGGACCGGCTGCATAACATGCGGACGCTCCGCTATCTGAAGCGGGAGAAGCAGGAGCGCAAGTCGCGGGAGGTCCTGGAGATCTACGCCCCGCTCGCGCACCGGCTCGGCATGAACACGGTGAAGTGGGAGCTGGAGGATCTCGCCTTCCAGACGCTCTACCCGAAGCGGTTCGACGAGATCGCGCGCCTGGTGTCAAACCGGGCGCCGCGGCGCGAGGCCTTCTTGCAGGAAGTGATCCAGGACGTCCGCGATGACCTGCGCGAGGCCAAGCTCAAGGCCACGGTGACCGGCCGGCCCAAGCACTACTACTCGATCTACCAGAAGATGATCGCCAGGAACGTCGGCTTCGACGACATCTACGACCTGGTGGGCATCCGTGTCCTGGTTGATTCCGTCCGTGACTGCTACGCGACGCTCGGCACCATCCACGCGCGGTGGAATCCCGTCCCCGGACGGTTCAAGGACTACATCGCGATGCCGAAGTTCAACATGTACCAGTCGCTGCACACCACGGTCATCGGCCCCGGCGGCAAGCCGGTGGAGCTGCAGATCCGGACCTGGCGCATGCACCAGAGGTCGGAGTACGGGGTCGCTGCGCACTGGAAGTACAAGGAAGAGGCGGTCTTCAGCAGCCGGTCCAAGGACGACCCGCAGGAAATGGCGTGGCTGCGGCAGCTGGTCGACTGGCAGCGGGAGACCGAGGACCCGGCCGAGTTCCTCGAGTCGCTCCGCTTCGACCTGGCCGCCGCCGAGGTCTTCGTATTCACGCCGCGCGGCGATGTGATCCCGCTGCCGCAGGGCTCGACGCCGGTGGACTTCGCCTACGCCATCCACACCGAGGTCGGGCACCGGACCATCGGCGCGCGGATTAACGGCCGGCTGGTGGCGCTGGAGTCCACCCTCGAAAACGGCGACACGGTGGAGATCTTCACCGCCAAGACCGCCGAGGCGGGACCGAGCCGGGACTGGCTCAAGTTCGTGCAGAGCCCCCGGGCGCGGAACAAGATCCGGCAATGGTTCTCCAAGGAGCGCCGGGAAGCCGCGGTGGAGGCGGGCAAGGACCAGATCGCCCGGGCCATGCGCAAGCAGGGGCTGCCGCTGCAGCGGCTGGCGGCCGCCGACACCCTGATCAACCTGGCCCGCGACCTGCGCTACCCCGATGTCTCCGGGCTGTACGCGGCGGTCGGCGAGGGCCGGGTCAGCGCCCAGTCGGTGGTCGAGAAGCTGGTCCGGTCGGTCGGCGGGGTGGCGGGCGCCCAGGAAGACCTGGCCGAGACCACGCTGCCGACCAAGGCGCCCAAGCCGCGGGCCCCCTCGGACTCCGGTGTCGAGGTCACCGGCGCGCCGGACGTGTGGGTCCGCTTGTCCCGGTGCTGCACCCCGGTGCCCGGCGACCAGATCAGCGGTTTCGTCACCCATGGTCACGGAGTATCGGTGCACCGGACGGACTGCGTGAACCTCGCCCACCTGAGCGACACCCAGCGGGAGCGGATGGTCGAGGTGCACTGGGCCCCGACCGATGGCTCAGTCTTCCTGGTCGCGATCCAGGTGGAGGCGCTCGACCGGACCCGGCTGCTCTCCGACGTGACCAGGGTGCTGTCCGACCAGCACGTCAACATCCTGTCCGCCACGGTCACGACCAGCCGGGACCGGGTGGCGGTCAGCCGCTTCACGTTCGAGATGGGCGACCCGAAGCACCTCGGCCACGTGCTGCGCGCGGTCCGCGCCATCGACGGCGTCTACGACGTTTACCGCGTCACGAGCTGACCCGGCACTAAGCTCGTGAACTCGGCCAGCGTGTGCTCGGCTTCTTCCAGCCAGGCGCGGCGGGCGGTGAGGGCCTCCTCGGCGCTGTTCACGGCCCGGTCGTCGCCCCGCTCGCGCGCCTTGCCCAGCTGTTCCTCCAGCTGGGCGATGGTCGTGCGCAGCTGGGCCACGGTGCCCTCGGCCCGCGCCAGCGCCTCGGGGTTGGAGCGGCGCCACTGGGCCTCCTCGGCCTTGCGCACCGCCTCCTCGACCCGCCGCAGCCCCGACTCCAGGTGCTCGCGTGCGTCCCGCGGCACGGCACCGATCTGCTCCCAGCGCTCCTGGATGCCGCGCAGCGCGGACCGGGCGGCGCGGATGTCGGTCACCGGCAGCAGCGCCTGCGCCTGCTCCAGCAGCTGCTGCTTGGCCTCGGCGTGCCCGCGCAGCGCCGCGTCCTTGGCCGAGAACACCTCAGCCCGGGCGGTGAAGAACTTGTCCTGGGCGGCCCGGAACCGCTTCCACAGCTCGGTCTCGGATTCCCGGTCCGCCCGCCCGGCCGCCTTCCACTGACGCATCAGCTCGCGGTACGCGCTGGTGGTCGGGCCCCAGTCGGTCGAGGAGGACAGGGCCTCGGCCTCGGCGCACAGGGTCTCCTTGCGGACCTTGACGTCCTCCCGCTCGGCTTCCAGGGTGGCGAAGAACGCCTTGCGCCGCTTGGTGAACGCGTTGCGGGCCGCGGACAGCCGCTTCCACAGCACGGCCTCGGCCGCCCGGTCGGCGTGCGGGGCGGCCTTCCACTCTTCGAGCAGCTCGCGCATCCGCTCGCCGCTGCTCTTCCAGTGGGTCGCCTCGGCGGCGATCTGCTCGGCCTCGGCGACGATCCGCTCCTTGATCTGCCTGGCCTGTACCCGCGCCTGCTCGCGGGCCGCCTTGACCTCCTCGCGGCGGTGCCCGACGTCCTCGGTCAGCCGCTCCAGGCGAGCCCGCAGGCCGTCCAGGTCGCCGAGCGCGTTGGCTTCGCTGATGGTGCCGAGCAGCCGCTGGACGCCCGCCGCGGCCTGGGCGGGCGCCATGTCGGTGGCACTGATCCGCTGTTCGAGCAGGACCACCTCGGTCTCCAGCGCCTCGTACTTACGCTGGTAGAAGGCGATGGCCTCCTCCGGGCTGCCCGCCTGCCATGAGCCGATCACCCGCTCGCCGCCGGCGGTACGGACATACACCGTCCCGTCGGCGTCGACCCGGCCCCACGGGTGGTAGGCGGTGGTCACGGCGAACCTCCTGCTTTTGTCTTGCCTCGTGTCAGGTCTTCTTGATCGTCACGCTGTGAATGATGACCTTTTCCTTCGGGGCGCCCCCCGAGGGTTGACCCGTCTGCGGGTCGATGTACTGGCACGAGTAACCGCTCTTCGCCACATTCTGGACGATATCCAGCCCAGAAGAAACTGTGGCGAACGGTGGGTAGGATCCCGCGGCATTGAGCGCCGAGGTGCTGTCCTGGTACACGATGAAGAACTGGCTGCCGTTAGTCCCCGCCTGGCCTCCGTTCGCCATCGCGATGGTTCCGGCCGGGTACTTGGCGTCGGTGATGTTCTCGTTGGCGTACTCGTAGCCGGGCGTCCCGGTGCCGATCTTCCCGGTCGCGCTGCAGGTCAGCTTCGCCGTGGCGGTCGCGTAGGGATCCCCGCACTGCAGCAGGTATTCACCGTCGCTCGTCAGCATCCGGTGGCACTGGGTGTTGTTGAAGTAGCCGGCCTCGGCTAGGTGGACGAACGAATTGACCGTGCAGGTGGCCTTGCTGTTGAGCAGGTTGACGGTGATCGGGCCCAGGTTGGTGTTGATCGTCGCGGTGTAACTCGCGGTGTAGTCCGGCGTGGACGGCGGGAAGCTCACCGTGCGCGCGACCGGGGAGGCCTTGGTGTACGTGCAGTGATGCGCGGGCTCGGCCACGGTGGAGGCCGACGAGGACGCCGAGGCCGAGGCGGACGGCGACTTGCTGGCCGAGGCCGACGCCTTCTTGCCGCTCCCGCCCGGGAGGAACACCACCAGCAGCGCGGCGATCAGCCCCACGGCCGCGACCGCGCTGATCCCGGTGAGCCAGCGTTTGCGGACCCGGCGCTGCCTGGTCATCCGCGTCTCCTGCTGGCGGCGGTACCGTTCCCTGGCTTGCCTTCGCTGGCGTTCGTTCTTACCCGCCACCGGTCGTGCCCTCCTTGGCCTGTCGCGTTAGCTGGCTACCACTGGTATTCACGGGAGGCAGGCCACGAACCCGTATACCCTTGATCGCAAACGTGGCCGGTGCTGGCTCGGGGACCCTGGAACCCCCGCATAATTCGCGATCGCTCGCGAATCGTACCTTCCGCATGCCGGGACCGGAACCCTTCGTTATCGGTTCGCCGCCATGCGGGTCACCTCGGTAGCCTGAGACACCGTACCGTGAGAAAGGACGGTTGTGCTGGTCGCAGGGTTCCCAGCGGGAGCGTTCGCCGCAAACTGTTATATCGTCGCGACCGCTCCCGGCGAGCAGTGCGTCATCATCGACCCGGGCCAGGATGCCGAGCCCGGGATCGCGGAGATCCTGGCCCAGCACCGGCTCAGGCCGGCCGCGGTGCTGCTGACCCACGGTCATCTCGACCACGTGTGGTCGGTCGCACCGGTATGCGGCGCTCAGGGCATCCCGGCCTATATTCATCCGGCCGACCGTGCATTGCTCAGTGACCCGGCCAAGGGTTTCTCGCTCGGGATGGGCCAGGAACTGTTCGGCGGCCTGAAATTCACCGAGCCGGATGACGTGAAAGAACTGGCCGACGGGATGACTCTGAGCCTTGTGGGACTCGAGATCACCGTGAATCACGCGCCCGGTCATACCGAAGGCTCGGTGACATTCCGGCTGCCGCTCGAGGCGCCGGAAGAACCGATTACGGTTCAAGGCAAAAGCAAAACGGACCGTCCGGGGGATGTACTGTTCTCCGGCGATCTGCTGTTCGCCGGGTCGATCGGGCGTACCGACCTGCCCGGCGGGGACTACCCGACGATGCTGCGCAGCCTGGCCCGGGTCTGCCTGACCCTGCCGGACGAGACCCTGGTCCTGTCCGGGCACGGGCCGCAGACCACGATCGGCACCGAGCGCCGCACCAATCCGTTTCTGGACGGCTTGGCGCCCGAGTCGGGTCCGGCCCGGGGGCTGTGAGCGGGCCGGGCCGCACGCAGTCCGGATCGTTCGGTAGAAAGATTCTGACCAAGAGCAGAGGGGAAGAGCGCGATGATCCGCACCCATGAGGCGGGGACGCTGCGGGCGTCGCACGCGGGAGAGCACGTGGTCCTGGCCGGCTGGGTGGCGCGGCGCCGGGACCACGGCGGCGTGGTGTTCATCGACCTGCGGGACGCGAGCGGCGTGGTCCAGGTCGTGTGGCGCGGCGAGGAGACCGTGGGACACGAGTTGCGGGCCGAGTTCTGCGTGCTGGTGACCGGGACGGTGCGGAGGCGGCCGGCCGGGAACGAGAACCTCGAGCTGCCCACCGGCGAGGTCGAGGTGGCCGCTGGCGAGGTCGAGGTGCTCAGCGAGGCCGACCCGCTGCCGTTCCCGGTCGAGGGTTCGGCCGAGATCCACGAGGACGTCCGGCTCAAGTACCGGTACCTGGACATCAGGCGGGAGGAGACCGCGCGGGCGCTGCGGATCCGGTCGCAGGCCGCCTACCTGCTGTCCGACGTGATGCGCGAGCACCGGTTCGTGAACGTGGAGACGCCCTACCTGACCCGGTCCACGCCCGAGGGCGCGCGTGACTTCCTGGTCCCGGTCCGGCTGCGGCCGGGTAACTGGTACGCGCTGCCGCAGTCGCCCCAGCTGTTCAAGCAGCTGCTCATGGTCGGCGGGCTGGAGCGCTACTACCAGCTGGCCCGGTGCTTCCGCGACGAGGACTTCCGCAAGGACCGGCAGCCGGAGTTCACCCAGATCGACCTCGAGATGTCCTTCGTCACCCGTGAGGACGTCATCGGCGTGGCCGAGGACATCGTGGACCGGCTGTGGTCCGAGCTGGCCGGCTACCAGGTGCCCCGGCCGCTGCCCCGGATGACCTACTCCGACGCGATGGCGCGGTACGGCTCGGACAAGCCCGACCTGCGCTTCGGCTGCGAGCTGGCCGACCTGACCGAGTATTTCGCCGGGACGGAGTTCCGGGTCTTCCAGGCCCCGCACGTCGGGGCCGTGGTCATGCCCGGCGGCGCGTCGCAGTCCCGGCGCGAGCTGGACCTGTGGCAGGAGTGGGCCCGCTCGCGCGGTGCCCGGGGCCTGGCCTACGCGCTGGTCGGCCCGGACGGCGAGATCGGCGGCCCGGTGGCCAGGAACCTGTCCGAAGCGGAGCGCGCCGGATTGGCCGACGCGACCGGGGCCGCGCCGAGGGACTGCGTATTCTTCGCGGCCGGCCCGGCCACGCCGGCCCGGGAACTGCTCGGCGCGGCACGGCTGGAGATCGGCCGCAGGTGCGGCCTGATCGACGAGTCGGCGTGGTCGTTCCTGTGGGTCGTGGACGCGCCGATGTTCGAGGAGGACGGCTCCGGCGGCTGGACCTCGGTGCACCACCCGTTCACCGCGCCGCTGCCCGAGTGGAGAGGCAAGTTCGCCGATGAGCCGGGCGGCGCGCTGGCCGACGCCTATGACATCGTGTGCAACGGCTACGAGATCGGCGGCGGCTCCATCCGTATCCACCAGTCCGGCATGCAGCAGGCCGTGTTCGACGTGATCGGGCTGTCGCCCGCCGAGGCGCAACCGAAGTTCGGGTTCCTGCTCGACGCGTTCAAGTACGGCCCGCCGCCGCATGGCGGCATCGCGTTCGGCTGGGACCGGGTGTGCATGCTGCTCGCGGGCGCGGAGACCATCCGCGACGTGATCGCCTTCCCCAAGGCCGCCTCGGGCCTGGACCCTCTCACCGGCGCCCCCACCCCCATCACCCCCGAGCAGCGCCGCGAGGCCGGAATCGACGCCCACCCGACGCCCACCCCTTGAGGCCGATTCCATGATCATGGGTCGGGTTGGGCAAATAACGCCCATTTTGGCCCACGATCATGAAAGCGTTCCCCGCACCCGCGCCCGCAAGCGCGGGAAGAGCCCGTCCAGCCGTGGCGACGCAGCAGACCAGCGACGGCTGCCGCCGTCTCGCATCGGCGATCGCCTAGGTCCAGCAGCCCGAACCTGAGCGTGACGAGGCCGCCGACCGCGTTGACGTTGTCTCGCCGCTTGTCGCGCCACTGCTCGTCGGCCGGGTGCGCCGCGGTCCCGTCGAGTTCCGCGCACACCCCGTACTCCTCGTAGAGATTGTCGAGGTACTTATTTCCCGTGCCCTGCCGGATCCTCACCTGGCGGCGCGCAACGGGTAGCCCGTGCGGGCGCTCGACCCGATGGACGTAGCGGTACTCCAGTACCGACAAGGCGCCGGCTTCGGCGTCGCCGAGCGCGAGCGCGATCTCCCGGCGCCAGCGCATCTTCTTGCGTCCGGCCATGGCGGCGCGTATCCGCTCCGCGGTGGTCCGCCGGCGCCCGATCGCCCGGCATATCCACGTATACGCGTCGTCGAAGGTGGGCGCTACCTCGATCAGATCGAGCACCGTGTCCTCCACTCGGGTGCACGGTGGGAGCATGGCCGGGTGCCTGGTCCGCAGGATCGCGTCTGACCTGTGGATAACGACGCCGGGAATCCTCGCCCGCCGCCCAGGATGCTTCGCCGCCGGGACCGTGATCGTGATGAGCGAGCTTGGTTCATCGATCAGGCCGTGGCGCTCGGCCGCCGTCTGGTGGCTCAGGACCGCATCGGGCCCGGCTCGGAGCAAGGCGGCCCAGAGCACCGTCTCCCGGACGGGCTCCCCGGAGAAGGTTGCGTACACGCCGCGCTGTAGCCGCTGCCAGCGGCCACTGCGCACCCGGTTGCGCATCGTATCCGGATCAATGTCGGCCATTGCACTCTGGCGCCGGGCGACGGCGTCGGCCTGGGCAGCCAGACGCGGCAAGCGCACTTCGGCGGACATGGGCTCATGCTGCCGGGCGCGCAGAGATCGCCGGTCCGGAGCCCTTAGCCTGTGGATAACATGGGCCGCAGCCACCTTCCTGTGGATAACTAACGTCCCGTCGTGCTGTCCCGTGGTATAACAGGGCGCTACGCGAGCCGAGATAAGGTCGGAGAATGGCCGGAGCCGTGAAGGGGGCCGGGGAGGCGGGCCGGCCCGAGAGCCTGTTCGACGAGGCGGAAGAGGCCGCCACGAGCGCGGCCGCGCCGCTCGCCGTCCGGATGCGGCCGCGCACCCTGGACGAGGTGATCGGGCAGCGGCACCTGACCGGCGCGGGCACGCCGTTCCGCAAGCTGATCGACAACGACGCGCCCATGTCGCTGCTGCTGTGGGGCCCGCCCGGGACCGGCAAGACCACGCTGGCCTACGTCGTCAGCCAGGTGACCAAGCGCCGTTTCGTGGAACTGTCGGCGGTCAGCGCCGGGGTCAAGGACGTGCGGGCGGCGGTTGACGCCGCCCGCCGCACGCTGGGCCTGAGCGGCACGCAGACCGTGCTGTTCATCGACGAAGTGCACCGGTTCTCCAAGACCCAGCAGGACGCGCTGCTCCCGGCGGTGGAGAACCGCTGGGTGTCCTTCATCGGCGCGACCACCGAGAACCCGTTCTTTTCGGTGGTCTCACCGCTCCTGTCCCGGTCGCTGCTGCTCACCCTGCAGCCGCTGTCCGACGGCGACATCCGCGAGGTCATCGACCGGGCGCTCGCAGAAGCAACGCCCCGCGGGCTCGGCGGCGCCGTCACGCTCGACGAGGACGCGGCCGACCACCTGGTCAGGCTGGCCGGCGGCGACGCCCGGCGCGCGCTCACCTACCTCGAGGCGGCCGCCCTCGGCCTGGGCGAAGGCAAACATATCGACGTCAAAACGCTGGAGCGCGCGGTGGACCGGGCCGCGGTCCGCTACGACCGCGACGGCGACCAGCACTACGACGTGATCAGCGCGTTCATCAAGTCCATGCGGGGCAGCGACGTGGACGCGGCGCTCCACTACCTGGCCCGGATGATCGAGGCGGGGGAGGACCCGCGGTTCATCGCCAGGCGCCTCATCGTCCACGCCAGCGAGGACGTCGGCCTAGCCGACCCGACCGCGCTGCTGACCGCGGTCGCCGCGGCGCAGGCGGTCGAGCTCGTCGGGCTGCCCGAGGCCCGGATCAACCTGGCCCAGGCGGTGATCCATATCTCGCTGGCCCCCAAGTCCAACGCGGTGATCAAGGCCATCGGCGCGGCCGACGCCGACGTGCGAAACGGGCTAATAGGCGCCGTGCCTGCGCACCTGCGCGATGCGCACTATCCTGGGGCGGGCAAGGTGGGCCACGGCGAGGGCTACCTGTACCCGCATGACTTCGACGGCGGCATCGTCGCGCAGCGCTACGCTCCCGACCCGGTGGCGGACCGCGTCTACTACGAGCCGTCGGGACATGGCCAGGAGGCCCGCGTCGCCGAACGTGCCGGGCGGATCCGGGCCATCCTCCGGAAGAGGCCGGAAAAGGAATGACGCCGGAAAAGGAATGACAAGGAGCAGCCATGACGCGGACGAGCCAGTCGTGAACGCCGCGGTGCCCTCATGAACGCGGCCGAGGCGGCCGCGGTGATCGCTGCCGTCTTCTGGGCGCTGCTGGTCAGCGTCGGCGTCTTCGTCCTGTTCCGGCTGGGCCGGCTGCTGGGCGAGTCGAGCCGGCTGGTCGCCGACCTGCGCGAGCGGGGCGACATGCTGCTGCAGCGGGCCCAGGTGGCCGCCGACGGGGCCCAAGCCGCCGTGGACCGGGCAGGCAGACAGCTGGACCGCACCGAATCCGTCACCGCCAGCATGGACGAGCTCGGCACCGGGATGGCCGAGCTCGCCGGGCAGGTCACCGCGCTGGCCGGGCTCGGCCGCGCCATCGCCGGCGGTCCGGTGGGCCGCGTGGGCGCCCTAGCCTACGGGGTACGTCACGCCGTCAGCCTGCGCCGGGGCTCCCGCCGCACCCTCCCCGGCCGTGTCGTGGAACGCGGTGAGCTCGGAGGCCCGAAATGATCCGCCGCGGCTTCTGGCTGACGGCCGGGGCGGTCACCGGCATTTACGGCTACCGGCGTGTCTCCGCCATCGGCCGCCGGCTCTCTGCGAGCCTTAACCCCGCAGGACCCGGCGTCGGCCCGAGCCGGGAGGCCAGGATGGCACGCGCGGCGAGCCGAGGACGCCGTGGCGCCCTGAACGCGGCCCGCGAGACATACCGGTTCACCCGCGACGTGCGGGAAGGCATGGAGCTGTACACGGCTCGGCATCCCGCCCCCGCAGGCTCCACCCCCGCAGGCTCTACCCCCGGAGCACGAGACCTTGAGCGTGCACGAGACCCCCACGACCAGACCAACCACGACCCTCGACCCAAGGATGGTCACTGATGGAGTCGGCAGAGATCGCCCGCCGCTTCCTGGCCTATTTCAAGCAGCAAGGGCATGCCATCGTGCCTTCGGCCTCCCTGGTCGCCGATGATCCCACGGTGCTGTTCGTCATCGCGGGCATGCAGCCGTTCAAGCCGTACCTGCTCGGCCAGCAGACGCCGCCGTGGCCACGGGCCGCCGACGTGCAGAAGTGCCTGCGCACGCTCGACATCGACGAGGTGGGCAAGACCACCCGGCACGCCACGTTCTTCCAGATGCTCGGCAACTGGTCGTTCGGTGACTATTTCAAGGAAGGCGCGATCCGGTACGCCTGGGAACTGCTGACCAGGTCCGAGGCCGACGGCGGCTTCGGCTTCCCGGAGAGCAAGCTGTGGGCCACGGTCCTGCACGGTGACGACGAGGCGGCCGCGATCTGGCGGGACCAGATCGGCCTGCCCGAAGAGCGGATCCAGGCCCGCGGCCTGGCCGACAACTACTGGAGCATGGGCGTGCCGGGCCCGGGCGGCCCGTGCTCGGAGATCTACTACGACCGCGGGCCCGACTACGGCCGCGACGGCGGCCCGGTGGTGGACGAAGACCGCTTCCTCGAGGTCTGGAACCTGGTCTTCATGCAGGACAGCATCAGCAAGTTCCGGGCCAAGGACGACTTCGACATCGAGGGACCGCTGCCGTCCAAGAACGTCGACACCGGGATGGGCCTGGAGCGGATGGCGTCCATCCTGCAGGGCGTGGACAACCTGTACGAGATCGACACCACGTGGAAGATCCTCGACCGGGCCGCGGAGCTGACCGAGCAGAGCTACGGCCGCGACACCAAGGCCGACGTGGCCCTGCGCGTGATCGCCGATCACGTGCGCAGCGCGGTCATGCTGGTCGAGGACGGGGTCCTGCCGGCCAACGAAGGCCGCGGCTACGTGCTGCGCCGCATCATGCGCCGCAGCATCAGGAACCTCCGTCTGCTGTCCGGCGCCCAGCGCGGCGGCGGCGGCGCGCACCACGAGCACTTCATGCACGAGCTGACCGCGGTCGCGATCGAGGCCATGGCGCCCCTTTATCCCGAACTGCGCCGCGACGCGCCGAACATCCATACGGTCATCGACGCCGAGGAAACCGCGTTCGGCAGCACACTGCGGACCGGCACGGCGATCTTCGAGGCGGCGGTCGAGGAGAACAAGCGCAAGAACCGCAGCAGCATCTCCGGCGCCCAGGCCTTCCAGCTGCACGACACCTACGGCTTCCCGATCGACCTGACCCTGGAGATGGCCGCCGAGCAGGGGCTGTCCGTCGACGAGGACGGGTTCCGCCGCCTGATGGCCGAGCAGAAGGAACGCGCCCGGAAGGACGCGGCGGAGAAGAAGACCGGCAACGTCGACATCTCGGTGTTCGCCGACGTGCTCGAGCGGTCCGGCTCGGTCGCCTTCACCGGTTACGACCAGATTTCCGGCGAGGCCACGGTCCTCGCCCTGCTGGTCGACGGCGTGCCACTACGATCAGCGGGCGCGGGCACCGAACTGGACGTGGTCCTGGACCGCACCCCGTTCTACGCCGAAGGCGGCGGCCAGCTCGCCGACGCCGGCGTCATCACGGTGGACGGCGGCATCGTCGACGTCTCGGACGTGCAGACCCCGCTGACCGGGCTGATCGTGCACCGCGGCCGGGTCCGGTCCGGCGAGATCGTCACGGGCGCGCCCGCGCACGCGGAGATCGACACCGAGCGCCGCCGGGCGCTGTCCCGCTCGCACACCGCGACCCACCTCGTGCACCGCGCGCTGCGCAACGCGCTGGGCGAGTCGGCGGCGCAGGCGGGTTCGGAGAACTCGCCCGGCCGGCTGCGGTTCGACTTCACCGCCCAGGGGGCTGTGCCGCTGAGCGTGCTGCGGGACAGCGAGGACGAGGTCAACGCGGTGCTGGTCGACGACCTGGGCGTGCACGCCTACTACACCTCCCAGGAGGAGGCCCGGGAGATGGGGGCGCTGGCCCTGTTCGGGGAGAAGTACGGCGACCGGGTCCGGGTGGTCGAGGTCGGCGACTACTCGCGGGAGCTGTGCGGCGGCACCCACGTGATCCGGTCCGGCCAGCTCGGCCTGGTCAAGGTCCTGGGCGAGGCGTCGATAGGGTCGGGAGTAAGAAGGATCGAGGCGCTGGTGGGCCTGGACGCGTTCCGCTTCCTGGCCCGGGAGAGCGTGCTGGTCAGCCAGCTCAGCGAGCAGCTCAAGGCGCCCCGTGAGCAACTTCCGGAGCGCATCTCCGGCGTGCTGATGCGGCTCAGGGACGCCGAGCGCGAGCTGCAGCGGCTGCGGGCCGCCCGGCTGCTGGAGTCGGCCGAGCAGATCGCGGCCAGCGCCGAGGACGTCGGCGGGACGGCCCTGGTCGCGCACCGCGTGCCGGACGGGACAGACCCGGACGACATCCGCAAGCTGGCGCTGGACGTGCGCGGCCGGTTGCCGCGGAGCCAGCCTGCGGTGGTCACGATCGTCGGCGTGCCCGAGGACCGGCCGGTCGTGGTCATCGCGGTCAGCGAGGCAGGCCGGGGCTCCGGGCTGTCGGCCGGCCACCTAGTTGGCCTGGCCGCTCGCGCGCTCGGCGGCGGTGGCGGCGGACGGCCCGACGTCGCCCAGGGCGGCGGCGCTCCGATAGGACCGGACGCGAGCGTAGTCGATGAGGCGTTTGGGGCTGTTCGTGCCGCTTTGCGGGACACACACGGGTCCGCTGGGTAACGTATTGCCATGCTGCTGCGCCCCAGCGGGGCCTTGTCGTGCCCTGCCTGGGCACCCGTCACCGCCGCCAGGACCGCCCTGATGAGGACAGGCGTGCGCCTGGCCGTCGACGTCGGCTCGGTCCGGGTCGGGGTCGCCCGCAGCGATCCAGGCGGCATCCTGGCCAGCCCGCTGACCGTGGTCCGGTCCGGCCCCGGCGGGCTGGACGTACTGTCCACCCTGGCGGCCAGCGCCGACGCGATCGAGGTCGTCGTGGGCCTGCCTACCTCGCTGTCCGGCCGGGAGGGCGCCGCCGCGGCCGCCGCGCGGAGCTTCGCCGCGGAACTGGCCGGCCGGCTCGCTCCCATCCCGGTGCGGCTCCTCGACGAGCGCTTCACCACGACGCAGGCGCACGACGCGCTGCGCCGTGGCGGCCACGACTCCCGCGGCCGCCGCGGTACCGTGGACGCCGCGGCCGCCGCCGTCCTGCTCCAGGCCGCCCTGGACACCGAACGCGCCACCGGGCGCCCCCCGGGCCAGCTCGTCACCTCGAGCGGGGAAGCATGACCGACAACGGAAGTACCTGGCCGCCGGACCACCGCGACCCCCGGGTGTTCCAGCCTCCGCAGCCGCTGCACCACGACCCGCGTGACCGTGATCCGCGCCCCGCCGATCCCGGGGGGCCCGGGGATTCGCCGTGGCGCCGGACCCAGCGGCTGTCCCGTCCCGAGGCCGCCGGATGGCACTCCGCGCCCGCCAGCCACCACACCGGCCCGGGCGAGGGCGACACCGGGGCGTACCGTCAGCCCGACGACGAAGACGGCTACGACGACCAGGACGACACCGGGGGCCGGTTTGTCCCCGGGTTCGGCGACCACGGCGACGAGGACGACGAAGACGATCACCATGGCCGCCGGGGCCGGGCCCCCCGTGGCCCGCGGGGCCCGCGGCGGCGCCGGTTCCGCTGGATCGCGCCGCTGGTGGCCCTGCTGGTCATCCTGATCCCGGTCGGCATCGGCGGCGCCTACGCCTACAGCCTCTACATGAGCAAGTACCACCCGGCCGACTACCCGGGCCCCGGGACCGGCCACCTGGTGGTCCAGGTTCCCTCCGGCGCCACGCCGACCAGCCTGGGCCCGGAGCTGGCCAGACTCGGCGTGGTGGCCAGCGCACGCGCGTTCGTCCTGGCCGCCGAGCACAGCTCCAACCCGAACGGCCTGCTGCCCGGCTTCTACGGAATGCACCTGCACATGAAGGCCTCGCTGGCCTACGCGCTGCTGCTCGACCAGAAGAACCTCGTCCAGGTCACGGTCACGATCCCAGAAGGCTGGCGGCTCAGCCAGATCGTGGCGTACCTGGGCGCCAAGTCGGGCATCCCGGCCAGCGCCTACCAGTCCGTCCTGAATAACCCGGCCCAGCTGCACCTGCCTGCCTACGCGAACGGCAAGCCGGAGGGTTACCTGTTCCCCGCGACCTACGAGGTGCTCCCGCACGAGACCGCGCTCGGCGTCCTGACCGGCATGGTCCAGCGGTTCGAGCAGGAGGCGGCGCAGCTCAACCTGCCCACGGCGGCCAGGCAGGTGCACCTGACCGAAGGCCAGGTCGTCATCATGGCCAGCCTGGTGGAAGCCGAGGGGGGCCGGGTCTCCGACTACCCGAAGATCGCCCGGGTCATCTACAACCGGCTGGCCCAGGGCATCCCGCTGCAGCTGGACAGCACGGTGCTCTACGGGCTGCACAGCTACGGCATCATCGCGAGCGACGCCCAGCTCGCCAGCACCTCCCCGTACAACACCTACAAGTACAAGGGCCTCACGCCCGGCCCCATCGACAGCCCCGGGGCGGCCGCGATCCAGGCCGTGCTGAACCCGGCCGCCGGGAACTGGATCTATTTCGTGACGGTGAACCCCAAGACCGGCTTGACCCTCTTCACCGCGAGCCAGACCCAGTTCGAGCAGTACCGGGCCGAGCTCGAGCACAACCTCGGCCGGGGCTGAGCCGTGCCCGCCCCGTGCCGGGCCGCGGTGCTCGGCTCGCCGATCGCGCACTCCCTGTCGCCCGTGCTGCACCGGGCCGCTTACGCCGCGCTCGGCCTAGACCGCTGGACCTACATGGCGATCGAGTGCGACGAGGCCGGCCTGCGCGGCCTGATCGCCTCGCTCGACGGTGCTGGCCCGGGCATCCGGTGGGCGGGCCTGTCGCTGACCATGCCGCTGAAGCGCGCGGTGCTGCCGTTGCTCGACCGCACCGAACCGCTGGCCCTCCAGATCGGCGGCGCCAACACCGTGGTCTTCACCGGCGGGCAGCGGCACGGCTACAACACCGACGTCCCCGGCATGGTCGCGGCCCTGGCCGAGGCGGGAGTGACCTCCCCGGCCGGCGCTACCATCCTCGGCGCGGGCGCGACCGCCTGCGCCGCGCTCGGCGCCCTGCGCGAGACCGGCCTGGCCACGGTGGTGGTCCAGGTCCGCGATCAAGCCCGGGCCGGCGACCTGCTGGCTGCCGCGCGCCGCCTGGGCCTGGCGGTCGAGCTGCGCCCGTTCGGCCGCCCGGTCCGCGACGGTGACCTGCTCATCTCCACCGTCCCGGCCGGTGCCGCCGATTTTTATGCCGAACGGGCCGTTGATCCCCGCGCCCGCCCCAGCGCCGTGCTCGACGTGGTGTACCACCCCTGGCCTACCCCGCTGGCCGTCGCCGCGACCCGGTCCGGCGTCACCGTGGTCAACGGCTTCGACCTGCTGCTCCACCAGGCCGCCCGCCAGGTCGAGCTGATGACCGGCCGAGAGCCCGCCCCGCTGGAAGCCATGCGCGCCGCCGGCCGGTCCGAGCTAGCCCGCCGCGCCGCCCTCCCCGCCCACTGACCGACCCGGCGCCCAGCCCGGCGCCCAGCCCGACATCCAGCCCGGCGCCCAGCCCGACATCCAGCCCGACAAAAAAAATTTTCTTGACAAGAAAAATTGTCGGATGACAGACTGGGTTCATGATCGATGTGGCAGTGATCGACAACCCGGCGGCGGCCGAAGTCGCGCTGGAGCCGGGGCGGGCGCGGCTGCTGGCTCAGCTGACCGAGCCGCGGTCGGCGGCCATGCTGGCCGCCGCGGCCGGCCTTTCCCGGCAGAAGGTGAACTACCACCTGCGGACGCTCGAGCAGTACGGGCTCGTGGAGCTGGTGGAGGAGCGGCGCAAGGGCAACGTGACCGAGCGCCTGCTGCAGGCGGCCGCGGCGTCCTACGTGATCTCGCCGTCCGCGCTGGCGGCCGTCGCGCCCGACCCGTCCCGCGCGCCGGACCGCCTGTCCGCCCGCTGGCTGCTCGCCCTGGCCGCACAGCTCGTCCGCGACGTCGGTGACCTGATCACGGGCGCCGCCCGGGCGCAGAAGAAACTCGCGACGTTCGCCATGGACGGCACGGTCCGGTTCGCATCCGCCGCCGACCGGGCCGCCTTCACCGCCGAGCTCCTGCAGGCGGTGACCTCGCTGGTGGCGAAGTACCACGACGAGCAGGCCGAAGGCGGACGCGAGCATCATCTCGTCGTCGCCGTCCACCCCAACGTCACCGCCGGACCGGACGCGGAAGCCAAGGAATCCTGATGGGTCACCAGTTCGCACAGCACCATGAGGCCGAGGTCCCGGCCAGCCCGGACGAAGTCTGGGCCGCGATCGCAACCGGGCCGGGGATCGACTCCTGGTTCATGGGCCGCAACGAGGTCGAGGCCGGAGCCGGAGGCGCCGTCCGCACCGTGTTCGGCGAGTACGCGCCCGAGCTGCAGATCACCGGATGGGATCCGGCGCACCGGTTCGCTTACGGCAGCGGCCAGGCCCCGGACGGCCGGTTCATCGCCTATGAGTTCCTGATCGAGGGACGGGCCGGCAGCACCGTGGTGCGCACCGTCACCAGCGGCTTCCTGCCCGGTGACGACTGGGCGGACGAATTCGAGGCGATGACCCTGGGCGGCGAACTGTACTTCCGCACCCTGGTCGAGTACCTCACGTACTTCGCTGGCCGGTTCGCCGTGCCGGTCACCGCGTTCGGCCCGCCCGGCACGAGCTGGTCCCGGGACCGGTCGCTGCTCTGCCGCGGGCTCGGCCTGGCCGAGCCGCCCGAGCCCGGTGACCCGGTGCGGTTCACCGGTGAGGTGGGGCCCGCGGACGGTGTCGTCTACGTCGCCAACGCTCACGCGATCGGCGTGCGCACCCCGGATGCGCTGTACCGGTTCATGCGCGGTTTCGCCAAGCCGGTGATCGCGGCCCACCACCTGTTCGCCGTCGGCGCCGAACCTGACCAAGCCCGCCAGGCCTGGGCGGCCTGGCTCAGCCGGACGCTCACCTAACGGGAGGAACCCAGAAATGAGTACCGTTCGCTCCGCCGATGGCACCACCATCGCGTACACCCGGGCGGGCCAGGGCCCGCCGCTGATCCTGGTCGACGGCGCCCTGTGCAGCAGGTCGTTCGGGCCGATGCCCAAGCTCGCCGGGCAGTTGACCCCGCACTTCACCGTCTTCACCTACGACCGCCGCGGCCGCGGGGCCAGCGGTGACACCAGGCCCTACTCGCCGGACCGCGAGGTCGAGGACATCGAGGCGCTGGTGGCCCTGGCCGGGGACCCCGTGTACCTGCACGGCATGTCGTCCGGCGCCGCCCTGGCCCTGCAAGCGGCCAAGCACATCCGCTCGATCACGAAACTGGCCGTGTACGAGCCGCCGTTCATCGTCGACGGCACTCGGACGCCGATGCCGGACGGCTACCTGCCGCGGCTGAAGCAGCTGGTGGCCGACGGGCGCAAAGGCGACGCGGTCAAGATGTTCATGCGGTTCGTGGGCGCCCCGGCCATCTTCACCGCGGTGATGCCGATCACGCCCGTCTGGGGCAAGCTCAAGGCGGCGGCGCCCACCCTTCCGTACGACATCACGATCATCCATGACCACCAGCGCGGGATGCCGTTTACGCCTGGGGAGTGGGCCGAAGTTAAGGCGCCGGCGCTGGTCGCGGCGGGCGGCAAGAGCCCGGACTGGATGACCAACGGGACGCGCGCGCTCGCCGGCGCCCTGCCCGGCGCGACCTACCGCACGCTACCCGGCCAGAACCACATGGTCAAAGCACAGGCCATCGCCCCCGTGCTGACCGAGTTCTTCACCACAGTCGACTAGGAAGGAAACACGACGATGCGGCAGATTAACGCGGGCCTGTTCATTTCGCTCGATGGCGTGGTGGAGGCACCCGAAAAATGGACCGGACCGTATTTCAACGACCAGGTCGGGCAGGCCGTCGGCACCCTGATGGCGACCAACGACGCCCTGCTGCTCGGCCGGGTGACCTACGAGGGGTTCGCCGCCGCCTTCGGCGGCCAGTCCGGCGGAATGGCCGACCAGATGAACAACACGCCCAAGTACGTGGTGTCCCGCACGCTCACCTCCGCCGACTGGCAGAACTCCACGTTGATTAACGGTGACGTCGCCGCGCGGATCAGTGAGCTGAAGCAGCAGCCAGGCCGGGACATCGGCATGAGCGGCAGCTCCGCGCTGGTGAGCTGGCTGCTCCGGCACGGCCTGCTCGACCGGCTGGACCTGCTCGTCTTCCCGGTCGTGCTGGGCGGCGGCAAGCGCCTGTTCAGCGAGCCGGACGGGCAGGTGCCGCTGACCCTGGCCGGCCAGGAAGCGTTCAGCACCGGCGTCCTGCACCTGACCTACACCTGCGAGGCGACTCCGGGGACCGGCCGGCCGTCCTCCAGGTAGACCACCCGCTTGCTGCCGGTGGCCGCCCGGACACGCCGCCTGATCGGGCCGCGCAGCAGGCCAAGGGCGTCGGGAACGGCGGCGAACCGGTACTCGGAGACCTCCTCGGGCTGTACCGCCATCCCAGCCAGGGCCTCGTCGCCGACCGCACCGCAGTCGAACAGGAACCGGATACCGCCCGCCCGGCCGGGTTTCGGGCGGCGGAAGTCCATGCAGGCCAGCCGCGCGCGACGCACCTCGAGACCGCACTCTTCGCGCACCTCGCGCTGGCACGCCTCCCAGGGCGTCTCCCCGTCCGCCTCCATGACGCCACCCGGGATGGTCCAGCCGGACTTGTAGGTCGGCTTGAGGATCAGCAGCCGGCCCGCCCGGTCGAAGATGAGCGCCCCGGCCGATACCGGGATGGCCGGCAGATATTCTTCCCCGGCGGCCACGTCGTCCTTACTCGTCACACAGCCATTATAAAATAAACAAGTACCGAAAAATCCGGCCCCAGCTGCGGGACAAGCGCTTAATCATATACCGACAGCTCGCCATTTTTAATGAGCCCGGCACCGTGAATAGCTCAGGCCTGGGCCGGACGGTCTTTCTTAGGCAGCTTGCTGACGATGGTCGCATAAGAGGCGTCAATGGCCTCGATGAGCTCATCGTGCGGTATGGTGCCGCCGATCCGGAGCGTGTTCCATCCGGAGCGACCGATATAGGCCATCACCGAAGCGTCATCGGGGTACCGCAGCAGCCATTCATCCGCCGCCTCGCGGGAAGCGCCGCACTTGACGCCCACCGACGTTCCCGAGCCGAGGAACGCGAAGATCTTGGCGCCCACCTTGACCACCACGTCGCCTTCCCAGGGCTCGTCCTGCCAGGCACCCGGCTTGGCCAGGCAGTAGGCGAGCAGGTCTTCCCATCTCATGGCGGCTTCTCCAGACGGTCACGGGCCCAGGAAAGGCCACACTAGCGCGCGATCACGCGTCGAACGTGACGGTGAGCTCGGCGACTGCCCCGTCGCGCCAGGTCACCCGCAGCGTGCCGCCTCCGCCAGCGTCCCAGGCGAAGCGGACGACGTCGTGATCGCCCTCCCGCGCGTCGGACACGCAGCTCATCGTGTCCGACGGCGGCCGCTCGGCGTACGCGCGGGCGATCTGGTCCTGCCCAGCGTAGGGTCCGGCCGGGACCCCGTCGAACCTCATCACGGCATCCGGGGTGAAGGTCGCGAGGAAAGCGGCCCAGTCGTGGCTCCGGACCGCCTCGTTGAACAACCGGAAGTGTTCCTCGACGCGATCGGTCATGTCCGCCATCCTAGGCAGGAAGCGCGGCTCAGCCGAGGACACTACGGACGGGGGCGAAATGGGCCCGGTCGGCTTTGACCTGGATATGACGCTGATCGACTCACGGCCGGCCATCCTGGCGGCCTTCGCCGGGCTCGCCCGGGATACCGCTACCGTCATCGACCTGGCGGCCGTGGACAGCCGGCTCGGGATCAAGCTGGAAGACGAGCTGACGTTCTGGTACCCGCCGGATCAGCGCGCCGCGGCCGCCGTGGTCTACCGGCGTCACTACGTACGGCTGGCCGAGCAGATGACGACCGCACTGCCCGGCGCGCGCGAGGCGCTGGCGGCGGTCCGGGCCGCGGGGGAGCGGGTGGTGATCATCACGGCCAAGCACCCGGTTTCCGTCGCGCCGAGCCTGCGTACCGCCGGGCTGGACGCCGATGAGGTGTTCACCTTCGTGCACGGGCCGGAGAAGGCCGCCGTGCTGAGCCGTATCAAGGCGGCCGCCTACGTCGGCGACAGCCCGCCGGACATGGCCGCCGCCGTCGAGGCCGGCGCGCGGGCGGTCGGCGTCGCTACCGGCTCGTTCTCCGGCGGCGACCTGGCCCGCGCGGGCGCCGAGGTGGTCCTCGGCTCGCTCGAGGGCTTCCCCGCCTGGTACCGGACCGTCCGGTAACAGCGCAGCGATCGCCGCCGCCACCTGGTACGGCAGATGCCGCGGATACACCAGCAGCGCCCTGGCCACCTCGCGGATCCGCGGCCGCAGCGGGGTCAGCACCTGCTCACAGTGCCGCCAGGCCGCGACCTCGTCCCCCCCGAACCGCAAGGGCATCCCGTGCCGGAACCGCCGCGCGTCACCTCCGTCGTCGCGCCAGGCCGGCAGCCAGGCGCGCAGCTGGCCATCGTCGGCCAGCAAAGACCAGTCCCGCAGCCGCTCGGCGATCTGGCCCGCCGCGTCGATGACGAACGCCTCCTGCCCCCCGCCTTCGACCCGGTGCACCCGTCCCTGGGAACCGAGCCCGTGCCGGATGCTGGCCGAGCTGAACCGCGCCCCGACCGCCAGCGCGGCCACGACATGCCCGGCCTCGTGCCAGGCCGTCCGCACCGCCGCCGTCCGGGCGGGCGCGTAGCTAGCCGCGGCGCCCCGGTCGTAGCGCTGCCGGATCCACACCTCGTGCACGATCGACTCGTCGTCGTAGCGCACCAGCCGGGCCAGGTCGGCGCGCACCGTGGCCAGGTTCCGGGCCGAAGCGGGCGTCAACGCCTGTCGGCCAGCAGGGCGGTCAGTCAACCCACGATAGCCCTGACCGCCGCCACGGCCTCGACGGGAGCGCCGGGCCGCCCGGTGTCCACTTCGATCAGCGGGCCGCCCAGCCTCAGCGGGGTCACCGTGGCCGCGAGCGACGCGATGTGGGCCGCGGAGCCCACCCCGCCCGGGTTGATCATGTCGCGGTGGATGGGGTGCCGTCCGCCCTCGTGCCGGGCCAGGGAACGGGCGGCGGCCAGCTCCGGGTCGCAATGGCAGAAGACCTCCACGGCCCCGGCGAACTCCGCCACCGCCCGGTCCCGCCGCGCCCGGCGCCACCAGCCTTCGGCCACGGCGCCGGGAAACTCCGCCGCCAGACGGAACACCACCTCGGCCGCCGCGTCCCCCACCCGGTTGGACCAGTTCTCGTCGCCCAGCCCCAGGACGTCCGCCAGCGCCTCCTTGACCGGATCGAGCGACAGCACGGGCCGCCGCAGGGCCGCCCCGAGCTCGCGGGCGACCGTGGACTTACCGGTGCCCGGCGCGCCCGAGACCACGATGAGGGTCAACTCCTCAGCGCGCCGTGATCTCGTACGGCCTCGGCTGCCTGGTCAGCCACTGCCAGAACGTCCGGTATGGCGGGCGCGCGACGAAGTGGCCGCTGCCGACCGTGCCCGAGACCTCGATCCGCAGCACCTCGGGCACGTCGGGTCCCCACGGGGCGCCGACCTTCACGTGGCCGCTGCGCACCGCCACGTCGTCGGTGTCCACCACGATGCCGGGCTTGGTGATGAGGATGATGTGACCGCTGCGGACTTCGGCGTCGAGCTGCAGCGACGGCTGGGTGATGACCGCCTGGGTGAAGTCCAGCTTCAGCCGGCCGCTGCGGACCCGCGCCTCGATCCGCTGCGGCACCACCCAACGGCCCTCCCGTTTCGCGTCACCGCTGTCGCAGTCGATCCGCACGACGTCCTTGACCCGGGGGGCCGGCGCGCTGACCACGGGCCCGGCGGCGGGCAGGTCGGCCACCAGCCGGGCCAGCTCGCCGTAGGTCCGCGCCGTCATGGCCGCCTCCAGGCGCTCGTCGAGTTCCTCCGCGGTCAGCCGCCCGTCACCCGCCGACACCCGCAGCAGCTCGACCACCCGGTCCCGGTCCTCGTGCGAGGCGCGCAGCTCACTGCGGGCCACCTCACGGCCCGGCTCGGAATCCGCCATGAGAAAACCTTAGACCGCACCGGTCCGGCACCGCGTGCCGCTGACCCGCCGCAGTTCTATCGTTATGCCGAACGGGCCGTGGTACCCGCTCCCCGTCAGACCTCAGGCGTGCGCACGGTCAGCCAGCGCATGCCTGGTGAACCGCCGCGGGCTCATATAATCCGGGTGATGACTGACACGCGTGTCATAGATGAGGTCTTGCCTGCGGCGACGGACGGCTTCGCCGTCCAGGTTCGTGACCTGCGGAAGAGCTACGGATCGACCGAGGTGCTGCGGGGCGTGGACTTCGACGTCAGCTACGGCGAGGTCTTCTGCCTGCTCGGCCCGAACGGCGCCGGGAAGACCACCACGCTGGAGATCCTGGAGGGCTTCCGGCCGCCGACCAGCGGTAGGGTCCGCGTCCTCGGCCTGGATCCGGCGACTCAGGCGCCCAAGCTCCGCGAGCGGGCCGGGATGGTCCTGCAGGAGTGCGGCTTCCCGCGGCAGGCCCGGGTGGCCGAGCTCATCGACACCTGGCGCAGCTACTACCCGAACCCGCGCCCGCTCGGCGAGCTGCTGGACGTCGTGGAGCTCACCGAGGTGAGAAACACCCAGGTCCGCAAGCTATCGGGCGGCCAGCGGCGCCGCCTGGACTTCGCCCTGGCCCTGGCCGGCGATCCGGATCTGGTCTTCCTCGACGAGCCGACCACCGGCTTCGACCCCGAGGCGCGGCGGCGCTGCTGGGCCGCGATCGAGAACCTCCGCCGGCTGGGCACCACGATCGTGCTCACCACCCACTACCTGGACGAGGCGGAACAGCTGGCGGACCGGATCGCCATCTTGCGGACGGGCCGGATCGAGCTGGCCGGGACCACGCACGAGGTCGCCGCGCGGGCCGGCCTGGCCACCCGGATCTCCTTCACCACGCCCTCGGCCCTGCGCCGGGGCCAGGTCGGCCTGCCCGCCGGGATCGACCTGGCGGTCCGCGGGCCCCTGTCGGTCTGCCACACCGGCAACGCCGCGCTCACCCTGCGGCAACTGCTCGACTGGGCGCTGGAGAACCGCCTCGGTGACCTGGACGGCCTGGCCGTGACCGCACCCAGCCTCGAGGACACCTACCTGCAGCTCACCGGCGCCTGCCCCGACCTGGAGATCATGTGACGAGATCGGTCCGCCTGGCCGCCCGGCAGGCGCTGCTCGAGCAGCGCAGCTTCTGGCGCAGCGCGGAGTACGCGCTGTTTACCTTCGTCTTCCCGCTGATGATCCTGCTGCTGATCGGGGCGGCCAACGTCGGCTCGTACCTGCCCGGCACGCACGTCAAGAACACCACGGTGTTCGTGCCCAGCATCCTGGCCTTCGGGGTGATCGTGGCCGCCTACGTCAACCTGGGCTCCAAGATGGCGGTGCTGCGCCACGACGGCGTGCTCAAGCGGATCAAGACCACCCCGCTGCCGTCCGCCGCCTACCTGGGCGGCCTGCTCGCCAGCACCGTCGCGACCGTCCTGCTCGTCACCGCGTGCACGGGCCTGATCGGCTGGCTGGCCTTCGGCGCGGACCCGCGCCCTGGCGGCCTGCCGGCGCTGACCGGCGGGCTGATCCTGGGCATCGTGTGCTTCGCCACCCTGGGCCTGGCCATCAGCTCGGTCATCACCAGCGCGGAATCCGCCGGGCCGATCGCCTACGCCAGCTTCCTGCCGATCGCGATCATCTCCGGCGTTTTCGACCCCACCTTCAGCGGGCTGCCGCAGTGGCTCTCCCGGATGGTGGCCGCCTTCCCTGTCAAGGCCCTTGCCCAGCTCATGCAGGGCGCCTACACGGCGCGCCCGTTCCCGGCCTGGGACCTGGCCAACCTCGGCCTGTGGACCGCCGCGGGCGTCGGCTTCGTCGCCTGGCGCTTCCGCTGGCACACCTGACGGCTCAGCCGCGCCACTGCGAGCAGTCGGCCGCCTGGCCCTTGGTCGCTACCCCCTTCAGCAGGGCGACCACCAAGACCATAATGCCGAGGAGAAACGCCACGGAAGCGGCGGGCACCGCGAAACCGATCACCGCGAGCGCCGCGCCGATGCCGAGGGACACAGGCTCCCAGCGGGTCCGCACGGCGCGGGCCAGGCGCACGACGCCGATGACCGCCAGCAAGGCGCTAGTCCGGAGCCACCACCGGATCCGCTGCGGGCGGGCGGGCCGCCAGGCCCAGGATTCACCCGGGGCGCCAGACGAGCTCCACACGACGAGGTTCCTGCGATACGGCCGCAGTCTCATACCAGCTTTCCCTGTGATCGCACGGCACCGCCCGATTCATCCGGGCGTGTCTTCCACCATAAACGCCTGGGGGCTCACGTCAATCGGCCCGGTCCAGCGGGCCGTCGATACGCGTCGCGATGGGCGTGCCGAGCTCGACCGTCCGGCTCACCGTGCATAGCCGGTCGTGCGACTTGCGCACCGCGTCAGGCAGCAGTTCCCGGGCCCGGTCACCCTGCTCGCCGGCCGGGAAGGCGATGCGGAACGTCACCTGCAGATCGGTGAGATGATTGCCCGCCGCGTCGCGGACCTTTTCCGCGTCCACGTCGACCTCGAACGAGTCGGGCTCGGCCCGCCGAGACGTCAGGATGTCCACGTCGACGGCCGTGCAGCCGGCGATCGCGACCAGCAACAGCTCGACCGAGGTGAAGTCGGTCCCCGCGCCGGTCCCGATGGTGATCGTGCCGCCGCGCTCGTTGCGAGCGGTGTACCTGCTGTTCTCGATGCGCTCCAGCCGCACGCTGCGATGCGCGGAATCAGTCGCCATGCCGTCCACACTGCCACACCCCTTCCCGGCCCGCATGCCAGAATGGGCCGGGTGGCGGAAGGGTCTGGCATGGGTAGCGGCGGCCCGTCGATCACGGCCCGCCGCGTGGCCGCGTACCGCCTCGGGTTCACCCGGGTCCCGGCTCCCTACGGCGACGCCGCCGCCGACGAGGCGCTGGCCGCCGACGTTGCGGCAGGTGAGGAGCCCGCGGCGGGCCGGATGCGTGAGTACCTCGACGCCCGCACCAGGTTCTTCGACCGGGTGGTGGTCGGGGCCATCGGCCGGGGGGTCCGCCAGATCGTCGTCGGCGCGGCCGGGTACGACGGCCGGGCGTTCCGGTACGCCAGGTCCGGCGTCCGCTGGTTCGAGATCGACCATCCCGCCACCCAGCAGGACAAGCGGGAACGGCTGGCGCGGCTCGGCCTCTCCGAGCCGCGCCAGGTGCGGTTCGTCGAGGCGGACTTCACCCGCGACCCGATCGCGGAACGGCTGACCGCAGCCGGACTGGAGACCGCGAAGCCCAGCCTCTTCCTGCTGGAAGGCGTGGCGGTCTACCTGGAGCCTGCCGTGCTGGAGCGCGTCCTGCGCCAGTTCCGCCAGGTCGCACGGGCGGGCAGCCGCCTGGCCATCAGCGTGTCGCGATCCGGCACTGACCGCGAGGCCAGATCGCGCTTCCAGGCCTTGGTCGCGGCACTGGGCGAGCCGGCCAGATCCGCGCTCGAAGCCGGCGGGGCCACCGAACTACTCGCGCACACCGGCTGGCAGGTCATAGCCGCCGACGACGCCAACGATCCCGACGTCGCCGCCCGGCGCGAACGGCTGCGCGCGGCCGGCCTGCTCACCGCCAGCGCCGGCCCCACGGCCAGCGCCGGCCCCACGGCCAGCGCCGGCCCGACGCCGAGCACCGTGCCCAGCACCAGGCAACCACCCCGCCAGCGCCAGCAGACTGAGCAGCCCCAGGGACCTCTCTCGCTGTCCGCCCTGCTGTCCCAGGCGCTCGTCGCGCTCACGGTCGAGCTCGACAACGAGGCCGAACACCGCTGCCCGCACCGCACCACGAACTATGGGGCCGCTGAGCAGGGTGACGGGCCCTGGCTGGTATCGCTGGCCATGTTCGAGAACTGCCTGCGGTTCGTCACCGACCAGCCCATCACCGTCGGCGAGCTCGAAGCCCTGGCCCGCACCCCGGCCAACCCGGACGGCATGCGCCGCTGGGGTTACATCACCATCGACGGCACCGCCCAGAGGATCCACCATGGCCGCCCGGGCCGCGGCGCCGTCCTGCGCGCCACCGCCCGGGGCCTGCGGGCCCGGGACAACTGGCTGCCCTTGCCCGGCCTTATCGAGCAGCGCTGGCGGGAGCGTTATGGCGCGGACCAGATCGCCCGGCTCCGCCACAGCCTGGAAGCGGTAGCTGCCCAGCTCGACCCCGGCCTGTCCGATACCCTCCCGATCCTCGGCCAGGCCCTGTTCAGCCGGGGACCGGATCCCGCTCTGCCGCCGAGACCGCAAGAACCCGACGCCACCACACTGCCGCTGTCGGCGCTGCTGTCCCGCGTGCTGCTGGGGTTCGCCCTGGAGTACGAGGCCTCCTCCGAGCTACCGCTCGCGGCCGGCGCCAACGCGCTGCGCGTCCTCGGCCCCGAGGGAACGCGGCTCCGCGACCTCCCGCTGCTGACCGGCATCTCCAAGGAAGCCGTGACCTGGGCCATGGGCGTCCCGCTTCGCGCCCGCCTCGCGGTCGAGGAGCCGGACCCGGCCGCGAGCCGCGGGAAGGTCGCCCGCCTCACCCCCGCGGGCCTGCGCGCCCAGCGGCTCTACCTCGCGCTCCTCGGCACCGTCGATGAGCGCTGGCAGCAGCGCTTCGGCCGCGACACCTACGGCGCCCTGCGCCGGTCCCTGGAGGCGCTCGCCGTCGGAGCCGATGGCCAGCCGCCGCCCCTCTTCCAGGCCCTCGAGCCCTACCCGGGCAACTGGCGGGCGGCGGTCCGCCCGCCCCGCACGCTCCCGTACTACCCGATGGTCCTGCACCGCGGCGGCTACCCCGACGGCAGCTGAGCGAGCACGTCCAGGAGCTGCTGCCCGTACTTGGCTAGCTTGGTCTCGCCCACGCCGTTGATCGCGGCCAGCCCGGCCAGCGTGGTCGGCGGCGCGGCCGCGATCTGCCGCAGCGTCGAGTCGTGGAAGATCACGTACGGCGGCAGGCCCAGCTCCTTCGCCACCCCCGTCCGCCACCCCCGCAGCCGCTCGAACACCTGCTCCGCCTCCGGCGTCAGCTCGGCCTGAACCGGTGCGGCCCGCCGGGTCTTGCCGCCGCCCCGCGTTGGCCCGGCCGGAGCCGGCGCCGCGGCCGGCCGGGGCGCGTCCCGCCGGAACATGACCTGCCGCTCTCCGCGCAGCACCTCCCCGCTCAGGTCGGTCAGCGCCAGCGTCCCGTGGTCGCCGTTGACCGCCAGCAGCCCGCCGGCCAGCAGCTGCCGCACGACCCCCCGCCACTCCGCCTCGCGCAGCTCGCCGCCGACCCCGAAAACGGACAGCTTGTCGTGCCCATACGACAGCACCCGCGGCGTCCTGCGCCCGAGCAGGATGTCGATCGGCTGCCCCGCGCCAAATGAGGGCCCCCCGAGCCGCTCCAGCCGCACCACGGCCGACAGTAGCTTCTGCGCCGCGACGGTGCCGTCCCACACCGAAGGCGGCGACAGGCACGTGTCGCAGTTGCCGCACGGGCCGGCGGCCGTCTCGCCGAAGTAGGCCAGCATCTGCGCCCGTCGGCACCCGGCCGTCTCGCACAGCGCGAGCATCGCGTCCAGGTGCGCGACCAGCCGCCGCCGGTGCGCGAGGTCGCCGTCGGAATCGTCAATAAGCCGCCGCTGCTGCACCACGTCGGCCAGCCCGTAGGCCAGCCACGCCGTGGCCGGCGCGCCGTCCCGGCCGGCCCGGCCGGTCTCCTGGTAGTAGCCCTCGACCGACCGGGGCAGGTCCAGGTGCGCGACGAACCGGACATCCGGCTTGTCGATGCCCATGCCGAACGCGATCGTGGCCACCATGATCAGCCCGTCCTCGCGCAGGAACCGCGACTGGTTGTCCGCCCGGGTCCGCGCGTCGAGCCCCGCGTGGTACGGCAGCGCCGTGAGCCCCTCGGTGCACAGGAACGCCGCCGTCTTCTCCACCGAGGCCCGCGACAGGCAGTAGACGATGCCCGCTTCTGCCGGGTGCTCGGTCCGCAGCAGCCGCAGCAGTTGCCGTCGCGGCTCGTTCTTCGGTTCGATCCGGTAGGTGATGTTGGGCCGGTCGAAGCTGGCCACGAAGTGCCGGGCCTGGCCCAGCGCCAGCCGCGAGGTGATCTCGGCCAGCGTCTGCCCGGTCGCGGTGGCCGTCACCGCGATCCTCGGCACCGAAGGCCACCGCTCGTGCAGCACGGACAGCGCCAGGTAGTCGGGCCGGAAGTCGTGTCCCCACTGGGCCACGCAGTGCGCCTCGTCGATCGCGAACAGCGCGATCGTGCCCCGGTCCAGCAGCCGCAGCGCCGAGTCGGTCCGCAGCCGCTCCGGCGCCAGGTACAGCAGGTCGAGCTTGCCGTCCAGGAAGGCGTACTCGACGCCTCGCCGCGAATCGGGATCCTGGGTCGAGTTCAGGAAGTCCGCCCGCACGCCGAGCAGCCGGAGCGCGTCCACCTGGTCCTGCATGAGCGCGATCAGCGGCGAGATGACCACTCCGGTGCCGTCCCGCACCAGCGAGGGGATCTGGTAGCACAGCGACTTGCCGCTGCCGGTCGGCATCAGCGCGACCGCATCCCCCCCGCCGCACAGGTGCTCGATGATCTCCCGCTGCTGCCCGCGGAAGGAGCTGTACCCGAACACGCGGTGCAGCACCTCGGTGATTCCGGTATCAGGCACGCCCACGCGGGCGATTCTATGGGCCGCCTCCGTCAGAAGGGGCGGGGCGTCACATTCCTTTTAAGCCGAACGGAACGTGGTGCGCCCGGCCCGTCATGCACTACCGTGCCCAGGGTGGACGCTGCGCTTGCTGACCGGCTGGCCATCAGGGATGTCGTGGAGACCTGGGCGAACGCCAGGGACTCCCGGGACTGGGAGGCCTTCCGGGCCTGCTGGCACGAGGACGGCTACATGATGGCGACCTGGTTCCAGGGCCCGAAGGAGGACTTCATCCGGGTCAGCCAGGAAGGCGCGGCCCGCGGCGTGAACGTCCTGCACTACACCGGCGGCGTCCGGATCACCCTGGCCGGAACGCGGGCCATCGCGCAGACCCGGATGACGATCATGCAGCGCGCCGACGTGCACGGCGTGCTGTGCGACGTGTCCTGCATCGGCCGGTTCTACGACTTCTTCGAGAAGCGGGGGGGCCGGTGGGGGATCGTGCTGCGCCAGCCCATCTACGAGAAGGACCGGCTGGACCCGGTCGACCCGGCTGCCTCGCTCACCCTGGACCCGGACCTGCTGGCCCGCTTCCCCGAGGGCTACCGGCACCTGGCCTACCTGCAGGTTAAGGTCGGGTACCCGGTAAAACCCGACATGCCGGGCCTGACCGGGCCCGACCTGGAGCGCCTGTACCAGCGCGGCGCCGCCTGGCTGGCGGGCGAGCCCGTCGCCCCCTAGTCCGCGACGATCACGATGTCCAGGGTCCGCGGCCCGTGCACGCCCTCGACCCGGCGCAGCTCGATGTCGCTGGTGGCGCTCGGCCCGCTGATCCAGGTCAGCGGCCGTGCCGGGTCGAGCGCCGCCACGGCGTCGGGCACGGCGCCGACGATCTGCCCGGTGCGCACCACGGCCAGGTGGTAGTCCGGCACCAGGGTGAAGGCCCGGCTGCCTTGCCCGGGCCCGGTGTCCAGCACGATGGTCCCGGTCTCGGCGATCGCGACCGCGCATGTGGTCACCACTCCGTCCAGGGCGTCGAGCGCCGCGACGTCCAGCGGCGGATCGTCCGGGACCGCGCCGGGGAGCAGCGCAGACCACTCGGCCGGGAACCCGCGGGGCACGCCGATCCGCTCCGCCCCGCGGGCGGTGACGGCGTCGGCGATGACCTGGGCGGCCTCGGCGGCCCGGCAGCGGCGCACGGTGGCCCGGTAGTCGCTGGCCCGCTCCTCGAACCGGCCGACCAGAGCCTCATCGGCCTCACCCGGGCCGCAGCCGGCCGGCGTGTACCGGCGCGGCGCCTCCGGCACGGCACCAATGTCGGCGGTGGCCGCGCGGATCCGCGCCAGCATCTCCTCCCGGCTGCTCACGCGCCATCCTCCCCCGGCCGCTCCGCCCGCCACCAGTCCCGGAACGTCTGCCGCGGCGGCCGGGGCAGGTCCCGGGAGGAGGTCCAGGCGGCCAGCGGCCCGGGCAGGTGCCGGATCCGCCCGTAGCGGCGCCCGAACAGCCGCCCGGCGTGACCGGCCCGCAGGGCCCACGTCCAGCGGCGCGCGTCGCTCATCGTCCAGGCCAGGCCGCGCATGGCCGCGGCCTCCGGTGTCGGGCCGTGATGGTGTTCGCGTTTGTCGTCGACCACCCGGGAGCGGAGGTGGACGAGCATGGCGGGAATGTCGATCGCGACCGGGCAGACCTCGAAGCAGGCGCCGCACAGGGACGACGCGAACGGCAGGTCCGGGTTGTCGGCGACCCCGGTGAGCTGGGGCGACAGCACGGCGCCGATCGGCCCGGGGTAGACCGAGCCGTAGGCGTGCCCGCCGGTGCGCTCGTAGACCGGGCACACGTTCAGGCAGGCCGAGCACCTGATGCAGCGCAGCGCGGCCCGGCCGCGCGGGTCGGCGAGGGTCGCGGTCCGCCCGTTGTCCAGCAGGACCAGGTGGAAGTCCTGGCCTTCGACCGCCCCGGCCCACATCGAGGTGTAGGGGTTCATCCGTTCCGCGGTGGACGACCGCGGCAGCAGCTGGAGGAACACCTCCAGGTCGCGCCAGGCCGGGAGGATCTTCTCGATGCCCATCACGGTGATCAGGGTGCGCGGCAGGGTCAGGCACATCCGGCCGTTGCCCTCGGATTCGACCACGGCCAGGGTGCCGGTCTCCGCGATCGCGAAGTTCGCGCCCGAGATGGCGACCTGCGCGGCCAGGAACTTGCGCCGCAGGTGGGCGCGGGCTGCCGCCGCGAGCTCAGCAGGCTCGTCGGACAGGCCCGCCGGCGCGTCGGGCATCTCGCGCAGGAAGATGTCGCGGATCTGGTTCCGGTTGCGGTGGATCGCGGGGACCAGGATGTGGCTGGGCCGGTCGTGGCCGAGCTGGACGATGAGCTCGGCCAGGTCGGTCTCGGTCGCCTCGATCCCCGCGGCGGCCAGGGCCTCGTTCAGCCCGATCTCCTGGGTGGCCATCGACTTGACCTTCACCACGTGCCTCTGGCCGGTGGCGCGGATCAGGCCGGTGACGATCTGGTTCGCCTCGTTGGCGTCGGCGGCCCAGTGCACCGTGCCGCCGCGCGCGGTGACCTGCTCCTCCAGCTGGAGCAGGTAGCGGTCCAAGTGCGCGAGGACGTCGTCCTTGATGGCCGCCCCCGCCGCCCGCAGCTCCTGCCAGTCCGCGACTTCGGCCACGGCGGCCGCGCGCTTGGCCCGGATCGTCGACGTGGCGTGGCCGAGATTGCGCCGGAGCTGGCTGTCGTCCAGCGCCCTGGCCGCCGCGACCGGGAACGGGACCTCCTGGCGGAGCTGCCCCACGCCCCGCGGCGCGGTCGGCATGCCAAGGAACGTCATGACTGTGTTTTATTCGAAAGTTCGCGTTATGCAAAGACCCGCTGTGGTTGCTGGCCGCTCACCTGCACCGATCGCTCGCGCAGGCCCCAAAGGCCTGCACTCGCGAGTCGGTATTGCATAACGCTCACTGGCTCCTGGTCGTGGCGAGGATCTCGGCCAGGTGCCGGGTGCCGATGCCCGTGCTCAGCCGGGACAGCCCGCCGCCAATGTGCAGCAGGCAGGAGGCGTCGCCGGCGGCGGCGTAGGCCGCGCCGGAACGCCGGATGGCCGCGATCTTGTCGGCTAGCATCGCCGACGACACCGCGGGGTTCTTCAGCGCGAACGTGCCGCCAAACCCGCAGCATTGCTCGGCGCCCGGGAGCTCGACCAGGTCGATGCCCTCGACCGCGCGCAGCAGCTGCAGCGGCCGCTGGCCCACCCGCAGCAGCCGCAGCGAATGGCAGGTCGGGTGGTAGGTCACCCGGTGCGGGAAATAGGCCCCCACGTCGGTCACGCCCAGCACATCGACCAGGAACTCCGACAGCTCCCAGGTCCGGGCCGCGATCGCCTCCGCCGCCTCCGCCAGCGCGGCGTCCCCGGCCAGCCGCGCGACGTCGGCGTGCTGGTGCCGGATCGCGGCCGTGCACGACCCGCTGGGCACCACGATCGCCTCGTAACCCTCGAACGCCGCGACGTGGTTGCGGACCAGCGGGATGGCCTCTCGCGGGTAGCCGGTGTTGACGTGCATCTGCCCGCAGCAGGTCTGCTCCCAGGGCATCTCCACGGTCACGCCGACCCGCTCCAGCACCCGGACCGTAGCCTTCGCGACCTGAGGCACGACCCCGTCCACCAGACACGTGACGAACAGCGCGGCTCTCACCGCCCCATACTGCTGCCTCAGCGAGGCCGGCCACAAGCGGTTGCGACGCCAGCCAAGGGAACACGATCGCGGCTCGCGCGTCCGGGGCAAGCGCCCGCCGCGCACACACTAACCAGTCACATCAGTATCGGTTACCCCATGCACCACCTCCGTGGACGTGAATCAGTACCGAGAATGGGTTCGCTGGATCATCGAATCGGCAGGTTAAATTCCTATAATCGTGTGTCGTTCCCAGAAATGTCAGCGGAACCTGTTAGAGTCGAATGCAAGATCAAAGGTCTTTTTCGGCCTGACGAGCCGGGGTGCCAGCCCCGGGAATGCCTCTCCGAGTCCGGGAGGGAGGTGAGCATCCAGATGGCCGCTCCGGCCAGCACCGCCGAGGCGGTGGACATGGTGCTGGCCGGGCTGAGCTACCTGGCCGCCGCCGACCCCACCGCCCTGGCCGCCCGGGCGCAGGCCGAGTGCCTGCAGACCCTGGAGCAGGCCGATGCGATCGCCACCGCGGCCCGGGCCCGGATCCTGGCCGCGTTCACCGCCGGGAATGGCTATGCCGCCGACGCGGACTACAGCCCCACCTCCTGGCTGATCCACCGCACCAAGGTGACCAGGGGCGCGGCCCGGGGGCACCTGGGCTGGGCCCGCCGCGCCGCCGCCCACCCCCAGGTGGTGGCGGCGCTGGCCGAGGGAACCGTGCTGTCGGAGTCGATGGCCCGGCTGATCTGCGGGTGGACCGGCAAGCTCCCGCCCGATTGCCGGGAGCGCGCCGATGAGATCCTGCTCGTGGCGGCCGGGGCCGGGGCCCGCCCAGGCGACCTGGCCGCCCTGGCCGCGGAGATCTACGCCCGGTCCCGGCCCCAGGACGAGGATGACCCGGAACCGGCGTTCGAGGACCGCCAGCTGCAGGTGGAGACGACGTTCGCCGGGGCGGGTGTCATCTCCGGGGACCTCACCCCGGAGTGCGCGGCGGTGGTGACCGCGGTGCTGGATGCCCTGTCGGCCCCGGCCGGGGCGGAGGACACCCGGACCAAGGACCAGCGCTACCACGATGCGCTGGAGGACGCGATGCGCCGCCTGGTCGCCAGTGGCCTGCTGCCGGAGCGGGCCGGGCAGCCGGTCAAAGTGTGGGCGCACGTGTCGCTGGCGGAGCTGCGGGCCCTAGATGACGGGTCGGTGCTGGC